>Ga0224508_10000274_pt1 | contig 52956 bp, 46 predicted proteins | sample SF_Jan12_sed_USG_4_FD_170157 | JGI IMG/M metagenome (GOLD analysis project Ga0224508, IMG submission 170157) | Sediment microbial communities from San Francisco Bay, California, United States - SF_Jan12_sed_USGS_21 | ecosystem: Environmental > Aquatic > Marine > Sediment | place: USA... | reverse complement strand
ATCATACTCGCCAAAGCATCGGGATCATTGAATTCGCAATAACGAAACCCGCCGGGTAACGGTTCGATGCCTTCGTGATATTTGGGTTGCGCCGTGGCTGTGACCGTCGCAAGCGTACGACCATGGAATGAGCCTTTAAACGTAATAATCGTGCGCTTGTTTTCGGAGCAATACTGGCTCGCATATTTGCGCACCAGTTTTATAGCAGCTTCGTTGGCCTCAGCACCGGAATTACAGAAGTACACCCGGTCAGCGAAAGTTGCATCGACCAGTTCCTGCGCCAGTCGTATCGGTGGTTCCGTAAAATAAATATTGCTGGTGTGCCAAATTTTGTGACTCTGGCTTTGTAGTGCTTTGATCAATGCCGGATGTTGATGTCCCAGGGAATTTACGCTTATACCCGTACCCAGATCGATGTACTCATTGTCATCCAGATCCCATACACGTGAGCCTTTACCACGGTCAAGAATAAACTCGCGTGGTTTGTAATTCGGCAGATAATTCTGTTGTCCGGTTTCAATCAGATGGCTCGATGCGTCGCTAAGGGCTTTCATATCGTCAGGTCAGTAGTTTTACAAGGATGGATTCGTATATTTCGGATAGTGTATCAAGATCGGCGAGGTTAACATGTTCGTCGATTTCATGAATGCTGTGATTGATCGGGCCGAGTTCAATTACCTGCGCACCGGTCGTGGCAATAAAACGCCCGTCCGATGTACCGCCACCGGTTGACCCGACAGCGTCGACTTTGTTGATATCCTTTATCGCCGATGAAACGGCATTAACTAACTCACCTTGGGCGGTATAAAACGGATTGCCGAAAAGCATCCATTCGATGTCGAAGTCCAGTCCGTGTTGGTAGCATAACGCTTCTACATAGTGTTGCAGGTTGGTTGCGTTCAGCTCCGGTGAAAATCGAAAGTTGAACAGAATATCCAAATGACCGGGTATTACATTGCCCACGCCGGTGCCGCCATTAATGTTGGATATTTGAAAACTGGTCGGTGGAAAATCGCCGTTACCGTTGTCCCACTGTCGATTGCACAATTCGTGTATAAACGGGCCGCAGCGATGAATAGGGTTGTCCGCCCGCTCCGGATAGGCCACGTGACCTTGTTTCCCATGAACACGCAGGTTGCCGGTCAGGGAACCACGTCGTCCGATGCGAATGATGTCACCGAGTACGTATTGGCTTGAGGGCTCACCCACCACGCAGAAGTCTACACTCTGTTTTTGTTGTTGCAACCATTCCACGACTTTCTTGGTGCCATTGACAGCATCGCCTTCCTCGTCACTGGTGATCAAAAACGCAATGGAACCAGTGTGCTTAGGATTGCGTTTTATAAATCGTTCGCAGGCGGTCACCATGGCGGCGAGACTTCCTTTCATATCCGCCGTGCCACGACCATATAAATGTCCATCAACGATCTCGGCGGCGAATGGCGGATAAGTCCAGCGATCTTCGGGGCCGGGCGGCACGACATCGGTGTGGCCGGCAAATACGAACAATGGAGATTGATCGCCACGACGCGCCCATAGATTATCCACATCACCAAAGCGCAGTCGCTGCTCGGAAAACCCGATAAGTTTTAATCTTTCCGCCAAAATATCCTGACAACCATAGTCATCCGGTGTTACCGAAGGATGCCGTACTAAATCACGGGTCAGATTAACGGTTGCAGAGTCGTAAATAGTCACAATGGTTATTGTGGTCGTTAAGTAGAGTGGATTCTAGCCCAAATTCTCCAATATGCTTGATGTTGACGAGTGGTATTTTTTATGAATTTTAATGCCGGTCTGTGTTACCTTTGATTACATAACTGAAGAGGGGAACTCCAATGGCTACTCCTGAAACTGCGCTGGACGTAAAAGACCTGCACAAGAGTTTCGGCAATCTCGAAGTGCTGAAAGGCATTTCGCTGTCCGCTAAAGAACAAGACGTTATTTCAATACTCGGTAGCAGCGGGTCCGGCAAAAGTACCTTTTTACGCTGTATTAACCTTTTAGAAACACCAACCTCCGGCGAAGTCTATGTGCGAGGCAATCTCATTGGCATGCGTACCAAAGCCAGTGGCGAACGCGTGCCGGAAGATCAAAAGCAGGTTGACCTGATTCGCTCCAAACTGGCCATGGTGTTCCAGCAATTCAATTTGTGGTCGCATATGACGGTGATGCAGAACGTTACTGAAGCCCCGCTGCACGTTTTAAAAATTCCAAAGTCCGAGGCGGTGGAGCGTGCCGAAAAAGTGTTGAACCGGGTCGGTCTGTATGACCGTAAAGATTACTATCCGGCCCATTTATCCGGTGGCCAGCAGCAGCGGGCGGCAATTGCCCGGGCTTTGGCGATGGAGCCAGATTTGATGTTGTTTGACGAACCGACCTCGGCGTTGGACCCGGAACTGGTGGGTGAGGTGTTGAAGGTCATGCGTAGCCTGGCGGAGGAGGGCCGAACCATGCTGGTGGTGACCCATGAGATGGGATTTGCCCGCGACGTATCCGACCGGGTGTTGTTTATCCATGAGGGCCAGGTGGAAGAAGATGGGCCGCCGCAGCAGGTGTTTGAACAACCCAAGTCAGAAAGATTCCGCCAATTCCTCGCGGGTACGTTAAAATAGGCTAAAGTAAACGATTCGAACATGCCATTTCGATTGATTGGATCGATTGGATCGATTGCAACCCGTGGTATAGGCTGCGGGAAAGGGAAGCAACGACCGATGTGTATTTTGAGCACTAGGGCGTCATAGGGAATTATTCATGTTTTATTTGTAACAACTAGAAACTCAGGAGGTTTCATGAAAGCTCTAATTCGTAGTGTAATTTTCGCCGCTTTTGCAGTGGCATCTATCTCTCACGCCGCTGACTGGAGTAAGGTCCGTATCGGCGTTGAAGGTGCTTATCCCCCATTCAGTTCGGTGACGGCGGATGGGCAATTGGTTGGTTTTGACATTGATATCGCCAACGCGCTATGCGAAGAAATCGGCGCGGAGTGCGAATTGATTCAACAGGATTGGGATGGGATTATTCCGGCGTTATTGGCTAAAAAGTACGACGCTATTATCGCATCCATGTCCATCACGGAAGAACGTAAAAAGAAGGTTGCGTTTACTAATAAATACTACAACACACCAGCCAAGTTCGTGCGTAAAAAAGGCTCTGGTATCGAAATCAATGCCGAAGGCATGAAAGGCAAGGCGGTTGGTGTACAACGCGCCACGACCCACGATAACTTTATTACTGCTGAATTTGGCGATGCTGTTGATATCAAACGATATGGAACCCAGGACGAAGCTTATCTGGATGCGGTTGCTGGCCGACTCGATTTACTTTTAGCCGACTCGGTAGCAATGGATGACGGGTTTCTCAGCACCGATCAAGGCGCGGATTTTGAGTTTGTCGGACCGGACTACTCTGATCCACAATACTTTGGCGAAGGTGCCGGAATTGCCTGTCGCAAAGAAGACGCGGATTTAGCTGAAAAATTAGATGCAGCAATTGACGCGATTCGAGCGAATGGTAAATATGCCGAGATCAATAGTAAGTATTTCGATTACGACGTTTACGGCGAATAAGTTAGTTTTGAGACGGTGCCGGCCATAATGACCGGCACCGTCTACCTGCATATAAACTTCACAATAACCCAGATGTAGTTCGGAAACGCTGCGATGTTTGATCTCGAAGGGTACTTTCCGTTTATTCTCAAGGGCATGGGATTGACGGTCGCAGTCGCGTTGCTTTCGCTGTTCATTGCCGTAGTGCTGGGACTCGTTGGCGCACTGGCGAAACTTTCTAAGTCACGAATTGCACGGACAATCGCCGGTATTTATACGACGATCATACGAGGGATTCCGGATCTGGTATTAATGACGCTGATTTTCTTCGGCGGTCAGATATTACTTAACGATCTGGGTGACAAAATGGGTTGGGGCTATATTGATGTCAATCCTTTTTTCGCGGGTGTAGTCACCATTGGCTTTATTTTTGGCGCGTATATGACTGAGACATTTCGCGGTGGAATTCTTGCGGTCTCCAAAGGAGAAATTGAAGCGGGTTATGCCTATGGTATGACCGCGCCCCAGGTGTTTTTCCGTATCACGCTACCGGCTATGGTGCGTCATGCGTTGCCGGGATTTGGTAACAATTGGTTGGTGCTGGCAAAGACCACTGCCCTGGTATCCGTCATCGGCCTGCACGATATGGTGTTCAACGCAGGTCAGGCGGGTGGTGCAACGCGTAAACCATTTACATTCTTTTTAGTGGTGGCATTGTTGTATCTGGTTATCACTGCGGTATCCGACATTGGGATACGCTGGCTTAACAAACGCTACAGCGTTGGCGTGAGGGAGGCATAAGAAGAATGGATTTTGAAGTTATCGTTAGTAACTTACCGCTGTATTTCAAAGGGCTGTGGGTAACCATTCAATTAGTTGTGATGGCGCTAATTGCCGGTTTGTTGCTTGCGGTACCGCTTGCCTTCATGGCGGCGTCACGAAATCCGTTAATCAACTTTCTACCCAAGGCATATATTTACTTCTTTCGCGGTACACCGCTGTTGGTGCAACTGTTTATGCTTTATCACGGTGCCGGGCAATTCGAATCGTTGCGTGAAAGTTTTTTATGGCCGGTTTTTCGGGAAGCTTATTGGTGCGCTCTTATTGCGTTCGCGTTGAATACAGCCGCATATACCGCGGAAATTATTCGTGGTGCCATTACCCAGACACCCTTCGGTGAAATCGAAGCCGCCAAAGCGGCGGGCATGTCACAATCAATGATTTCGCGTCGGATTATTTTGCCCAGCGTATTCCGGCGGGTGTTACCAGCTTATGGTAACGAGGTGATTTTTATGCTGCATGGCAGTGCCGTTGCCGGTGTCATTACCATTATCGATTTGTTTGGCGCTGCCAAAATAGTCAACTCTCGATTTTTCGTTCCATTTGAGTCATTTATTGCGGCGGGAATTTTTTACTTAATAATGACTTTTTCCCTGGTGTGGTTGTTTAAGCAGCTTGAGCATAAGTATCACGCACACTTGCGCCCACGAGAAGTTTAAATCCCAAAAAAGTCATTTTTTAACTACCAGCGCAACCCCGGTAGCTGAAAGAATCATCCCAACAATCGCCATCGGAGGTAAAACCTCGCCAAAGAAGGCCCACGCCATTAGAGTCGTAACCGGCGGTACAAGATAAAACAATGCGGCAACACGGGATGCTTTGCCTCTGCGAATCAGAATAAAAAATAAACTGATCGCACCGACGGATAACACTAAACACAACCAGGTCAGTGCGAATATGAATTGTGAATTCCAGATTACATCGCGTTGTTCGAATAGTAATGCAATAACCAGCGTCATGGTGCCGGCGGCCAGAAACTGAATCATCGAACCTGAGCGCAAATCGAGGTTGGCGCAATATCTTTTCTGATAAATCGTGCCCGCGGCGATTGCAACGAGGGAGGCGGCACACAATACAAGACCGAACATATCATCGGCTTGCCAACTGAATTCCCTGGTCACAACCAGCATCAAGCCCAGCAATCCCAGTATGAAACCCAACCATTGACGTGGTTTGAGATTTTCGCCGAGAATGCGAACAGCGAGTAACGCGGTTAGCAATGGTTGTACACCAACAATAATGGCACTGACACTGGCGGAAACGCCGAGTGAAATGGCTGCGAACACACCACCCAGATAAACTCCCTGCACCAATAGCCCTGCGACGGCAATATGCAGAATATCAACGCGGTTTTTCGGAAAAGGCGCTTTGGTCGCGAATGCAATTAGCCCTAATAATAGCGCGACAATATAAAAGCGCCAGGTAAGGAACGTAAACGGTTCGGCGTAGGGAATACCTGCCTTCGCTCCGATAAAACCCGTTGCCCACAACATAACGAAAAGTCCCGGCGCAAATGTGTACAGGTTATAGTTTTGTTTTGGTGTATTCACGAGATGTAAACTAATAGTTCTCAGTTTTTAGTTGTTGTTAAGCTTGATTGTGCGGAATTGTGACGCCGTACAATGTGACAACTCTACGATTCTGACTCGTGTAATTTTATGAGGGCGTACCTCGCGGCGATCCGGGTCAGTTGCGTGGATATATCCTGTGGACGCAAAGTATTTACAGGCATCAAACCTGCAACGATTAATGCAAAAGACGGGCGAAGGGTTTGGGTTTGTGTTGCTAAGTCGTGCGAATACCGCGCAAACGTTCGCCGCGGCGGCGTAGTAATTCGACTGAGGTCAGCAACATTATAGAAAAGATAACCAGCAAGGTTGCAACCGCGAGAATAGTCGGGCTAATTTGCTCGCGAATACCGGAGAACATTTGCCAGGGAATGGTGCGTTGTTCGTAGCTACCGACAAACAGCACGACGACGACTTCATCGAATGAAGTGATAAATGCAAATAAGGCGCCGGATATTACGCCGGGCAATATCAACGGAACAATAACTTTAAAAAAGGTGCGTGTCGGTGATGCGCCTAACATGGCCGCTGCCCGGGTAAGACTGTGGTCAAACCCAACCAATGTTGCCGTTACGGTGATAACAACAAATGGCGTACCCAGGGCGGCGTGGGCAAGGATGACGCCAAGATGAGTGGAAGCCAGGCCGATCTTGGTATAGAAAAAGTACATACCCGCCGCGGAAATAATCAACGGCACAATCATGGGTGAAATCAAAATTCCCATGATGGCGGATTTGTATGGCATTTCGGGGCGGCTAAGACCCAGCGCGGCGATGGTGCCCAATGTAGTGGAAATAATGGTCGCAATCACGGCGATGATAAAACTGTTTTTTACCGCCCCCTGCCAGTTCAGGTTAGTGAAAAAGTCCTGATACCATTTGAGGGAATAACCTGCGGGATCCAGGGTTAACATTTCCTGGGTAAAGGTAAAAAATGGAACGGAATTAAACGATAGCGGGATGATAATGATTATGGGTGCGATCAGAAAAAAGAATATCAGCCCGCAAATGGTGAGATAACTATAGTGCCAAACTCTTTCCAGCGGCGTCGCGTAAGTCGGAAGTGCCATGTTTTAGGTCCGGTTAGCCTAGTTTCATATTGTCGAATCCGACAATCTTGTCGTAGATAAAATACAGTGCCAGTACAACGGCCAGCAGTATCGATCCCAACGCCGCGGCCAGGCCCCAATTCAGCGAACTGGACATGTGGAAGGCGATGAAATTACTTATCAACGTTCCGCTTTGTCCACCAACCAGAGCCGGCGTGATGTAATAACCAATGGCAAGAATGAATACCAGGATTGCGCCAGCGCCAACACCGGCGATGGTGTTGGGTATGTACACGCGAACAAATGCGGTAAACGGAGTCGCGCCCAGCGACTTAGCGGCTCGCATGTAGCTTGGCGGAATAGTCTTCATCACGCTGTAAAGCGGTAACACCATAAACGGTAACAAGATATGCACCATGGCGATTATGGTACCGGTGCGGTTGTGAATCATTTGCAGGCGATTGTCATCGGCGACAAACCCCAGCCACACTACAATGTCGTTAATAACACCCTCTTGTTGCAACAACGCTATCCAGGCCGTAGTCCTAACCAGTAGCGATGTCCAAAATGGCAGTAAAACCAGGATTATCAGTAAATTACTCTTGGCGACTGGCAAAACCGATAGTAAATAGGAGATTGGATAGGCCAGTAACAGGCACAGCGCGGTGATGAGCAAACTTATCCATACCGTGCGCCAAAATAACTTCATATAGATACGTTTGTTCTCGGCATTCCTGGCGATTTCCCCGGTGTCGCCGTATCCCATATCCATCGCCGCCAGATAATAGGAAATCGTGTATGGCGTGCTCTCGCGTTTAAATACCTGCCACATTTCAACTTTACCCCATTTCTTATCAGCTTTGATGAAAGCATCCTTAAAAGGAGCTTCCAGTTTGGGCGCTTTACGGGCGGTCTTGCGGAACAAACCGGAAAAACCGGGTTTTTCGTAATTCAGACGGCGACCCACTTTCCCGGATGTTTTGGTCTCACGTGCTTCCTTGAAGTCCTCCGCCAATGCGGCAAATACCGTTTCGTCCGGAAGTTCACCACTCGATTCATCCCAATCCTGTAGCAAGGGAGCGGAGCGATGCATGACTTCACCGACCAATTGGTTTTCCACGCTGCGAAACAGCATGTCAACAATAGGCCAGAAAAATGTAATAGCGATAAACAGAAATAGAGGCAGAACCAGACTCAGTGCTCTTAATCGGTTTCGTCGTTGAGCACGGGCGAGACTGGTTCTAAGCGGAACGCCATCCGCCGTCACTAATTGTTCGTTGATGACTGCTGCGTTGGTAGCCATTCGAGTTTTTATTTGCTTAGATCAGGTTAAAATTTTAACAATGGATTCTGGAGCGGCATTGGACCGCTCCAGAAACCTATTTGCTTATTGAGCTAACCAGGAATTGAATCGCTCGGTTAAGTCGTCACGATTATCAGCCCAAAATTCATAGTTATACAACAATGTATTTTTAGCGTTGTCCGGAGCGGTCGGCATATGCGGACTCATTTCGATACCCAGATCCGCGTGTTTGCCTACTAACGGTGCGGATGAGGCACGAGCCGGGCCGTAAGAGATATACTTCGCCTGGTCGGCCAGCCGCTGGGTATCCGTCGCGAAAGTCAGGTATTTGGCAACTTCTTCGCGATGGGGTGCACCCTTGGGAATCACCCAACCGTCGAGGTCAAATACCTGCCAATCCCACATCATGGCGATGGGTTGTTTTTCCTCTTCGATTACCGAGAACAAACGGCCATTGTAGGTCGAGCCGATTACCACTTCGCCATCGGCCAGGAGTTGTGGTGTTTGCGCGCCTTTGTCCCACCAGATCACACTGTCTTTGATAGTGTCCAGTTTGGCTAATGCACGATCTACGCCTTCTTCGGTTTCTAGAATGTCATACACTTCATCAGGCGATACACCGTCCGCGATCAAAGCCCATTCCAAATTATTTATCGGCTTTTTCTCAAGCGAGCGTTTACCCGGAATTTTTTCCAGGTCGAAGATATCATTGATGGATGTCGGCGCTTCTTTCACCAGGTCGGTGCGATAACCAAATGTGGTCGAATACACGATTTGCGGGATATAGCAGGGAGACACGATCATGTCGCCGAAATCCTCCGAAGCGAGTGTTCCATCAGGCGCCGCCGCCAATGCGGTATCGTGATCGATTTCTTCCAGCAGACCTTCCTCACACAGCAAGATCGCGTCTGACGCCACCATGTCAACCAGCGCCCAGGTGACATTGCCCGCTTCGTTCATGGCACGTAATTTGGCAACCGCTTCACCAGCGGAATCGTCGTTAATGATTTTAACGTCGGAATTAGCCGCCATATAAGGTTCGTGGTAAGCCTTTTGTTGGCTGGCGGTGTAAGCGCCACCCCAGGAAACCACAACCATCTCGGTTTCCGCGTGGGCGGCAGTTGCCAGCCCCATAGTCGCCGCAACACTGGTGGCGATTAAAGTGTGTTTCAGTAAATACTTCATCTCTGTTCTCTCCAGTTTCTTGGTCAATTGCAATTGATAAACAAACAATCCGTTGCGTGCGCGCTAGCGCCCTTCGGTTTACGCAAATCCGTTACCAGATTAGTGCGACACCGTCGCCGGAGCATCCAATGCACGGCAATCTTCGGCCTGCCAACCAATTGTCACCTGATCGCCAGGTTTAAGGTGAGCATGACCGGAAGAATTTGGAACTTTCACGATGAAGTCATCGTGACCTAATACATTAATTCGGCTTCGAATATGATCGCCAAGATAAATCAGTTCTTCTACTTTCGCGTCAACAATATTCGGTACTGCGCCGGATTCGGGATTGATAGTGACACGCTCGGGTCGCAGGGACAATGTCGTATCGTGACCGGCACCATCGATATTCACGGGTAATGCCGTAACCGTTTTGCCGGCTACCTCTACTACGCAAGTGCCATTTGTCGCTTCTTTGATCTTACCTAGCAGAGTGTTGTTTTCACCAATAAACTGGGCAACGAATGCATTATCGGGTTTTTCGTAAAGTTCATCCGGCGATGCTAGTTGCTGAATGACGCCATCGTTGAATACCGCAATGCGATTGGACATAGTCAGGGCTTCGGATTGATCATGAGTCACGTAAACCATGGTTACCTCGAGACTCTCGTGAATGTGTTTGATCTCGTATTGCATTTGTTCGCGCAGTTGTTTGTCCAGTGCGCCTAATGGTTCGTCCATTAAAATCAGTTTTGGTTCAAACACCAATGAGCGCGCAACAGCGACACGTTGTTGTTGACCACCGGATAATTGGGCTGGACGGCGACTGCCAAATTCGCCCAACTGAACCAAATCCAGGGTGCGTTGGACACGTTCGTCAATCTCGGATTTTGGTTTGTTGCGGACTTCCAGAGGGAAGGCAAGGTTTTCCGCAACCGTCATGTGGGGGAACAAGGCATAGTTTTGAAACACCATACCGATATCACGTTTGTGCGGTGGTACGTTATTAATATTATTGCCGTCCAGAATAATCTCACCGTGTGTTGCGGTTTCGAATCCGGCTAACATCATCAAGCAGGTGGTCTTGCCGGAACCGGATGGCCCCAGCATGGTGACAAATTCGCCGCGGGCGATATCGAGGTTTAAGTTTTTAACGACAAGGATTTCGCCGTCGTAACTTTTTTGAACTTCGACAAAGCGTACATAATTTTCACTATTATTGTCAGTCATTCTCTACATCTTTCCCCAAAAGAATAATATTTTTATCTGGTTTTCTAATTATAAATGCCCGTTTAGGCGATTCGTTATTGCTTTGTAATTGTATACCTTATCTCCTCCTGATTACGAAATATAGCAAAAGCCACGCCCATAGATGAAACCATGCATTCAATCTATGGTGGAAAAAAAGCCCTAGGAATGGAAATCTCGTGCCATTTCGACTCAAACGGAGGATTCTACACCAATAGTGAACCACCGCGCTGTATCGGGTAAAAATACCGGTTTGCCGTCTAAATACGCCGTTTCCCGCGTGGCGGCGATGACTTCCTGGGAGCCTTCCCAGATCATAGTACAGGCGACGTAAAAGATAATGAGCAAGCCCACATAAGCAATCCAGCGATGTTTCTCCAGTAGATTGGCGATCAGGGCGGCGGCGAAAATCATGAACGCCACCGACAGAGCCAGGCCAATCACTAACACCCAGCCGTGATCGCGGGCGACACCGGCCACGGCCAATACATTGTCCAGCGACATGGATAAATCCGCAATCACGATTTGCACCATGGCCTGCATCTTGGATTTGGGTTCCGCGACGGTTGTGGTGTCGCCCGTATCCCCTCGTTGTGCGCGTAGTTCGCGCCATAATTTCCAGCACACCCATAACAACAGCAAACCACCGGCCAACATCAGCCCAATGATTTGTAATAACTGAACTGTTACCAGCGCAAAAAATATACGCATCACCGCCGCTGCGGCGATGCCCATTAAAATAATTTTTGGACGGTCTTTAGCGGGCAGACTGGCGGCGACCAGGCCGACAATAATGGCATTGTCACCGGCCAACACCAGGTCGATCATGATGACCTGGAATAACGCGCTGATTTCAGCGGGAGATATCATAGTTACACTATATTTTTAATTTCGAATGTTTGTCTAGCTGGTCAGAGCTAGGTAGAGTGTGTGCGTCCAAACAAGATATAAATCATCATAACATTCCGTGAACGTTACGCTTAAGAATATCTACGCCGCGCGCAAAGCCATCGAGCCTTGGGTGCAACGCACGCCGTTGATACATTCGCATTATTTATCCGAACAACTCAACGCAGCGGTTTATCTAAAACTCGAAACGACGCACGACATCGGATCTTTCAAAATTCGCGGGGCAACCAACCGGGTATTGAATCTGACCGAGGATGAGCGATGGAAAGGTATCGTTGCGGTCTCGACTGGCAACCACGGCAGAGCGGTCGCCTACGCCGCGCAAAAAATGGGTATACATGCGGTAGTGTGTATGTCCAGTCTGGTAAAATCGAATAAGGTCGATGCTATCAAACAATTGGGCGCGGAGGTACGCATAATCGGCGATTCCCAGGATGAGGCGGAGGAAGAGGCGCGACGGCTGGTAGCCGAAGAAGGCATGACCCTGGTGCACCCGTTTGATGACGAGTACGTTATGGCCGGGCAAGGCACCATCGGCATCGAGATTATGGAGAATTTTCCCGAAGTGGATATGCTGGTGTCGGGTATCTCCGGTGGTGGCTTAATCAGCGGTATTGGTACCGTGATGAAGGCTGCATCTGTAGACATCCAGGTGGCCGGCGTTTCCATGGAACGCGGCCCGGCCATGATAAAAAGTCTCGAAGCCGGTCATCCAATACTGGTGGAAGAACAAAATTCGCTGGCCGATAGTCTCGGTGGCGGCATTGGTTTGGATAATCGCTTTACTTTTGACGCGGTCAAAACAGTGGTCGATCAAACCGCCACCGTGTCCGAACAAGAGATTGCCAATGCTATGCGCGTGTTATATCGGTATGACCGTATCGTCGCTGAAGGCGGGGCAGCGGTGAGTGTCGCTGCCTTGCTCGAAGGCAAGATCAAAAACGCACGCGGAAATATCGTTTGCGTTATCAGCGGCGAGAATGTCGATATGGATGTGTTTCAGTCTATTATCGACGGCACCTATTCCGATTTTTGATTCGTTCAGGTAGTAACACGATGCAAGTTCGAATACTGACCGAAGCGGAATTGCGTCAATGCGCGGGTGCCGACGCGCAGTCTTTGCAAACCATCGAAAACGCATTCACCTGGTTACAGCAAAATCGCGTGATGATGCCACCTATCATGCATATCGAGGTCAGCGAACATGCAGGTGACGTTGATATTAAAAGCGCTTATGTGAAAGGTTGTGATCGTTTTGCCGTGAAACTCGCCTCTGGTTTCTTTAATAATCCAAAACTCGGATTACCCAGTTCCAGCGCCATGGTCGTCATGTTCAGTGCCAAGACCGGGTTTTGTGAAGCGGTATTTTTGGATAACGGTTATTTGACCGACCTGCGAACCGGTTTGGCCGGTGCGGTGGCGGCAAAATATTTAGCCAGAGAAACCATCGGAACCGTTGGCGTGGTCGGTGCGGGTGCCCAAGCACGTTATCAGATAGAGTGCTTGCGCTTGGTGCGTGATTTCAATCGCTTGTTGGTACATAGCCGGTCGATGGAACGAGCACAGCTGTACGCGGACGAAATGCGCGATAAACTATCCATCGCTGTTGAGGTCGTGCCGTTAGAGCAAGTGGTGCGCGAAAGCGAAATCGTAGTAACAACGACTGCAGCACACGAGCCGCTTATTCACAGCGATTGGCTACATCCGGGTTTGCATATCACCGCGATGGGTTCCGATTTATCCGGCAAACAGGAACTGGCGCCGGACGTATTAAGTGTCGCCGATCTAATAGTTTGTGATCGATTCGATCAGTGTTTTTCCATGGGTGAAATGCAACATGTGAGAGAAGGCTTAACCCGCGATGCCGCGCATGTTATCGAATTGGGCGAGCTGACTTCCGCTGCTTTTGAATATCAACGCAAGGATACCGATATTACGATTTGTGACCTCACCGGCACCGGAGTGCAGGACACAGCTATCGGATTACAAGCTTATGAACGCGCGCAGGCGTCAAATTTTGGTACGATAGTCGATAATTGAATCACACACTATCGCATCCCGATGCGATCACATTTGAGTTGCCTACGATGACGAAAAACAGACCTGAATTCTCTTGGGAAGATCCACTATTGCTGGACGAGCAACTGAGCGAAGACGAGCACATGGTGCGCGACTCTGTGCGCAAATACTGCCAGGAAAAACTGATGCCGCGTATTTTGGAATCTAACCGGCACGAAACATACGACCGTTCCATAATCAATGAAATGGGTGAGCTGGGCATGTTGGGATCGAGTATTGAGGGTTACGGTTGCCCCGGTCTGAACTATGTTTGTTATGGCTTGGTCGCGCGTGAGGTCGAGCGTGTCGATAGTGGCTATCGCTCATCCATGAGTGTGCAATCGAGTCTGGTGATGTATCCGATTTACGCTTATGGCAGCGAAGAGCAAAAGGAAAAGTTTTTACCCAGGCTCGCGACAGGTGGAATTGTCGGTTGTTTCGGCCTCACCGAACCCGATCACGGTTCCGATCCCGGTGGCATGAAAACCCGCGCACGTAAAGCGGACGGTGGGCACATGTTAAACGGTTCAAAGATGTGGATAACCAATTCACCGGTCGCGGATGTGTTCATCGTGTGGGCCAAGGATGATGACGATGTCATACGTGGATTCATTCTCGAAAAAGAAATGCAGGGCTTGAGCGCGCCAAAAATCGAAGGAAAATTTTCACTGCGCTCGTCCATTACCGGCGAAATCGTCATGGATAATGTTTTCGTACCCGAGGAAAACATGCTACCCAATGTTAGCGGGTTAAAAGGCCCGTTCGGTTGCTTGCACCGCGCACGTTACGGCATCGCCTGGGGCAGTATGGGTGCGGCAGAAGCCTGTTGGCATGCAGCACGGAGTTACACTTTGGAGCGCAAGCAATTCGGACGTCCGCTGGCAGCAAATCAACTGATTCAGAAAAAACTCGCCGACATGCAAATGGAAATTACCATTGGTTTGCAATCGGCATTGCGTTTGGGTCGTTTAATGGACGAAGGAAAGGCTGCGCTCGAATCGGTGTCTTTGATGAAGCGCAACAATTGCGGTAAAGCTCTGGATATCGCGCGTACCGCACGTGACATGCACGGTGGTAACGGTGTGTCGGATGAGTTTCATGTTATTCGCCATGCCATGAATCTCGAAGCCGTCAACACCTACGAAGGTACCCACGATATTCATGCGTTGATTCTTGGGCGAGCACAAACGGGTATACAGGCGTTTTGTTGATAGCGGTCAGCCGTCGGCAGTCAGCAATCGGCTGTGGGTTCTTAATCATAGAATTATTCTGATCGCTGAAAGCCGAATGCTGATAGCTAAGGGTAGGAACAAGTGGCGGCTGCCAGGGAAGATGCAAGTGTTGTAGGAGCGAGCGCAGCTCGCGAATGCGTTGTTTCAATTTTGTTCTGTAGTTAAATTCCTCTATGACCACACAAGCCCTCGAACAAATCCGTGTACTCGATCTAAGCCGCATACTAGCCGGTCCCTGGTGCACACAACTATTGGCTGACTTGGGTGCGGAAGTCATCAAAATTGAACGCCCAGGTGCAGGCGACGATACGCGCGGATGGGGGCCGCCTTTTTTGCGTGACCACGAGGGAAATGAAACTACCGATGCTTCATATTACCTGGCGGCGAATCGTGGAAAAAAATCCGCCGCCGTCGATATTTCGACCCCACAAGGGCAAAAGATTCTGCTCCAACTTGCCGAGTCGTGCGACGTATTGGTGGAAAACTACAAAGTAGACGGGTTAAAAAAATACGGACTAGACTACCAATCGTTAAGCGACATAAATCCGAAACTGGTGTATTGCTCCATCACGGGTTTTGGGCAAACCGGGCCTTACGCCCATCGCGCCGGTTATGATTTCATGATTCAAGCCATGGGTGGGTTGATGAGTGTTACCGGTGAAGCGGATGATCGGCCCGGTGCTGGCCCACAAAAAGTGGGTGTGGCTATGGCGGATATATTGACCGGCCTGTATGCGGCCAATGCCATTCAAGCTGCTTTGCTTCATCGCGAACACAGCGGGCGAGGGCAACATATCGACATGGCTTTGTTCGATGTGCAGGTTGCGGCGCTGGCCAATCAGGCATTGTATTATTTGGTGTCAGGTAAAACACCGGGGCGTGCCGGCAATGCGCATCCAAATATTGTTCCGTATCAGGTGTTTGCGACCCGTGATGGTCATATTATTTTGGCCGTGGGTAATGACGGACAATTTGCGCGCTTTTGCGAGGTAGCAAATTGTCCGGAAATGTCCACCGATCCAAATTTCTCTACAAATGCTCGACGTGTTGTCAATCGAACATCGCTCATTCCAATGCTTGAGAAAATCATGCGCGAACGAACCAGCGATGAGTGGTTGCGCGTGTTGGAGACAGCGGGCATACCGTGCGGGCCGATTAACGATATCGATCAGGTGTTCGATGACCCTCAAGCAAAACATCGCGGGTTGCGCTGGCAGACCTCTCATACAGTCACCGATAATTTGTCAATGGTGAAATGCCCGATTGAAATGTCGCAAACAGCGGTGCAGCAGCAAAGCGCACCACCGCTATTAGGCCAACATACCGATGAGGTATTGGGTGACCTGGGTCTGGATGGCGCTGTCGTAAAACAAATGCGCTCGGATGGCGTGATAGGCTAGCAATCAGAAAATTATTGCCCCGGGTTGGTCTGTCGTGGCAAGCTTCGCACTTAAGGAAACTTTAACTAATTCTATATTTGTCACTCCCGCGAAGGCAGGAGTCCAGTGACTCCGGCAAGTTATAGATTCCCGCCTGCGCGGGAATGACATTAACCAGGTGCTCCTTAAATTATTTATGCGTGGCACTGTTTTTTCAAGGTGCGTCATGCGTACACATTGTAGTCGTTTTCAAACCTCCAGAGGACAGAACTCATGCAACTGAAAGATCAATCATTATTTCGACAACAATGTTATGTCGATGGGCAATGGATGGACGCGGACGATTGCAGCACCATCGATGTGACTAACCCCGCGGATAACGCTGTCATAGGTACCATCCCGAAAATGGGCGCTACGGAAACCCGCTTGGCGATTGATGCGGCCAATGACGCTTTACCTGCCTGGCGTGGGTTGCTCGCAAAAGAGCGCGCCAACAAATTGCGCCGCTGGTTTGAACTGATGATCGAAAATCAGGATGACCTTGCCGTGTTAATGACAACGGAGCAGGGTAAACCCCTGGCGGAGTCCAAGGGCGAGATTGCCTACGCCGCATCGTTTATCGAATGGTTTGCGGAAGAAGGCAAACGCATCTACGGTGACACCATCCCGCAACATCAGCCCGATAAACGCATCGTTGTTATTAAAGAACCGATCGGCGTGTGTGCCGCGATAACGCCGTGGAATTTTCCTTCCGCCATGATTACACGAAAAGCAGCGCCTGCTCTAGCGGCGGGTTGCACGATGGTCGTGAAGCCGGCGACCTCCACGCCGCACTCTGCTCTCGCCTTGTGTGAGCTGGCCGAACGTGCGGGTATTCCGAAAGGCGTGCTGAGTGTTGTCACCGGCTCGTCATCCGCCATCGGCGGGGAGATGACATCTAATCCGATAGTGCGCAAGCTAACCTTTACCGGTTCAACCGAGGTCGGTAAAAAACTCATGCAACAATGCGCGGGCACGGTGAAAAAAATGTCTATGGAATTAGGCGGCAATGCGCCATTCATTGTTTTCGACGACGCCGATCTTGATTCCGCAGTGCAGGGCGCGATGATGTCCAAATACCGCAATACCGGCCAGACTTGTGTGTGCGCCAACCGGCTGCTGGTGCAAGATACTGTTTATGATGAGTTCGCGGAAAAGCTTGGCAAAGCCGTAGCGGATATGAAGGTTGGAAGTGGATTCGATGATGGCGTGATGCAAGGCCCGTTAATCGACGTTGCCGCTGTCGAAAAAGTCGAGGAGCATATTGCCGATGCGGTATCCAAGGGTGCCAGCGTCGCGGTCGGTGGATCACGGCACGAATTGGGCGGTACGTTTTTTCAACCGACCGTGTTAACCGGAGTTACCACTGAAATGAAAGTGGCCAACGACGAGACGTTTGGCCCGGTTGCGCCTTTGTTTAAATTTTCATCGGAACAAGAAGCCATCAAAATGGCTAACGATACCGAATTTGGTTTGGCCGCCTATTTTTATAGCCGCGATCTTGGACGTGTGTGGCGCGTATCGGAAGCAGTGGAATACGGCATCGTCGGCATCAACACCGGTATTATTTCCAACGAAGTAGCTCCCTTCGGCGGCGTAAAGGAATCTGGCATCGGTCGCGAAGGTTCCAAGTACGGCATCGACGAATTCCTCGAAGTGAAATATTTATGTATGGGGGATGTTGATAAGTAATCGATCGGCAGGGCGGAACGAGTTCCGTGAAAGTGATTGTAGTTTCTCCGCAGGAGAACGCTGGTAGAACAAAGGCATTGTTTGGCGCGAGCTGCTCTCTCGGATTCTTTGACTGGATACCTGCCTTCGCACATTACTGTCCGGAACAATTCAATCATTGATATTTTTTTAGAAGGACTATTGAGTCGTCATACCTGCCTACACGTATTACTGTCCGGGATAATTGAAATATCGATGCGTTCAAAGAAAAACTCTGGCCTGTCATGCCGGACTTGTTCCGGCATCCAGTCAAAACGATTCGGCCGTAGGCCGACAACTTATTGAATACAATTCCACTCTTTTTGGATGCGCTCTTCGAGTGCGATTTTTTTGACTGGATCCCATCCTTAGGTCCGCCAAACGCGTGCATCCCTGCACTGGCTTCTCCCGCCTGCGTGGGAGTGACAAATACAATTACAGTTTTGTCTTATTCCATCGAGTCCGAGCAAACCGACAACTGTGTGTTGTGAACGGGTAGCCCAAAGGGTCTCGCTTTGGTAGGGCCTGTTGATGAAACCAAATAAACTGATTCACAACTTACTTCTGGTAAGTAATAAATTTCTTTGAGCTTTTCGCCCTATCTCACTTCCAGCAGAAATCTTCTCATATACGTCTATAGCGTCATTCAAGAATCCTTGGTCATATAAACTATTGGTAAGATTAAAATATATTGCATCATGATATTCGCTGGTAGCGTATGTTATTGCCTTTCGAAAGCATTGCTCCGCTTTTCTTGGTCTGTTTGTGTCGGTATAACAATTTCCAAGTGCCCACCAAGCCGCATCATCTTCTGGCCAGTACTCTAAAGCATTCTTAAATACGGTAATCGCTTTGTTGAATTTGGAGGCATTGTAGAACTGACAGCCTAAAACATAGATTTCATGGTTGTCGTCTGAGGCAGTCGGAGCGTTAATCTTTTTATTTTTCATTACTTCTAAGCTAACCTGTATTCCGCATCCCCGCCGCAATACCATTGATGGCGACCAGCAATGCATCTTCGATTACGCCGGTTTCGCCTGCTCGTACTCGGGCAAGTAGTTCGATTTGCAGTAAGTTAAGCGGGTCAGTGTAGGGGTTGCGCACGGAGATAGATCGTAAGGTAACAGGTTCGTGTTCGAGTGGGGTTTCGTGACCGGTGACCATAAGTACTGCTTCGGCGGTGCGGCCAAATCGTGCGCGAAGTTCTTCTCCTAACGCGTGCAGTTTTTTGGGTACTAATCGCGCATCGTATCGTGCGACGACATTGGGGTCGGTTTTCGCAATAACCATCTCAATGGAGTCAAGCGTCGCCGCGAAAAACGGCCAGCGTTGTTTCATTTGTTTTAAGTCTTCTTCGCCACCGGATTCCATCACGCTACGCAGCGCTTTGCCGACACCTAACCATGCCGGAAGCATTAGGCGAGTTTGCGTCCAGGCGAATATCCAGGGAATGGCGCGAAGATGCGCAACATCGCGGCCAGGTTTGCGCCTGGCAGGACGACTGCCGATTTTTAGTTTGCCCAGCTCGGATTCTGGTGTCGCGGTGTGAAAATAATCCAGAAAGTCTGTGTCTTGTTGCACGACACCACGATAGCTTTGCATGGATGTTTCCGATAAAACACCCATCGCATCGCGCCATGCTTTCTCCGGTTGGGGTGGCGGCGTCAGGCTCGCTTCCAACACGGCGGTGGCATAAGTCGATAATGTCTCCAGCGCCATGGCCGGTAAGGCGTATTTGGCCTGTATAACTTCACCTTGCTCGGTAATACGCATGATGCCGTTCACCGAGCTGGGTGGTAGCGAACGAATAGCCGCCCGTGCAGGGCCACCACCACGGGCGACAGTGCCTCCACGTCCGTGAAACAAGGTTAGCTTTATACCGTGTTCTTGCGCGACTTCGGTCAAACTTTCTTGTCCGCGATACAAACCCCAGGCTGCGGCGATCTGGCCGGCATCCTTTGCAGAATCGGAATAACCGATCATGATTTCCTGGTGGCCTTCGATGCGTTCGCGATACCATTCGATAGCGAGCAATCGTTTTAATGTATCCGCCGCGCCTTGCAAGTCGTCGACGCGTTCGAACAACGGCACGACACGCAGGGGTTGTTTAACTCCGTATTCGCGTTGGAACAATTCCACAGCCAAAACATCCGACGCATTTGAAGACATGGAGATAACATACGCGCCCAGGCATTCGGGGTTTTCGTCCGCTAACATGCGAAATGTATCCAGCACTTCTTGCGAGTCGTCGGACAAGACAATGTTATGAGGAATTAGCGGACGTTTGTTTTGCAGTTCGCTGGTCAAGAACGATAAACGCAGTTCTTCATTCCATTCGGCATAATCACCCAGGTCTAAATGCCGTGTGATCTCACTCAGTGCCTGTGTATGCCGATCCGCCTCCTGGCGGATGTCTAACTGTACCAACCCAAGTCCGAAACAATAGGTGCGGCGAATCAAGTCGAGTAAACGGCCATGCGCAATATCGCCCGCGCCGGTGTGTTGCAGGGAGTGATAGCAAAGCAATAAGGGTTGGCGAATATCTTCGACGGTCTCGATAAACGACTCGAAGGAGTTAACATTGCCGTTCAGCCGGTCTTGCAACGCTCGTTGGGTGATGGCTAACCGGTCACGTAACTCGCCTAACACTTTACGATAAGGTTCATGGGTTGATCCGGCTACGTCCCGTAACGCATCGTCACAGCGTTGCATGGACAAATCCCGGCGTAGTTCAGCGACTTCACGCCAGTACAAATCCGCCGCCTGCCAGCGCGCCATCAAACACGCGCGGCGAGTTATCTGCGGAGTGACATTCGGATTGCCGTCACGATCGCCACCCATCCATGAGCCTATGCGAAATGGCGCTGTCTCCAAGGGTAAAGGTTTTCCAGTGTGATTTTTTAACTCCACATCGAGTTGACGTAAAAATTTTGGCGCCGCTTCCCACAAGCTTTGTTCTACTATTACTAATCCCGAACGCGTCTCATCCAGCGGTGTCGGTCGTTCCCGTCTAATCTCGTCGGTTTCCCAAATGGCGACAATTTTTCGTTTTAATCCGCTGATAGATTCAAATCGCTCCGCATCGGTTAAGTCAGTACGATCACGAAACGCCAGGAGATCGGAAATTTTCTTGTATTTGAGCGTTAATGTACGGCGGGCAATTTCCGTCGGGTGGGCTGTCAATACTAACCCGATATCGAGTTTGCAAACTGTGTCGTATAGTTGTTCCGAACTAACACCGGATTTTTTTAAGCGTTCGAATTCCTTATCAATCACGTTCGCGTCGGTGAGACGACGTTGCCGGATTTGATGATGTTGTTCGGCGATGTTGGCAAGATTTAAAAAGTGACTGAATGCCCGCGCCAAATCGAGCATTTCTTGCGCCGATAATTTTGACAGCAGTGTCGAAAGATTATCCGCCGCATCCGCGTCACCGGAACGCGCTGCCTTGGACAGGGCGCGAACGTTTTCGACAGTGTCAAACAGTCTTTGGCCGCGTTGACTAACAAGAGTCTCACCCAAAAGCTGGCCGAGTAAACGCACATCGTCTCGCAATGGTGCGTCGTCGTCCGTTATCGTATCAAGTTGGCTGACAGTTTCGTTGAATTGGCTCATAAGGAGAAAAGTTATGTATTATTCGCAATTCAATTTGCTGACTACGGAGCGTATGTGTCCTTAACCGAATCAATGATACAAGATCGCAGCCCATTCGACATTTTTAACGAATGGAATAATGATGCGTATAACGCCGATATATATGAACCGGCCGCCATGACGGTTGCGACGGTGGGCGAGGACGGACGGCCTTCGGCTCGTATGGTTTTATTACGTGGTGTAGACGAGCATAGTTTTGTCTTTTATACCAATTATCATAGCCGCAAGGGCAAGGAACTTGAGCATTGTCCGTGGGCGAGCGCCGTGGTGTATTGGGATAGATTACATCGGCAAGTGCGTATCGAAGGCCCGGTTGAAAAAACTAAAACCCAATTATCCGACGATTACTTCGCATCACGACCGCGTGGTAGCCAAATCAGCGCGGTGGCGTCAGTGCAAAGTGCTGTTATCGTTGATCGCTTGGTGTTGGAGGCCGAGGTAACGCGGCTTGAGAGCGAGTTTGGGGAAAAAGCAGTGCCACGACCCGATTTTTGGGGTGGTTACCGCATCAAACCGGAGCGAATAGAATTCTGGCAGGGGCAGGAAGATCGGTTACATGATCGAATAGTTTTCGAGCCTTACGGCGAAAATCTCTGGAAACACTACAGACTTAGCCCGTAACTAATTGAGAAAAAAGGATTGTATCGTTGTCGTGTAATGGCTACACTACGCGCCGATGAACCTATTTTGTAGCCAAATATTAACTATTTATCCCTTTTCGGAGAAAAATATGAAGTTTAGCGTCCTGATCAAACCCTTGATTCTTATTGCTGTGGCTGGATTTGTATTGACGGGTTGTATTTCCGCAAAACCCCAAGTCGAACAGGCAGTGGAAGCGACACCTGCTCCAGAACCTGTTGGGGACTCAGATGGAGACGGCGTGCCAGACGACCAGGACGCCTGTCCGGGTACTCCACCGGGCGTAAAAGTGGACGCGAAAGGCTGTGAGATTATTTTGAGTTTGTCCGGCGTCAACTTTGAATTTGATTCTTCCAAGTTGACAGCTCAGGGCGAAGAGACTCTAAAAGGTGTTTTGGGATTGATAAATGAGAATTCAACTAAAAAGCTCGAGCTTGCGGGTCATACCGATTCAGTTGGCACGGACGCTTACAACATGGGTCTGGGAGAGCGTCGAGCAAATTCCGTTAAATCATTCTTAATGGATCACGGCGTAGATGCTGCTCGGATGACGGCTCGTTCATACGGGGAATCCCAGCCGGTTGAATCAAATGATACGTCTGAAGGGCGTGCTGCAAATCGCCGTGTCGATATAATCGATCTTGGCAGCAAGTAAGAACCTATCGCAAAATGCCTGCGCTTGCTGATACGTCGTTAAAAACGCTCTCAAAATGCTCATGTACTGTCGTGTACATTGCGCTTTTTCGAGCGTTTTCGCCTCGTCTCAGCATCGCTCGACTATTTTGAGAAAGGTTCTAAGCCCTGTGTAGTTTTTCTGAAAAGCCTGGCGGAGTGATCTTCGCCAGGCTTTTTTGTTGTCAGTAAGTTTTCAGTTTCTAGTTATCAGTTTTGATCTGATCGACAGCAAAAAAGTTTCTATAATAATTTCTCGATTGCTTCATTCAATTTTTCTACATGGCGTTGACTGATGCCATCAGGTTCGCTGTCGCGTATCGCTGCAAATATTTTCCCCAGCGCTTTTCGTTGTGCCGAGTCAAACATGCTGGCACCACTTGTATCGGCATCGGAACCGATATTTAGTTCGTCACGTTGCGCATGGGTACGTGCCGTAATCAGCTTGTGATGTAGAACGGCGCGTGCGGTGACGACAAAAGGAAAATTGATATTGCGTACAGGACCGGCTTTTGCCTGGACACCACCCAAAGGTAAACCCAAAAATTTAATTTCGGCGATTTTGTCAAAGGAAATAACCGCCGACACGCTGCCCAGCAACGCACCAATACCGGCGCCCGCCAATAGCGATGCTCCGCCAGTCGCGGCATCGACTACACCGCCGATGGCGGCGCCACCGAGTGCGCCGGTCGCAACTAATTGCGGACGTGTCAGACCAAAAGCGCTCCAGGTTTGACGGGAAAATAAATCCTCTTCCAACGCGTCAAACTCGTTCTCCACTCGTTTGAGGTCATGATAGGAGTAAATCTGTTCCACTTGATCACGGCAGTTGCGTTCGCCCGAGCGTAATTTATCAAACAATTCTTCTTTTAGCGGTTCTTCGTAGTCTTTTGCATTTGCGTCGGTTGGCAGTTTTCCGGTTACTGATAACGTCAACATGTCGATAAGCATGTTGCTAATGATGCGGGCGCTTTGTCGTTTGCGCCGTTGCCGGTCCGCGTCAAGATATTCGACGGCTTTGGCCAAAGGTTCAAGCCATGTTTCATCCAGTTGTCCAAACGCCCGCAACAACTCCAGACGTTTGTCGAATTCGGCGGTGACCGCATCGAATACACGTACGATTTTAAAATATTGGCCGAGTGCCGCGCGCCATTCGTCTACGTGATTTTCATCGCCGATCATGTTGATTAGCGCCATGCTGGGCCGCCCGCTCCAACGCAGAATTTCCATTTCCGCCTCGTATTCGTCGCCGTAGGGTTTCGAACCATCGGTCACATAAAGTATTCCGGCGCCATCCAGAATCGGTTTTAGTAGTTCACACTCGTCGTGAAACAAGTCGGTATTTTGATGGGCATGCACGAATTCACTGACAACTTCTGGACGTTCGGCAGTGGAGCGTTCATGAGCTTGCATCCATTCCAACGCCCGGCGCGCACGTTGGAAACCGGGTGTGTCGATGAGTTCGTACAGGGTCTGGCCGTCAGTACGCATGGGGTAGCGGCGACAACGCGCGGTCGTGCCCGAGATGGCGGAAATTTGTACGCTGTCATCCTGCGCCAGTGTGGCGACAATACTGCTCTTACCCTTGTTTGGATGGCCAACAACGGCAAACGCGGGGACTGTCATATTGCGCAGTTATTCATTCGGTTTATGTAACGAATGTACGCTGACACGCCGGTCAGTCAGGACGTACAAAGCCTGATGCCATGATTCAAGATGCGCCTTTGTTGGCGCGGCGATTTGGTTTGCGTCATCAAAGGCGACGGGTATCACGATGCATTTTTGCGGCGTGTCGACATTTTGCAAGTCGCTGATAAAGTCCACCAGTTCCAGCATTGGTGGTTCCCATGCTTTTACAAAAATAATGACAGGTGAGTTTTTATTAAGCTTATGGATTTGTTCAATCACCTTCTGGTCGTCAGCTAAGGTGTTTTTTCCGCCACCGGAAAATTCCGTTAACACATTAACTCCACACAATTCACTGACTTGTCGTGCGGATAATCGGTGTTGGGTAGCACTTGTCCAATCCACTACCACGCAATCGCGACCCCTAATTTCAACGAGCGTTTGAGTGTCTATATTTTCGGTCTTTGAGCGGCTGCCTGTCTCGGGTTCTGTTGCCGCGGTTTCAACGTCAGGAGAGTTCAATCGCTCCAGTAAATCGACCGAGCCGGGAAGCGACGCGAGGACTCGGTTAGTTGCGGATTTTATTCGCCACGATGTATACATAGTCGTGACAACACGTGGTACTAACCCGTAGACCAACATGCACATTAGAAGAAATGGCCACCATTGGCCGAGTAGTGCTGGATCAGAGTCAGTCTGAGTATTGGGTAACAACCCTTCATCCAAACGGTAGTAGCGTGTGCTATCAACAAGTTCTAAGCTGGGCGCGGCATCCGCTAACCAAATTTGCCAGGGTGTTGTCAGCAATTGCGTCAAGCCATGAAAACTGCCTGAGTCGGTTTTTAGAGTGGTGCTCCAGCCAAATGCCAGATCGGAAAACACTACCAGATATAGAGCGGATAAAACCGCACTAACATTAAATGCAAGGGTGAAATACTGTGACCAACGCAATATCATCCACTTGGTCAGTGTCGCGAATGTGCGTTGACGCGTGCTGCTATCGGAGATTAATTGACGCAATGCATGGCGTTTGTTTTGCGGTAAGTAGCGACCAAAAAAATTTACCAGCTTGCCCGGATTCAAGACTTGTAACGTGTCCTGTAACGTCGCCAAACCCGGAATGACTTTCATTGCGCTACGCGGCAGACAGGCGATTATGAAACCAACGAGCAGTAATGCCTGCAAGAATACGAATACTGCCAACACGTTGATGACATTGACCGGTCGGCTGCCGTCGTAATAGAACACAGCCAAAGCGGTGCCCCAGCCCACCAGCAATCCAAACAAAATTGAAAAAATAGAAATTACGCGGCTCGCATTCTGCGCTTGCTGGCCTGATCGATTTACGTGGCTACTTGCGACCTGAGTTAACCAGGCGCGAATTTGTTCTGAAGGTTTATTGCTTAGTGGCGCAAGCTCGCGTCCAATACCGCGGTCACGGTGTTGGCGTTGAACAATATCAAGTTGCTCGTCCGCATCGAACTGCGCGAGTAGCGTAACAACGTCTTTTGGCAAAGGTAATTCGTTAGTAAGCCGGAATTTCTCTAGGCTAACATGAAACTGCGTGAATGGATTTAATCCTTACACGCTATTTACTTGTTTAAACGTTCGAATCGGGTGACGCTGCTTTGCGCTGGTTGATGAAGTCCTGCAAGGCCTCGTCCACGCCCGGATCGATGGGTGGTGCTTCGTAGTCATTCAGCATCTTTTTCCAGATGGCATTGGCGCGTTGTGCCGCATCCAGCGAGCCGTCGGCCTGCCATTGTTCGAAGCTGTTGTTGTCGGCGGTAGTAGAACGATAAAACGCGGTTTCAAAGTTGGCTTGCGTATGTGCGCATCCGAGAAAGTGCGCGCCCGGCCCGACTTCACGAATAGCATCCAGGGCTTGCCCGTTTTCCGAAGTATCGAGTCCGGTAAGAAAAGCCTGCATGACACCGGCCTGGTCAGCATCGAGAATAAATTTCTCATAACCCATGGCGAGGCCGCCTTCAAGCCAACCGGCAACGTGCAGCATGAAGTTAACGCCAGCCAGCATGGCGTGTTGCAAGGTGTTGGCCGCTTCATAGGCCGCTTGCGCGTCAGGAATTTTGGATGAGCATAATCCGCCGCCGCTGCGAAAGGGCACGCCCAAACGCCGCGCCAATGCTGACACGACATAAAGTACTTGCTGGGGTTCCGGTGTGCCGAATGTCGGTGCGCCGGATTGCATGGACATGGAGCTTGAGAACGTACCAAAAATAACCGGCGCTCCCGGGCGAACGAGTTGTGCAAATGATAAGCCCGCCAGCGCCTCGGCATATAACTGCGCACAGGTTGCAATGACGGTCACAGGTGACATAGCACCTGCGATACAAAACGGTGAAATGACCGTGGCCTGGTTGTTGCGCGCGTAGACTTTTAACGCGCCCAGCATGGTACCGTCCCAAACCAGCGGTGAGTTAGCGTTGATTAAACTGGTGACGATGGTGCGTTCATTGCCTGTTTCCGGATCGACAAAATTGTCGCCAAACAAAATCTTAGCCATTTCGACCGTGTCTTGTGCGCGTTCCGGTGCAGTAACTGAACCCATGAACGGTTTGTCATTGTATTTGATATGGCTATACACCATGTCGAGGTGACGTTTGTTAACCGGTAGGTCCACCGGCTCGCATAACGTACCACCCGCGTGATGTAACGACGACGACATGTATGTGAGCTTAGCGAAGTTTTGAAAGTCTTCGATGGTGGCATAGCGCCGACCGTTATCAAGATCGCGCACGAAAGGCGGGCCGTAGGCCGGAACGAAAACCATATTGTCGCCGCCGATACGGACATTGCGTTTGGGATTGCGAGCGTGTTGGGTAAATTCCTTCGGCGCCGTCGCCTGGATCAGTTGTTTGCACAGGCCCATCGGGAAACGCACGCGTTCGCCGTCCACATCCGCGCCTGCTTCTTTCCAAATTTTTAACGCTTCAGCGTCGTCACGAAAATCAACGCCAATTTCCTGCAGAATGGTTTCCGCATTGCGTTCCACCAGATCCAGCGTCTCTTCGCTGGCGATTTCATACACTGGTACTTTGCGTGTGACATAGGGTACTGCTGCGACTTTGGGTTTTGATCGCGCTGCGTGGCGTGCCTGGCGGCCCCCGCCGGCCCGGCTTTTTCTCTCACTCATGTAAAGTACCTCCGCATATGAATCTCGGATTTCGTTTTTCGGTTTTCATTATAAGCTGGACAACCAATAATTATTTTGATTGAGCAGCACTTGGCCATCTGCCGTCTGGAGTATAGTAGATAGCACGCGCTATTCGCTTGGTTGCGATGAGCTGTATGGCGCAAATCCACAAGAGTCAGTCGCCCTGCGGCGTTCGTGTGTCCGTCAGAGTTGCACCGACTCAGGTAGAATCCGCCAGCACGTATGATTTTCAAAAATTTGCTGTGGGCGAGGAGTCGAGTATGAAAACACAAGCACGGGTGGTGGTAATCGGTGGCGGCGTCGTCGGCGCTGGCACGTTGTATCACTTAGCGAAAAAAGGCTGGTCCGACTGCGTATTGGTCGAGCGCAAGGAGTTGACTTCCGGTTCAACCTGGCACGCGGCGGGTTTGTTGCCCCTGTTCAACATGAGTTACTCGGTTGGGCAGTTGCACAAATATTCCGTGGACTTTTATGACAGCCTCGAAGCAGAAACCGGGCAATCGGTCGGTTTTAGCAAGGTATCGAATATTCGACTTGCCTGTACCAAAGATCGTATGGACGAATATCATTACTACGCGGGCGTAGCCAAGACCATTGGCATAAATGTCAAATTCCTGACGGCGGAGCAGGTTAAGGAAATCTGGCCGCTGTGTAACACAGATGGTTTGCTCGGTGCGATTCAGCATCCCGACGATGGTTATATTCAACCTGCCGATCTGACCCAGGCTTTGGCCAAAGGTGCGCGCGCAAACGGCGCGGAAATTTACCGGCAAACCACTGTCGTTGGCATCGAACAAAGGCCGAGTGGCGAGTGGTTGGTTAAAACCGATAAAGGTGACATCACCTGCGAGCATGTCGTTTGTGCCAGTGGAAACTTCGCGCGTAAAACCGCTGCCATGGTTGGACTTGATCTGCCGGTTATTCCAGTAGAGCATCAATACATCGTCACCGAACCCCATCCTGAAATATTGAAACGACAGGAACAAGGCTTACCGGAAATGGGTGTGTTGCGCGAATCGGATGCTGCCTATTATATGCGCGAAGAAAACGGCGGGCTGTTACTCGGGCCTTATGAGCGCGGTGCACCCTGTTGTTACGTCGATGGGCCGAGCGATAACAGCGAGTTTGAATTGTTTCCTGAAGACCTGGAACGCCTCGAACCGCATATTGAAGCGTGTATTAATCGTGTTCCGGCCTTTGGTGAGGTCGGCGTGAAGCAGGTTTATAACGGTGCGATTTGTTATACGCCGGACGGTTCGCCCATGGTTGGGCCGGCCTGGGGCTTGAAGAATTTCTGGATAAACGAAGGCCATAGTTTTGGTATTACCGCCGCCGGTGGAGCGGGTTGGCAACTGGCGGAGTGGATGGTCGAAGGCGAACCGACTATCGACATGATGGGTGTCGATCCACGCCGCTTCGGTCCTTACGCGTCGCGTGGTTATTTGCGTCACAAGAACGAAGAAGCCTATCGCAATGTGTTTACCGTGCATTACCCGGATGAGGAACGTGCCGCCGCGCGTCCGCTGAAACGCTCGCCTTGTTACGACAAGATGAAAGACTTGGGTGCGGTGTTTGGCAGTGTGTACGGTTGGGAGCGACCGAACTGGTTTGCACCCGAAGGGTATGGATTAGACGATGATTATTTGAACAAACCTGATGTCATTACTAACCATAATCATCCGCCGGTAAAGCAGGGCGAGAAACCAAAAGAAAAGTGGAGTTTTCGCCGCAGCAATTACTTCGAGTATGTCGGCAATGAGTGCAAACATGTGCAAGAGAAGGTCGGTTTGCTAGATATGTCTGCATTCGCCAAATGTTTTGTCACCGGTCCCGGCGCGGAAGCATGGTTAGATTCGTTATTCGCCAACCGTATTCCGAAAACCATAGGGCGTGTGAATCTGTGTCATTTGTTATCACAAAATGGTGGCGTGCGTTCCGAGTTTACGGTTTATAAATCCAAACCGAATGGTTATTACCTGGTATCAGCCGGTGCCTTCGAGCGGCACGATCACGATTATCTTTCAAGAGCCATGCCGCGTGATGGCAGTGTGCATGTATTTCCAGCGACGACAAACTGGGGTGTATTGGTGCTTGCGGGTCCGCGTTCGCGCGACTTGTTGCAAATACTGACCGATACCGATCTATCGAATGAAAAATTCCGTTGGTTGACAGGGCAATTCATAAACGTCGGTTACGCGCAGGCGCATGCGATTCGTGTGAACTTTGTCGGTGAACTCGGTTGGGAGTTGCATCATCCTATCGAAATGCAAAATTATATTTTTGAGTTGCTCATGGAAGAGGGCGCCGAATTTGAACTCAAACCATTCGGTATTCGCGCCATGGATAGTCTGCGTCTGGAAAAATCCTATCGTCTAATTCCGCGCGAGTTGTCTATCGAATATTCCGCGTATGAATCAGCACTGGATCGTTTTGTCCATCCCGATAAAGGTGATTTTGTTGGCCGCGATGCGTTGATGGCATGGAAAGAAAAAGGGTTTCGTAATCAATTCGTGACCATGGAAGTGCATGACATAACCGAAGCCGATGCGCGCGGTTCCGAGGCGATTTATCGCGATGGTGAGCTGGTTGGTCGTTGTACGTCTGGTGGCTACGGCTGGCGTTTGGGTAAGTCGTTGGCTCTCGGCATGGTGCCGCCCGAATTATCCGCCCTGGGCAATGAGTTCGAAATCGAGATTTTGGGCGAACGCCACCGGGCCACGGTTATCGAGGAATCGCCCTATGACCCTGAAAACGAACGACTCAGAGCTTAATTTTAAGGCCCAAAGTCTGGACATCGGGCGGCGATTCAGTCACCATTCGCGGCCTTTTTTAAGCGGGTAGGCGTGATTATGCGTATGCCTTTGTCGTTTAATTTGTAGGAGCGACTTTAGTCGCGAATAAATTTAAGTTCAAAAGGGTCTCAACAAATGAAAGTCCTGGTTCCAATCAAACGCGTCATCGACGCAAACATCAAGGTACGGGTCAAGGCCGATCAATCCGGCGTTGAATTAAACAACGTCAAAATGGCCATGAATCCGTTTTGTGAAATCGCGGTGGAAGAAGCCATACGCATGAAAGAGGCGGGCACGGTTGAAGAAATTGTTGTCGTGTCGGCAGGCCCGCAAAACAGTCAGGAAACATTGCGCACGGGCTTGGCCATGGGTGCTGACCGCGGCATCTTGATTCAAACCGATACACCGCTTGAGCCATTAGCTATTTCCAAGTTGCTCAAAGCCGTGGTGGAAAAAGAATCCCCTGGTTTGGTTATCCTCGGCAAACAAGCGATTGACGGTGACAACAACCAGACCGGTCAAATGTTGTCCGCGTTGCTGGGTTGGTCGCTCGGAACCTTTGTGTCAAAAATTGAAAACGCCGATGACAGTTTCACCGTAACACGTGAAGTTGACGGTGGTCTCGAAATCGTCAAGCTCACCAAGCCAAGCATTATTACTGTCGATTTGCGATTAAACGAGCCGCGTTATGCGTCGTTGCCGAATATCATGAAGGCCAAGAAAAAGCCGGTGGATAATTACACACCTGAAGATTTAGGCGTCGATGTCACACCGCGTGTAAATACGTTAAAAGTCACCGAGCCGCCGGCACGAGACGCGGGTGTGCGGGTGGAAAGCGCGGAAGAATTGGTGGAAAAACTCAAGAACGAAGCGAAGGTGATCTGATGAGTATTTTAGTAATTGCGGAACACGATAACGCCGAGGTCAAATCCTCGACATTGCCTACCATTACCGCTGCCCAACAACTGGGTGACGATATTCACGTTCTGGTGGCCGGTCATAACTGCGGAGCAGCTGCGGACGAAACCGCAAAGATTGCTGGTGTTGGCAAAGTGTTAAAAGCAGACTCGGCGGAGTTCGAACACGGGCTGGCGGAAAACGTCGCGCCTTTGGTGCAACAAATAGCGGCTAACTACTCCCATGTTTTAGCCCCGGCTTCGACTTACGGCAAAAACATCATGCCACGTGCAGCGGCCTTGCTCGATGTACAACAGATTTCTGACATCAGCGCCATCGAAAGCGAAGATACTTTCGTTCGCCCGATCTATGCGGGCAACGCCATGGCGACAGTGCAATCCGGTGATTCCGTCAAGCTGATAACCATTCGTAGCACTACGTTCGATGCAGCTGAGGCCGAAGGCGGCAGCGCCAGTATCGAAGATGTTGCCGCAACCGGCGACGTTGGGTTGTCGACTTATGTTGGCGCTGAATTAACCAAGTCCGAGCGTCCTGAACTGACCTCTGCCCGCATCGTTGTGTCCGGTGGGCGTGGTATGCAAAACGGCGAAAACTTTGCCATGCTGGAAAAGGTTGCCGATAAACTCAATGCAGCCGTTGGTGCTTCACGCGCGGCAGTCGATGCGGGTTATGTGCCGAATGACTATCAAGTGGGTCAGACCGGTAAAGTGGTTGCGCCGGACTTGTATATTGCCGTCGGTATCTCCGGCGCGATTCAGCACCTGGCCGGTATGAAAGACTCCAAAGTCATTGTCGCTATCAACAAAGACGAAGAAGCCCCGATCTTCCAGATCGCCGACTACGGCTGGGTGGAAGACTTGTTCAAAGCCGTGCCTGAGTTAGAAGCGGCTTTAGGTTAAAAGCCTCAGTGAATCCCCGAATGTTTGAATCCGGGGATTCAATTCCTCTCTGACCCGGATTGCGGTTAGCTACGCTCAGTTTCATATGATTAGGATAATCAACTATTGTGAAGAAGCCAGACTTCGAAGCGCTTCATAAAGTTCTTCTTCCGAGTTTTCGGGAGGTCATTGACGAATTTTCCAAATCAGAAGATAACGAGGAAGTTTATGCGGTCGTTCTAGACGGGAACGATGAATACGGCTATTTGATTTTATCTTTAAACACCGAAAAAGCTTTACGAAAGCGAATTGATGAGGTGTATCCCGAATATGAGAATAGCGATATCTTTGGTTTACATGGACTTAAGTACAATTCGGGTGATTTTACTTTTCAAGATATAGCGACAGAGTCGTCTGAATTTGAAAGTTTGCGTAAATCATATAATCAGTATTTATCCTGTTTGACCGAAAAGTATTTGGCGGAATCATCCGATGATACTGATGAATATTTCACTTGTTCGTCTGATACGAGCGAAGTTGACGCTCTGGTTGAACAATTCAGTGATGTGATGGCTCGAATAATTAAAGATTTAAAAGCTGACTTGAATAAGCTGGATAAAACATCCAATTTTATTGCTTGTCATGCATTTCACGATATGGATGAAGAGACAGTCGAACGACTAATGAGGAAGACTGTGTCCGACGTGGATTTCGATTCGTGTATTCCAGAAGTTAGAAAGAATCAAGAATTTGTAGACAGTATTAAAGCGTTACCAATAAAACAAAGAATTAATACATGGCTAAAAATTTTGTCGGATTACAGAATTAGTGAGTTTGATTCTATTTCATCGAAGTTTTATGAATGGCACCAACCGAGCGAGGTGGCAACAATGTTGCGTGAGCGCCGTATTGACGCGTATCCCGACATTGTTAATTACCTTGATGAAATTATCTATTTGGAACAGTATCGTCAAGAATATTCAAAGGAGGGAGTGAGTATTCAAAAAGAAACGAAAAAAGCCGAAATATCGGGAGTGTTGTTGGGGGGTGCTTTGGCATATGTCTGAATCAAGCAAAGACGCCGAGATTCAATTAACAAAAAATGTGGATGGCTTGCATGCTTTGGAAGAAAGAAGCGGTAACATCCATTGGAATTTATTTTCTGTGGCTCTTAACTTTGCACCTTGCTCATCCGGAAGATTATCCAAAACCACAACGGTGTGAAGAAACAGCGAGGTTACTCAATTACGAGAAGTACTCATGCAAACATCGGCATAAATAAATGCGTTTGTGATAATTAACCAGTGTAGCCCGGATTCCATCGTTTAAATTCGACACGATTTACTTGTAGACAACTTATGGCACCTCAAAATCAGTTTGATCACATTGCTATTGGTGCATCGAATCTGGATGTCGGTGCAGACCACATAAAGACATTGCTGGGCGTTGATATTCCCATGGGTGGCGAACATACGCTGATGGGTACGCATAACCGTTTGATGAGCCTGGGCCATGACTTGGGTACCGACACTTACATGGAAGTGATTGCAATAAACCCCAATGCAGATAGACCTTCACGTCCGCTCTGGTTTGGCTTAGATAGCGATGAACAACAAGAATTTTTGTCTGAAAGTCCGAAGCCGGTTGCATGGGTGATGCGAACTAACAATATAGAACGAACTCTAGTCCAAGCGCGTGATGCTGGTATTGATCTCGGCGAGCCACTGGAAATGACACGTGGTGCATTGTGCTGGATTATTGCGGTGCGAGAAGACGGTTTGTTGCCTGAGGGTGGTACATTGCCGGTAGTGATTCAATGGCCCGACGGCCCCCATCCAGCAAACTCAATGAAGGATTTTGGGTTCCGAATAAACGCGATTCGATTGTCCCATCCTCAACCACAAGAATTGACGAAAAAACTCGAAGCCATTGATGCTGATCATTTGGTGACAGTTGAACCCTTTCCCTCAAACAAACCGAGCGTAAGTTGCGATTTACTTACGCCGAACGGCAAGCTGGTGAGGCTTTAACTTACGTGTATCATGTCAACATCTTGAATTTAATTATCTCATCCCGTCGTTTGATTCCTATTTGATTATCTCTCGTCGTTAACGGGCCACTTGCCTGATAGTAGTGTGAGTAATAAGACGGATTTTCGATAGGCGAGTCGTTGTTGGTGCTTGAAAATGAATCGAAACCACATCGTTTTAAAAATGTAATTTGATCCGGAAGAAAATCACCTGTGACATGCAGGTGACCTTCGTAGTGATAATTCTCGCGTAACATCCGTCCCAGGCTAAACACGCGTCCATCAGTAAATAAGTCGATCTCTACAATGATGACTTGAAAGTACCCGGCGTGTTTGCCAACTTCGAATGTGTCGGTATCCGCAGGCACACGCAGAGCGAGAGTTTTCTTTTCAAGTTTATTTCGCCATTGCACTAACCGGGCTTCCGCCTCTATCCACAGATCCCAGTGAATAACAAGGTGCCCGGTGTCAGGCAAAGGGGATTCAGCCCATTGGATGCACTCATCTACGCTATTATCATATTGAAAACTGCTATCCATAAACCTTCTCCTTGAATGGAGTGATGCCCAGACGTTTTACCGTAGCTAAAAAAGATTCATCCGGATCCAGTCGATGTTCAACATAGGCTTCGATAAGTCGCGCAATGGCATCGACGACTTTGTCTTTCGCAACAGAGGGTCCAATACGTTCGCCAATGCGAGCGTTTTCATTGGCTGAACCACCTAGGGTGATTTGGTACCATTCTTCGCCTTTTTTGTCGACGCCCAGAATACCGATATGGCCGACATGGTGGTGTCCACACGCATTCATGCAGCCGGATATTTTTAGTTGCAAATCACCAAGATCGTACAGGTAATCGAGATCGTCGAAACGTTGATTAATCTCTTTCGCAATGGGTATGGCGGTGGCGTTGGCCAGGCTGCAAAAATCGAGGCCGGGGCAGCATATCATGTCGGTCAAAGTACCGATATTCGCGGTAGCGAGCTCGAACTTGCGCAACGTTTTCCATAGTGTGTATAAATCGCCGTCCCGAACATGAGGTAAAAACAAATTTTGATCATGGGTGGTGCGAATCAGGCCGAAACTGTATTCATCGGCGAGATCGGCCATGCTCAGCATTTGATCTGTCGTAATGTCGCCGGGAACCTGGGTAGGGGATTTCAACGAAATATAAACACCACGGTATCCAGCTTGCTTGTGTGCGACCGTATTGCGCGTCAGCCAATTGGTAAATGCGTTATCGTGAATATGGACCGAAGCCAGACGCAACCGGGTGGGTTTCTCGTCGAAGTCGGGCAAAGTGAAATGCGCTTTTATAGCGTCGATTTCTTCCTGTTGTAGCTCAGGTTCCGCGGTGCGAATAGTTTGCCACTCGTTTTCTACCTTTTCCCGAAACGATTCGATCCCCAGTGCTCTGACCAGGATTTTAATACGGGCTTTGTGTTTGTTATCCCGGCGTCCATATAAGTTATAAATTCTCAGAATGGCCTGAAGATAGGACAGCAAATATTTCTTCTTCAGGAATGGCCGAATCACCTGACCGACAATCGGTGTGCGTCCCAGTCCACCACCCACCAGTACTTCGAATCCGATCTCGCCATCATCGTTGTGTACCAGGTGTAATCCAATATCGTGAACCTGCGACGCGGCCCGGTCTTTAGGCGAACCCGTCACGGCGATTTTGAATTTTCGTGGCAGGAAAGAAAATTCCGGATGTGAACTCGACCACTGCCGGATAATTTCACAATACGGCCGAGGGTCTTCGATTTCATCTTCCGAAATTCCCGCCAGATGATCAGTGGTGGTATTGCGAATGCAACTGCCGCTGGTCTGTATAGCATGCATTTGCACCGTAGCAAGATCAGCCAGAATGTCGGGTGCCTTTTCCAGTTTTGGCCAGTTGAGCTGAATGTTCTGCCGGGTGGTAATGTGGCCATAACCGCGATCATAGAAACGGGCGATCCAGGCAAGCATACGCAACTGCCGTGAAGTAAGTTGTCCGTACGGAATGGCAACCCGCAGCATGGGTGCAAACCGTTCTATATACAGACCATTCATTAACCGCAACGGGCGAAACTGATCTTCCGATAATTCGTCCGCTAAATAACGATTTGTTTGATCGCGAAATTCTTTAACCCGTTGATCAACAATTCGCTGATCAAAATGGTCGTACTGATAAAAATCTTCTATGTGATTGCTGGGATCACGTGTAGCCGGTAAATGAGACATATTGCCTCCCCTGTAGTGAAAAACGGAAAAACAGCGCAACTCCCGGCAGGGAGCGGAGAATCAGGGGAGTGTCAGGTGAGTCGGGTGGTAGTCAGGATATTCAGTGGTACAGCCTGGAAAAACTATCACGCACACAAGCGCTCCCCTTGCTACAGATGCAACAACAAAAGGAAACGCACATCATTGCGATGTTGAATAGTACGGAATTTATTTTACTCAAAGGCATGATTGTACCGTATCAAAACATGATGGTGAGTACAACACTGAATATCGTCGTAATGACAGAAAAAATTCCATTAGCTTTAGTATGGAATTCGTCTCCTTTGAGACTTAATGCGGGGTGAGCCATGAACCGCTTGATTGGAATGCTAAATCCGCATTCACTAACGAGTACATGTTGCCCATGTTATTATTAACCAATCAAATTTCAGTTGCCAGGTTTTCAATGAATACACGTTTTACGGATCTGCTTAACGAACGTCCCTACCTTCTCGCCGACGGTGCTACCGGCACAAATTATTTCAACATGGGTCTGGTTTCAGGCGATGCGCCCGAGCTGTGGAATGTCGATCATCCTGAGCGCGTAGCATCGCTGCATCGCGGGTTTCTCGATGCAGGTTCCGACATTATTCTGACTAACACATTCGGTGGTTCTAGTTATCGTTTGAAATTGCACAATGCACAAGATCGTGTGCATGAATTGAATGTCGCCGCGGCACGCATTGCCCGGCAGGAGGCCGAGAAAGAAAATCGATCGGTAATTGTTGCAGGTTCGATCGGTCCGACGGGTGAATTGTTTGAACCTGTTGGTGAATTGAATTTCGACGATGGGAAAAACGCTTTTGCCGAGCAGGCGGAGGCGTTGGCGGAAGGTGGTGTCGATGTATTGTGGCTTGAAACCTTGTCTTCAAAAGAAGAACTGGAAGCAGCTGTTGCCGGTGCGGCGATGGTAAGTTTGCCTATTGTGTCGACCCTGAGTTTCGATACCAACGGTAGCACCATGATGGGGATAACACCGGTTACGTTGGCCAATATTTGCGTGGATTTGTCACCGGCGCCGGTGGCTTACGGCACAAACTGTGGTGTAGGGCCATCCGAGGTGGCCGCGGCAATCATTCAGATTCATTCTGATCGTGCCGAATGTATATTGGTGGCGAAAGCGAATTGCGGCATTCCTGAGTTCAAGGATGGCGCGATTCGCTATGACGGCACACCGGAGTTGATGGCGGACTACGCTTGTATTGTACGTGATGCTGGCGCCCGCATTATTGGCGGTTGTTGCGGCACGACGGCGGAGCACATACGCACCATGCGTCAGGCGCTCGACGAAACACCGCCCGGACCGAAACCGGACATTAAAATGGTCGAAGCACGTCTTGGAAAGGTCACTGACGGTGCGCGCAGTTTATGTTTGCACGATGTTTTGGAGCAGGCGCAACCGCGCAGAAAGAATCGTCGCCAACGACGCGCTCATTGAATTTGTATTTCTAACTTTTCGCTTTAACTGAGCTCAGGGACGTTCCGATGAAAATAGCTTTTATCATGAATCCGCTGGATAAGGTAAAGGCGCATAAGGACACAACTTATTTTCTGATGCTGGCCGCGTTTGATCGCAGCCATGAAGTTTACTATCTCGATCATCGTGACATTTTGATTCGCGACCAACGTGTAATGAGTCGTGTCAATCGTGTCGATGTAGATGCAGATATCGTTAATCCATTTATCGTTCACGAACAAACCTTTCAGGATTTGGGTGAGATGGACCTGGTATTTGTGCGTACAGACCCGCCCGTTGACCGAACGTATATTTACATGACCTTGTTACTCGATTTGCTGCCGGAAACAACGCGGGTAATTAATCGCCCTTCCGCTATCCGTAATTGGAATGAAAAACTGGCGGCGTTGTTGTATGCGTCATATGCCCCAGTCTCTCTCATCGCACGTCGGACGGATGACATAATTTCTTTTCTAAACGAACAGGGTCGTATTGTTTTAAAACCGTTAGATGGACACGGTGGTGAAGGTATTTTGTTTTTATCGCAAGGTGATAAAAATATTGAACAATCGATTGGTGAAATAACCCACCAGCAATCGCGTTGGATAAAAGTTCAAGAATATATACCCAAAGCGTCTGAAGGTGACAAACGCATTTTGTTATTGCATGGTGAACCTCTTGGCGGTATTTTACGTGTTCATGCTGACGGTGTTGAATTAAACAATCTTGATGCCGGTGGAACTGCGCATCCGGCTGAACTGGATGAGCGTGATCTGGAAATTTGTGCTGCACTAAAAGATGGCTTGATTGAAAATGGAGTTGTGTTTAGTGGCATCGATGTCATCGGTGGCAAGCTCATTGAAATTAATGTTACCAGCCCAACAGGTTTACAAGAGTTGTGTCGATTCTCCGGAAAAGATTATCACCACACTATTATATCGGCACTGGAATAATATTCCGGCTGGTAGGCCAATCTGGCCGGAACTTAAACGTCCGTAGAGAGTCTTTTTAAACTTATGCAGGATATTCTCAGCAGACCTGAAGTGCAGGGCGCTTTGCCATTTGTGGTGGCACTTGTTGTTGGTTTATTGGTTAAGCCAACCGGTGCTGTTTGGTCGGCTGCTGGAATGATTGCCGGGTTTATCGCAGGCGTGTTGTTAATTAACGGATTGCAATTTGAACCTATGACGGCGACGCGAAAAATCATAGTTTGTGGTGTCTCTGCGGCAGTCATCGGTGCATTTTTCTCCACTGGTAAAAAAGCTGGCAAGCTGGTCAGTTTATTGCTGGTCGCAATTTCGGTTGCGGCTTATGTGTGGGTGTTCTGGACACTGTTGAAACGCGCCGATGGCAATAAAATGATCATGCTGGTTGGTGGCGGTGTTTACACCTTTTGGTTGGTTGCAGTTGTGCATGGCTTGCGCAAAGAACCATTGCAGGCGGGCGCTGCGTCCGTTGCTTTAGGTGCGGGTACCGGATTCGCTGCGATACTTGGTGCGTCAGCCTTGCTTGGTCAGTTGGGTTTAACCATCGCGTCTGCGTCAGGTGCTGTTTTGTTGCTGGCGTTGATCTGGTCAGATATGCGTATCGAACCATTAATGACATTTCCCGTCGCACTGGTTGTCGGTCTTTTAGGTACAGGCGGCATGGTCTTGGCCAAGTTGCCGTGGATTGCATTACTTGTCCTGGCTTTTGTACCTTTAGCCGCGCGCATCCCATTGCCTGACGGTTATCCACGCATATTGAAAACAATTTTATGGGTGGGGGCCGCTATGGTTGTGGCGGCGCTCGCCATTCTCTCAGTCTGGTTGCTTATGGAAGAGTCCGGATACTAATAAACACGGAAGTAATAAATAACTTTTAACAATCCCTCACGGAGGCTTAGCAATGAAACGAGCAATAATTGTAGTAACGATAGGTGTTTTTCCTGTTTCCATGGCGTTGGCAGACAATTACACGATTGATCCCGGACATACCTATCCAAGTTTTACGATTAACCACCTGGGTTTTTCTACCATGGCGGGTAAATTTGATAGTACGACAGGTGCATTTACCTATGATCCGGCTGGGAAATCTGCTTCCGTGGAAGTAACCATTGACGCGTCTTCCATCGACACCGGTCATGACAAACGTGACGATCATTTGCGCTCACCGGATTTTCTAAATGTCGCGGAGTTTCCCGAGATTACATTTAAATCCACAAATGTAGGATGGGGTGGAGAGGCGCCAAGCTCAATCGATGGTGATTTAACGATACTTGGTGTCACCCAACCCGTATCGTTGGCCGTGACCGGCGTAAATTGCGGAGAGCATCCGTTCAGTAAAAAATGGACTTGTGGTTTCGATGCAAACACCACAGTTAAGCGTTCCGATTTTGGTGTGAACTATGGTTTACCCGCAATTGGTGACGAGTTAACCTTACATTTTGAGGTCGAAGGTCAAAAAGACGAGTAAACGTTCAGCTCCGGGCAGTGGGGCATTAACCCCTGCTGCCCATCCCGTTTATCATTGCGTTTTAACTGATTCACATGTCATCGCGAGCTGCGTTAGCGATGTGCTAATCTGCTCATCGCATTCATCGATCAGCGGTCAGAATTATTTGCAGTATTTTCTGCTGATGGCTGACCGCTGACAGCTTTTCCATTATCTCTTCCAAAACGGCTTGCGTGCTTCAAGCACCGCGTCCTGATGGCTAATACCAATATCCTTTAGCAGGTAGTCTTCGAGGCGCAACAATTGGTTACGCTCGACACTGCGTCGATTCAAAAGTGTCAGTGTGCACTTGACGCGTTGCAATTCAAACTTCACTGCGTCTGCAAATGAATTCTTAATTTCGGACTGGATCCGTGTTTCATCCCGGCAAATAGTAATCGTTGACATCGTTAGTACTCCTTAATATAAGTAATCTAAAACAAGGTAGTGGTCCGTCGATACAGAACACTGATACAGCAAATTACAGCTACAATGGGTCATATTCAAACGATGTAATTTCACCCAATCTATTAGAATAAGTAATCGATGACCAGGCTTCCACCATTGGGGTCATTACGGGCTTTCGAAGCGGCAGCGCGTTATTTGAGTTTTACCCGCGCCGCTGAGGAATTGCATGTCACGCAAGCCGCGGTGAGCCACCAGATAAAGTCCCTGGAAGAATTTCTTGGTAAGAAATTATTTCATCGTCGTAATCGTGAGCTGGCATTAACCGAACAAGGCCTGGATTGCCGGCAGTGAGGCAGGCCTTTGAATCCCTCATGAAGCAACGCAGCGCCTGCTGCGTACGGATGAATCTAAGGCATTGACTGTGTCAGCATTGCCTTCATTTACGTCACGCTGGTTGATTCCCCGCTTAGGACGATTCCTCAATGATCATCCTGATATAAATATACTGATCAATCCATCCCGTGATTTGAGTACATTCAGTGACGATGGTGTCGACGTGGGGATTCGTTATGGTAAGGGCAAATATCCGGGTTTGTATTCTGAACGTTTGTTGGCCGATGATATTTTTACGGTTTGTAGTCCTGCACTAATGAAAGGGCGTAAGGCATTGCGTAAGCCACGGGATTTGCGGCATCATGTTTTATTACATGACGACAGATACGGTGATTGGCAAACGTGGTTGTTAGCGGCAGGGGTCAAAGGTATCGATGCAACCCGTGGTCCAATTATCATCGATTCCGGGATGTTGATTGAGGCAGCAGTCGAAGGACACGGCATTGCGCTGGCGCGTGGTGTATTGGCGGCAAACGAGTTAAGCGAAGGCCGGTTGGTACGACCTTTCGAACTACGTTCACCGGCCGATTACGCGTATTACTTTGTATGCCCGCAAGGCACGGCCGAACGGCAAATATTAAAACATTTAGAGAGTGGTTACTACGCGAAGCTGCCGTAACGCAGGATTAGGCGGCTCTATCCAGTTAACTACCGCCTTAGATCTTTTGCTACGACCGCATCGAACTCCGTTTGTGCAATTTTCGCTTCTTCCAGTAGCCATTCCGTGAACGCAACAATGGATGGATTATTTTCCTTGCCGCGTGGACAAACCACAAAATACGCAACATTTGATTCGCTGTAAATATTGAACAGCTTAACCAGCCGACCGCTGGCCAGATCGTCGCTCACATGAGCGCTGCGGGCGAGGGCGATGCCCTGACCGTCAATGGCTGCCTGCACTGCCATGCTGGTATCGGGAAATTTAGTTCCTTTAGGTATGCGTTTGATCTGAATACCCGCGTCACGAAACCAGTCACGCCAGCGTGGGCAAATATCCATCGCGCTACGTCTCAGTAGAGGATAGTCAAATAAATCACTGGGGTTGGACGGTGTTCCCAATTTTTCCAGCATTCTTGGACTGCAAACAGGAAAAACATATTCTTTAAGCAAAGGGGTGACATGCAACTCCGGCCAATTACCATGACCTAATCGAATACCCATATCCGCATTGTCCAGCGAAAAATCGACTAGCTCTTCCGTTGTCGAAATCCAAACATCAATACCCGGTCGTTCCTGATTGAAGTTACCTAGCCGTGGTACCAGCCATTTAAATGCGAACGACTGCAGCAGACTGACCCGTAAAGAATCGCGACTATCCTCACCCTTGAGTTCTTCCAGAGTCGTGGTCAGGCCGTTAATAAAGCCACGCACGACGGGTATTAATGCCTGTCCATTCTGCGTTAATAGAATACGCCGGCCACGCCGTTCAAACAGTTTTAGACCCCATAATTCTTCTGCGTGGCGAATCTGGTGACTGACCGCGCTTTGCGTAATATGTAATTCCACCGCTGCTTTGGTATAGCTCATATGGCGCGCGGCTGCTTCGAGCGCGCGCAGGGCGGCAATGGGTGGGAATCGAATGTTACTCATTGTTTCTAATACATGAATAATTACTCATGTATTATATGAAAATATATCGTTTGAATACAACTATTTATGCAGCTATAGTGCGCGCCATATTAATGGTGCAACGCATCATTAATTAACTTTAACCGGCTTTACAGGAGATTGAAAATGGCGAGTGAAATGCATGTACGAGTAGGTGCTTCCTTTATTGGTGCAGTGTCGATTTTGACCCTGATTTTAATGATTTTAGGCTGATCTCCAAGCTGTATAGCGTTGGAGATCATTAGCAACTGAGGTGCTGAAATGATTTCAACATACTTTTTATATGACAACATCGAAAAAGACGCGATGTTTCGCAATGTTTCTATTATTAATTTTACAAAGGGTGTCACTATGTTAAGTAACTTAAAAAATTGGTATGTTCGCCGTCAGGCGATTAATGAATTGTCCGCATTACCGGATTACTTATTGCGCGATCTTGGTATTGAGAATCGGTATCAAATTGCCGAGGTGATAAATGGCAAGATGTCTCAGCGACGGTTAAAGACCGTTAGTGCAAACGCAGTTGTCGATAAACCGTCCGTAAGTTTGGATGCTCAGGGTCTTGCCATCACCGCCTGATCGGCGGGAGTTATACATACACGACTTTGCTATTGTATACATGCTCGCGTAATCTATCGCGAGCATGAACGCAAAACCTACCCTCAATATCGCTCAACTGAATGAGCGTGGTCGCCAGTGTTTACCCGATTTATTCGGAATTCAATTTCTGCATATCGAGTGGGGTAGACTGACCAGCGGTCCGCAAATTCAACCACAATTCCTTGCGCCGAATGGCTATTTACATGCCGCGACGTTGATAGCGTTAGCGGATACAGCCTGTGGTTACGGATGTATTTCACACCTCCCGGACAACGCAAACAGTTTTACCACGGCGGAACTCAAAAGCAATTTTCTATCCACCGCCACTGAAGGTGTGTTGCACTGTGAAGCGGTCGCTTCCCATTTGGGCCGCAGTACTCATATTTGGGATGCTTCGGTTACCAGTGCGTCTAATGGCAAGACACTGGCTTTGTTTCGTTGTACCCAGTTAATTCTCTATCCCAAGAGTTAGTTTGCGCAGTATCTTAGTCGCCGAGAACTAATCCTTCGCGGCGTGGATCGGCGCCACCGACTAACCCGTCTTTTGTAATGACAATGCCATGCAAGCCACTGTTTAAATCTCGCACTTTGGTTTCATGGCCCAAAGCCTTTAACTCGACTATCCAATTAGTCGCTTCGGTGTTCTGCTCCAGGTCTGTTGCACCATTGCGATTGACGAAATGCCCCAGGTTTATCGCATCCTGGATGTCCATATTCCAATCCAATACTGCAATCAGTGTTTTGGCGACATAGTTAATAATACGGCTACCGCCGGGAGAGCCGATAAGCATGTAAGGTTCGCCGTCGGCGTTAAAAATAATAGTCGGTGCCATGGAACTTCGTGGACGTTTACCGCCTTCGACGCGATTGGCCACCAGGTTACCGTCTTTTTCCGGTTCCCAGGAAAAGTCAGTCAATTCATTGTTTAATAAAAAACCACGTACCATTAAACGGCTACCGAATCCTGTTTCAATAGTGGTGGTCATGGACAAGGCATTGCCATCGTGATCGACAATACTGAAATGGCTGGTGCCCGGTCGTTCTTCTTGCATATCGGGTGCGTAAATTTGTGCTTGTTGCCAGGGTGGTTCGCCGGCGGTTGCTTCGGACGTTGAGCTGTTGTTGTCAATTAACAATGCACGTTGTTTCAAATATCCGGGGTCAGTCAGTCCCGCTAACGGCATGGAAACGAAATCGCTGTCCGCCATGTACAAGGCGCGGTCGGCGTAAGCGAGCTTTGCGGCTTCGCTATATAAATGGACGGTATTGGCATTCGGTTGTACGCCCGGATCGAAGCTATTTAATATGCCGAGAATTTGTCCGACAGTGAGACCGCCCGAACTGGGCGGACCCATACCGCAGACCGAATAGCCACGGTAGTCAACGCACACCGGCTTACGTTGTTTTACGTGATACTCGGCGAAATCCGCGGTCGTCAAAATCCCTGGATTATCTTTTGTTGAGCGCACGGTCGCGACAATATCTTCGGCAATGGCGCCGCGATAAAAAGGCGTGCTGCCATGGCGGGCGATCAATTGTAAAGTTGCGGCAAAAGCAGGGTTCTTGAGTACGGAACCGGTGGCAAGTGGTGTTCCGTCGGTATTAAAAAAATATTCTCGTGTTGTATCGAAGTTTGTCAGACCTTTGTCCGCAGCAGCGGTTATGGATTGACTCAAACGCGGGGTAACTTCGAATCCATCTTCAGCAAGGTCGATAGCGGGTCGGATTAACTCTTTCCACGGCCAGACACCAAAACGCTGGTGTAACTGTTCCAGCATTTTTAACGTTCCGGGTACACCCACTGAGCGACCGCCAGTGACGGTTTCCCACCAGTCACGTGGTTCGCCGTTTTCATCCAAAAAATAATCCGCTTTCGCCGCGCCGGGCGCCGTCTCACGGCCATCCCAACTGCTGAGAGATTTATTTGTCGCATCCCAGTAAAGCGCGAATGCACCCCCACCAATGCCCGATGATTGCGGTTCTACGAGATTGAGTACAAACTGCACGGCGACGGCGGCATCAATCGCATTTCCACCGGCGTTTAACACCGTATATCCCGCTTGCGTGGCCAATGGGTGCGCGGTGGTCACCATGAACTTTTCCGCGCGCACAGATTTTTTGTTCGTCCAACCCGTACCTTGTTCGGGTTGGATGTCTAATGCAGAACAAATATTCGTGGCAAGAAACAATGCAAGCCATAGCGCCGTCCGCTGCTTGATCAAGACATACCTCATCCAGTCCTTATTCGATAAATGCCCGGTACGGCACACGTGTGAAGTTGCAATTCCCTCTCCCTTGATGGGCCCTTAATGGGAGAGGGGTGAAGCTATTGTTCGTCGCTTTAGAGAGCACAATGATCTTGTGCATCAGCACGCTAAAGCAATTCGAGAATGTTCTCGGCGCCACTGACTTCGTATTTTCCCGGCGCCTCATGGCTCACGTGTACGACCACCCCATTATCGACGATCATTGCATAACGGTCGGAGCGCATGCCAAAACCGCGTTCGGTCAAATCCAGTTCGAGTCCGACCGCCTTGGTGAATTCAGCACTGCCATCCGCCAGCATCAAAATCTCATCTGCATTTTGTGTTTTGCCCCAGGCACCCATGACAAAAGCATCGTTTACGGAAAGACACGCGATAGTATCGATGCCTTTCGCCTTAAGTTTATCCGCGTTAACCACGTAACTCGGCAAATGACTGGCGGAACAAGTCGGTGTGAACGCGCCGGGAAGGGCAAACAGTATCACTTTCTTGCCGTTAAATATTTCATCGGTCGATATATTTTCCGGGCCGTTCTCACCCATCCTGGCTAGTGTGACCGCGGGAATTTTGTCGCCTACACTAATGGTCATTGTTTTCTCCTTATTGAATCAATTATTGAGTGTTTTATTTGTTTAGATCACATTTTCGCCGGATAGCCGGTCAATGTCATCCTCGTTGTAACCCAGCTCTTTTAATATGGATCGAGTATGTTCGCCTACCGCCGGTACCGCGGTTAATTTAGGATCGATATTTGTAATATTGACCGGTGGCAACAGCGTGTCAATTATACCCCCGGGTGTTTCCAACTTACGCCAGCGGTTACGGGCTTTCAGTTGCGGATGATCCCAGAATTGTTGCATGGTGTTCAAACTGGCGTTGGCGATTTGCGCGTCGTCTAACCCGGTTACCAGGTCTTGGGCATCGAGTCGGCCAAAGCATTGGTTAATAATATTTTCAAGTTCCTCTCGGTGTTTGACGCGTTCCGAGTTGTTGACAAAGTCCGGATGATTTGTCAGTTCTGGTTTCAACAAGACGACATTACAAAACGATTGCCATTCACGTTCATTTTGGATACCGAGCATGATGGTTTTCCCATCTCTTGTTTTGTAAGGTCCATAAGGTGCAATGGTTGCATGATGTGAGCCGGTTCTTTTGGGCGTCTCGCCGCCATAAGCGGTGTAGTAGGCCGGGTATCCCATCCACTCACCTAAAGCGTCAAACATTGAAACGTCTATGATGGTTCCTGTTCCGGATTGCTCGCGCATAAACAACGCGGTTTGAATACCACTGAACGCATACATGCCGGCCGCAATATCGGCAGTAGAGATACCGGTTTTGGAAGGCATGCCCTCGGTGCCGGTGACAGACAGCAAACCGGTTTCGGCTTGTACCAGTAAGTCGTATGCTTTCTTATTTTGATAAGGGCCATCGACTCCAAACCCGGAAATATTACAAACGATGAGTCGCGGATATTTTTTTACTAAGCTATCTCCATCCAGTGCAAGACGTTGCGTAGCACCCGGTGCAAGATTCTGCACGAACACATCGGCATCCTTTAACAACTGCTGCAATACCGTGATCGCATTGTGTTGTTTCAAGTTCAGGGTAAGGCTTTCTTTGGAACGATTTAACCAAACGAAATGACTGGATTGACCTTTTACGGTTTTGTCATAACGTCGCGCAAAGTCGCCGACCTGCGGACGTTCAATTTTTATAATACGCGCGCCGAGGTCGGCCAGTTGCCGGGTCGCGAACGGCGCGGCGACCGCTTGCTCGAGGGCGACGACGGTAATGTTTTCGTAGGGTAAACGCATAACGCATCATACCGTTAAATGTGTGGCGCATTCTGTCATGCTTGCCTTGAGCGTTTGATTGAATCTACAATGAAAATCCAATAATGAGGAGAATAAAGCATGGGTGAAATGATCAGTTTTTCATGTCCGGCGGGACACGAGGCGCAAGGCTATCTCGCGAAAGCACAAATAGCAAATTCGCCTGCAATTGTAGTGTTGCAGGAGTGGTGGGGTTTGAACGATCAAATCAAAGGCGTTGCGGATCGATTTGCGACGGCGGGTATCAGTGCACTCGCACCGGATTTGTATCAGGGCAGGGTAACTCAGGATGTCGATGAGGCCGGTCATTTAATGGGCGGTCTTGATTGGGTAGGTGCAACCGAGCAAGAGGTTCGCGGTGCCGTGCAATATCTGAAGTCAATGACCAATAAAGTGGCTGTGACTGGTTTTTGTATGGGCGGTGCGTTAACCATTATCGCATGCGCCAAAATACCCGGCGTCGATGCCGGTGTTTGTTTTTATGGTATACCGCCCGCGGAGCAGGCCAATGCAAATGAAATCACGGTTCCGTTTCAGGCACACTTCGCCAATCAGGATGATTGGTGTACGCCAGCTACTGTCGATGAACTCGACGCATCATTTAAACAAGCTGGAACGAACTATGAGTTATACCGTTATGATGCACAGCATGGTTTCGTGAATGAAACACGCGCAGACGTTTATGACCAAAAATCGATGCAACTGGCCTGGGATCGAACCATTCAATTCCTGAATATGCATTTGAGTTAATCACATCGTTGACAGGAGTCATGACGGTATTAAAAAAGGCGCTTTGAAGCGCCTTTTTTAATATTTGCTGAAACCGGTTTGAGTTGCTACGCAGCTCCTCCTGAAGAGTTTGATGAATCATCACGTGATAAACGACGCAGCAACTCGTCCATTTGATTTTGCAGGCTATCGAGTTTCGATTCGAGATCCTTAATCTGATTGTCTTTGCTTCGGGTCTCAAATTGAGCACCCCGCGCCGCTTGCAGTAATCTACTGCGTCGGCCGACTTTCTGGTTTGGCTCTACAGGTACATCGTCAGGCTTTGTATCGACTTCCGCGGACATTACGGCTTTGCGTAGCGCGTCACGTTCGGTCGGTGATAACCCGTCGTCATGCGCGTCAAACACGGGTATCCCATCGCCACTGCCAGAGGTGGATGGTGCGGTGCTGAGTTGATCCAATGGGGATCGACTCTCCGGCTTCTCTGCGCGTGGCCGCAGGGTCTTCAACTGACTCGGGTCAGGGGTTGGGACCGCGGGTTTGATTCTTTCCGTTTTAATCGGTTCAAAATCAGTAGTGGATGGGGTGATCGCCTCCATTTGAGATGGATCGGGAATCGGAGTGGAAGGTGTTGGCAGAGCGTCAGTTGTGGTTGGTTCAGAATCTGCGGCAGACGGGGTTATCTCGTCCATTTGAATTGGGTCGGGAATCGGAGCAGACGGCGGCGTAATAGTTCCCGTTGTAGCTGTATTTAGTTTGGAAGCAGGAGTGGAAGGGGTGATAGTTTCCATTTGAATTGGGTCAGGAACCGGCGCAGACGGAACCAAAGCTTCCATTATATCGGGGTCGGGTACTACAACAGGTTTGGGTGTCACGGGACTCGGTTGCCGTTTTTGATAAATCTCCATTAGTTTCATCGATGCTTCCGTATCAACGGACCCGCCTTTAATAGCATTCTTTAAGGTTTCTTCCGCTTTGTCTTCCTTGCCCAGTGCCATATAGACTTCTGCCTGCTCTATTACGGTGCTGGCACCTGCGTACTTCACCGGCGATTTTTCCGTTTTTTCGTCGTCGGTAGAGGACTCGCTTGCGGTTGAAGTATTAGTGTTTCTTTGCGCTTTACGCTTTGCTGAGGCTGAAGCATTGCTGTCATAGACTCGTAGGGGCTTTCGATCAATTGAGCGTCGTACAACCGAACCGCTGTTTGATGGAGCAGCTGCGTATCCGACCTCGCGAAATGAGCGATGACGAAAGATCGCCATCAGTGCACCTAACGCCAAAATAACCACTGCAATCATAGCCAGAATCGGTTGCATGGTATCTGACGTTGATGAGGCAAAGACGGACTTTAACCCGTCGAACCGAGTTGCTACGTTATCTTGGAAATTTGTCCAGCCGGATTCTCCAGTCCCGGTGTTCGTGTCTCGTGTCGCCGATGAGCTATCGTTTACTACGGTTTGTTGCAATGCAGCGCCGGTTTCTGAAGTCGCTTCGGGTTGCGCAGGTGTGTCCGCTGATTCCGAAAGGGCTTCGGTCGTTGCTATCAGTCCTTCCTGAATTACTGATTGTGATTCACTGCTGTTGTCGATGTTAGTTACGGTATCAACGGCGACAGGCGTATTTTCAATATCAGTTTGAGCGAGCGCGTTGGCAGCCGTGGTATTGCTCGTATTAGAAGCGTCATCGTCAGTGATCGACAACGCGATGTTTTGGAATTCCAGGAACTGGGTAGCAAAATCGACTCTGTCTTCCAGTTCGTTGATGCGTTGTTTTAACTCCTGGTTTTCCGTGTTCGCCTGTGACAGTGTGGTTTCCAGTAACGCGACTTCCTGGGTTAAAAGATTCAGCGTATTGTCATCAGGAGCATATGTCACTGATTCTGATGACGCCAGCGCTTGCGTGGATTGCCTTGTGGCGAATGAACTCTCATCCACCGCAGCGGCGTTTCGCGTGGTGGCGGCCGTGGATTCAGTCGATTCAGCCGCCGTTTGCGCAGGCATTGCCTGATCGGTCGCATTAGTCAACTCAATCGTCTCGCTCGGCGGTGTTTTGGTGGAATCGGTAACCGGGGTTTCGGTTTGGTTGGCTGCCGCCGTATTAGTTGGATCGTTAGTGGCGAGTACCAGTTCAGTTTCAACGGGGATCTCCGGCTCTTTGGCCGGTGGAGTTTCAGCCCGAGTACTAACAATAACGTTATCTGTGCTTTCAATTTGTGTTGCACGATAAAAAGCGGTGATCGCTTCACTTCGGCTCAACACATTACGCAGCTCACCTGATGGAATAGTCAGAGTTGCGCCTGCTTTTAACTTATTAATGTCACCTTTGATAAAAGCACGAGGATTTTCGGCGAATACCGCCATCATCATTTGGTGAACCGTTGTGGATTCACCACGGGTGCGGTCGGCAACAATCCACAAGCTTTGACCGCGTTTTACTTTAAATGACTTGACCTCATTAGTATCACTGCCCGCAACGACTTCAGCTTCAGTGACAATTTCCTGCGCGGCCACTTCGGCAACGGCTGATTCCACAACAATGGACTCTTGCGAGGTCCGTTCACTAATTACTGGAGCAACGGGTTCGATCGGTTGTTCGATGGATTGTGCAGGTTGACTGACTGCGTCGGCAAAGGCTGGTTCAGAGGTGGACTCAATCTCAAGGGCGGGGGCAGCACCACCTTTTCGTGCGTAGCTGGGCGGGTCGAGCAAGACGTTGAAGTTTCGCACGAGCTTACCGCCGCGCCATTTTAACTCCACCATGAATTGCAACAGCGGCTCATCTATGGGGCTGTCCGAACTGACTTTTATGTAGGGTTTGTTTCCCGCGTCATAAGCAAGTTCAAATTGAAGTTTGTCCAGAATGTCCGGTCGATCCAGCCCGGCTCGATTGAAATCGTCCAGTGGCGCAAGCGCGACATCAAGATTCTTGGAGTCGCCCGCGTACAGTGAAGTGAGATTGATGCGCCCGGAGAGAGGTTCGCCCAAGCCGGACGTTATATTCAGCTTGCCAAAGCCAAGTCCGAATGCGCTGGAGGTGAATACCGCGAGCAATGTGCCTGCGCACAGCAACTTGCGGTTTACGCTTAGGTAATTAATCATGGTGCCCCTGCCTGTCATAAATAAAATAAGCAAAAAAGTTCGTTAATAAGTTTATGCTTATTCTCTAACCCTCGAGTATGTAATGTACCACGGTTTCATAAAAACAAGTAGTTCTTAAAAATAATTTTCGTTTTGAAACAACAGGTTCCAACGTCCGTGACATCAACTAGGCTGGCATCGGAATATCGTTTTGGCGAACGGGAACATGGTAACCACGTTGGACAGCTGGACGCTCAGCAATCGCTAAATACCATCGTTTTAAATTTGGAAAATCCTTTAAATTCATAGACTGCCACTCGAAACGTGATATCCAGGGCCAGGTTGCAATGTCCGCTATGGAGTAGTCACCCGCTAAATAATCTCGATCTTCAAGATACTCGTCTAACACATTGTAAAGCCGATGAGTTTCCTGCAAGTAACGTTGTTCTGCGTATTCACTTTTGCCGCGATTGAATTGCAGAAAATGATGCGCTTGTCCAAGCATCGGACCAACTCCACCCATCTGGAACATCAACCATTCAATTGTTCGCCATCGCGCCTCGCCAGACTCCGGTAACAATTGCCCAGTCTTGTCGGCCAGGTACATGAGTATGGCACCCGATTCCATCAAAGACATGCCATTATCCTGATCGACGATAGCCGGTATCTTATTGTTCGGGCTGATCGCCAAAAAGTCAGGATCGAACTGTTCGTCCTTGGTAATATCGATAGGGTGTACCTTGTATTCCAGACCAAGCTCTTCCAGCATTATGGAGGCCTTGCGACCGTTGGGTGTTGACCAGGTATATAAATCAATCATAGTAAATAGCGCTCTATTCTCATAAGATAGTTTAACAATGTGCAGTATTCCACCTGTTCAGATAGGTTGTAAAATCAAATTTAAAAAAGCGAAAATAATTTAATAATTACAGATAGTTATAAATAATATCTAAAGTTAACAAATTACATGAAGATGATCGATTTACGAAGCGATACCGTGACTAGGCCGACTGCGGGCATGCGAGCCGAGATGATTGACGCCGAGGTTGGCGACGATGTTTATGGCGAGGATCCGACAGTCAATCGCCTTGAGCAACTGGCAGCCGAAAAACTGGGCAAGGATGCAGCTGTGTTTGCGGCTAGTGGCACTCAGACCAATTTGGTTGCCTTGCTGGCGCATTGTGAGCGCGGTGATGAATACATCGTCGGACAGACTGCGCACACCTACAAATACGAAGGTGGCGGTGCGGCGGTTCTTGGGAGTATTCAACCCCAGCCGCTGGAGTTTGAATCGGATGGGTCGCTCGATCTGGCCAAGGTGAAATCCGTCATCAAAACGGATGATCCCCATTTCGCCAGGACCCGGTTGCTGTGTCTTGAAAACACACAGGCTGGGCAGGTGTTGCCGCTGAGCTACCTG
>Ga0224508_10000273_pt1 | contig 52971 bp, 49 predicted proteins | sample SF_Jan12_sed_USG_4_FD_170157 | JGI IMG/M metagenome (GOLD analysis project Ga0224508, IMG submission 170157) | Sediment microbial communities from San Francisco Bay, California, United States - SF_Jan12_sed_USGS_21 | ecosystem: Environmental > Aquatic > Marine > Sediment | place: USA... | reverse complement strand
TCCTTCTCTTCTATGTAACTTGAGCAAAATCACTCACGTTTGGCACTTAGATGCCGGATTAGGGAGGAGGAGTCCATCCCATTGCTTCTGGCCGAAAGCTGCCCATGAAAATCTCAATTTCCTGCCATTTGACCGTTCGCTACGCACCCGAAAGCGGCGGTTGAGATGGTAGAGTTCTGAAGGGCCGCTAATGACCCAAAACAGACATTCGAAAAACAATTTGAATGCATGGGACGTTATCTTTCATCTATGCACACCATCTATAGTTAGGCGGGAGATAGGTAGTAAGTCACATGCCTAAGCTAGCGCACACGATTTATCTTACGGTTATCGCAGGGCTCAGTGCTACGGTGATATGGCTGGGTTATTACTCGCCAAAGGACACAGTTCAGGAAACCGAGGCTGGCCCGACCATATCTTCCATCGCCGTTCTGCCTTTTCATGTTCGTGGTTCAGATGACTCGGCCAAGCAAATAGCGGAGACAATACGGTCGCGACTCATAACTGTTCTAAGTAACGAGCCGCACCTAAAGGTTGCCTCTAGAGGCGATTCGCGAGGGTTTGCGGATACAACCCTTAGTATTCGCGATATCGGCGATCGGCTGTCCGTATCAACGATACTGGAGGGCGCGGTCCAAGAAATGCAAGATAGAGTTCGCGTCACAGTTCAGCTTATCGATGTCGGAACCGATGAACACGTGTGGTCTCAAGTTTACGAACGAGATATTGATGACCTGGACAGCATCGTGGCGGACGTTGAACGCTCCATCGCAACGCTTTCTCGTGATTAGTCTCGACTTGCAACCGCCTGACAATGTGCTGCACTTGTCGTTCGGAACGGCCGCTTCTGGCCGTTAGCGGCCGGTCATTTTAGTGGCTCCACCGGTGTTTGAATGACCGCTTTGGGTGAAAGCGGACATTTAGTCTGTGACTCTCGAAATCATGCTACTGAGTGTCCGCTATACGCCCGATAGCTGCCGTTGGGCTAGACTAATGCTCAGGGGCTGTTACAGACTCAAAGCCGCCGTTCGCCGATCCTTACTATTGGACCTCTGCTACTCCAACCACATAATTCTTTCCATACGTCTTGGCGCATTTCGGGCATGTGGTATAGAAGAAATACGTTTGCTTGACATCCTTTCCCTCGGTCTTAATGCTCTCATTGAGTTCTTCGCACCATCGCGGGACTTCTTTGTAGGGGCCCTCGAAAACCTTCGTAACGAAATCCCCTGTCACGTGCACCATTTCTTTCTCAGACACTTCTTTGTTCACCGCAAACAGATGCTCTGCTGACCATGCTGATTGATCTCGGCTCAATACGATGAAGTTTGTGTCACTTTGAGCATCTGCGTCCTTAATTGCCCGAAAGGTTTTCCGAAAAACAGAGCCCATGTTCAAGGGTATGTGAGCGAGGCTCCTGGTCTTTGCACGGACGAACAGCTTGTCCCGAAAGTGCAAATCTTGGCTATCCCAGTTTTCCGGTTGGAACCGGGGACAACAGCCGGTCGGATTGTCGATCATGTCATATTGCGGCAATGCATTCATTTCCATGGTTGTCTCCTGACCATTTTTGACAGGAAACTAATACCGCTAATTAGCTGAACGGGATATACGGTTTTGTGCGTAGCTGATCGCGCAGTGATTTGCTAGTCACTGAATCTGATGGCAACTGTCAGCGCCGAATGTCTACTTCTGGCCCTTGGCTGCCCTTCATTTCACGCAGGGTTCAGTAATCTGAACGGACGCCATCGGTGAGAGCAGACGTTCGGGCATCAGAACTTCTCAGTTAGTGAATGCCGGGTGTCGAGCCAAGCGGGCTAAGTGTTCGTTTCGTAATCAGTGGGTCGAGAGTTCGACTCTTGGTGCCGGCACCGAATCCAAAAAGGCCGCAATCTTATTCTGAATCGATTCGGTCTTGACGGCCAATCTCTTGCGTTGTCTGGTGTAGCTGCGTACCGTTGGCATCGTCCTAATTTCTTGCGATCCATGTGAGTCTGTTTAAGGAACTAAAGCGCAGAAACGTAATCCGGGTTGCAGCGGCTTATATTGTCGCGACCTGGCTGTTATTGCAGATCGTTGATGTGCTGGTGCCGATACTGACGCTACCTGAGTGGGTGGGCCGGTTTGTCTTTTTGATCTTAGTCGTGGGTTTTCCGATCGCTTTGATCTTCGCCTGGGCTTTTGAACTCACGCCGGAAGGCATCAAGAAAGAGTCCGAGATTGACCGTAGCGTTTCGATCACGCATCAAACTGGCCGCAAACTTGATTTTGTCATCATCGGCATTTTGTCGGTGGCACTGGCATGGTTCGCTTGGGACAAGTTTGTCGTTGGTACAGACTCGGATGATATTGTCGAGTCTCCGCTGCAAGTTGCCGGCGATGATGACTCGCAAGTTGTCTCGCCGGACGCGGCAGCGGAGAAGTCGGTTGCGGTATTGCCGTTCGTCGCCATGAGCAGTGGCCCGGACGATGAATACTTTGCGGACGGGTTGACCGAGGAAATCCTCAATTCCCTGTCGCAACTGCCGGAATTGCTGGTAACGGCTCGAACGTCGGCATTCTCCTTCAAAGGCCAGGAAATCCCCGTACAGGAAATCGCCACGGCGCTCGGCGTGCGCCACATCGTGGAAGGCTCGGTGCGCAAGTCCGGTGATCGTTTGCGGGTTACCGCGCAGTTGATTCGCGCCGAAGACGGGTTTCATCTTTGGTCGGAGAATTACGACAGTACGTCCGCGGATACCATTGCGGTACAGGAGAACATTGCTGAACAAATCGCCTCGGCCCTCGATGTCGTGCTTGACGAACGCAAGCGCAGAGCGATGCACGAGGCCGGCCTTCGCGACGTCGAAGCATTTACGCTCTTCCAGAAAGGGCTGGAACTTTACAACCGCGCGCACGGCGACATCGACCAGATCGACGGTTTACGCCAGGCTAACGTGTATTTTGAGTCGGTTATGGAACGGGTACCCAGTTTTTCGCGCGTCTATATGCTGCATTCCGACTTGTTCACGCATATTCTGCAGGATCACGCGAGCGGCACAGCGATCGGCGGTATAACCGAAGCTGAGATTGCCAACGCCTACCCTGCCGCGATTGCGGATTACAGCGCGGCCATTCAGCATGCACACAACGCGGAAGTGCGCCACGTAATGGAGATGGACCTCGCGTTTGTTAGCGGCAACTGGCAGGGCCTGACTGGACGGATCGAAACAGCGCTCGCTGAAACAAGTTGTTCCGTGAGTGGCAATTGGCTATCGACCGTTGCCGATGTTTTCGGCTATGCCGGGCAATATCACGAGCGTTCGATGCAGATTCTTTCCTGTGATCCGCGGCGTTCAATCTCATGGTTCTTTGCCGCCAGATCGGCATTGTTGGCGGGCGACAAAGTCGAGGCATTGCGGCTGGCGCGGGAGGGGTCGGATATTGCACCAGGAAGTTGGCTCGCAGTTATCCTGCTCCGAACGCTGATCGCGAGCGATCAATTCGACGAAGCCAACCGCGAGATTGAGAATCAAGTCACCAACGCCGGATTGGCGCTCGTATTCGAGGCCCTCATGGCCGCGCACCGCGGCGAACGCGAGCCGTTCGAGCAGGCCTTGCGGGAATACGAAGCGACCGAAGATGCGGATCCTTTCTGGATACTGATTCTGCATGCCTGGGGCGGCCACAGGGACGAAGCCAATGCAATGGCTGCAAGCGTGGATGCGCATCCTTTCGGTCCGGTTACGTTGGTGCAGCAAGCGCATTGGTGCAGCTGCGGCCATGCTTGGGATTTGGAAGCGACGCCCAAGCTGGCTGCCTTGATTGAAGATGGCAACCTGCCGTGGCCAGCACCATCGGTTATGAGCTTCCCGCTGAAGGACTGGTAAATCCGGGCTCGCCATCATTGGCTTAGCCGTTGTTCTTAGCTAATCCAACCCTTGCGCTCGGCGAGCTTCGAATACCAGATCAAAAACGCCGCCAACACCAGCGGCATCACAATCATCATCGCAGTCTCGACGAGACTGAAGTCGACTGACACGTTCGCCACTCCAAGTGTATGAACCATCGTTACGACCACGCCAAGTAGCGATGCGATAAACAAATAGAACGCAGCCGACTTCCTGAGCAGAAGCAAAAGACAGCCAACGGCGCCGCCGAAAACGGCTATCGCGAAAGCACCGGTGGCCCATGCGGGTCGACCTTCGATTATCGCGCGATGCGTCTCGGGATATGCAGCGAGCGCGTCTGGATTCATCTGCCAGACGTAGTTTGCGGCGCCCATAACATTCCAGATCAACGCGACTACACCGATTATCCAGAAACTCCAATGAACACGACTCACCGTCTCGTCGTTCATTGCATTCCCCCTTCAATAATTAGTCTATTGTTCCGTTAAACTGCCATGCTTTCGGTCGTGTGGTCAATTTACGCGTAAATGATCGGTAAAAGTTTGTTTAAACCGGCCCAGGAAATAAGGGCAATAAAGCATAAAATATATCCAAACCAGCCGTTCGATTTTAGGGGCGGCAAATATCTGTCCCCGGTCGTGAAATAGATTACACCAAACACCAGGAAAACCAACCCAACCGCATAAAAACAACTCGCGTAAGTCCAGAAGTAGGGATCAGTTAGTGTCACGTATCCCGGTGTCCAATCAGGAAAAAAAAGAGACTGATAACGAGGCGGCGGCTCTTGGATGGAGCCACTCAATATGCCGTCGTGCGCCCAATAGACGAAGAACGCACCCAAAGCGATGCTCAGAGAAGGCCAGACTTTACTTAATACTTTCAACTACCTGACCAATGGCACCTGGAGTGATTCCATATACCGCACGACCGACGCAGTTTACTCAACGACGCTCCCCGCGTGCGAAGAGTTGTCAGGTCGATATTGCCAGAAAATGCAGCGGGCGCCATTTTTCAGCTGATAATATTGTTCCCAAGTTAAACTGGAATCCGAAAAGCATTACAATCTAGGCTGAGTCTGGTTCTGCAGGGCCTCAAGTTTGAAGAACTTTCGTATTGCCGCTGTATCTTTCGTGTTTCTGCCGCTGTTGGCGGCAGCGGCCGAACGCATCGAATCGAATTATGCGCGGGTCGTAACCGATGCCAACGATCGCGCGCAATCGCTACAGCTTGCGATAGTCAGCTATGTGCCCAAACAAGGCGGCGATGCGCGAGTTGATTTAATCGGCGCCGTGCACGTCGCTGATGCGAGCTATTATGCAGAGCTGAATCATCGTTTTGAGCGCTACGACGCCTTGCTGTACGAATTGATCGCGGCAGAAGGCGATGTCGTAACGCGAGACAGCGAAAAAGATGGCTTGCTCTCCGGCAGCCAAAAATTGATGATGCATGCGCTCGATCTTTCGTTTCAACTGGACGAGATCGACTATACAAAGGCGAACTTCGTGCATGCCGATCTGACGCCTGAAGAAATGTCGCAGAGTATGGCGGAGCGTGACGAATCCCTGTATTCGTACTTCTGGCAGATAATTTATGCATCGTTTCGAGAATACAGCCGCGACCCGCTCGGCCTGCGCCAGCTAGAGATAATGACGTCTGTCGTCAATGCCGGCGACGAGAGTCCATTCAAGATCATGATGGCATACGAAATCGCCGATCTGGACGGCTTTCAGAGCCTGTTCGGCAACGCGGCCGAATCTGCCGTCATCGGTGCGCGTAATCAACGCGCGATCGCCGTGCTGCAACGTGAACTGGACGCCGGAGCGTTGCACGTCGGCATCTTCTTCGGTGTCGGCCACATGCGCGACATGGAGAGACGTGTCTTAGAGCTCGGGCTGGTGCCAATCGAGACGACTTGGGTCGATGCGTGGCAACTCGACACGCAAGCTGCTCCGGAATAGGCGTCAGATCCAGCCTCTGAAAATTAGATCTGACCCTTCATATTGGACACATTTTCACGTCTTACCCCTTACCTAGAACTACAAAGTACTGTATAGTTCTAGGTATTATATTCGCGTTCGACGTCTGCGCTATCAGACTGCACGCGAGCATTCGAAAGTGCGGGAGCTGACTGAGAATGTGTCGATATGAAAAACAACAAAAGTACGATTGCCCGAATTGTGGTGCTGATGTTGGTCGTTGCCTCGAGCGCCGCCAACGCGCAGCAAGCTTCAGATCAGGAGCGAGATCAACAACCGACTAGACGCGCAGAAGCCGTTAGTAAGCCGGTATTTGAAAAGATTCAAGAGTCGCTGGTGGCGATGGAAGAACAAGACGTCGCCACCGCGTTACGAATATTAAACGCACTCATCGAGAGCGGAAGCCTCACCGAATACGAAAAATCCAACGTCTATCGATACCTTGGGTACGCCTACTACGGCGCGGAGGATATCGCGGCGGCCATTCAGGCTTTCGATCAAGTGCTCAAAGTTTCCGGCGTGGAAATTCAAATCAGGAAAGATACGCTCTATACGTTGGCGCAGCTCAACACGGTTGAGGAGCGACACAACGAAGCGCTGCGTCACATAGAAGAGTGGCTTGATGTTGAACCCAATCCTGCTCCCGGTGCGCTAGTCCTGTATGCGCAGATTCTGTACCAACTCGATCGATACCAGGAAATGATTTCGCCGATCGAAAGAGCTCTAGCGGTCGCCATAGCACGCGACCTGGAGGTCAAGGAGCAGTGGTACGTGCTGTTGAGTTTTGCGTACGCTCAAGCGGAGAATTATTCGAAGATACGCGACATCAATAAGATTCTCGTTGCCAGATGGCCAAAGAAACAATATTGGCTGTATTTGGCAAACGCGTATCGGGAGTTGGGTGATGACAGGAATTTTGTCGCGACCTACGATGCTGCCTATCTACAAGGACTGTTGGACACCGAAGCTGAGCTCGTAACCTTGGCCCAGTTGTACTTGCAAAACGAGATTCCGTTCAAAGCAGGTCTACTAATCGAGACAGAAATGGAGGCCGGGCGTGTTTCACCGAGTGCCCAGAATTTTAGACTATTGTCACAAGCGTGGTCGATTGCACAAGAAGATAAACGATCCATCGGGCCTCTAAAGAGTGCCGCGAATTTGGATGAAGACGGTAACCTCTACATCAGGCTCGCCAACGTCTATTTACATCTCGGGCGCCACACCGATTGCGTGGGCGCTGTTCGAGCTGGATTCTTGAAAGGCCGCATCAAGAACCCGGACTATGCAAACATTTCGCTGGGAATGTGTCTATACAATATTCAAGAGTACAAAGCAGCAACAAAGGCATTCCGCGATGCCGCCAGTACACCACGGTTAGCAAGAACGGCCAACCAATGGATTAGTGTCGTAAAGAGCGAAGTTCAACGAAATGAACAGATTGCTCTAGCGAAAGCGCTCACGAAACAACGGCTCAACGAATTGGCCAATCGCCGACTGATGAGTGACCGCACGTAGGATCGGCACATCTGAAATCAGTTGCATTGGACGCGAGGGCCGAACAGAAAAGATCCATGCTGCGGCAAGCCATTGAAGATTCAAAATCGAAGGATTGAGATCCATTTCGACATTGAACATAAGAACAATATTCGCACATGTTGAGAGAATCCCGTCAATATCGCCCTTCTTAAATGCCGGTTTTACGTGTTTACGGCTGTTGAACAGATACGATGACGACCAGCCGTTCATGGCCGAAAGCGGACATTCCCGACTTCATATTCCTTTTTCGAATATCGAGGCAATGTAACAATCATATGGTGTAATATCGAATTCGCTATCGAGCTGGATGCCGTGCTTGTCTAATAATTAACAATTGCTTGAACTGGCTGCAGGAAGGACCATGAATCGACATTTTGCAATTGCATTAAGCTTTTTCGGTATTGCCGCGTGTGCAACCTCTGGCCCAGAGGTACCAGCGCCCGCTCCGCAGGTCGATACCATGGTGACAAGCAATGAACCAGTCGCAGCCGAGGGCGAATTGGAGTTTGCTGACCCTCCAAAGGTAACGGAGGCTGAGAATGTTGCGGATCAGGCGAGCACTCCGAAAAAACCTGCGATTGTCTGTCGTAAAGAAAAGCGTACTGGCTCACACAGGGTGACAAAAATATGCCGCACGCGTGCAGAAATCGAGGCAGAGGAAGCGGCATCTAAAGACGCGATCAATGAACTCAAGACACAGCAAAATCGCAATGACTTCCCGAGACAAAGCTTCCAGAGAGAACGCCCGAGAAACGCTGGGCGCCAATAGCAGCCTACGCCGGGAGTAGGACCACACGCATCGAGTAGGATCACGACCTTCGACTGCTTCGATCTTTGCAGTGCGGTCGCTCAATCATCGCCATCGAACTCGGCCGCACACGTTTTTTCACTCGTGTCGATCGGCAATCGGCCAAAGTCACGCTCAATGTTCGCCGCGACATACGCGGCGGTGACATACGCCGCGACATTCTGATTTAAGTCATCGCGATCAATCTTGTCGAGCGTGTCATCAACCGTGTGGTGATAGTCAAAATAGTGCGTTCCGTCTTGTGTCATACTGAGTACCGGCATGCCAGCCTTGCGCAATGGCGTGAGATCGGCACCACCATCGGCTTCATTGTCACCGCGCTCAATACCGATGTCTTCGAGCAGCGTGTGTAATTCATCGATGATATCGAGTGCGTCTTCGGCGACTCTTGATGAAAACTCCCACACCGCGCCATCGCCGAAGTCAGCTTCGAGACCAACAACATGGTCTTCGATTTTGCTTCTGTGATTGGTCGCGTAGGATTCGGCTCCCGACAGCCCAAATTCTTCATTTGCGTACAGAACGACACGAATCGTGCGTCGTGGCCGATGGCCGCTGTCCAGAATCAGTTTCGCCGCCGCCGTTACGATGGCAACACCCGCGCCGTCATCAATGGCCCCTGTGCCCAAGTCCCAGGAATCGAGGTGAGCGCCTAGAATAACAATCTCATTGGCAAGCTTTCCGCTTCCGCGGACTTCACCAATGACGTTGGCCGATATCACCCGTGGCAATTCTCTTGCTGTTGAGTGCAGCCGAACCGTTACCGGCTTACCTGAATTGACCGCGTACGTCAGTATATCGGCATCGGCGTTGGCCAATGCGACCGCCGGAATCGTCCCGGGAATTTTATTCATTCGCATGCTGCCGGTGTGCGCGACTCGATGTGTCGAGGTGCCGGCCGAGCGAATGATCGTGGCGCGTGCACCGAGCTCGGCGGCAACCACGTGACCGCAAGCCCGAATTCGCCCCGCGGTGCTGTAACCCTCGCCGTCTTTGGCGCGTTCCATGACATGATCAATGTAGGCAATACGACCTTGGAGTTGTTCACTCGTTAGCGCGCGCAGCTCGGCAAGGCTCGCAACGCGAACGATCGGCGCCTCAACGCCTTCGTGCGGTGTTCCGACACTGCCGCCTAATGATGTCGCAACCAATGACTGGGCGTACGGCGCATTTATGCGCACGTCGAGTGTGCCGCGATCCCAATGCGGCACCTCGACCGTGTCCGCATGTACCCGCTCAAAGCCGAGCGAATTCAATTTTTTGACCGCCCACTGGACGGCGGCGGCATCGCCTGCCGATCCCGCGGATCTTGGGCCAACTTCCATCGTGAGTGATTCGACGACGTCATAGGCGATTGAGTCTTGCATCGCAGCGTCACGAAGCTCGAGCGCGGCGTCCTTAATGTCCGTGGGTATCGCCTGAGCAAACAGGCGGCTTGTTGAAATCAATAAACAAAAAACAAAAGCAAGTCGGATGCACGTTCTCAAAGTCTTATTCCTGGGTTGGTCGAGTTGCGCGGCCATTCTTACAGACTATGCCATGGAGTTGAAGAACAACCGTAAACGATCCCATGCCTATTGAAGTGTCTGCTTTCGCCCGGTAAGCGGTCGGTCGAGTACCTTGGTGGCGACAGGCCGCTAATGACCCAAAGCGGCCAGTCGCAATTAGGATGTTATCCTCCACTTTCGCACACGAACTATAGTTAGGCGGCACGATTGAACACTCTGCCCGCTATGGCACTGGTTCTAAGTGGCGCATTCCTCGCGATTGCGGTTGCAGCGCTCCTCTGGGCCGAGTTGAAGCTCTCCCGGCTGGGGGTCTGGCTGCTAAAGCCTATCGCCAGCACGCTCTTCGTTATTACTGCGTTGTTGGCGGGAGCGCTTGCCTCATCTTATGGGCGGCTCATCCTGCTGGGTTTGCTTTTCTCGTGGCTGGGCGATGTGTTTCTCATTCCAAAGCGTCAGCTTTTCTTCATTGCTGGCCTTGGAAGTTTCCTCATGGCCCACGTGGCGTTTAGTGGCGCCTTTCTTCTGCAGCCACTAGCGGTACTGCCGTTAGCACTCGCGGCCACGGCAATGGTGGTTGTCGCAATCATCGTCCTTCGTTGGCTCTGGCCCCACCTGCCGCACAACTTCCGACCAGCGGTCGTGTCCTATTTGGGTGCAATTTCCCTGATGGTTGTACTCGCAAGCGGTACGATGTCCGCTACTGGCCTGCAACTGGTTATTGGTGCCGTGATGTTCGCGGCATCAGACATATTTGTCGCACGGGACCGCTTTGTCTCGCCCTCGGTGGCTAATAGACTCTGGGGTCTTCCGCTCTACTACGCGGCTCAGCTGAACTTTGCCTTGAGTACGCAGGTCCGCTAATGGCGTGCACCAATTTACAAATCGCTGCACCAACCGTTAGCTGACAATCAAATCACAGGTTTATTAGTCGAATGAACGACTGCTTCTGGCCGTTAGCCGCTTGTCGGTTTTGTAATTTTCCACTGATTTGAACGACCGCTTTGGGTCCAAGCGGGCCTACCGGGCTGGTGAGAGTCTGAGACCACAATCACCGGTTGCCGAATCACGCATGATGGTGGGGTCCGTCTATTTGATCAGTAGGTCCCGAGTTCGACCCTTGGTGCCGGCACCAAAACGTGACCAAAAAGGGGCTCGAATACATTGCCCAATGCCCCAAATCGTGTATCTGACCGGCTAGCTTTGGCGCGATTTTACAAAATCTGTGAACGGCGTTGTCTTTTTTGAGCGCCGGTCGCGCTAATTTTGCCCTATCTGCCGGATACCCCTGCATTGCAGGTCGCGGGTTCGCATGGGCAACAAATACTGCATCGCATTTAAGGGTGAAGTCGCCGAGGGTCACAGTGTCGGCGATGTCAGGGCCCATTTTGCCGAGCGCCTTAGTAAGGGCGACGAAGTTGTCGACAAGCTGTTTTCGGGGAGCTTGATTACATTGGCGCGGGATCTAGCCTGGGAGCAGGCCAGCACGGCAGCTGCAAGGCTCACATCCTTCGGTGCGGTGGTCTACCTCGTCGATGGTAATGGCAACGCCGTTAAGGCTCCGCCTTCAGCAAACGACGATGTTGTCGTCAGGAGCACGAGCGAGGCGACAGAAGAGACGGCGACCGTACAGGCGGAATCTGTTCGCGAAGACAGCAAAGAGCAGGAGACGCCTGCCGAAGTCGGCGACAACACCGATCCTTACAATCTGACGGCAACCGCTAAGGTTCGACACCTAGCTCAGATCACCGATACGCAGGCCGTCGAGGAATTGCCGCCGACGGACAAACGTAAGGCGCGTGTCCGCTACCGCTTTGACACATTCATGGCGAGGGGTGGTAGCTCGATCTTCAAAGTGCTCACGACGGTATTTGTCGCCACGTTCTTGCTCATTGGGCTGCTTCGCGGCGCACTGTTGTTGCTATACCCGGAGCTGTCACAGCAGCATGAGCTGGGTTTCTTCGGCAATCTTTATGTGACGTTCCTGGAAATTACCGATCCGGGCAACATGGCTCAGGACATCTATTCCAATGTCGGTTACAAAGTCTTCGCCGTACTTGCCGGCATTGCCGGCATCGTCATGCTCTCCGCGCTGATCGCCTTCATCACAACGGCACTGGATCAGAAAATCTACGAGCTGAAGCGAGGACGATCGAAAGTCATCGAATCAGATCACACGCTAGTACTCGGTTGGAATGAGCAACGCATCATCGAAATCTTGCGTGAGCTAAGCATCGCGAATGAAAGCGAAAAGGACGCGTGTGTCGTGGTTCTTGCCGACCGCGACAAAGAGGAAATGGACGATGTCCTAAGGCTCCGGGTCAAGGAAACCGCGACGACACGGATCGTTACACGTAGCGGTGATGTTTCGACGTTGACGAACCTCGACATGGTGTCAATCGAAGAGGCCAAATCGGTCATTATCCTTGCCAGTTGCGAAGATACTGACAATGGCGAACACAAAGCCGCCAGCGACGCGAAAGCAATACAAACGGTGCTGGCGACGATGGGAAATGACATCGACAACCACGAGTTCAGCGTCATTGTGGAGATCTTCAATCCGACACATCGCGACATTGTTCGCTCGAGTTTCCCGGAGCACGTCGTCACCGTTGATACACGCGACATCCTCGCGAAGCTTTTGGTGCAGACCTCACGCTCGGTTGGGCTATCGGTTGTGTACAACGAGATCTTGTCCTTCGACGGTTGTGAACTGTATTTCTACGATGCCGAGTGGGGTGACTGCACATTCGGCGAGATCGCCTACCGCTTTCCAGATGGTGTACCGATCGGTATACGCGATGCAGACGGCGAAATAACGATGAAGCCATCGGCAGATCGGCGAATGGCGCCAAACGACGAGATCTTGATCGTTGCTAACGACGATTCGACGATTGCGTTCGTCGATGAACCGGTCGCCGCGCCAGCCGAGTTGTTGTTGCCGAATCACCGATTGCAGCAGCGCCGGGAGCGTGAGCTGATGATTGGCTGGAGCTTCAAATCGGCGGCAATCATCCGCGAGTTCGCCGATTACATCATCGACGGAAGCGAGATTAACGTGCTGCTAAAGCACCCGAGCGAACAGCAGATCGCGGAGATCCAGGTGCTGGACAGCGAACTGGCGTCGATCACAGTGAGCCTGCTCGTCAAGGACTGCTTGAGTATCGAGGACCTGCTGTCGGTCAAGCCGTTCGAGTATGACAATATCATTATTCTTGCCGGCTCTGGGGCCGAAAACGAAGAGATCGACGCCGGCCGCATCGACTCCGAAAACATCGTCGCCTTATTGTTATTGCGACGCATCTTTAGCCAGTACCCAAGCGAGAGCCACGACACAAAACTGATTACCGAGATTCTCGACTCGCAAAACGACGCGCTAGTGGCCAAAGCTGGTGTGCAGGATGTCATTATTTCCAATCGGCTGGTCAGCATGATCATGGCGCAGATATCGGAGGGACGTGACATCGAGAAAGTTTATGATGACATTTTCCAGGAAGACGGCGCAGAGATCTATTTAAAGCCTGCGCACCTCTATTTCGATTCACTGCCGGCCGATGTTGCGTTCGCCGATATGATGGCACTGGCGCAGAAACGCAGCGAAGTTTGCATCGGCGTGAAGGTGAAATCGCTCGAGAACAGCAAGGAAGAGAACAACGGCATCACATTGATCCCCGAGAAGAACACGCGCTACGAACTGCGGCCTGAAGACAGCCTGGTTGTGCTCGCCGAGGACGAACTGTGACGGCGGCCACACGAATGAGCTTAAGTTAAATACCGATTGAGAGCTGTCTCACGGCAAGCACTGGGTGATCGTCCTAATCTAGCGGACCATTTCATCTGGAGTGAGCCGCGATGAGTGCACAAGACCTGACGCCGGAGGCAATGCAGCAGCCGGCAATCGAACGGACGGATCGTTCCCAGTTTATCAACCGAACCTATATGCACCTGCTCGGTGCGATCTTCTTGTTCGCAGGTATAGAGTTCTGGCTTTTTCAAACGCCGTACGCAGAGCAGCTCGCGGTATTTATGCTGCAGAAATCGTGGCTTGCCGTGCTGGGCGCATTCATTATCGTCTCATGGATTGCGAGTCACGTCGCGCATCGCGTCGAGTCGAAAGGCGCGCAATACGCTGCGCTTGCCGGCTTCGTATTCGCCGAAGCGATTATTTTTATTCCGATGTTCTACATGGCATTGGCCGTCAATCCCGCAATCATCAAATACTCGATTGCGATCACGCTCGGTGCTTTCGTCGTGCTGTCCGCTGTCGCGATGTTCAGCGGACGAGACTTCTCGTTCCTACGTAGCTTCTTGATATGGGGTGGCCTTATTGCACTTGGCACAATCGGGCTAGGTGTTGCCATTGGCTTCCATCTCGGCACCTATTTCTCGATGGCGATGATCGGGTTCGCCGGTGCTTCGATACTTTACGATACGTCGAAAATCCTGAAGGTGTATCCGGAAGATCGCTATGTCGCGGCTGCACTTGAATTGTTCGCGTCAATCGCGCTGATGCTGTGGTACGTGATGCGATTATTCTTATCGCGCGACTAGCCGCCCTGCCGAAAGATGATAAAAACGCCCGCTCCGGATCGCTGGAGCGGGCGTTTTTCTTATAGTTCACGATTATTATCAGGCAATCTGACCATTCTTCTACTACGCTTAGGAGAAAAAGGAGCGGACGCCGCTAATACCGGCTATCGGTTCTGTTTCGTAATATTGGGTGCAAATTCTGGAAGAATCGTATTCCCATATCAGTGGCAGCGACGAGCACAAAACAAAGAAACGTATTCAACAGGAGATGATCGATGGCTAGCACGATAGATAGTATTCCTGAGAAAACGAGGTGGGAAATCGCAACGCAAGGATTGACCGGCGCATTCATCGCAATTTCCAACGCGTTGAAGCAGGCGGTAGGACAGGAGAAGTTTGAGGAGTTCAATGGGGCGCTCTGGTATGAAGCAGGAAAAGGAGCAAAGGAATTTGCTGAAACCCACGGATTAGCGACTGAAGACGCCGAAGATATCGAAAAAGTTACACATCTTCTTGCCCAAGCATCAATGGGACCGGAATTTGTGTTCGAAGTTGTTGAAGCTAGCAAAGATAGGTGTGTCGGAAAGACTACTCAGTGTCCATGGCACAAGAGGTGGCAGGAGCAGGGCCTTGACATGGATACTTGCGGCGTAGGGCATCAAAGATGGGGTGAAGGAGCTGCCGACAGTTTAAGCCCCCATTTTACGTTCAAACTTACGAAGAATATGCTCCATGGCGATTCACACTGTGAGTGGGTAGTTGAGCGCAAGAAGTAGAGCCAAAAAGGAACAAAAACGTGTTTGGTCGTTGTGCCCTTGGCTGGGTTGGCCGCGACATGGAACTAACGGCCTAATCTATCGTTCGGCACGATAATCGTGCAGTCGCCGCGTCAACCAATCGCTGCTCGGCACCGGCTCATCGCTAGAACACTCGATATAGTACGGCTTCTTGCTCATTGAGCTGCTACCGGCGAGTCGCTCTATAAATGTCTCCGCCGTAGTCGCGTAACGCTTGCCACGCTTGTGCTTCATACGCAGGTGCGCTTCAGCATCCTCGGCACTGTGTCGCTTGCCGTTTCGAATGAAAATGCAGCCGCTGCTGCCGACGGTCGTTAACAGGTACTCGATTTCCGCCGCCGCATCGGCGGTGTTTGCGGCCGCCAACATAGGGGCCAGCATTCCTAGAATGATAATTAACCTAATGAATTTCATCGTGCGGCGTTGATGCGACCCTGCTCCTCCATCAGCCTGAATCGGACGGACATTGGATTGTGGTCGGAAGAACTCAGTTCCTGAGTTGTTGCGTAAATCGTATCGAGACCGCGCACGTAGATATGGTCAAGCGGCCAACCAAGAAAACGCTTGCGGTAGTCGGCACTGAACTCGAGTGGACTGAGCCCAACTCCCTGGACAAGCTCTTCGAGCATGCGTGCCTTGCTGCCGCGCCAAGTGTTGAAGTCGCCGGAAAACAATACCGGCCCTTTGTGCACGGCAATAATCGCCTGTGCCTTCTGCAACTGCTTTTCCAGATGGCGTACGCCGAACGTGAAGTTAATGCCGTGGATATTTATGACCAACAATGTCTGGTTGGTATCTGACAGCCCATACTCGGTGACCAATGTCGCCTTGCGCGTGCCAAACCATGGTTCGTGCGAAACCAGGTTACATTCGGTCAGGGGTTGTGCCGAACTCACTGTCATAACGCCGGTAGCGCCTTGGTTAAATCCGAATCCTTCAGTGAAAGAACGAAAATGCTCGGGTGCGAGAGTCTCCCACGCCTCATGGTGCGGCGACGCTTCCTGAAGAATGAGCAAATCGGGTTCAGCGCGCACCTTGGCGAGATCACTGGCCCAGTCAGGATCTTTACCCTTCTCAATATTCCAGCTGACGATGCTAAAATCCGCTGCGTCCAGTTCCCGATACGCGGTCCTGGAGCTACCCACAAGGCTTGCAACACAGGCCGATGCACTATCAATCGGCGCTACCGCGGCACGGTCCGGTGCCGTCGGCAGCGTGGAGCATCCGTAAAGTAGGAGCATCAGGCCGGAGGCGGCCAGGTTACGGGATCGGTGCACGGTAATTCTCTTTGCTGTTGGCAGTTCGCCAAGTATTCAGCAGCGATTCTAACGGGATATGACGCCGTCTGCATGTCCTACGTTCACTTTTGACCATTTCCAGGCATCGGAGGCAGATCCGCAACAGGTCATACCCGCGATCTGTGCCGTTACATTCGTCTACGAAATCGATTTTGCTTGTAAGATAAGAAAACCCCAAAATTGATCGGCGCTCATTGAAGGACCAGCAATGAATCGATCGGAGAGTCACGATGGCTAGTGCGAAGACTGGATACGCGATATACAACGAAGAGGTTAAGCAACGCACAAAACAAAATTCACTTGCGAGTATCTACCCTGAGCTGCCTAACAATAAGTTTGACATTATTTATGCAGACCCACCTTGGCACTACAACGGAAAACTGCAATTCGACAAGAGCAGTAAGAGTAAAGATGAAATCGATCTTTCAAGAAATATTTTTGTTAGTTCGGCCTCGTTTAAATACCCTACATTGAAAACAAGCGAGTTAATGAAACTGCGTGTCGACGAAATTGCGAAAGATGATTGCCTGCTATTTATGTGGTCGACGAATCCACATCTTGACCAAGCGATAGAGCTTGGCAAGGCGTGGGGGTTCGACTACAAAACGGTGGTATTCGTGTGGGATAAGATGGCCCATAATCCTGGGCAATATACACTCTCGTTTTGCGAGTTATGCTTGTTGTTCAAGCGTGGCAGAATCCCTAAGCCGAGGGGCGCAAGAAATGTAAGGCAATTGGTTCAAAGCCCTAGAAAAGGCCACAGCGAGAAACCGCTAGAGGTGATGCAAGGCATCGAGAAAATGTTTCCAACTCAGCGGCGAATCGAATTATTTGCTAGGCGGAAAGTTGAAGGCTGGTCAGTCTGGGGACTGGATTCGATAATTAAGGGTGATCGATAAATCTAGACCAACGGATGTATCAAGTTCCAGATGGGCCGGATCTCTACCCCGTGCGACGCACCGGAGTTTGGGATCTAGGTGAGCTGCGGTTACACTATTGGAAACAAGACATAGCGGGCGTCGTATAGTGGTTATTACCTGAGCTTCCCAAGCTCATGAGGTGGGTTCGATTCCCATCGCCCGCTCCACTTCGCATTTCTGTCGGTACGCATTATATCCAGTCAATCCGCGGTACGATTGCAGCTTGCGATATGCGGATAGGAAATAACCCGCTTATATCCCAAAGTGGACATGGCTGTGTTTTAGTTGTGTCTCGCGATAAGAAAGTCTTGGTTGACAAATACTGACTAGTTGGAGGCGTCAATTGACACTAGCATCAGCGATCGTATTGTTGTTTTTGGTCATCGATCCATTTGGCAACGTTCCTTTTTTCGTTGCTGCACTAAAAGACGTTGTGCCAGCGCGACGCAGATACGTGATTGTTCGCGAGCTGTTGATCGCATATGCAGTGATGGTTGCCTTTTTATTCATCGGACAGCCGCTCCTGCAAGTGCTTGGCATCTCGGGTCCAGCGCTGACCATTGCAGGCGGCGTGATTCTCTTTCTCATCGCGCTCCGAATGGTCTTTCCTATTCGTGGACGAACCTCACAAGAAGAGGTTGAAGGCGAGCCCTTCATCGTCCCGCTCGCAATTCCCTATGTAGCGGGACCGTCGGTGTTGGCGGTTGAATTACTACTAATGAGCGACGAGCCAACACGATGGCCCATCTGGCTAGTCGCTATCTCCGTCGCGTGGGCGGCGACCGCGGTTGTCGTCCTATTTGGCAATCAGGTGGCCGAGCGTTTAGGTTCGCGTGGCCTCATTGCGATTGAGCGTCTGATGGGAATGATCTTAGTGGCCATTGCAATCCAGATGTTCTTGACCGGCGCAGACACATATTTTGGCCGAGGCTAGTGTGCAACGATCGGCAATGAAAAATGTCTGACGGCGACTGCACGCTGTCGTGGATCAATGGCTTTACTATGGCTGCGGGCTCGATGGTGCGCGCTTTGCGAGCAGCTAAATTTAAATGAGTTTCGACCGCGGTGCTTTTAGAGATTCTGCCGTTTCACTAGGCTTCCTGCGTCTGTCCACCCAGACTTCTCCAAGTAAAGATGAAAAGCACCAGAAATACCAGATCCGCCCATGCCCAGGGAACCCACATCGAGGGAATTGTCGACGTCGCTTGGTACCAAAACACCATGCTGCAATATGACACTTTCAATGCGCAGCCATAGAGAATCAACTCACGATTCCTAACGGGATCCATCGCGATTCGAATAAACATTACACCAAAAATAATCAATAGCAGTGCGGAAAACTGAACGTAGCCCATATGGTTTGGCGGCTCGACGCCATACATCGTGTAGATCGCAGCGGGAAACAAAAAGAATGCGATTCCCAGTACGCCATCATAAAGTCCTGCAATTACGTAGAATGATTTAAGCATTTTCATGTTCATCCGACACTCCTAATTCGCAGGCGCTCATACTTGTTAAGCTCGCGTAGGTAGCGAATAAAGTTGACGCGTCGAGCTCTTGTCGCCTCTGTGCTATACAGTTCCTTAACCAGATGCAAAAAATTATACTCCAATTCTTTGACCGTCATACCGTCAGGTCGGAAATTCACATCGAATAACGTACACAGTTCCCAAGCTGTATCGTTGATCAATCGGCCCGATTTATGCAAGCGATCATATAGCGGCGTTCCGGGAAATGCGGTCTGGATCGTAATTTGAACCTCGTGCAGCCCGCTCTGCTGAACAAAGTCGAGGACGTGTTGAAAGCTCTCGGGCCCGGTGCCGTCCAGACCCATCACAAAGCAACCATTGACGCTGATTCCATAACTTTGGATTTTGTCGATGGCCGAAAAATACGAATCGAGCTGTTTTGCCTTCCAATTCGACTTCTGTTCGACACCTGTTAGGCCGGCACGTGTCGGACTCTCGAGCCCGATCAATACCTGTGCGCAGCCACTGTCACGCAATAGCGCCAGCAATGTGTTATCCCGCGCCAGAGAAATATCCGATTCGGTAAACCAACGAATGTCTTCAGGTATAAGCGCATGAACCAGTTTCTTTGCGTGTTTCTTGTTCGCGAACGTATTGTCATCTGCAAACTCGATAAACGGCTTTGGCCATATGTCCTTAATGCGTCTGATTTCGGCGACGACTTTGTCAACGGGTTTGACGCGAAATGTCGGCGAAAGCCGAATCGATGCCGCACAAAACTCGCAGTTAAAGGGGCAGCCACGCTGGGTTTGCACAGTTAATCGGTTGTAGCGTGTCGGATCGAGTAACTCGAATCGTGGCATCGGTGCCTCAGCTAGGTCGAAAGGCGTCGCTCGCGAATCATATTGACGCAGCAGTTTTCCACGTTTGAGGTCGGCTATGAGCTGAGGCCAGGAGGGCTCACCCTCGCCGATAATAATGCTGTCCGCATGTTGCAGCGCTTCCTCAGGTCTTGCGGTCACGTGCAGCCCGCCGAGGATGACGCGCACACCTGCGGAGCGGAATTGATCCGCCAATACATACGCGTCTTTTATCTGTGCTGAGAATGACGATATCGCTACCGCATCATAATCATCAGGTAAGCCATCAAACTGGGCGAGGTCTTCTACCTCAAAATACCCTAGCTCCACGTCGTCCGGAGTCATGCCTGCCAACGTCAGCAAGCCAAGACTTGGCAACGATGCGATCGTCTTGTTGCGTTCCACAAACCCCGGCAGTGTTAGTCCAAGCCTCGTGAGTTCCGGGTTATGCGCCCGCAGTCCGCTCATTGCAATTAGGGCAAGCTTCATGACAATGGCCATCCAAACAAGATCGGCAAAATGCCGATTAGGACTGCAAGGACCGGAATGAAGAAAAGATGCCGGAAGGACTCCTTCCAAGCGGTGAGGAAACAAGTCAGAGGCATCGTTATCACGGCGACCAGAAAGCCCGCCGACGCTATGCGCACATTCGTTGTCGGAAACTCGACTAGCGACAGCGTCAGCGCAAAGAAAAAATTTAGTAAGCCGATGCCAAAAAAGGAAATGTGTCCGAGGCGCAGCATGCGTCGCCGTAATGCAGCATAACCGCCGGCCCAACCTTCCCGATGAAAGAAAAGCCCCATTACGGCACCAGATGCAGCCCCGAGAAGCATCGCGAGCCATCCCACGAACAAATGCAAGTTGCTAATTCCCATCGTAGTCCTACGTTCCAATGTCATCGCGATCGGATGCGACGATGCAAGCATACACAGTTCCATCCAAGGCGGGCATTAGCGCTGGCTTGTCTATAAAGTTGCTCATTAGTCGAATCAACCATCTCGTTGTTCGCGGACAAAACCGTAAGTTTCCAATCCCACGATGCCATGGCCACGTCCAGGCTCGCATTCAGTGATTTTCTACGTGTAGCGTGCGAGAAGTAGCTGTGATATGCCTGATGACTAAGGATTGCTTATCTGATGATTAGCTAAGGATCAGGTAATGGCTTCGGGGTTGATAACCAGGGATCGATATATTTCAATTATACTCTGATGCCTGTGTGGATTGACGCTTGGATGATCTTCTCAAGGACATGCGCATTCAAATAAGACTAATACGAACGGCTATCGTCATCGCGATTAGTTGGTTCGTAATAGTGACGCCATTGCACGCTGTCGCAGATCAATGGCGTCACTATGGCGGTGGGCTCGATGGCGCTCGCTTTGCGCCGAGCCAAATAATTACGCCGGAAACGGTTCGTGGCCTCAAACCTGCCTGGACATTCCAGACGGGCGATGCAACTCGGGACGATGAGCGGTACTTTGGACGCCGTTCGTCGTTCAAGGCCACACCGATACTCGTCGGCGACAAGTTGGTGTTTTCTACAGGTTTCAATCGAGTCTACGCGCTCGATCCGGAAACTGGCGGCCAACTCTGGCGCTACGACCCGAAGGTCGATTTTAAGATTCAGTATTCTGAGATGTTCACATCAAGGGGTCTGTCTGCCTGGACCGACCCGCAAGCCAAACCCGACGACAAATGTGCGACGCGTATCTATCTTGGCACCTTGGACGCACGTCTGATCGCCATCGATGCGGCTGATGGCCGTGAGTGTGATGGATTCGGCGAGCATGGCGCGATCGACTTGACAAACGGCATCGCTAACTTTCGTCGTGGTGACTACTCAATGACGTCGCCGCCGACGGTAGTCAATGGCGTCGTCATCACTGGTTCATCCGTCGGCGACAATGGCGCCGTTCAACTCGAGTCCGGTGTTGTGCGTGGCTGGGATGCGCGCACCGGCCAGCTGCGTTGGAGTTGGGATCCGATCCCGCGCGACCCAGGCAAGCCTGGCTGGGAGAGCTGGGAGAATGACTCGGGTCGACGCACGGGGGCCGCCAATGTCTGGTCGACGATATCGGCGGATAAAGAGCGCGATCTGGTATTCCTGCCGACGACATCGCCGTCGCCCGACTTTTATGGTGGTGCGCGCCTCGGTGACAACCGCTATGCGAACTCGATCGTCGCACTTCGTGCGACCACCGGCGAGCTAGTGTGGGCGTATCAAATCGTGCGCCACGACTTATGGGATTACGATCTGGCATCGCAGCCTTTGTTACTCGAACTTAACATCGACGGTCGTAGCCGAGCGGCGCTCGCGCTTGCCACTAAGATGGGTTTTGTGTTCGTGCTTGACCGAGAAACTGGCGAACCGTTGTTGCCCGTCACCGAACGCGAGGTCCCGCAATCCGATGTGCCCGGTGAACGCGCGGCCGCAACGCAGCGCGTCCCGTCAATCATGTTGCACCCAGTTGAACCGAAAATGCCCAAGATCTGGGTGCATGACGCTGTGCATGCGAACACATGCCGGCGTATGGTCGCCGGGGCACGCTACGAAGGCCCGTTTACACCGCCGAGCCTGACCGGCACGCTGCTCTTTCCGGGTAACCCCGGTGGCGTGAATTGGGGATCGATGGCCGCGCACGTCGAACGCGGTATTGCATTTGTCGCCGTAAACCGGCTCCCGACGTTGGTCAAGCTCATCCCACGCAAAGACTTCAAGCAGCTCGCCGGAATCGGCAAACTGAATGGCTTCGATGCGCAATACACCGCGCAACGGGGCACGCCCTACGGAATGGCGCGCTACGAGGTCTTCAACAGGGACAATTTCCTGCCATGTTTCGAAGGTCCTTGGGCCACCCTCGTCGCATTGGATCTGTCCTCGGGTGCCAAGCTGTGGGAAGTTCCCGCGGGTCTCGCGCCGGGCCTCAAACAGGGTTCGGAAGCCGACAACTGGGGCTTCTATGTTTCCGGTGGGCCAATGGCGACAGCAGCTGGCGTTGTTTTTCTCGCGACGCCGTTCGATCAACGCCTGCGTGCCTACGACATGAAAGATGGCCGAGTCTTATGGTCGGCCGAATTGCCCGCGCAAGCAAGTGCGACACCGATGTCCTATGAGTTGAATGGTCAGCAATACGTCCTGATTGCAGCCGGCGGCGATCGTGCCGATGGTGAAGGTCGTGGTGACTACCTTGTTGCATTCCGCGTCGGCGAAGTTAAAGCGCAATAGAAGAGGTCCGGATTGCGCGCATCGACTTGCGCTAGGCGTAATGTGAACTAGACTGTGATAACAACATTGGAGAAGAAGATGAAAAACAAACTCTCTGTTCTATTCGCAGGCTTGCTGTGTCTCGTGTACATCAGTCCGGCCCAAGCAGACTCCATAATCCAACTTTGGACGTGCTCGCTAAACGACGGCAAAACTCGGACCGAGTTGATGGAGGTGTCCGCCGTGTGGATGAAGGCGGCGAAAACCATGACCGGCGGCGAAGAATTTGAAGCTTATATCGAGTATCCGCTTGCAGCAGACGACGTAGATGCTTTTACATTCGTTTTGGTTGCCAAGAGTGCCGCAACGTGGGGCGCCTTTCAGGACGCCTACGTAGGTTCGGCGGCAGAAAAAGCCGACGAGGCGTGGAATAACGTTGCGGATTGCTCCGATAGCTCCCTCTGGAGCTCAGTAAAAATCGAATAGCCGTCGGTTCTGCCGGTGTCCGCTTTGGGGACCGGCACGATAGCCGCAAACTACGCTAGCGTCGGCGCTCGATGATCAACACGTTGTAGCGTCCTTTAGGGCCGATGTACCACGACGCTACCGTGCTGGTAATGGAGACGATCAGCCAGCCGAATAATGCGGCGAAGAAACCGCTGACGCTGAAGCCGTCGAGAAATGCGGCGACCAGTCCGAACATTGCCGCATTGATCACGAGTAGAAATAGCCCAAGCGTCAATATCGTTATCGGGAACGTCAGCAAGACGGCGATTGGGCGTACCAGCGCGTTGACGAATCCCATGAGCAGGGCGGCAATTATTAGCGTGCCGGGCGTGGCAATATTGATGCCTGGAATAATGGCATCTGCAAGCCAAAGCCCGATGGCCGTAATTAATGTTCTAAGAAAAAATCCTGGCATGATTCACGTATCAACCCACTTGCTCATTCCGCACTATGTCACAGACTCGGTTAGCACGCATGTTGGTATCCACTTCATCGGCGACGGTTAATCACTGAATCGCTTTGGTCGCGGCTTTACTGATCCGCCGGCGAATTCGGGTACGTGATTTCGAGCATATATTCCACAGCCGCGTCGATCGTGCGGTCGGGGAGATCCGGTCGGCCACCTTTTGCAGGCATGTTTAGATATCCGGTTTTCGCGTGATCCATCAACACGGCCTGCCAGAGTTTCGAACGCTTATCCCAGTAACTGTGATCGCCCACGACGGGCGCGCCAGAGATACCGGTATCGTGACAGCCGGCACAATGCTCGAGATAGGCCTCTTTTCCTGACACAGGTGGCAGCGGGCTCATGGCCAGCGTTTCTGCATTTTCATCGGTCTGCGTACCGGTTTGCTGATCATCCGTGGTCTCGCTGCTGCCGCAGCCAAACAACAGCAGGCAATTCAGTGTGCAAATCAATAGCCGTCTCATCGCGCACCTCCTCAATACTCATGCTGCGCTTGCGGACCAGGAGCGGCAATACGCATTCGCACTTACACGAATAGACCGTGGTTTCCTCTACATCGTGATGATCGGCACTTGATGTGAACGTTGATGTAATCTCGGAAACTGCCTATGCTGGCCGGCCCGCTACTATTCAAACAAATGACGTTGAAGGACGACAATAATGCAGATTTCAGACCAGGGGCTCCTCAAATCCAAAGCTTACATCGATGGCAAATGGTCGGATGCGGACAGTGGCGAGACCATTGAAGTTTTAAATCCCGCCGACGGCAAAGTCATCGCTGAAGTAGCGAAGTGCGGAACGGCGGAAACTCGCCGCGCGATCGCGGCCGCCGCAACGGCGCAGGTCGAGTGGCGTAAGACAACGGTGAAAGAACGAGCGTCGCTGTTACGCAAGTGGTTTAACCTGATGATGGACGCGCAGGAGGACCTCGCGCAGATTCTGACCGCCGAACAGGGCAAGCCGCTGGCAGAATCGCGCGGCGAAATCGCCTACGGCGCCAATTATATCGAGTGGTTTTCCGAAGAAGCCAAGCGAGTTTATGGCGACACTATTCAGCCGCCGTCGAATGACAAGCGAATCGTCGTTATCAAACAGCCAATCGGTGTTGTGGCTTGCATTACCCCATGGAATTTCCCGAACGCAATGTTGACGCGGAAAATTGCGCCCGCGCTGGCGGCGGGATGTACCGTGGTTTGCAAACCGGCGAACGCGACGCCGTTATCGGCATTCGCATTTGTTGAGCTCGCCGAGCGCGCCGGAATTCCGGCCGGCGTTATCAATATCGTGGCTGGGGTGACGCGGGAGATTGGCGCTGAAATGACCAGTAACCCGACCGTTCGTAAGCTGACGTTCACCGGCTCGACCGAAGTCGGCAAAAAATTGATCGAGCAGTGTGCCGGAACCGTCAAACGAACGTCCATGGAACTAGGCGGCAACGCGCCGTTTATTGTTTTCGACGATGCCGATTTGGACGAGGCCGTCAAGGGCGCAATCATTTGTAAGTTTCGTAATGCCGGCCAGACTTGTGTCTGTGCCAACCGCTTGTTAGTGCAGGATGGTATTTATGATGAGTTCACAAAAAGGCTTAAAACGGCGACGGAAGAACTTAGGGTAGGCAACGGCGCCGATGACGGCGTTGCGATCGGTCCGCTGATCAACGAAGGTGCCGCAAACGATGTCATTGAGTTTATTGAGGATGCCGTGGCGAAAGGCGCAAACGTTGCGATCGGCGGTGGGCGCTCAGATCTCGGTAGCTGTTTCGTCGAGCCAACTGTGTTAACCGACGTTAACGACAACATGCGTGTGTTTCGCGAAGAAATCTTCGGGCCGGTTGCGCCGATCTTCAAATTCAAAACCGAAGACGAGGCCATTCAAATGGCGAACGACACCGAGTTCGGTCTCGCCTGTTATTTCTACTCGCGGGATGTGGGCAGAATCTGGCGCGTCGGCGAAGCGCTCGAGTACGGTATCGTCGGAATCAATGAAGGAATCATATCCAATGAGATGGCACCCTTTGGTGGCGTCAAAGAATCAGGTCAGGGTCGCGAAGGCTCGAAATACGGGCTCGATGATTACCTGGAAATCAAATACATGTGCATGGGTGGCATCGATAAGTAGCCCAACAGGGTAGCGCGCAATGCCTACGATTCGAAATCGAACCAAGCAACACCTGCCGACGGTGTTGTTGACCCTGCTCAGTATTATTCAGGCATTGGCGCTCGAGCTTTTGTGGACGCATATCACGGAATCCCAGTATCTGTTCGAGCCTTCCTGGCTCGTAGCCATGTACTGGACGCAGATCTTGGCGAGCTTTCTCGGCATTGTCCTTATCTGGATTGTTTACGCCAGTAGTGCGATGCGTTTTCGTTGGGTGCCTACAACCAGCGACTCGGTGTTTCCGTTCCTGGTCGGGATACTGGAATTCTCACTCGTAGAAGGACTCGGACCGGACAATTTGGGGTATTGGCTCATCAACCTGTCGTTGCTGTTCGGCCTAATGACTTTGATTGACCATTCGATCATGCGCCGCGCGAGGCGCGATCCCGAAAACGACATCTACTTTCGACAATTGCGCCCCGCGACGTTACATGACTTCTACCCGTCCATCGCTATTTTCATCGGGCTCGCAATTGCCGGAGTGTACTTATGGTTTAGCAAAGACAGCGTCGTTGTCGCAGCGCTCGCGTTGCTTGGCACAAACCTAACGATCGCGTGGCTGTTGCTAAAATCGGCAACGTATTGGGATCGCTCCGTATCCGATGAAGGTCTCGAAAACCGCTAGTGTCGTTTGACGCACAATCACGCCTAGCCTGCCTGACGCCGTTTTCAGCAAATAATATATAGGTCCGATTCTGGCTAGTTTCCGGCCGCTAGCGGCGTATACTGGCGGTCATTGGATACGACGACCGATGACGGCAGCGCCACATGCAGGCACAGGCAGCATACGAACGAGCAAGGCTCTCACGCGACGCACGCTTTGACGGACAGTTTTTCGTCGGCGTCAAGACGACCGGCATCTATTGCCGCCCGATCTGCCCGGCGAACTCACCGAAGCGCGAAAACATCGATTTTTACCCGACGGCAGCAGCGGCCGGCGAGGCGGGTTATCGTCCGTGCCTTCGCTGTCGACCCGAGTGCGCACCCGGCACGCCCGCATGGCACGGCACATCGACCACCGTTCGTCGCGGCCTGCGTCTGATCGCCGGCGGCGCCCTGGACGAAGGCAACGTTGAGGATCTAGCGGATCGACTCGGCGTAACCGGCCGACATTTGCGTCGGCTATTTAACAAGCATCTCGGCGCAAGCCCGCTTGCCGTTGCGCACACTCAGCGGCTGCATTTCGCGAAGCGGTTGATTGATCAAACGGATTTGCCGCTCGCAGAAATTGCCGTCGCTGCCGGTTATGGCAGCGTACGCCGCTTTAACGACGCGTTCAGAAATACCTACGGTCGGCCGCCACGCGAGCTTCGCCGGCGAGGCAGGCAGGATCAACCGCGTATCGACTCGGCGTCATTGTCGGTCATTCTGAGTTATCGAAAGCCGTTTGACTGGTTGCAGATGCTGAGCTTCTTGCGCGGCAGAGCGATACCGGGTGTCGAGGCAGTAACTGATACCTGCTATCGCCGCACTATATGTATCGATGGCCGCGCCGGAATCGTTGAAGTAGCTCACGATGCGTCCGCGGATAACCTTGCACTGACGGTGCACGGTGTTCAAACAACAGATTTGTTTTCCGTCGTGCAAAAAATTCGTGAACAGTTCGATCTGGATGCGCCGATAGCGGACATTCGACGCGTGCTTCGTCGCGACAGCGTTTTGAAGGAATGTCTAAAAGCACGGCCGGGCATTCGCGTTCCAGGCGCGTGGAACGGCTTCGAACTGACCGTGCGTGCGATATTGGGTCAACAGGTGTCGGTCAAAGCGGCAACGACGCTTTCTGGCCGCATCGTCGAACGTTATGGTGCGAGACTGGATGCTGATCTTGTCGCCAAATTTGACGGTTCCGGATTGACGCATCTTTTTCCGTCAGCAGCGGCATTGATGCGCGCGCGCTACAACGATATGGGTATTGTCGGCGCGCGAGTAGAAACGATTCGACGTATTGCGCGCGCAAACGTCAACGGTCAACTCGATTTCGATTCCGCGCAGGACCCGGAGGCGTTCGTGGAGGCATTGACATCAATCAAGGGCATCGGCGACTGGACGGCACAGTACGTCGCAATGCGTGCGCTGAAACACCCGGACGCGTTTCCAAGTTCCGACCTTGGGCTATTGCGTGCGTTCGATGTACCGGAGCGTGAGCGGCTAAGGCCAGCGGCACTCACGGCGCTGGCGGAAGAGTGGCGCCCATGGCGGGCCTACGCTGCATTATTATTATGGAGTTCGACCTCGAATTCTGGAGGATGAAATGTACTACTGTTATCTCGATACGCCGATCGGCGAATTATTGCTCGCAGGCGATGATGACGCGTTGAGCCTGGTTGGTTTTCCCGAAGGCGTTATGCGCCGAGATCCGCAGCCCGATTGGATTTACAACGAAAAACCATTCGCGGCTGCGATTCAGCAACTTAATGAATACTTTGCCGGAAAACGGCAGGAGTTCGATTTACCGCTGCGACTCGACGGTACCGAGTTCCAGATGTTGGTCTTGCAGGAGTTACGGCGAATTCCCTACGGTGAAACGACATCGTATGGCGATATCGCGGAGCGGATCGGGCGGCCAAAGGCAGTTCGTGCAGTCGGTGCCGCCAATGGCCGCAACCCCATTCCGATCATCGTCCCCTGTCACAGAGTCATCGGTGCCAGCGGCGACCTGACTGGCTTCGGCGGTGGCCTCGATACTAAGGAGAAACTTCTGCGGCTCGAGTCCGAAAACGCAGAATCAGGGTTGCTCTAGTAGCAACGGGCGTGACGCTTCTCATCGTCATGGCTCGCTACGCTGCGCTTTACTTCCGATGAAAAACATCACGCCCGTAGCTACCGTGAACTAAAAAATCTTGCCCTGTAGTGCCGTGACGGCCGCAGAAGGTTTGACGCCCTCGATAAGTCGGTCGCTGTCGATCAGTGTTTGGTAGCTCGACGTCAGCGGCAGAATACCGGCCCAAATCGGTATCGCGTAATCCTCTTCTTCATCCTCGGGCACCGGCTTTTTCGAGATCTTCGCCGACGCGGTCTCGATTTCCAGTGCCATAACGCCGGTCATTTTGACTTCCTTGTCCAGCGGCGCTCGCAATTCGTCCCAGCGTCCTGGCATCATCTTTTCCGAGATTGCCTGCATTGCGTGCAGTTTTTCGTCCCAATCGTCGATGAATACGGGCTTGCCAAACACCGTGACAGAACGATAATTCATCGACGAATTAAATGCCGAGCGCGCGAGTACCAGCGCATCGACTAACGTGACGTTCAGCGATGCGCGTTCTGTTTGTTCCAGCAATCGAATGACACGTGACTTTCTCGCACCATGCAAGAATATTCGTTCCCCATCGCGCGCGTAGAGCATCGGTACGACAATGGGCGCGCCATCTTGAATAAATGCAACATGCGCAACGACGCCGGCATCCAGCACAGCATGTACGGTTGCTTTGTCATAGTCCGCTTTTTCCCGAAGCTGGCGAACCTTATTCTGTTTGTTGACTGAGTATTTGTCGGTCACTTGCTTGCCGCCTCTATAAGAATTTTGGCGCGAGGAAATATGCTGCCGCCGAAACCACGAAAATGCCAATAATATTCAAAGCGATTCCGGCGCGGACCATTTTTGGGATCGTCAACAATCCCGAACCAAACACGATGGCATTGGGTGGGGTGGCTACCGGCAGCATGAAGGCACAACTTGCGGCGAGTGTCACTGGCACTGTGACCAGTATTGGATCGAATCCGGATTCGATGGCGATCGCGCCAACGACCGGAAGAAACGTCGAAGTGGTTGCGATATTGCTGGTCAATTCAGTTAGGAAAATGATCAATGTCGCCGTGACAATAACCAACGCGATTAACGGCAGCGTCCCGACGGTCTGCAGGCTCAGCCCGATCCACTCGGCGAGGCCGCTATCGGAAACGGCGCGTGCCAGCGTCAGGCCGCCGCCGAACAGGATAAGCACGCCCCACGGCAGCTGCTCGGCGTATTTCCAGCGCAGCAGCAGCGGATCGGTCTTGTCACCACTGGGGATCAGGAACAACGCGAGCGCACCGGCCATCGCAATCATTGAATCCTCAAGGGCCTCCAGACCTGGCAATTTGGTCAGCAACGGGCGCGTTACCCAGAGAATAGCCATCGATGTGAATACGATCGCGACGCGCATTTCCGGCACACTGATTCGCCCCATGTCATCTTTCATTCGCTTGAGTTCAGCACGACCTTCACCAGAAGTGACGAAGTCAACTTTGAACACGAGGCGGGTTAACGCAAGCCACGCAAGCGGCAACATAACCGCCGACAACGGCAAGCCAACCAACATCCAGCTGGCGAAATCGATTTCGGTGCCGTAGTTGTCCTGCATGAATGCGACGAAAATTGCATTCGGTGCGGTGCCGACAAGTGTCGCGATTCCGCCGATGCTCGAGGCGTATGCAACGCCGAGCAACAATGCGTATTGAAAGTTTGTCTTCGCGTCTTCATCGAGAGTCTTAACTGATTTGTGAATGACAGTGATGATCGATACCGCGATCGGCAGCAACATCATTGTCGTCGACGTATTCATTACCCACATGCTGATCAATGCGCTGGCAAGCATGAAGCCGCCGACAAGCGAACGGCCGTTGCCGCCTGCATGTTGAAGAATGTTTAGCGCGATGCGTCGGTGCAGATTCCAGCGCTGCATCGCGAATGCGACGATAAAGCCGCCAAGAAACAGGTAGATGACTTTGTTGGAGTACGGTATGACGGTGTCAGCGATACCGCGGATCTGAAAAAGCGGAAACAACAGTATCGGCAACAATGCAGTGACGGCAATTGGCACCGCCTCGGTAGCCCACCAAATCGCCATCAAGACGCCAATGGCGGCTGTGCGCCATCCGGCGTCCGACAGAGTTTCCGGCGCAGCGACCGATAGCATCAGGAGCGCAACAGCGGGTCCGAGAAACAGCCCTACTTTCTGATGACGCGAACGTCCATGCTGTAATGCTGCTTCCGTCAAAGATTCGTCCGCCGACATATGAATTCGAGGCAATGTACCTTAGTCCGTGTCTCAGGTTCGCGTTTTCTGAGGGCGAAAACGAGATGTTGTGTGATACTCGCCTTCTCATACTAGATGTAGTAGCATCCCGCTCGTACCAATCCGGTACGCACGGAGATGAGATGCTTTAGGCGAAGTAGGCGGGTCGCCATGCTGGACGCGTGGTTCGAAGGCGGGTGTCACGTGCTTCCTCTCAACACGTCACTTAATCGAATTGGTTCTGCGCGATCGATTCGGCCTAAGACTAATGAGATACGCCGACTGGGGAATGAATACGCTGAATTGAACCGGAACAAGATGTTTCGGCGGTTCGATTGCGGTTCACACCCTGCCCGAAACATCCTCAGCTTAGTTAGCCGCCCAGTTTCTGGGCGGCTTTTTTCTGCGTCGGATTTTCACTAAGCTCCCGGAGCATGGATATCAGAACTACGCTTGTAGCAATCCTTATTATTGCTGTCATTCAGCAAGTCGGCTGTGCAGTGACAAACAATCGTTCGGACCTGCCTTATCCTGCTTTCGTGCAGACCGACGAGTTACCCGACATGTTTGTGGCGGCACTGCCCGGCGTTCGAGCCAAGCAATATGTCAGCGACATGCATACGCGGACGTCCAGCAATCGCATCGACATTCCGCCAGACTGGAGCGGAACAACTGGCGGTGCTCCCGGCAAGTCGCTGGAGATTTTTGTATTGGCGGGTGAGCTGAAATTTTCGGAGTTCGTACTTCGTTCCGGTGGGTACGCTTACGTGCCACCGGGCAACCTCGGTTTTCGACTCAAATCAGACGGCGGTGCGCGCATTCTGTACTTTTTAGATGACGTAGATGCGAGTTCGGTGATTCGTTCGCCACTAATTCTCGAAAGTACTTTGCTTACGTGGCAGGAAACCTCGCCTGGTGTTTTTGTCAAAGAGCTCAGAGCGGATCCAGGCAATGGATCGAAGACTTGGCTCAAGCGCATCGATCCGGGTGCTAATTTGCCATGGCAATCGTCGTCTGCGAATCGCGAGGGTTATTTGGTGCGCGGCGAGTATCAGCATAGCGAGTGCTTCGATGGTGAGGCAGAGACTGGGCAGTACTTGCCCGGCGGATATTTTCAACGCCCAGCGAATGTCGTTAATGCTGGTCCAGCGGCGAGCGCAACCGCGGAGTCAGTGTGGTTTTTGCGCGAACAGGGTCCGGGGGTTACGGCAATCGTTGACCGCTGCATAGTCGCGGAGACCGGGCCATAGCGGGTTCAGAATTTGTCGTTGCCGGGTGTGTCGAGGTTATTGATCCGGCTTCTACCCAAGATTTTTAGCAAAAGGTTTCTAGCGGCTTTCAACAGCGGGTACAGCACGTCTGCAACAGCGCGAGACCTGAACGTCATGCGCGCAAGCTTGTTAAAAATTCCTTTGCCCGAGCTTCGCAGTGCGAGTTGGTGAATGGCCTCCGATCCGTAATACAACTCATCGCCGGCTTTTAGAACCATCCCCTCATCAATGTCGAAACCCAGCGAGTTGATCTCGTCCATTACCTCGCTTTTTTCACGCGCGTCAACACGTACCAGGTGGCCCTCGGAATCGCGCACGTCTATCAATTGGCAGTAGAGATCGCAAACGGGGCATTGTTTGTCATAGACCAGCTGGATGTTGTCGTCGTTGTTCATTTTGTCGCTTTCTTGCACCGCCCGGGAAGCAGTAGCGTCACGTTCATTTCTTGACGAGCTTCGTTATGCCTCTACCGAGCTTCATCAGGTTTGTCAGCGTCGACGTCGGAATCTCACGAATCTGTTCATACCAAGAACTTGTGTTTTCGACAAAATCGAGCATATTCTTGATGCGCTCTTTCGTCACTGCGTGGGTTTCCTTTTCAAGAACGACTTCATCGGCGCAGCTTCTCAACATCGTCAATGTCGGATTCAGCTCGCGTTGCTTTCGTTGTTCGATAATGACGCGAAATAGCTCCCAAACATCGAAAATCGACTCGAAGTAGTCGCGACGGTCGCCAAGCATATGAGTCATACGAACCAGGCCGTAACTTTGCAGCTCGCGAATACTCGTGCTCACATTCGAGCGTGCGACCGATAGCAGCTCACATATCTGATCCGCACGCAGCGGCTCCGGGGAAAGGTAGAGCAGCGCGTGAATCTGGGCGACGGTGCGATTCGTCCCCCAGCGCGTACCCATCTCACCCCAGTGGAGGACATACTTTTCGACGGCTGGACTCAAAGGCATAAATTTTCACCTATTTCTGTCCAGACAGAAATTACAGAAATATACTGTTGAGGTCAACTAGGGCTTCATTGCGGTGATGATGATCCGCCGCGGCGCCGGCCAGCCTTCAACGCTTAACGATGGGTCATCCGGATCCAGCGCCTCGGCCAGCGATTCAAACGTCATCCACGGGGTGCTGCGCTGTTCTTCGCTTGTTGTTTGCGTCTTATCGACGACGCGCAGATCGCGAAAGCCCGATCGACTGAGCCAGGTCGTCAGTTCGGACACGGTTGGTAACAGCCAGACGTTTTTCATCCGTGCGTAGCGCTCGCTCGGCGTGCAAGCGAAGGACTCTTCGCCCGGGACAAACAGCGTTTCGAGGACAAGCTGTCCGTTCGGTCGCAGCGTATCGCGCAGTTGGCGGAGATGATCGATCGGCGAGCGCTGGTGATACAGCACACCCATCGAAAACGTCGTATCGAATATTCCGGCGTCGGCCGGAAGTTCGTGCAATCTTAGTGGTAGAACGAAAACCGAATCGGCATTAATGAAATGATTGACGGCCAGAAATTGCATCGCATACAGCAGTGTCGGCTCAATGCCGATAACCGTGTTCGCGCCTGCCTCCCGCATTTTGAACGCGTAGTAGCCGTTGCCGCAGCCGACGTCGAGAACGTTACGTCCATTCAACGGCGCAAGGAAATCGGCAACGCGCGCCCACTTCATATCGCTACGCCACTCGGCGTCAATAGTTACGCCGCCAACGTCAAACGGGCCCTTGCGCCACGGCGATAGTCGCAGCAATGATGCCCTGCTTTCGTCAGCGCTGCCGTTGCAGCGTGCAAGCGCATCGAGCGCTGATTTCCAGGTGTCGAAATCACCGTGCGCCGATGACGAAAAACGCGCTGTGATCAGCGGCAGCAGCTTGTCTTGCCATTCTCGCAGTCCGATTGACGTCAGGCAGTCCGTAAGCGCATCACGGTCGATCATTGGCCGCATCTGATCATTTTTTGATCGCGATAATCGAGACGAAGTTGAAGTATCGTAGCCACACGGCGACGTTTTCGAATCCGACATTTTCCAACCGCAGGCGGTGTTGGGACACAGATTCGGGGATCAAAACATTCTCGAGCGCCGCGCGTTTTCTAGCGATCTCGAGAGCGCTGTAATTACTGCGGCGCTTGTGTTCGTGGTAGAGCTCGACGAGCAGGGATTCCATCTGCGGGTCGTCATCGACGACCTTTTCGGACAATACCAGCAGGCCGCCAGATTGCAGGCCAGAGCAGATCTTCTGAATCATGGCGTCACGGTCATCGGGGTCGAGAAATTGCAAGGTGTAATTCAGAACGACCATCGACGCGTTGTCGATCTCAGCATCTCGAATGTCGCCCAATACCAAATCTACCGGTGTTTCGAGCCTTTCATCGCGTCGTCTTCGGTGACAATCTGCTGGCAGCGATCGAGCATCGCTTGTGCATTGTCGATAGCGACTATGCGGCAGCCGTCAGCCTGAATTCCCTGGCGCATTGCGAGCGTTGCGCCGCCCAGCGAACAGCCGAGGTCGTAACAACACGTATTGTCGCGGACGAAACGCGCCGCCAGTGAACCGATAGCTTCCAACGACGCGGCGTAACCTGGAATGGAACGCTGCAGCATGTCCGGGAATACCCGAGCGACTGTTTCATCAAAGCGGAACGGCTCGTCGCCGAGCTTGGCTTTGGCATAGATTCTGTCTTCGCTCATGGTTTTATTGTGGGACAATCGCGCCTCACTATGCTACGCGAACTACACCAGGAACTCGGCATTCCAGACGACTATGGCCGCGACGGCGGGCCGCCGATTTTTGACGAAGCACTTGATCTTGTCGAAGTCGGACCCAATCTTGTCGGTCTAACGCAGCGTTTGACGCCGCTGACAGCCGAGCGATGGGCTTCGATGGTCGCGGCGGCAGAGGTCGCCGATATCCCTCTGCTGCTGGTGTCGGGCTTTCGCAGCGTCGACTATCAGGCACGCCTGATTCGCAAGAAAATCAATGCCGGGCACGCGATCGACGAAATTCTGAGCGTGAATGCGGCGCCCGGCTACAGCGAGCACCATACCGGGCAGGCCGTCGATATCGCCACACCGGGCTCGAGGCCGCTGACGGAGGAGTTTGAGACGACCGCGGCGTTCGCGTGGCTGTCCGAAAATGCTGTGAATTTCGGGTTTTCGATGACCTATCCACGGGACAACCCATGGGGGTTCATCTATGAGCCCTGGCACTGGTCCATCAAGTAGCCGCCCGCTTCAGGATTTCACGTAGGCGAGGGAAAAAATCAGTGACTTAGCTGTTGACAGACCGGCGGGCCAATTAGACAATAGCCGGCTTGTGTCCGCGGAGGGGTACTCAAGCGGTCAACGAGGGCAGACTGTAAATCTGCTGGCTATGCCTACGTAGGTTCGAATCCTACCCCCTCCACCACGACTTAGGTCTTGGTTTCGGGGAGGTGGGAAAGAGTATAGCAGGGATTGTCCGCCGCCGTTTTCCGCAGGACGCAACCGGGTGCGAACAACTTAATTCTTTGCATTTTTTGCAAAGAGGGTTGTTTCACTAGGAGTAAACAGACAGACACTGAAATCCGGACGGTTTACACATTGAGACTGTCAGGATTTTTGCACGCCTGAGAAAGACGTGTGATGAGAGAAACAGGCAGATGCGAACGGCGGGTGTAGTTCAACGGTAGAACCTCAGCCTTCCAAGCTGATGATGTGGGTTCGATTCCCATCACCCGCTCCAGACGTGGTAGGAAGAGTTTACCGAACGAAGCCCACATAGCTCAGGGGCAGAGCACTTCCTTGGTAAGGAAGAGGTCCCCGGTTCAAATCCGGGTGTGGGCTCCAGGCAAAGGGCTAAGTGAATGAGCCGACAGGAATGAACAATATGCGGGATGTTTGGGCCCGATTGAATTTGCAGGATGACGGCTAATGCCGCTCCTATTGAAAGTAAAGAAATAATACACAACCCGGGACTAGGGAAATGGCTAAAGAAAAATTTGAACGCACAAAGCCGCACGTAAACGTCGGCACGATTGGTCACGTAGACCATGGTAAGACGACGTTGACAGCGGCGCTGACGAAGGTGATGGCGGAGCAGCACGGCGGCGAGATATCGGCTTACGATCAGATCGATAACGCCCCGGAAGAACGTGAACGCGGTATCACGATTGCGACGGCGCACGTGGAGTACGAGAGTGCGAACCGTCATTACGCACACGTGGACTGCCCCGGACATGCGGATTACGTGAAGAACATGATCACGGGTGCGGCGCAGATGGACGGAGCGATCCTGGTGGTATCGGCAGCGGACGGTCCGATGCCACAGACGCGCGAGCACATACTGCTGGCGCGGCAGGTGGGGGTGCCGTACATCGTGGTGTACATGAACAAGGCCGACCAGGTTGACGACGAAGAGTTGTTGGAGCTGGTGGAGATGGAAGTGCGTGATCTGCTGTCGACCTATGAGTTTCCGGGCGACGACACGCCGGTCATTACCGGTTCGGCGCTGAAGGCGTTCGAGGGCGACGGCTCAGACATTGGTGTGCCGTCGGTTCTGAAGCTGGTGGAGTCGATGGACAGCTACATACCGGAGCCGGAACGCGCCATTGATGGTGACTTTTTGATGCCGGTTGAGGACGTGTTCTCGATATCGGGTCGTGGCACGGTGGTCACTGGTCGCATCGAGCGTGGCATCGTCAAGGTGGGCGACGAGATCGAGATTGTTGGCATCAAGGACACCGAGAAGACGACCTGTACCGGCGTTGAGATGTTCCGGAAGCTATTGGACCAGGGACAGGCGGGCGATAACGTCGGCGTGTTGTTGCGCGGCACCAAGCGTGAAGAGGTTGAGCGTGGTCAGGTACTGGCGAAGCCGGGCTCGATTACGCCGCACACCAAGTTCGAGGCCGAGGTATACATTCTGACGAAGGATGAGGGCGGCCGTCATACGCCGTTCTTCAAGGGTTATCGGCCGCAGTTTTACTTTCGTACCACGGATGTCACGGGTGCGGTGGAGCTGCCGGATGGTACTGAGATGGTGATGCCGGGCGACAACGTGCAGATGGTAGTGGACCTGATTGCGCCGATCGCGATGGAAGACGGCTTGCGCTTTGCTATCCGCGAGGGTGGCCGTACCGTGGGCGCCGGTGTCGTTGCAAAGATTATTGAATAACTTAATTGGGGTCGGATCCCTTTTTCGCGGCAGGAACTTCGCGAAAAAGGGATCCGACCCAAAAGAGGGAACAACGCGACAGGCCAGTAGCTCAATTGGCAGAGCGGCGGTCTCCAAAACCGCAGGTTGGGGGTTCGATTCCCTCCTGGCCTGCCATTTAAGCTCGACGGGCTGTCGCAGGTGGGCCATTAGGCCTGACATATAAAGATGAATGCACAGACAGAAACAAGCGAGAGCGGTGTCCTCGACATCATCAAGCTGCTAGTAGCGGCCGCGGTGTTGCTAGGTGGCCTTTACGGCTACTACTTCTACGAGAACGATATCGCGCTGCCGCTCCGGGTGCTGATGGTGCTTGGCGGAGCGGGGGCTGGCATCGCGATTGCAATGACCAGCACTCAGGGTCGCCGCCTGTGGCATTTCATTCAGGGCTCACGCGTCGAAATACGCAAGGTTGTCTGGCCGACACGTCAGGAAACCACACAGACGGCGATTGCGGTGTTTGTTTTCACGCTGATCCTGGCGTTATTTTTCTGGGCCCTCGATTCAGGCCTGTTGTGGTTAACGCGCCGGCTGGTCGGTTGACAACATTGGAAGCTTTGGAGAAAACAGCAGTGGCCAAGCGTTGGTATATCGTCCACGCCTATTCGAACTTCGAGCATCGAGTGAAGAGTGCGCTCGAAGAGCGCATCGAACGATATGGATTGCAGGACAAGTTTGGTGAGATCTTGGTGCCGACCGAAGAAGTTGTCGAAATGCGGGAGGGACAAAAGCGCCGCAGTGAGCGCAAGTTCTTTCCAGGTTACGTACTCGTACAGATGGAAATGGACGACGAGACCTGGCACTTGGTTAAAGAGGTGCCAAAGGTACTCGGATTTATCGGCGGCTCGAGCGATCGTCCGGCGCCGATTACTGAAAAGGAAGCAGACAATATTTTGCAGCGCGTCAAGGAAGGCGTGGACAAGCCGCGGCCGAAAGTACTGTTCGAGCCGGGCGAGGTGGTGCGCGTCATCGATGGCCCATTCAACGACTTCTCTGGAGTGGTTGAGCAGGTGAACTATGAGAAGTCCCGGTTGCAGGTGGCGGTTCAGATCCTTGGCCGATCAACGCCAGTTGAGCTGGACTTTGGGCAAGTAGAGAAGAGTTAGACGAAATTTTCCGCAATGCACGCGCCACAAACGCGTGTGATTGCTAAATGGGTCGCAAACGTTAGGTGAACCGCAAGCGGTCACGTAATTACCGATCAGAAAAACGTAACGAGGAGCCAGGGACAAGTCTTGGCGTTCGAACTCGGGAGATTAAGATGGCTAAAAAGGTAGCTAGTTACATTAAGCTGCAGGTACCTGCCGGCCAGGCGAATCCATCGCCGCCCGTCGGTCCCGCACTCGGTCAGCACGGCGTCAACATTATGGAATTCTGCAAAGCGTTTAATGCAGAAACCCAAAGTGTCGAACCGGGGTTGCCGATTCCTGTGATTATTACGGTCTATAGCGATCGCAGTTTCACATTCATTTCCAAGACGCCGCCTGCCGCAGTTTTACTGTGCAAGGCCGCCGGCGTTAAGAAAGGATCCGGCACGCCGAATACAGACAAGGTTGGCAAGGTGAATCGGAAGCAGCTCGAAGAGATCGCAACGACGAAAATGCCGGACCTGACGGCCGCCGACATGGATGCCGCTGTCCGCACAGTTGCCGGTACGGCACGTAGCATGGGCATTGACGTCGAGGGAGTGAACTGATGGCTACCGATAGCAAACGTAGAAAAGTGGCCAGAGAGAAAGTCGATTCGACCAAAGTGTACGAGATCGATGTCGCGTTGAGCCTTGTCAAAGAGCTGGCCACCGCGAAGTTCCCTGAGAGCATTGACGTCTCTGTAAACCTCGGTGTGGACCCACGCAAGTCGGATCAGGTTGTCCGCGGCTCGACGGTATTGCCGAACGGCACCGGCAAGACGGTTCGTGTCGCGGTATTTGCTCAGGGCGAGAACGCGGATAAGGCGCAAGCGGCTGGCGCCGACATCGTTGGTTTCGAGGACCTTGCTGAGACCGTCAAGAAGGGCGAGCTCAATTTCGACGTCGTGATTGCGACGCCGGACGCAATGCGCGTCGTTGGTCAGCTTGGTCAAATCCTTGGCCCACGCGGCCTGATGCCGAACCCCAAAGTCGGCACAGTGACGGCGGATGTAGAAGGCGCCGTCAAAAACGCGAAGGCCGGTCAGGTGCGTTATCGCACTGACAAGGCAGGCATTATTCATTGCGCGATCGGCCGCGCCGATTTCGAGGTTCCAGCATTGAAAGAAAACCTGGAGGCGCTACTTGCCGACCTGAACAAGGCAAAGCCGGCGACCGCCAAGGGCTCGTATGTCAAAAAACTGACCGTGTCGAGCACGATGGGGCCCGGTGTATCCGTGGACCGGGGGTCGGTCAACGCGTAGCACGCGCGGGCGTAAGTAATCGGGGTCGGATCCCTTTTTCGATACGACAGGCCGTCGTTTAGGTAGCGGCATTACGAAAAAGGGATCCGACCCCATTTAAAAAATTCAAAGCGTTGTCCTCGTGGCAACGTTTCGAATCGCCGCAGGGACGCGGCAATCGTCGAAGACCGTAGGTGAGCAGCGTTACTGCTGCTCTTAATCACCGCCTACGCAGATGGTGAGACCTGAGTCAGAAAATATCTGGCAACGGTTGCCATTCGACAGGGGCAGATGAAAGTTTCGTCATTTTGAAGGAAGTGGTTTTTATTCTACGAAGTGACAGTGACTTGTTCATCTGATTGGTAAGTAACCGTAAGGCCAGGAGAATCAGATGGCACTGAGACTCGAAGACAAGCAAGCGCTTGTCAAAGAGGTAAATGCGGTCGCAGGAGATTCCATAACAGCTGTTGCAGCTGAGTATCGGGGTCTGTCTGTTGCAGAGATGACGGAATTGCGCAAAGAAGCGCGCAATGCCGGCGTTTACCTGCGTGTTGTCAAAAACACGCTGGCGCGTCGTGCCGTCGAAGGTACCGAATTCGAGTGTATGCAAGACACTCTTAAAGGTCCGATTCTGCTCGCATTCGCCAAAGACGATCCAGGTGCTGCTGCCAGGGTCATCAAGGACTTCGCCAAGGGGCACGATGCCCTGCAGGCAGTGTCGCTATCAGCCGGTGGGCAACTATTGCCGGGCTCCGAACTGAATATGTTGGCGGATCTGCCAACTTTGGATCAGGCGCGCGCAATGCTCTTAGGCGTGATCGTGGCACCGATGACACAACTGGTACGTGATTTGGCCGAACCTTCCGCGATGCTCGCGCGCACCCTGGGTGCTCGTGGCGCACAGGAGGCGGCCTGAAACGCAAGTTTCAAGTCCTTCATAAACGAAGGATCAACACAGCATTACCTGACTCAGGTTTACATTTAGAGGAATTGTGAAATGGCACTGTCAAACGAAGATTTGCTCAAAGAACTGAGCGCAAAGCCAATCATGGAAGTTGTCGAGCTCGTCAAGATGCTCGAAGAAGAGTGGGGCGTTTCTGCCGCCGCTCCGGTCGCTGTCGCTGCCGGTCCGGCTGCTGGTGACGCGGGAGAAGCGGCTGTAGAGAAAGACGAATTTGACGTCGTTCTTACAAGCTTTGGCGGCAACAAAGTTGCGGTCATTAAAGCTGTGCGTGCGATTACCGGTCTGGGCTTGAAAGAAGCCAAGGACGCGGTCGAAGGCGCTCCGTCCACGATCAAGGAAAGCGCCACGAAAGACGAAGCAGCAGAGATCCAGAAACAACTTGAGGAAGCCGGCGCTACGGTCGAACTTAAGTAAGTACTTGGGTTTTCTGCTTGAAAAATACGACCCGTCTTGTTTGCTTTCGGGTCATAAGTCGGGTGAACAGCCTGTCGACATTTGCGGCAGGTTGTTTACTCGCGTCTGTAATTTATTGAAGGTATTCCCGAATGGCTTATTCATTCACTGAAAAAAAGCGCATCCGTAAGAATTTCGGCAAACGCCCGACAATTCTGGATGTCCCGTATTTGCTATCGATCCAGGTAGATTCTTACAAGAAGTTTCTGCAGACGGACAAGACAGTTGAACAGCGTAACGACATTGGTCTACACGCTGCGTTTCAATCGGTTTTTCCGATTGTCAGCTATTCGGGTAATGCAGCGCTCGAGTACGTAAGTTATCGCTTAGGCGAGCCGGTATTCGACGTTAAGGAATGTCAGATGCGCGGTCTGACCTACGCGGCACCAATCCGCGTCAAGGTCCGGCTTGTCATATATGACAAAGAAGCGAGCGGGAATCCAAAACCTGTAAAAGACATTCGCGAGCAGGAAGTGTATCTCGGTGAAATGCCGCTGATGACCGATCACGGCACGTTCGTGATAAACGGTACTGAGCGCGTCATCGTTTCGCAGCTGCATCGCTCACCAGGCGTGTTCTTCGATCACGATAAGGGTAAGACTCACAGCTCGGGCAAATTGCTATTTTCAGCGCGAATTATTCCGTACCGCGGATCCTGGCTCGATATGGAGTTCGACCCGAAAGATTGCGTGTTCGCGCGCATTGACCGCCGCCGCAAGCTGCCTGTCACTATTATTTTACGCGCGCTTGAGATGACGAACGAAGAAATGCTCGATTTATTCTTCGAAACCAATGATTTTTATCTGTCAGACAAAGAAATCAAGATGGGGCTCGTGCCCGAACGATTGCGTGGCGACACGGCAACGTTCGACATTAAGCTGGGCCGCAAGCTGATCGTCGAAGAAGGCCGGCGGATTACAGCTAAGCATGTGCGCGATATGGAGAAGTCCACTGTCGACAAACTCATAGTGCCGAACGAGTACCTCGAGGGCAAAATCCTCGCGCACGATGTTGTTGACACAGAAACCGGCGAACTTCTGGCGGCTGCAAACGCTGAGTTGACGGAAGAGTTGATCGGACAGCTCATCGAAGCTGGCACAGAACATATTCGTACGCTGTATGTGAACGACCTGGATCGTGGGCCGTTTATTTCCAACACGCTGAATATCGATCCATCGACGACGCGCCTAGAGGCGCTGGTCGAGGTCTATCGCATGATGCGCCCAGGTGAGCCGCCGACCAAGGAAGCAGCTGAAAACCTGTTCCAGAATCTATTTTTCAACCCTGATCGCTACGACTTGTCGGGCGTTGGCCGCATGAAATTCAATCGTCGTGTCGGTCGCAATACCTCGGAAGGTGCGGGCGTACTCGAAAAACAAGACATCATCGATGTGCTCAGTACGCTGATTGATATTCGCAATGGCTTCGGCACGGTCGACGACATCGACCATCTGGGCAATCGTCGCGTACGTTCCGTTGGTGAAATGGCCGAGAACGCGTTTCGTGTTGGTTTGGTTCGCGTCGAGCGAGCGGTCAAAGAGCGTTTGACGCAGGCTGAGACCGAAGGATTGATGCCGCAGGAGATGATCAATGCGAAGCCGGTAGCGGCTGCCGTAAAGGAATTCTTCGGTTCAAGCCAGCTGTCGCAATTCATGGATCAGAACAACCCGCTGTCAGAGGTGACTCACAAGCGTCGCGTATCCGCGCTTGGCCCAGGTGGCTTGACGCGCGAGCGTGCGGGCTTTGAAGTACGTGACGTTCATCCGACGCACTATGGCCGCGTTTGTCCGATTGAAACACCGGAAGGCCCAAATATTGGTCTGATCAATTCGCTTGCGGTTTACGCGCGGACCAATGCGTACGGCTTCCTTGAGACGCCGTACCGAAAAGTGACGAATAAAAAGGTCACAGCCGATATTGAATACCTGTCGGCGATCGAGGAAAGCCAGTACGTCATCGCACAGGCCAACTCAGAACTCGACAAGAACGGGAAATTCATCGAAGACCTCGTTTCCGTTCGTCATAAGAACGAATTTACGCTATCGAATCCCGACGACATCAATTACATGGACGTCAGTCCGCGTCAGATTGTTTCGGTCGCCGCGGCATTGATTCCGTTTCTTGAGCATGATGATGCGAACCGAGCACTGATGGGCTCCAATATGCAGCGACAAGCCGTTCCGACGCTGCGCTCTGAAGCGCCACTCGTTGGTACTGGTATCGAACGCGCAGTCGCCATCGATTCGGGCGTTACGGTTGTCGGACGTCGTGGTGGAACTGTCGATTCGGTCGATGCATCGCGCATCGTCGTGCGCGTTAACGATAACGAAACTAGCGCGGCTGAGCCGGGCGTCGATATATACAACCTGACGAAGTACACACGATCCAACCAGAACACCTGTATCAACCAACGCCCGTTGGTTAAGGCCGGTGATTCGATTGCCGCAGGTGACGTTCTGGCTGACGGACCGTCGACCAATATGGGCGAGCTGGCCTTGGGCCAGAATCTGTTGGTCGCATTTATGCCCTGGAACGGCTACAACTTTGAGGACTCGATTCTTATATCGGAGCGAGTCGTCAAGGAAGATCGCTTCACGACGATTCATATTGAGGAACTTCAATGTGTAGCTCGTGATACGAAGCTCGGGCCGGAGGACATTACGTCGGATATTCCGAACGTAGGTGACGCTGCGCTCGCCAAGCTCGACGAGTCGGGCATCGCATTCATCGGTGCTGAAGTAAAGGCCGGTGACATTCTGGTCGGCAAGGTAACGCCGAAGGGCGAGACACAGCTGACGCCGGAAGAGAAACTGCTGAGAGCCATTTTTGGTGAGAAAGCGTCTGACGTAAAAGACACAAGTTTGCGTGTACCGCCAGGTATGGATGGTACCGTGATCGACGTACGTGTATTCACGCGTGACGGCGTTGAGAAAGACCATCGGGCGTTGTCCATTGAGAAATCAGAGCTGGAAAGCGTGCGCAAGGATCTCGACGATACGTTGCGAATCCTCGACGAAGATATTTACGAGCGTGTCGAACGCATGTTGACCGGAAAACTCGCTCTGGGTGGTCCGAATAAGCTCAAGTCCGGTTCGAAGATTACGAAGGCCTATCTGGACGAAGTGCCGCGCGAACAATGGTTTGAAATTCGTCTCAAGAACGACGAGGCGAACGATCAGCTCGAGAAAGCCTCCGAGCGGCTAAAAGCGCAGCGTGATGAGTTCGACCGTCGTTTCGAAGAGAAAAAGGCGAAAATCACGGCCGGTGACGATTTGGCGCCGGGCGTCTTGAAGATGGTCAAGGTGTACCTCGCCGTGAAGCGCCGCATTCAACCGGGCGACAAGATGGCAGGACGCCACGGCAACAAAGGCGTTATTTCAACGATCGTTCCAGTCGAAGACATGCCTTACCTGGAAGATGGTAATCCGGTCGATATCGTGTTGAATCCGCTTGGCGTGCCCTCACGAATGAACGTCGGCCAGGTGCTGGAAACGCATCTCGGTTGGGCGGCCAAGGGCGTCGGCAAGAAGATCGACAACATGTTAAAAGCGCAGGAATCCATCACCAAGCTCAGGCAATTTCTTGACGCCATCTATAACAAGACCGGCGGCGGGGTCGAAGACCTCAAGTCTCTCAGCGATGAGGAAATTATCGAACTGGCGGGCAACCTGACCAACGGCATGCCAACGGCAACACCGGTGTTCGATGGTGCTACCGAGACCGAGATCAAGGGGCTGCTTAAGCTTGCCGATCTTGATGAGTCAGGTCAGTCGACGTTGTACGACGGCCGCACCGGTGATCAATTCGATCGCGAGGTAACGGTCGGTTACATGTACATGTTGAAGCTCAATCATCTGGTCGACGACAAGATGCATGCACGCTCGACCGGTCCTTACTCGCTGGTCACGCAGCAGCCGCTAGGTGGTAAGGCGCAGTTCGGTGGTCAGCGCTTCGGCGAGATGGAGGTCTGGGCGCTCGAAGCCTATGGCGCTTCCTACACGTTGCAGGAAATGCTGACGGTCAAGTCGGACGACGTTCAGGGCCGCACGAAAATGTACAAAAACATCGTCGATGGCGAGCACCACATGGATGCCGGTATGCCGGAATCATTCAATGTATTGGTCAAGGAGATTCGATCTCTGGGCATCAACATTGAGCTGGAGACAGACTAATGAAAGATCTGCTAAAGCTTTTTAAATACCAGAATCCGGTCGATGACTTCGATGCGATCCGTATCGGTCTAGCGTCGCCGGACATGGTTCGGTCCTGGTCGTTTGGTGAAGTTAAGAAGCCGGAAACGATTAACTACCGCACATTCAAGCCTGAGCGCGATGGTTTGTTCTGCGCGAAGATCTTTGGTCCGATCAAGGACTACGAGTGTCTGTGCGGCAAGTACAAACGACTAAAACATCGCGGCGTCGTATGCGAAAAGTGCGGTGTTGAGGTTACGCAAACCAAGGTTCGTCGTGAGCGCATGGCACATATCGAACTGGCGAGCCCGGTTGCACATATCTGGTTCCTGAAATCACTGCCGTCGCGCATTGGTCTGATGCTCGATATGACGCTGCGAGAAATCGAACGTGTGTTGTATTTCGAGGCGTTCGTCGTCGTTGAGCCCGGCATGACCGAGCTCGAGCGCGGCCAGCTGTTGACCGACGAAATGTACCTCGACGCACTCGAACAGTACGGCGACGAATTTGATGCCCGCATGGGCGCCGAAGCCGTTCGCGAAATGCTGATGACCATCGATCTGCAGCGAGAAATTTTGCAAGTTCGTGAGGATATGGACGCTACGCGGTCCGAAACCAAGATCAAACGGCTTTCAAAACGTTTGAAACTGGTTGAGTCATTCGTCGAGTCCGGCAACAAGCCGGAGTGGATGGTTCTAACCGTACTGCCAGTCTTGCCGCCAGATTTACGTCCACTGGTACCGCTCGACGGTGGTCGTTTCGCGACTTCGGATCTTAACGATCTATATCGTCGTGTCATCAACCGTAACAATCGCCTGCGTCGTCTGCTCGAGCTCAACGCTCCAGACATCATTGTTCGCAACGAGAAGCGCATGCTGCAGGAGTCGGTTGACGCGCTGCTCGATAACGGCCGTCGTGGCCGTGCGATCACCGGCACCAACAAGCGGCCATTGAAGTCACTCGCCGACATGATCAAAGGCAAGCAGGGCCGCTTCCGCCAGAACCTGCTCGGCAAGCGTGTCGACTACTCGGGCCGTTCCGTAATTGTTGTTGGCCCGACTCTGAAGCTGCATCAGTGTGGTTTGCCGAAGAAGATGGCGCTTGAACTCTTCAAGCCGTTCATATTCTCGAAGCTGCAGTTGCGCGGTGAAGCGACAACGATCAAGGCCGCTAAACGCCTTGTTGAGCGCGAAGGCGCCGAGGTTTGGGATATTCTCGAAGAGGTTATCCGCGAGCACCCGGTTCTGTTGAATCGCGCGCCGACATTGCACCGCCTGGGTATCCAGGCATTCGAGCCAGTACTGATCGAAGGCAAGGCAATTCAGTTGCATCCCCTCGTCTGCACCGCATTTAACGCTGACTTTGACGGCGACCAAATGGCTGTACACGTACCGTTATCGATCGAAGCGCAGCTCGAAGCGCGCGCATTGATGATGTCGTCGAACAATATCTTGTCGCCGGCTAACGGCGATCCGATCATCGTACCGTCACAAGACGTCGTACTCGGCCTTTATTACATGACTCGCGATCGGGTGAATGCCAAGGGCGAAGGTATGTTCCTATCGAGCATTGACGAGGCGCGCCGCGCATTCGAGAATGGTGCCGCGGAATTGCAGGCTCGTGTCAAGGTTCGCGTTCCGTTGTCCGAAGAAAATGAGGACGGCGAAATGCTTCGTGTCAAGCGCACCGTTGACACTACGATCGGTCGTGCATTGCTGTCGGAGATTTTGCCGCATGGCTTGACGTTCGATCTGGTGAACCGGCCGATGTCGAAGAAGGCGATCTCGAACGTAATCAACGCCTGCTATCGGCAACTGGGCTTGAAGAAGACCGTCGTCTTCGCCGATCGCTTGATGTACACGGGTTTTCGTCTTGCAACGCGAGCGGGTATCTCGATCGGCGTCAATGACATGGTTGTGCCTGAGAACAAAGAGCAAATCCTGTCTGTTGCCGAAAGTGAGGTCAAAGAGATCCAGGACCAGTATTCATCCGGTCTTGTCACGGAAGGTGAGCGGTACAACAAGGTTGTCGATATCTGGTCGCGCACGAATGATCAGGTCGCCAAAGCCATGATGGACAAGCTTGGTTCCGAGCAGGTGAAAGATGCCAAGGGCAAATCGGTCGAGCAGGAATCATTCAACTCGATTTACATGATGGCCGACTCCGGTGCTCGTGGTTCCGCCGCGCAGATTCGCCAGCTTGCGGGCATGCGAGGCTTGATGGCCAAGCCTGACGGTTCGATCATTGAGACGCCGATCACCGCGAACTTCCGTGAGGGTCTCGATGTATTGCAGTACTTCATCTCAACTCACGGTGCTCGTAAGGGATTGGCCGACACGGCATTGAAGACCGCCAACTCAGGTTACTTGACTCGTCGTCTGGTTGACGTCGCGCAGGACCTGGTGGTTACCGAAGTAGATTGCGAAACCCACAACGGAGTTGCGATGGCGCCGCTTGTCGAAGGTGGCGATATTGTCGAGCCGTTGCGCGAGCGTGTACTGGGACGAGTGCTGGCTGAAGCCGTTCTCGTGCCGGGCACTGATAAGGTCGCCTTTGATGCGGGCACAATGCTCAACGAAGCAACCGTGCAGCAGCTCGAAGAGCTATCGATTGACCATGTCTTCGTTCGTTCGCCGATTACCTGTGAGATCCGTTACGGCGTTTGCTCACAGTGCTACGGTCGCGACCTCGCACGCGGTCACCGCATTGCCATTGGCGAAGCGGTGGGCGTTATTGCCGCGCAGTCAATCGGTGAGCCGGGCACCCAGTTGACGATGCGTACCTTCCACATTGGTGGTGCCGCATCACGATCGGCGGCGGTCAATAGCATCGAAATCAAGTCGAACGGTATCGTCAAACTACAGAACATCAAGACCGTTGCTCACCACAAGGGCTATCTTGTCGCAGTGTCACGTTCTGGCGAGATCTCCGTCATCAACGAGCTCGGTCGTGAGCGCGAACGCTACAAGCTTCCCTACGGCGCAACGATTACCGTAGAGGACGGTGCGAACGTAAAGCAGGGTCAGGTTGTTGCCAGCTGGGATCCACATACTCACCCAGTTATTACCGAGGTGGCGGGCAAGATCAAGTTCCAGGATTTCGTTGACGGTATAACCGTTGCCGAGCAGGTTGATGAGTTCACCGGCCTGACATCAATCGTGGTTCTCGATCCGAAAGCCCGCGGCACCGCTGGCAAAGACCTTCGGCCGGTTGCGCGTCTCATTGACGCAAACGACGAAGACATCTGTTTCGCGAACACCGAGATTCCGGCGGTTTACGCATTGCCGCTTGGCGCAATCATCAGCTTGTCTGATGGCGCGAAAGTATCGGTTGGTGACGTCATCGCGCGTATTCCGCAGGAATCGTCGAAAACCCGTGATATTACGGGTGGTCTGCCCCGAGTTGCGGATCTGTTCGAAGCGCGCAAGCCAAAAGATCCCGCGATCATGGCCGAGCACACCGGTACGGTCAGCTTCGGTAAGGAAACCAAGGGCAAGCGTCGTCTGGTGATCACGGACGAATCCGGCGAAAGCCATGAGGAGCTGATTCCGAAGTGGCGCCATTTGAACGTCTTTGAGGGTGAACAGGTCGCGAAGGGTGAGGTGATTGCTGATGGCGAGCCAAACCCACACGACATTCTGCGACTGCAGGGTGTTGAGAGTCTGGCTGAATACCTCGTCAAAGAGATTCAGGACGTTTACCGTCTGCAAGGCGTGAAGATCAATGACAAGCATATCGAGGTCATCATTCGGCAAATGCTTCGAAAGGTGCATGTCGCGACGGCGGGTGATTCGACCTACCTCCGAGGTGAGCAGATAGACAAAGCGCGCTTCTTCGAGGTTTCGGAGCAGCTTGAAGCGCAGGGCAAGGAGCCGCTGACGATCGAACCGGTTCTATTGGGTATTACCAAGGCATCGCTTGCGACTGAGTCGTTCATTTCCGCCGCTTCCTTCCAGGAAACCACGCGCGTCCTCACCGAGGCCGCCGTTCGTGGCCTGAAAGACGAGCTTCGCGGGCTGAAGGAAAACGTCATCGTAGGTCGCCTGATCCCGGCCGGCACCGGTTTCGCGCATCACGCGGAGCGCCGCAGGACCCGCGAACAGGACCTTGCCGAGCAGCTGCAGGAGCTAGAACTTGCACAGGCCGATGCAGCGGCCGCAGCCGAGGCAGCCGCCGAAACCGAGGTAGCCACAGATATCGTTGCCGCCGCCGAGGTGGAAGCCGCGGCCGAGGGCGGCGAACAGGCCGTCAACGACGCTTGACAGGGATTATTGGGCATCAATACAATGCCCGCCCTTAACCCCAGGGCCCGCCAATAGCGGGCCCTGATTTTCTACGGGGCAACGAGGCGCGATTTACGTCGCGGCTTGAGAAAAACGCAGGGCCGTCAGGTGTTTGCGTCTTCTTGTCCCAAGCCCGATGACTGAACCCGAATGGTTCGGCCATCGGGTGCGCGCGTTTGAATCGCAGGATATTTTAATGGCTACAGTAAATCAGTTAGTACGGAAGCCGCGTTCGTTGAAGCGCGAGAAAAGCACAGTACCGGCGCTCGGTGCCAGTCCGCAGAAGCGTGGCGTGTGTACGCGTGTCTATACAACGACGCCGAAGAAACCGAATTCCGCCATGCGTAAGGTCGCGCGCGTACGCCTGACCAACGGCTTTGAAGTCACCAGCTACATCGGCGGCGAAGGTCATAACCTGCAAGAGCACAGCGTCGTGCTGATCCGCGGCGGTCGTGTTAAAGACCTGCCAGGTGTTCGTTATCACACGGTCCGCGGTACGCTTGATTGCGCCGGCGTTTCTGACCGCAAACAAAGCCGTTCCAAGTACGGAACCAAGCGTCCGAAATAATCTAGAGAAACCAAACAATGTCCAGAAGAACACAGGCCCCGAAACGTACGATTCTGCCCGACCCGAAATACGGCAGCGACCTGCTTGCGAAGTTCATGAACATGATCATGAATGACGGCAAGAAGTCCGTTGCCGAGCGCATCATCTATGGCGCGCTAGATCGTATTGCCGAGAAGGAAGCGCATGCGGACGACAAGGCATTGGAGCTTCTGGAGACCGCTCTTGAAAACGTCAAGCCTGTGGTCGAAGTGAAATCACGCCGCGTTGGTGGAGCGACTTATCAAGTGCCTGTCGAAGTGCGCCCGGCCCGCCGTCAAACCCTAGCCATGCGCTGGGTTATTGACGCTGCGCGTGGCCGCAGCGAAAAATCAATGGCGCACCGTCTGGCGCACGAATTGCTCGATGCTGCAGAAAATCGCGGCACCGCCGTCAAAAAGAAAGAAGATACGCACCGAATGGCGGAAGCCAACAAAGCGTTCTCACATTACCGTTGGTAATACGGTTTACTTAAGCATCCATTGTCTATCGAGTATCGCAGGATTTTGTCGTGGCCCGCACAACCCCCATCGAGCGTTACCGCAATATTGGCATCATGGCCCATATTGATGCGGGCAAGACGACAACGACGGAACGCGTCCTTTTCTATACGGGTGTATCCCACAAAATAGGCGAGGTCCACGACGGTGCCGCCGTCATGGATTGGATGGAACAGGAGCAGGAACGCGGCATCACGATCACATCCGCGGCAACGACCTGTTTCTGGCGCGGTATGGACAATCATTTTGACGAGCACCGAATCAATATTATTGATACGCCCGGGCACGTCGATTTCACGATTGAAGTGGAGCGCAGTCTGCGTGTACTTGACGGCGCAGTGACGGTGCTTTGCTCTGTGGGTGGCGTCGAGCCGCAGACGGAGACTGTTTGGCGACAAGGCAATAAGTACAATGTGCCACGCATGATTTTCGTCAATAAGATGGATCGTGCGGGCGCTGATTTTCTGCGCGTGGTGGCTCAGGCTAAAGAACGTCTCGGTGCCACCGCTATTCCGATCCAACTGCCAATAGGCGCCGAAGAGAATTTTGTCGGTGTCATCGACCTTGTCCGCATGCAGGCGATTTACTGGGACGACAGCAACATGGGTACAACCTATGAGGCTCGCGACATCCCGGACGAATTACTTGCCGAGGCGTCCAGCTGGCGCGAGAAGATGATTGAAGCCGCCGCCGAGGGGGACGAAGAGCTGCTGCACAAGTTTCTTGAACATGGGACGCTGGATAATGTGGAGATTCGCAAAGGCCTGCGCGCCCGTACGCTTGCGGGCGAGATTGTGGTCTCAATGTGTGGTTCCGCATTCAAGAACAAGGGTGTGCAGGCATTGCTCGATGCTGTGATCGACTTCATGCCGTCACCGATCGATGTGCCAGCCATCAAGGGCATCAACGATGATGAGTCGGACGGCGAGCGCCGCCCGGACGACGACGATCCGTTCGCTGCGCTTGCGTTCAAGATCGCGACGGATCCCTTTGTCGGCAACCTAACATTCTTCCGGGTTTACTCCGGTGTGCTGAGTTCCGGCGACACAATTTATAATCCGACCAAGAGCAAGAAAGAGCGCATCGGCCGAATTCTGCAGATGCATTCGAATGATCGAAAAGAAATTAAAGAAGTTCGTGCTGGCGACATTGCTGCGGCAGTCGGGCTAAAGGACGTCACTACTGGTGACACGCTGTGCGATCTGAAAAATGTTATTACGCTTGAGCGCATGGAGTTCCCCGAGCCGGTGATCTCGGTTGCCGTAGAGCCGAGAACCAAGGAAGACCAGGAAAAGATGGGTATCGCGCTGCAAAAGCTGGCGAAAGAAGACCCGTCGTTCCGCGTGCATACCGATGAGGAATCGAGCCAGACGATAATTTCGGGTATGGGCGAGCTGCATCTCGATATTATCGTCGACCGGATGAAGCGCGAATTTAAGGTTGAGGCGAACATCGGCAGACCGCAGGTTGCGTATCGCGAAACCTTGAGCAAATCGATTGAGCAGGAAGGCAAGTTCGTACGTCAGTCTGGCGGTCGCGGCCAATACGGCCACGTTTATTTACGCATCGAACCGACTGAGCCAGGAAGCGGTTATGAGTTCGTCAATCAAATCGCAGGCGGAGTCGTGCCGAGAGAGTATATTCCTGCAGTCGATAAGGGCGTGCGGGAGCAGATGGAAAACGGCGTGATCGCCGGTTATCCGGTCGTCGATTGTAGAGTTACGTTGTACGACGGCTCATACCACGATGTTGACTCGAGCGAAATGGCGTTCAAGATTGCCGGCAGCATGGGCTTTCGAGAGGGTGCGCTGAAGGCGGGCCCGGTTTTGCTGGAGCCGATCATGAAGGTCGAAGTCGTAACGCCGGAAGATTATATGGGCGACGTGATGGGCGATCTGAATCGCCGTCGCGGTTTGCCGCAGGGGATGGAGGATGCACCGGCTGGCAAGGTCATTCGTGCTGAAGTTCCACTGGCGGAGATGTTCGGTTATGCAACGGATCTCCGCTCGATGAGCCAGGGACGCGCTACCTACTCAATGGAATTTGAAAAATATTCGGAAGTGCCACAAAACGTGGCGGACGTCGTAATGAGAAAGGCGAGTTAAATGGCTAAAGAAAAATTTGAACGCACAAAGCCGCACGTAAACGTCGGCACGATTGGTCACGTAGACCATGGTAAGACGACGTTGACAGCGGCGCTGACGAAGGTGATGGCGGAGCAGCACGGCGG
>Ga0224508_10000272_pt1 | contig 53033 bp, 64 predicted proteins | sample SF_Jan12_sed_USG_4_FD_170157 | JGI IMG/M metagenome (GOLD analysis project Ga0224508, IMG submission 170157) | Sediment microbial communities from San Francisco Bay, California, United States - SF_Jan12_sed_USGS_21 | ecosystem: Environmental > Aquatic > Marine > Sediment | place: USA... | reverse complement strand
GATCGCGATGTATTGCGGTTACGGTACGACTTCCGCGTGTTTCTCGATCAGCGCGAGTCGACGCTCTCGCGCGTGCCCAACCCGGAGCATTGGCTCTGGGTCGAGTACGTCTTTCGTTTCTAGCGCAGCGTTCGATGCAGAGAGGAAAGATGGCGTCGGTGCGGGAAACCTGCCCGAAGTGCGATCACGGTAGCACCAGCTGACATCCGGAAGAGCAGGCGCTAGTCTCCGCTTCGTGGGAGGTTTCGCAGAGAAGCTGGAAGTTGCGCGGGTGTTCTATCGCGCGGGCGTGTTCAAACCGCTTGGCCCGGGAAAGACCCTTCGCATCATGAGGGCCGCGAAGGGTTGGGGTCGTTCGCCAGCCATGGGATTCATCGCACTCGCGATTCGTCAGCCGGATACTCCCGCCGTCATCGACGACGACGGCTCGGCCACTTTCGATGAGGTTAATCGACGCTCGAACGCCTTGGCGCGCGGGCTTCAGGAAGCTGGGATCTGCGCCGGCGACGTCGTCGGGATCCTGTGCCGCAATCATCGGGGCTTCGTGGAGACCATCCTGGCTTGCTGCAAGGTTGGCGCGAATGCGGTCTTGCTGAACACGATGTTCGCCGCGCCGCAACTCACCGAAGTTGGTCAACGCGAGAACGTCAGCGCCCTGCTCTACGACGAAGAATTCGCTGGCCTCCTCGAAGGCTTTCAAGGCGTGCAGCGGTTCATCGTCTACGGATCCGGCGCCGACCCGAGCATCGATGACCTCATCCCGAGCCACGCGGACCACGACCTCGAGGCCCCGAGCATCGAGTCACGGTTCACGATGCTCACCTCGGGCACGACCGGAACGCCCAAGGGAGCGAAGCGCGGCTCTCCAAAAGGGATGCTTCCGATCGCCTCACTGCTTTCGGCGCTTCCACTTCGGACCGGCGAGCGCACCATGGTCGCAGCCCCGCTCTTTCATTCCTGGGGCCTAGGGCAGTTTCAGTTGGGTCTGGTCCTGGGTACGACCTACGTGATGGCCCGGCGATTCGATCCGGAAGCGACCTTGCGCATGATCGCCGAGCACCAATGCACCTCCCTCGCGATCGTCCCGATCATGATGCAGCGCATGCTCGCGCTGCCCGATGAAGTGAAGCGTAAGTATGACCTCAGCTCGTTGCGCGTCACGGCAGCAAGCGGCTCTGCGCTGCCCGGTCACCTCGCATCTGAATGGATGGATACCTTCGGAGACAACCTCTACAATTTCTATGGTTCGACCGAAGTCGCCATGGCCTCGGTCGCGTCGCCGGAAGACCTGCGTGCTGCGCCGGGGACCGCGGGCCAGATTCCGATGGGCACGGTCGTGAAAATCCTCGATGAGCGGGGCGAGCCGCTGCCCACCGGCCAAACTGGTCGCATCTTCGTCGCCAACGCCATGTCTTTCGACGGCTATACCAGCGGGGAAGACAAAGAGCGGCTGGGTTCGCTGGTCAGCAGCGGTGATGTCGGCCACTTCGACGAGAACGGGCGGCTCTTCGTCGATGGGCGTGACGACGACATGATCATATCCGGTGGCGAAAACCTATTTCCCCGCGAAGTCGAGCACCTGATTGCAGGACATGACGACGTCGAGGAAGCGGCTGTGATTGGCGTGAGCGATCCCGACTGGGGTCAACGACTTAGAGCGTTCGTGGTCCTCAAGCCCGACGCCAGGCTCGACGAGAGCGCTGTAAAGGCGTACGTGAAGGAGCGCCTCGCCAGCTACAAAGTCCCGCGGGACGTGAAGTTCATCGATGCCCTGCCCCGCAATGCAACGGGCAAAGTACTAAAGAAGAATCTCGAACGATGAGCTTTCATGCTCGTCGGAATCAGCCGTGGCCGACCAGGCGCGCGTCTGCGCGCTAGGACTTGGCGAATACCGCTTTGAGGAACTTCCGAAGCTCCGCCCAACTCTGCGTGTCGGCAGCTTCATCGTAGGCAAGCGGCATGTTGAGCGCCTTGCCTCGCTCGGTCGCCGCGGGATTGGTGAAGGCGTGCTGGGCACCGGCGTAGGCGATGAACGTGTAGTCCACGCCGGCTGCGTCCATTTCCTCCTTGAACGCATCAACCTGCGCTGGAGGAACGAGCGCGTCGTCCGCGCCATGGAGCACCAGGGCCTTGGCCTTGAACACGCCTGGCTGAGCCGACGGGCCCTGCGGCGACAAGGTCCCGTGAAAGCTCGCCACCGCATCGAGGTCCGCTCCGAGTCGGGCCATCTGCAGGACGACCGCTCCTCCGAAACAGTAGCCGATCGCGGCGATCTTGTTTGGATCGGTCGCATCGTGCTGCTTGAGCAAATCATACGCGGCCAAGAATCGCTCCTTGGCGACGGCCGCGTTGCTCACGGCTTCCATGACAAACTTCTGGGCGTCCTCTGGATGCTCGGTGTTCTTGCCGTTGCCGTACATGTCGAGCGCCAGCGCCACGTAGCCTTCCTCGGCAAGCATCCGGGCGCGCCCTCGGACGTAATCGTTATGCCCCCACCATTCGTGCACCACGATGACACCGGGGAGTGGTCCAGGCTTGCTTGCATCCCAGGCGAGGTAGCCTTTGAGCGTGGTGTCGCCAGCGCGGTAGGAAACTTCCTCGCTGCGAACGTCCGGGCCGCGCGCGATCTTCGTCATGGTAGGCTCCTTTTCAATCGTGTCGGCCTTCTTGCTGCAAGACGTGCAGGCCAGCAAACTCATCAAGACGGCTGGATTCAGTCCTCGCACGCGTGCATCCGCGTGTACTGTGCCGGAACGCGCGCGGCTCTACCAGCAAAACTGAATGTGAACGCGGCCGGTTTTGCGATCCCGGCGGCTGCTCGCTAACGTGAAATCATGCTTCTTGGGGATTCTCGGGGCGCCTCGGTCGCAGCGCTGCTCGTCTGGGTCGGCTTTGCCGTGCCATCCGTCGCCGCAGCCGAGGTTTTCTTGGCGGGTCCAGGCGATGACGTCGAGGCGCTGATCAACGCATTGCAGCCGGGTGACGAGCTCGTCCTGTCGGGGGGCATGTACACCTTGTCCGAGCGCTTCTCATTCGCAATCGCGGGCACCGCAATCGCTCCAATCACGATCCGAGCGGCCGATGGCGAAGTACCCCATCTCCATCGGCCGAACGCCAACCAGAACATCGTCGACATCGACCAAGCGGAGCACGTCACGATTCGGGGCATCGAATTCTCTGGCGGCTCCGCGGGCATTCGGATTAGCGGCGCACGGTTCCTGACCATCGAAAATTGCGAGGTGCACGACACGGGAGATGTCGCCATCAGGGCGAACGATTCGGGCGTCACCTACGAATCGCTTCGAATCCTCGGTAACCGCATCCACCACACCAACAACACCGGTGAGGGAATGTACCTTGGTTGCAACAACGCAGGCTGCGAGGTCACCGATAGCTTGATCGAAGGAAACTACATTCACCATACGGACCAGCCTTCGGTCAGCCAAGGCGATGGCATTGAGCTCAAGGAGGGTAGCTCGGGCAACGTGATCCGCGACAACGTGATTCACGACACGAACTACCCCTGCATTCTCACCTACGCTTCTAACGGCGCGGCCAACGTCATCGAACGAAACGTGATGTGGAACTGCGGTGATCATGGCATTCAATCCGCCGCAGATGCGGTGATTCGCAACAACATCATCCTGGGTGCAAGCGCGGACGGGATTGCAATGCAACCGCACCAATCGGGTAGCCCGTCGGAGCTCATGGTGGTGCACAATACGGTGCTCAATGCCGGCGGCGACGCCATCAGCCTACGCGGCATCTCCGGGTCCGTCGTCGTCGCGAACAACGCGCTTTACGCACAGGATGGATGGGCGTTCTTCGTCAACGGTGGCACCTCCGAGCTCGTGTTCGCAGGGAACGCCGGGATGGGCGGAGTGTCGGACGGTGCGCTCGCGATGCTTCCAGGGGACATCGACGTCGACTTCGTTGGTGCGAGCTTCACCGGTGCGCCGCCGATGAGTGTCTTTCCGGCGCCGGGAGGCGCTTTGGCGGCGGCCGGAAGTCCGGTCCACGTCGTAACGGATGACTTCAATGGAACGCCTCGCGCAGGCATGGCTGACATCGGCGCCTATCGGTTCTCCGCGGACGGCAACCCCGGCTGGCAGCTCACAGAGACGCCGAAGGCATCCACGCCGACAAACGACCCGGGTACGGGTGGGACCGGTGGCGGCATCGGGGGATCGGGGGGATCGGCGGGATCCGGAGGAACCTCCGGCAATACGCCCTCCGGGAGCTCGTCGGGATGCAGCATCGGCTCGTCGCCTGATGGTGTCGCGCAGCTGATGCTTGGGCTAATTTTCGCTTTGCTCTGGCGTCGGCGCACACGTCGAGGTTCATGGTTCGCGTAGCTGAACGAGGGCAAGGTCGTTTCAGCGCAACGGCGCAGCGCAGCTTCGGCTACTTCTTTTTCGCCGCCTTGCGCTCGGCGACCTCGACCTGAACCTTCTCGAGGATGTTGCGCGGGACGGGTGCGTAGTTCTTGAACTCCATCGAGAACTGGCCGCGGCCGGAAGTGGCGGAACGAAGGTCACCGATGTAGCCGAACATCTCACTGAGAGGGACGTCGGCTTTGATGCGCACGTTGGTGTGGCCCTTCTCTTGAGAGTTCACCATGCCGCGGCGGCGGTTGAGGTCTCCGATGACGTCGCCCACGTTGGCATCGGGCACGAAGACATCGACCTTCATGATCGGCTCGAGGAGCTGCGGCCCAGCCTTGGGCATGCTTTGGCGGAAAGCCGCTCTTGCAGCCGTCTCGAACGCCATCTGCGACGAATCGACCGCGTGGAACGCGCCGTCATTCAGAGTGACTTTGAAGTCGAGCAGGGGGAATCCACACAGCGGCCCCTCTTCTTTCATGACCTTGAAGCCCTTCTCGACGGCGGGAATGAACTCCTTCGGGATCTTGCCGCCAACGATCTTGGATTCGAAGACGAATCCTTCGCCAGGCTCGGTGGGCTCGATGGTGTATTCGATCTTCGCGAACTGGCCGGAACCACCGGTCTGCTTTTTGTGTGTGTAGCCGTCCTCGATCGACTGCGTCACTGTCTCGCGGTAGGCGACCTGCGGCGCGCCTACGTCGACCGCGACGCCATGGCTACGGCGAAGAATGTCGACCTTGATGTCGAGATGGAGCTCGCCCATCCCTTTGAGAATGGTCTCACCGGACTCCTGGTCGACTTCGACGTGGAACGACGGGTCCTCGGCAACCATCTTGCCGAGCGCCGTGCCGAGCTTCTCGCTGTTGGCCTTGTCCTTCGTGCTAATCGCGAGTGAAATCACGGGGTCGGGGAAGACCATCGGCTCGAGGGTGGCTGGTTCCTTCTGGTCGGCAAGCGTGTGACCGGTACGCACGTCCTTGAGGCCAACCATGGCCACGATGTCGCCGGCCTGCGCCGAATCCACGATCGTCCGGTCATCGGCGTGCATCTCTACCATGCGGCCAATGCGCTCGTTCTTTCCGGTGAAGGTGTTGACCAGCGTGTCGCCCTTGTTGATCGTGCCTGAATAGATACGGGTGAAGGTCAGTGCGCCGAAGCGGTCCTCCATTATTTTGAATGCAAGTGCGCGCACCGGCCGGCTCGGATCGACGAGCGCGAACTCTCCGGTTTCGTGACCCTCGAGGTCGACCTCGGGCTGAGGCGGAACCTCGGTCGGATCGGGGAGGTAGTCGACGACTGCGTTGAGCACCTGCTGAATGCCCTTGTTCTTGAACGCGGACCCACAAAAGGTTGGGAAGAACGCGAGGTCGCGCGTACCGATGCGGACGCATTTCTTGATGGTCTCGAGATCGGGTTCGTTGCCCTCGAGGTACTGCTCCATGGCCTCATCGTCCTGCTCGACGGCGGTTTCGATGAGCTCGAAGCGGTACTTCTCGACCAACTCCTTCATGTCCTCGGGGACTTCCTGGACCTCGAAGTTTTCCGGCTGACCGGAGTCATCCCAGACGTATGCCTTGCGGGTCAGGAGATCGACGACACCGACGAAATCGGCTTCGGTGCCGATGGGAAGCACCATGACGAGTGGCTTGGCGCCGAGGATGTTCTTGATCTGGTCGACGACGCGGTAGAAGTCTGCCCCCAAGCGGTCGAGCTTGTTGACGAAAATCAACCGAGCGACCTTGGAGTCGTTCGCATAGCGCCAGTTGGTCTCGGACTGAGGTTCGACGCCGCCGGAGCCGCAGAACACGCCGACTCCTCCGTCGAGAACCTTGAGCGAACGATACACCTCGATCGTGAAGTCGACGTGCCCCGGCGTGTCGATGATGTTCAGCTGGTGATCGTCCCAAAAGCAAGTCGTTGCCGCGGACTGAATCGTGATGCCCCGCTCCTGCTCCTGCTCCATGAAATCGGTGGTCGCGGCACCATCGTGCACCTCGCCGATTTTGTGAATCTTACCGGTGAGCTTGAGGATGCGCTCCGTGGTCGTCGTCTTGCCGGCGTCGACATGCGCGAAGATGCCGATGTTTCGGTACTTACTGAGATCTTTCATTCTGTTGCTCGTCCGATGGGTCGATTTGCCACGCGCCGGATACCGCGAAAGACAGCTTGTGCAAGCCCACGCCTAGGGGACACTCTCCGGGCCCTCAACTACGCGAGATCGCACCGCTTCTCGGACAAAGATCGCAGCGACGAAATCATGAGGCCGTCGGCGCTGCGATCTCTACCGCAGGAGTCTTGTGATTTCAGGGGGTTATGGGGGTGGAGAGTGTCCCCTATTCGTAGAGCTTTACGACGCGGACTCCTTTGGGGGAGGCCTGGATGCAGAGGTCGCAGAGGGTGCATTCGTCGACGTTGGCTTCGACGACCTCCACGCTATTCGGCGCGGAGCCGAGCTTGAAGATCTTGACCGGGCAGACTTCGACGAGCTTGCCCGCAAGGCCCGGGGATTTTTCGACGACGCTGCCGTCAACATCTACGCGAATGAACATGGCCATGATGAGTCCTCTGTCGCTCAGTTTCCGATGCGCTCTCGAACGAGGTTGGGGATGTCACCGATCTCCTCAGCGACTGAAATCCCGGCTTCGCGCATTCGACGCATTTTGTCGGCCGGTGAATCAACCTTCTTGTTCACGACCGTCCCCGCGTGGCCGAAGCTCATGCCGGGCATTTCATCCATGAAGCGACCGGCAACGAATGCCACGATGGGAAGCCGGCTCTTGTGCTCCTGGGTCCATCGCGCGAGCTCGGCTTCGGCGGTGCCTCCGGGCTCGGAGTAGACCACCACGGCCTTGGTGTCTTCGTCGGCCTCGAACAATGGAATCAAGTCGGCATAGGTCGACCCGATCACCGGATCGCCACCGATCGAAATCGCCGTGCTGACACCGAGCCCGGAGAGGGTCAACGCGTTGCAGATCTCGGTCGTCATGCCGCCCGAACGTGACATCACCCCGACGACCCCCGGCTTGAAGGCTTTGCGGCAATCGACTGCAGGGCCACCAAGGCTTCCAAAACGACAAACGTCGGGCACGATGATCCCGAGGCAGTTTGGACCGATGACTCGCGCGCCATGGAGCTCCGCGTACTCGACGACCGCCGAGGCGTCTTTGCGCGGGATGCCCTCCGTGATGATGATCACCTCTTTGATGCCCGCATCAATCGCTTCGTACGCGGCATCTGGGGCGAAGGCGAGCGGTACCGTGATGACGGTACCATCGACTCGTTGCTTCTCGGTGATCTCGCGCACGGTGTCGTAGACCGGCACGCCGTAGACCTCGCGTCCACCCTTGCCAGGCGTGACGCCACCGATGATCTTCGAGCCGTACTGCAAGCACTCCCGGGTGAAGTTCAATGCCTCACGCCCCGTGATGCCTTGAACGATGAACTGAAAGTCTTCGTGAACGATAACAGCCATGGTTTATCTCTCTACCCGACTTTCTCGACGGCGCGTCTGGCCGCTTCGCTGATCGACACCGTGCGGTCGCAGTACTCGATTCCGTACCTCTGAAGAATCTTGGCGGCGTCGGCCTCCCAAGCTCCCGGAACACGAAAGATCAGAATCTTGTCTGCCGGCTCGAATCCCAATTCGATGATGCCCTTGATGACGCCGCGCGCGACGAGGTCGGCACGCGTATTGGACACCACGTTGGACATCACGGCGATCTTGTCGACGCCGGGCTTGCTCAGCACCAGCTTGGTGAGGCGCCGAGCCTTGTCGACGCTGGGATTGCCGCCGATCGCCGCGTAGTTGGCGGGCCGGCCACCGTGCTTTCGCACTGCGTCGGTCAAGGTCAGCGAGCCGCCGCCGGCGCCGATGACCAGGCCAATGTTGCCGTCAAACTCGGCGATCGGGCTGATGATGCCTCGAATGTCTTCCTCGTCGATCTTTGCTCCCTCGAGCTCGAATGGGGTGGGCTCACGGACCTGCCGAAGGTCTTCTTTCGCAAAGCCGAGCTCGTCGAGCATCGGCCTTTGCCTGTGGCGGGCTTCGATCTCGAGGTCGGCTTCGACATCTCGCACGATGAATTTCCCGTCCCCGAGCTTGACCAGCGAGGTGATGTCGAGATCCGCCAAGTCGTATTTCAGAAACAGCCGCGCGAGCCCCGCAACGATGCGTGTCATCTGCTTGAGGTCGTTGCCTCCGAGCTCGAGCGACCGGGCAAGCTCTTTCGCGATGTAGTCAGAGAACGGATAGAGCGCCGAGAAGTGCCGGCGCACGATGCGGTCCGGGTGGCTGTCGCCGAGGTCGTCGATCTTGCCGGCCATGTCGGCGGCGGCGACCACCGGACGCTTGCTCGTCCCGTCATAGGTGAAGCTCAAACTGTACACGGCTTCGCCAGCAGGTCTCGCCTCGAGCAGAAGCCCTTTTGGCTTGCGGCCACCGTCATCGATGCCGAGAAGCTCGGTTGCCGCCGCTTTGGCACCGGCAGCATCAGACGCCTCTTTGACTGACGCCGCAGCAAGGCCAGGCGCGATTGCCTGGGCCTTCAAGATGACTGGGCCGGCAATATCCGAGGCAGCCTTCGCTGCCTCATCGGCGGTCTTCACGAGTCTGCTCTCGACCAGCGGAATCCGGTGCTTTTCGAGAAGTTGCTTCGCCTCAAATTCATAAAAGCGCATAGTGGAACGGGGAGACTAGCCCCTCTCCTCGGCGTTGCGCAAGCCCGGCGGTGGCCTCCCGCCCTAAAACGAGCTCGGGGCCAAGCGGCGCCGCGAACCTAGCCCGCGATTGCCTCTGCGAGCGCGACGACGCGCTTCGCATGGTCGACGTGCAGCTTCTCGATGAGCTTGCCATCCACGACGACGACGCCCTTACCTTGCGCTTCGGCCTCGGCATAGGCGTCGATGATGCGGCGGGAAAGCCTGAGCTCCTCTTTGGAGGGCGCAAAGACCTCGTTGGCCGCCTCCAGCTGCTTGGGGTGTATCAAGGTCTTGCCATCAAAACCTAGCTCGGCCCCCTGACGGCAGGAGTCGATGAACCCTTCATGGTCGTTCAAGTCTAAAAACACCCCATCGAGGATGACGAGCCGCGCAGCGCGCGCTGCAAGCAGGCAGAGGCCCAGTGCGGTGATGAGCGGAAGCCGCATGGCAGTGTGCTGAGCCTGAAGGTCTTTGGCGAGATCAGAGGTCCCCATGACCAATCCCCCCAAACGTGGGCTCGCATCTGCGATCTCTTCGGCGTGCAGCATCGCGCGAGGGGTTTCCATCATGCACCAAATCGCCATGTCAGGCGCCGCGCCGTGCGACTGCAAGACCGACTCGGCCTGCCGAACGGTCTCGGCGCTTTCGACCTTCGGGAGCAGGACCGCGTCCGGGCCAACCTTCGCCGCCGCCACCAGATCGTCGTAGCCCCAGGGGGTGTTCAAGCCGTTGGTGCGTATCATGACTTCGCGTTTGCCATAGCCGCCGGCCTCGACGGCTCGAATGACCTGATCGCGGGCGGTCGCCTTCATGTCGGGCGCAACCGCGTCCTCGAGGTCGAAAATCAAGGAGTCGGCCGGAAGCGAGCGGGCCTTCTCGAGAGCCCGGGCGTTGGCACCTGGCATGTACAACACACTTCGCCGCGGGCGATGCTTCGTACTCATCGTCACACCTCTCAGAGCTGGTAGGCCGCCTTCAGGTCGGCATCCTTTTCGGCGAGCATCCGAGCGAGCTCGACCATGACTTTGCACTGCTTGACCGTTGCGTCGTCTTGCATTTTGCCGTCGATCATGACGGCGCCCGTGCCATCGCCCATTTCCGCAATGACCTTCTTGGCCCAGAGCACCTCGTCGACGGGCGGGCTGAACACCTTCTTGGCGATGTCGATCTGCACCGGGTGGAGCGACCAGGCGCCGACGCAGCCGAGCAGGAACGCGTTACGAAACTGATCTTCACACGCGACCACGTCGCGAATGTCGCCGAACGGCCCGTAGTACGCGAAGATGCCGTTCGCCACACAGGCATCGACCATCCGCGCTATCGTGTAGTGCCAAAGATCCTGCTGCGCGGTCGCACGCGGAGCTTCGGGATCGTCGGGATTCGGATCCTGGCGAACTACGTAACCAGGATGTCCGCCGCCCACGCGCGTCGTCTTCATGCGCCGAGACGCGGCAAGGTCGGCCGGCCCGAGGCTCAAGCCCTGCATGCGCGGGCTGGCGCCGGAAATCTCCTCCACGTTTGCGACGCCGAGAGCCGTTTCGAGAATCGCATGAACCAGAATCGGCTTCTTCACGCCAGCGCGCGCCTCGAGCTGGGCAAGCAAACGATCGACATAGTGGATGTCCCAGGGCCCTTCGACTTTCGGCACCATGATCACGTCGACCTTGTCGCCGACCTCTTGGACGATCTGCCACATGTCATCTAGGAACCAGGGGCTGTCGAGGCTGTTGACGCGGGTCCAGAGCTGACAGTCGCCGAAGTCGTTCTCCGTGGCGATCTTGACGAAGCCCTCGCGCGCCGCGGTCTTTTTGTCCGCCGAGATTGCGTCCTCGAGGTTCCCCAGAAGCACGTCGCACTTGGCCGCGATGCTCGGCGCTTTCGCGGCCATCTTGGGATTGCTGGGATCGAAAAAGTGGATCATCCGCGAGGGCCGGAACGGGATCTCCCGTGGGGGTTCCGGTGCGCCGATGGCCATGGGTTTGAAGAAGTCCTTGGGATTGCGCATGGTGCCCCCAGTCCTAGACGCCAATTTGGGGAGATGCAACGAGCCCCCAAGACCGACAGAGGGAGCACATGGAAATCGGCATGAACCTTCCGGTGATGGCACCGGGCCTCGACAGGGACACCTTCTTGACATGGTGCGAGCGCATCGACGCGGGCTTGTTCGCAAGCATCGCTGCGGGCGAGCGAATCTCCTTCTACAACCCGGACATGACCGCAGCCCTCTCGGCCGCCGCCGCACTGACAGAGCGGGTCAAAATCGTCAGCGGCGTTTTCGTCCCGATGCTCCACCACCCGGTCATGCTGGCCAAGCAACTGGCGACGATCGATGTGCTGTCCGGAGGACGCTTGGTGGCCGGCCTCGGTGTGGGCGGACGCGAGCAGGACTACGCATCGGTCGATGCGCCGCTTGGTCACCGCCTCAGCCGCCTCGCGCGAAGCGTCGAAACGATGCGCAGCGTCTGGCGCGGTGACCCGGTCGTCGAAGGCGCGCTTCCCGTAGGCCCCGCGCCGGTGCAAAAAGGCGGACCCAAGCTTCTCGCTGGCTCACTGATGGTCGAGTCGATAGAAGCCGCCTCGAGGTGGGCCGACGGCCTGTGCGGATTCAGCTTCGGGCCATCCGCAGCCGAGATGAATCTGCAATTCGAAGCCTCGCGTCGCGCATGGAAAGAACGCGGACGTCCAACGCCCTGGCTCGGTACGGGCTTCTGGTACGCGCTCGGCCCGAACGCCCGCGAGCAACTCGACGCCTACCTGGATCGATATTTGAACTTCATGGTTCCAGTCGCGCGCGAAAGCGTGAAGCAGATATGCATTGCCACCACGCCCCAGTCCCTCAAAGACGCAGTGCAACAAGCCAAAGACGCCGGTGCCGATGATGTCTTGCTCGTGCCGACGACGTCCGACCCCGATGACGTGCACCGGGTGACGGACATCCTTGGGTGAACCGTTACTGCACGACGATTTCGGTGCAGCAACCGGTCAGGCAGAAGGTCCCGCTTGGGCACGGGTCGTCGCCGGGTAGGCCGCAGACTTGCTTGTCGACTGGACAGCGGTCCCCGCCACCCGAGCCGCCCATGCCACCGCTGCCGCCGCTACCGCCTGTGCCGGGGAAGCAGTCTTCGGGAATGGTGGGTTTGCCGAGGCAAATCTCGCAACGCCCGCAGGTGTTCAAGCAACTCGCCGCTGGGGTGCACGCCTGACATGACGCGGGGTCCGTGACCGTCTCGAAGGTGCATCCCGATTCGGAGCCGATGTAAACATAGCCATCGCCGCCGCCCGGACCCATGCCTGCGAGCTCCGGGAAGGTGCAGCAGCCAAAGCAGTCGCATCCGTTGGGCGTGAGCGGTGCGCACACGTCGTCGCAGAGCTGCGATTGAGTCTCCGGGCAGTCTTTGCCTCCGAGCAAGCCTTCATCGTACGTACACTGGACCTTGGGCATCAGCGGATCGCAGCTTCGGCTCCAATGGCAGTCGTCATCGCCCGCGCCATTTCCAAAATCGAAGTAGCAGTCGGCCTTGCACTGTTCGCCGGTTTCACCGCCGACTCCGGAGAGCAACTCTTCGCCCTCGTAGTTGTCGCAGGGTCCGAGGCACTCGGGATCGTTGTTGTCGACGAGACCGTCTCCGTCGTTGTCCGAACAATCTCCGCAGGCCGTGACCTTCCCATCGCATTGGATGAAAAAGCAATGGGTCGTCCCCCCGTCCGGAGTCTGAATGATCACGCCGCCGTCTCCGAGCACGCAAACACCTTCGGTTCCGCCTTCGCAGGGCGGCGTCGCCCCGTCGACGAAGTCGACGCCGCCATCGTCGCTACGCGGGTTGCTGTTGCCGCCGCTGCAGGCCGACGCACCGACGCAGAGGAGGACAGAAAAAAAGATCCGTATATTCCACTTATACTGCATTGTTACAATATAGCGTTCTGTGGCCCAAGGGTCACGCACAAAAGCCCTGTTTGCTCGAATAAAGAAGACAGCGGATTTCAGGAGGTAGGCCGCTATTGGACGACGATTTCGGTGCAACAGCCGGTCAGGCAGAAGCTCCCGCCCGGACAGGGCTGGTCGCCGGGAAGACCGCAGACCTGCTTGCCCGCCGGACAGCGTTCGCCGGAGCCGCCGCTGCCAGCCGTGCCGCCACCACCACCACCGCCACCGCTACCGCCTGTGCCCGGGAAGCAGTCTTCGGGAATGGTGGGTTTGCCGAGGCAAATCTCGCAACGCCCGCAGGTGTTCAAGCAACTGCCGGCTGGCGTGCATGCCTGACAAAACGCCGGGTCGGTCACCGTGTTGAACGTGCATCCTGATTCGGAGCCGATGTACACATAGCCATCGCCGCCGCCCGGACCCATGCCTGCAAGCTCGGGGAAGGTACAGCAACCAAAGCAGTCGCATCCGTTCGGCGTGAGTGGGACGCACACGTCGTCACAGAGCTGCGATTGGGTTTCGGGGCAGTCCCTGCCTCCAAGCAAGCCTTCGTCGTAAACGCACTGGACTTTGGGCTCGAGCGGATCGCAGCTTCGGCTCCACTGGCAGTCGTCATTGCCCGCGCCATTTCCAAAGTCGAAGTAGCAGTCCGCTTTGCACTGCTCGCCGGTTTCACCGCCGACTCCGGAAAGCAACTCTTCGCCTTCATAGTTGTCGCAGGGTCCCAGGCATTCGGGATCGTCGTTGTCGACGAGAGTGTCACCGTCGTCATCGATGCAGTTTCCGCAATCGGTGACGCGTCCTTCGCATAGGATGATGTGACACTCCCCCGAGCTGCCACCGGTGCCAGCCACCGCGCCCGTGCCGCCCGTACCAGCGACTGCACCGGTGCCGCCGGTACCGAGGCCGCCGGTTCCACCGATGCCGCCCGTCCCGCTGCCACCGGAGGAGCCTCCGGTTCCGATGAAGGGGTCGCCGCTCGAGCTGCTCCCGCAGGCACCCAACGCGAGAACGAGGAAAGACCCAAGCAAGAGTGATGAAATACGCTGAAACTGCATTGTTCCACTCTAACGGATGCTTTGCGGCGAGGCTATGGATCCGCGAATCCCCCATTAATACTGATACTTACCGGCTCTCCAGCGGCCGTCTGAGGCGAAAGAGCAAAGCCCCGTGCTATAAGCGCAGCTCGGAGGAGGTATGGTCATGAAAGCCATCGTCATCGCTGTGTTTGTAGTGGGAGCTTTGGGCGCAGGAGCGTTCATCGCGGGGGTCAACCCGGTCGCGGCCGACGGTCCACCCAAGAAGGCCCAATGGCAGTACCAGTGCTTCGAAGCGGATGGTGTCGCGCAGGTGACCGAACGATCCAACAAGATGGGTGAGCAAGGCTGGGAGCTCGTGACTTCCGCCGGCAGCATCAAGGGCTCGACGCTCTGGTGCTTCAAGCGCCCACTCTGGAAGCCCATGAAGTAGGCGTTCCAAGCGGTACGATTCGCGCGCACGTCGCACGATGGGTTTCCCTTGGACGAGCTCGACACGCCGGGACCATGTCACTCCTAGATGATCCACAAGTCAGGCGAAACGTGGAGCGCCTTCCAATCGAATTCGACGACTACGGATTCGATCGCTTTGGGCTCTCTCGGAAGGCTCTCGTTCGCGCGTATTCACCGATGGCCTACATCTACCGTCACTACCTCAAGGTGACGGCGTTCGGTCTCGAGAACGTTCCGGCGACGGGGCGAGGGCTCATCATCCCCAATCACTCGGGTGGCCTAGGCGCCGACGCGGCGATGATTCTCACATCGCTGATACTCAACGACGAAGCGCCTCGGCTCGGCCAAGGCATGGCCGAGTACTTCCTGACCCGCTCGCCGTTTGCGCGACCCGCGTTGCGGAAGTTGGGTCACCTGACCGGCCTGCCCGAGCATGGCGAGCAACTGCTCAACGATGAGCGCTTGCTGCTCGTGTTCCCTGAAGGCGCCCGCGGCGCCGGGAAACTCTACAAAGACCGCTACAAGCTCGTGCGCTTCGGCACGGGGTTCATGCGGCTCGCCCTCAAGACCGGCACGCCGGTCATCCCCTGCGCGTTCATCGGCGGGGAGGAGTCGTTTCCGCAGCTCTTTCACATCAAGTGGCTCGCAAAGCTCCTGAACGGTCCGTTCGTGCCGGTCGCGCCTCAGCTCATTCTCTTCCCCTTGCCGGTCGCCTGCCAGGTGTACTACGGGCCTCCGATGCACTTCGAAGGGGATGGCTCGGAGCCTGATCACGTCATTCAGCAATATGTCGACGAGGTTCGTCATGCGATGGAGCGGCTGATCAGCACGGGGCTCGACGCCCGGCCAACCGCATTCATGTTCGAGCGCATGCCGGATTCAGACCAGGAGCAGAGGCGATGAAGATCTTGATCACCGGAATCAGCGGCACCTTGGCGCGCGGTGTTGCATATCGACTGGTCCGCCGCGGGCACGAAGTCGTCGGCATCGATCGGCGTCCATGGCCCGACGTGCCCGAAGGGGTCGAAATGCACCAGGCCGACATCCGCAAGCGCCCTGCCGAAGACGTATTCCGAATCTCGCGCCCCGATGCGCTCATCCACATGGCGACCGTGACTCACTTCACGACGACGACAGAGGAGCGCTACCGCATCAACCTCGGCGGTACGAGAAAGCTGTTCGAGTACTGTCACGAGTACGGGGTGAAACAGGCGGTGTTCGCCGGCCGCCACACCGTTTACGGCGCCACCCCGGATTCGCCGCTCTACCACACCGAAGACGAGCCCCCGCTCGCGGGCGCGGCCTTCAAAGAGCTGGCGGACCTGGTCGCCGCGGACCTCTACGCAGGAAGCGCGCTCTGGCGATGGCCCGAGCTCAATACGGCGGTTCTCCGGCTTTGCTACTTCCTCGGTCCGAGCCGAGGCGGCACCCTCGCCGGCTTCCTCTCGAAGAGCCGCGTTCCCATGGTGCTGGGCTTCGATCCGCTCTACCAGCTCATGCACGAGTGGGACGCCGAAGAAGCGATCACATTGGCGGTCGAAAAACAGCTGCGCGGCGTCTTCAACGTCGCTGGCCCTGCACCGGTGCCTCTCTCGGTCGTCTGTTCCGCCACCGGCAAGCGCGCAGTGCCGATCCCCGAGCCGCTCTACTCGAGCGTCCTCGGCCGCTTCGGCTTTCCGTACCTCCCCGACGACGCAGTCGCCCACGTGAAGTACCCCATCGTCATCGACAACAAGGCGTTCGTCGAAGCCACCGGCTTCGTGCCCCGCTACAGCGCCAAGCAGACGATGGAGGGCTTCAGGTGGAACTGAAAGGAGACTGTCCCGTTTTGGGTGTGCTCAGGGGGCGGGTGGGTTGACCGCCGCCTCGCAGGCAACCGCATCGAACTCCGCTGGAGTACACGCGCGGTATCGACCCTCGGGCTCTTCTTCGAAGAAGCTCTCGAGAGGCTCCTCGTCGTTGAGCAGGTGCTCCACGTAGTCGCGGAGGTTCATGTCGCCGATCTCGGTGCCCGCCCAGGCGAGCGTTCCGAAATCGTTCTGAAACAAATTGAGCGCTTCGCCCAAGCTGAACTCCTCGAGCCCGGGAATCGTCACGCAGTGGCTGCTGTTGGTCGTCCGGTAGAACGGAAGATAGTAACCGAGATTATCTCGACCCTCCGCGTCGTATTGGCTGCGCAGGAGGGCGATGTCGTCCCACCAGAGCTGGTGGATCGCGGCGCGGTCGAGTGAGACGTCCTCGTCGAGTCCCAGGCCTGTTCCCATGTAGGGCGCAATCACCTCGCCGTCACGGGTCCAGAATCGCTCGTAGGAATAGAGGGAGAAGTTGTAGTCGAGCTGGAACATCGTCGCCGCCAAGCGATCCTCGGGGAACTCTTCGGCAAGCACTTGGCTCAAGGCGCCGAAATCGTTGGCGAGCAGCTCGGGCTGCGGCGCTGTGCCGACCAAGCTCGAAGCGTCCCACACGTCTCGCACCTCTTCATGCAACAGCAAGGACCGCGAGGTCGTTTCGCGACTCGGGAACAGGGGCCCAGAGTCGTCGAGCAGGTAGCCCTTCTGCACGCCTTCGATTCCGGTTCGCAGAAAGTAGTAGTTGACGATCGCGCCAGCGCCACCTGCGCTGCATCCTCCGACGAACATCTTGGGTACGACACTGAACATCTCGTTCAGCATCTCGGTCATCTTGAGCACATTGGTATGGCCCTGGTGCGCGAACACCGCGTCAGGCTCGATCCCGTCCGGATCTTCGTAGGTGTTGGTGATCGAGCCTGCGTAGACATCGCCCGTGCAGTACGGGACGAAGACCTTGTTCCAGTCGGCCATAGGGGTCACCGCGGGGTCGTCGTTCATGAGCGGATAGATCTCATTCACGTTGATCGAGAGACCCGCGACCTCTGCATGCATGTTCGCGTAGTCGTCGGGCAGGCCATTCGGGTTCGCCGCACCGCGCGCGCCGCCACCGACGCAGCTTTCGTAGTCCCAGCAGCCGCCGCCACCCATGAAGAACACGATGACATTGTCCGACGTCTCCGAGAAATCTACATAGAATGCGTACTGACTGCCGTCGCTGCAGATCGCGCCCTCGGGCTCGTATTTCACCCAGGCGCCGTATTCGGGCGGTTCGAAACCGCTGCCGCCGTTGCCGCCGTTGCCACCCGTGCCCGCAGTCCCGCTGCTGCTACTGCTGTCGTCGCTGCAGCCCGCTGCAAACAATCCCAAAACCAGGCTAAGCCCAAGAAACCATCTTTTAATCATAGCGCTAACCCTATCACCGAAATCGGATCCGTCGAACCTGCGGTCGAGGTTGATGACTTTCTTCGCAGCCGATCGGCCAGATGCTAATCATTCCAACGATGGAACCTCCGAATGAGCCAGCGGGACCCACGCCCGGCCCCGTCGAACCGCAACCGGTCAAGCTCGGTTTCAACCTGAGCCGGGACCGGGTCGCACTCACCGATCTGCTTTCTCGCGCCTCCGAAGCGTGGTCGAGGGACCTCGGCAGCTGGGTGCTTGCCATGCTTCTGTATTGGCTCATTGGAATGGGCGTCCCATTTGCGCTGGGCTTGGGCTGGGGGCTGGTCAGCGCGTTCCAGAAATCAGGGCCGGACACGAGCGCGATGTTCGCCGCCGTAGACGTCGTCGTGCAAGTCGTTCTGTCCCTGGTCCAACTGGTGATCTCGGGAGTCTTCACGCTCGGGCTTTGGGCGATGGCGATGCGGGGTCTTCACGGGCAGAGAACCACCGTGGGGACTTTGTTCAGCCAACTCTCGAAGATCGGGAAGTACGTCGTTCAGACGCTCGTGGTGTTCGTGGGAATCGCCCTGATCATTCTTCCCATCGTCGTAATCGTCTGGTTGGTTTTCGTCGGCCCGGTCGATCTCGAGACGCCGATGAGCGAGATCATGGACGACGCGGGGAGGCCCTTCGCATTGGCGAGCCTGCTGCTCCTGCCGCTCTACGTCTACATACTCACTGGCATCACATTCATTCAAGCGGAGCTTGCGTTCAACGACGACGCCGGCCCCATCGAGGCAATCATCTACTCCTGGCGAATCGCACGCGGCAAACGTTGGCGCATCATCGGCGTCGGCGTGCTCGCGATGCTAATCTTCGCGGGCTCGGCCATGTTCTGCGGCATCGGTCTTCTGTTCGGCGCGCCCCTGGCGACTCTGCTCTTGGCCGCGCTCTACTTGGGGCTTCGCAACGGCGCGGATGTGCCCCGAGCCAACACCGCGACGACCGTCGGCCGCTAGTATTGGCACGGCGCTTGCTCATCCCAAGGGTGAACCTGCTTCCACCGTGCCAACCTGCGCCCAGCGCGTCAAAAGGATGACAAAAATGTCTCGAATTCACCTTCTCCTTGGTCTTGGCTCAGCCCTGGTGCTTGCCCTGATTGCCCAGCCCAAGCCCGCACAAGCCTGTGGCGGGCTTTTTTGCTCCGCCTCCGCGCCGGTCAACCAGGCGGCCGAACGCATCATCTTCTCGAAGAACGCCGACCAGACGGTGACCGCGGTCGTTCAGATCCAATACGAAGGTCCGTCGGAGGAGTTCGCCTGGGTGCTCCCTGTGCCCGGTATTCCGGAGGTGAAAGTATCGTCGGATCTGGCATTCGCCCGGCTCCAGCAAGCGAGCAACCCCCAGTACACGTTCACCACGGAAGTTCAAGGCCGGTGTAAGCAAAATCGAGGCAACGACTCCGCATCAAGCGGCTCGCCACAAGGAGGCACCGGCGGCTCCGGCGGAGCCGGTGGCAACGGCGGCGTCAACGTGCTCGCATCCGGCACGGTTGGCCCCTACGACTACGTCGTCATCGAGCCGAAGGCGAGCTCGGAGAAGATCGGCGACGTCGCGGTCGAATGGTTGACCTTGGAAGGGTACGACGTGGTGCCACCGGGCGGCGATCCGAACGACATCGCCAACCTGCTCGGCGAGTACCTCCAAGACGCGATGAACCTGCTCGCGTTCCGGCTCACCAAAGGGAATGACACCGGCACCATTCGCCCGGTTTGGATCACCTACGAATCCGATCAACCGATGATTCCGATCCGCCCGACCGCCGTCGCCGCAAACGACGACATGGGCGTGATGGTCTGGGTGCTGGGCGAGAGCCGGGCGGTTCCGGTCAACTACAAAGGGCTCGAGCTCAACCAGGCGCTCATCAACTGGCTCAACGGCGCAGGGAACTACAATCAGGTCGTGATCGCGGCGGCGAACGAAGCCGGCGGTCAGGGATTCGTGTCGGAGCGCGCGGGTCCGAGCTTGGACTATGAAGGCATTCTGATCTTCGATTTCGAGAGAGCCGATTGGGAGGCGCTCCGGATGAGCGTGGAGGTTCTCTCTGCATCCGAGCTGGTCTCGGAGAGCAGTAACCGATTCCTCGGCTGGGATGGCTACCGAGCGCTGGTCGGTCGCTTTCTTCCTGACGGAGTCGACGTCGATGAGTTCTTGAGGTGCCCCGCTTGCAACCCCGCGGCCGTTGACGGCCTGGACAAGCAGGCCTTCGTCGACGCCCTCGGGGAAGAAGTCGTCGAGCCCATGATCGCCACGCAGGACCTCGTGCTTTCGCGCCCCTACGTGACCCGCTTTTATACCACCCTGTCGGCGCCCGAAATGGACCTCGATCCCTTGTTCGACTTCAACCCGGACCTGCCAGACATCTCGAACATCCACACGGCGCGTCGGGTGATCGAGTGTCACCGAAGCGTCTATATTTGGGAGGCGCCGTCTCGTTTCGAGCTCGAGGACGGCCGCGTCGTGCGTCTAAACCCGGGCGCCTCCTGGCCCTTCCTGGTGGGGGATGAAGATGCACCGCCCGCCAATGCGCTGGTCCTGTCGCTGACGACGAGTGGGCCGGGAACCGTCGTGCAGGACAACTCGGTGGCGATCAATCGAGCCCTTGCGGAGCACAACGCCACGGTGCCCTCACCGAGTGGGTGTGGATGTGGGGTGGTGTCGCCTCGTTCGCACGCGGCCACCTGGGCCAGCTTGGCGCTGTTCGTCCTTCTCATGAGGCGTCGGCGCCGGCCGGCCTAGGTGCCCAGACCTGGAATCGAACCAGGGACACGAGGATTTTCAGTCCACTGCTCTACCAACTGAGCTATCTGGGCCCGGAAATGAGGCGCGGAGCCTAGCTGCGGATAGAGACCTGTCAAGGGTCTGAAAAACTTGCGTTCCGGTCCGCGTTCACGATTACAATGTGAAACGGATGGTGTGATCGGGATGGAGAGCCCACTAGATGATCGTGGCAGCGATGCGTTTCGCATTCTGCTGAGCGCGGGTTCGAAAGGTCCGGGGCCGAAGTCCGAAGCCCTCGAGGCGCTTTCGCTGAGACCGGTTTGGTTGGCAACCTGGGAACCGCGCGCCGAGGGGTTCCGAACCCTGATCAACGCGGCGGGTGAAGAGGCCCTCGCAGTGTTCAGCTGCGAGACCGAGCTCAAAAGCGCAGCGAAGCAGTTCGATTGGCTGGAGAAAGATGGGACGGTAGCGACCCACCGCGCGATTGGCGGAGACATCCTGCGCCATGCATGGACGCGCGAGTATGCCTTCGTCGTGATCGACATCGGCACGGCGCACTCCCTGGAGTACGAGCGTGACGAGCTCAAGTCGATCCTTCGCGAGATGGACAGTACCGGTCCGTTCCGTACGTCGCGACCTCCTCCTCCGAGCTCGGAGAAGCCTTCAAAGCCTGCGGCACAAAGCTCGTTCCCTCCGCCCGCCGAGCAGATCTCGACCGTGTACAGCATGGCGCCCGGCCAGGTCGAGAAGATCGAGCGCCTGAGTGAGCTGCCTACGCAGCCGCATTCGATTCCATACGACAGCGAGCCTCCGACCCAGCCGCGCGCAGCGCTGAAGCCCAGCCAAGCGGCGCCGAAGAAAGACAAAGCGCCGCCGACGACGCGTAAGAGCTCACGCCCAGCACACAAGGCTAAGAGCGAGCCGCCCGGTGCAAACATCAAAGAGGTGCGGGCGGATTCGGCTCAGCCCGGTGAAGGCGGAACCTATGGCGCGGCGAGCATCGCCCCGACGGCTGGACGGCAGTCCGTGCCGATCACCTCTTCGATGATCGTCACGTCCGGGGACGCAAAGGAAGGTGGCTCGGAGCATCCGTTGAGCGCCAGCGCCCCAAAGCTCAACTCTGACTTGCCGACCGCGCCAGCCGCTCAGGTCCTAACCTCGCTGGAGCCCCAGAAACTGAATTTACCCCCGATCCCACCGGTCGTGCCGCCACCTGTGACACCCCAAGCCAAGGCATCGACAGTACCTCCGGGGGAGCGCACGGAGCCCGACGGGAAGCCACCCACGGCAGACCGCGCACGCATCCCGGTGCCGTCGATCGGAGACGGAATCAGGCTGGTGGAGCTCCGGGACGCACCGAACGAAGACTGGCTCAAAGCCATGGCCGATGTCTTGCGGGGCTTTTTCGAGATCGAGTGGGCCTCGTATTGCGAGGTCGCCCGCAAAGGCGGCGGCTCGACTCCGGCCATCGGCCTACGGATCACCGACAACTACCGCGACAACTTGACGGCGATCATCAAGGAGCTCATCGAGACCGGCCAGAAGCACGAGATGGAAATCGACGTGTTGCTGATCGACGGCCACGACATGCTCCGCAAAGCGCGTGAGCGAGGTTTCGTCTTCTATCCCTGGAAGCCGAAACCGTTTGGCCGATAGGGGATCGTGCGGGACCGTCGAGGCGGGCCCAACCGCCGCCACGGGTGCCGTGCTAAGACAGCCGCGTGCAGCTCGGTAACGCACTCCCATCGATTCGACACCCAATCCCATCGGCCGCAGGTCGATCGTGGGTAGAACGCCTCGCGGCCAGTGAGTGCCCTGCGCTGACGACTCGGCGCAAACGACGCGCAGAGCTCACCGGTGCAAGTCATGATCCGATCGTCTGGGTCCAAGCGCAGGGCGCGAACGTGATCGATTCCGACGGCAATCGATACGTCGACTTCACCTCGGGATTTGGGGTGGCGTTCGTGGGGCATCGTCATCCCGAGGTCGTCGAAGCCGTCAAACGGCAGGCGGATCGACTTCTGCACGCACTGGGCGACCTGCACCCGTCCGATGTAAAGATCCAACTGCTCGAAAAGCTCTGTACGCGAGCTCCTTGGCCGAAAGCGCGGGCCATGCTTTCGCTCAGCGGTGCGGATGCTGTCACTGCGGCGCTCAAGACAGCGGTGATGGCGACCGCAAAGACCGGCGTGGTCGCGTTTGAAGGGAGCTACCACGGGCTCAACTACGGTCCGCTCGCGGTGTCCGGTTTCGCCAAGCGCTTTCGCGAACCGTTCTTGGCGCAACTGCAGTCCGACGTGCACTTCGCCGCATGGCCCAGCCCCGATCTCGGTGTAGAAGCAGCACTCAAAACGCTACCCAAAGACTGGAGCCGCATTGGCGCCGTCATCGTCGAGCCGATTCAGGGGCGCGCCGGCGTTCGCTTTCCGCCGCTGGGCTTTCTCGAAGCACTCGGCCAAGCGTGCAAGAAGAACGGCGCCCTGCTCATCGTTGATGAGATTCTCACCGGCGTCGGCCGCTGCGGCGCCTGGTGGAGGTCGGTCGACGAAGGCCTCATTCCAGATCTGGTTTGCGCAGGCAAGGCGCTGGGTGGTGGACTGCCCGTCAGCGCATGCATCGGGCGTGAGGACGTCATGCGCGCCTGGGGCGACCCGGACCGCGAGGCGATTCATACGGGTACTTTTTTCGGGGACCCATTGGGCTCCGCAGCCGCGCTTGCCACCATCGAGTTGATCGAACGCGACGAGCTTGCCCAACGAGCCGTCGATCGAGGTAAGACGTTCGCTACGATGCTGCGCGCCGAGCGACTCCCGTCGGTGACCGGAGTACGCCAGGCAGGCATGATGCTCGGACTGCAATTGGAGGGCAGCATGCAGGCCTTGCGCGTCAGTCGCTCGCTCCTCGAACGCGGCTACCTCGTGCTTCCGGCAGGCGCAGAGGCCGACGTGATTCAGCTGACCCCGCCGGTCACTGTGAACGACGAACAGCTCGAGGGCTTCGTCGCGTCGCTGCGAGCTTCGCTAGGGGGCCGATGAGCCGCCGCAGCGACCTCAAGAGCCGCATCGAAGCGATGATAGTACGCTTCGAGAGAGGCGGGGAAGTCGATCCCAAGCATCGGGATGCGCTGATCGAAGACCTCGCGACATGGCAGGCGAGCCGCATCCCGGGGTACAGCCGATTGCAACGCCAGGGTGACTGGCCTCCTGCGCTTCCAACCGACGTCTTTCGGTTTCGACGGGTTGCAGCCCACACGAAAGAACAGGACGTTCGCGTGTTCCTGAGCTCGGGCACCACCTCGTCCGAGCGAAGCGTCCATGCGTATGAGGACCTGAGCTTGTATGACCTCGCCGCCCGTGCGGCGGCGCGCCGAATGCTCTTTCCGGACGTCGACCAGATCCGACTGCTGATGCTGGCTCCGCACGAGAAGGAAGCGCCGGACTCTTCCCTCGAATACATGCTGACTCGATTTGCGGAATGGTTTGGGGCCGAATGTATCTGGGCCTGGCGCCAAGGAGAGCTGGACCTCGACCTGCTGACGGACGCGCTCGGCCGCGCGGAGGCTGCGCGCGAACCGATCGCCTTGCTCGGCACCTCGTTTGCCTTCGTCCATGCCGAGGACGGTCTCGGCCAACGGCGCTTCGAGCTCGCCCCCGGGAGCCGAGTCATGCAAACCGGCGGCTACAAGGGGCGCTCCCGTGAAGTGGATTCCGAAGTCCTGCTCGAGGCGATCAGCGATCGGTACGGCATCTCCGCTCCCTGGATCATCAACGAGTTTGGAGCGACAGAGCTCAGCTCGCAGCTTTACGAGACGGCCTTGCGCGAAGCCATTCACGGCCCGGCAGGACCTCGGAGGCTCTGGGTTCCGCCTTGGGTGCGTGCAACGCCGGTCGACCCGGACACCCTTCGGCCAGTCGAAGGAGACACGGTCGGCATCCTCCGAATCGACGACACCGCAAACTTGGATTCGGTTTGCTGCATTCAAACCGCGGACTTGGCGCAGCGTGTCGGGGACGGGATCGTCGTGCTCGGACGGGCCCCGGGTGCGACACCGCGTGGCTGTTCGCTCGCCGCGGACCAAGCCCTGGGGGCGCGTTGACCGACGACGCAGCCACGATTCGGGGTCGTGCCACCGCCGTTCTGAACGCAGTCCACGCCCTGCGCGCAGCGAGCACCGACGACCGGGCGGCCTGGCTTGCCGAAGCGGCCGTGACTTTGAAGCTGCATGCCCGGCAGGCGGGCCCAGAACTGTCCGAAGCGACAGGCTTGACTACGCCAATGGTCGACTGGGCGAGCGACACGACGCTCGACACCATTCGACAGGACACCCTGCTCGCCCTCGCTCGGAAAGCGAGTCTCGAAGGCGGGCAGTCGTCTGGGCCAATCACGATGCTGGCCGTCGTGCTTGCAGGCAATGTGTTCACCGCTTCGGTGCGAAGCATCGTCGTTCCACTACTGCTGGGCGTTTCAGTGCTCGTCAAAGCTTCCTCGAAGGAAATCACGTTTCCGACGATGTTGAGGGACGCCCTGCGACGAACCAACGCCACCTTGGGTGCGGCTATCGATATCGTGGCGTTCCCGGGAGGCGATGCTGGTTGCGAAACCGCCCTCGTCGAACGCGCCGAGGCGGTTTCGGTCTACGGCAGCGACGAGACTGTTGGCGCGATGGCGTCGCGCGTCGGCCATGCTTCGCTCATCCCTCACGGGCACGGTGTGAGTGTGGCGTACTGTAATACCGTTGCGCTGGGCGATGCACAGCGGAGCGATACCATGGCCAATCTGTCACTCGACATCTGCGCCTACGACCAACGCGGATGCCTCTCCCCGCAGCTGGTCTTCATCGAGGCTGCCACCGAACGATCGGCGAGGGATTTCGCCGTTCGTCTGGCTGAAGAAGGGCTCGACCCGATGAGTCAGACCTTGCCTCGGGGCCCACTGCCCGCGTCGGTCGGCGCCGAACAGACGCAGTGGCGCGGTGTCGCCGAGGTCGAAGGAACCCTGATTCGAGGCAAGAGCTATGGGCTCGCAATTCGCTCGGCGCAGGCGGTTCGATGGAGCCCCGGCTATCGAAACGTGTCGATCGTGCCGGTTCGTACGATCGACGAGGCCTTTGGCGCGATCGAACCGATGGGCGCCACGCTGAAGTGCATCGGCGCCGACCTGGCATCGATCTCCGAAGTCCGAGCTCGCCTGCGCGAGAGCCGAGTGCTCAGCGCGTACGCATGCATCCTCGGCTCGATGCAAACGCCCGCCCTCGACGCACCGGCGGATGGCCTCCCGATCTGGCACGGGCTGCTGCGGCCTTGAGAGATGGCTCGAGGGGCGACGACTAGACGCCTATGAAGAGTCGTTGCCCGAAGTTGCGCTCTAGCTTGGCGCCGAAGATTTTCGAAGCGGCGCCTTCGATGTCATATTCGATGCGCTTGAAATGAAACGAGCGCGTGTCGCTGTCGTACACCGTGTAGCTTGCGCGGTTGTCGTAGTCACGGGGCTGGCCGACGGAGCCTACGCTGACGATGTACTTGATACCGTCCTCGAGTGTGAAATCCTCGGGCGGCAACTCCTGCACGTCGCCGGGTCGAAGTGCGAACACCTTGCAGAGATGCGAGTGCCCGATGAACGTGATGTGGCCCAGCTCATCCCAAATGGGAAGACACTCGGCAGCCTGGTCGGGTGCAAAGATGTACTCGAACTCCTCGAGACGCACCGGGGAGCCATGGCACAAGTCCACGCCGGTCCCTTCCACGACGTGCTTGTAAGGAAGCTGTTTGAGCCAGGCCATGTTCTGTGGCGTCAGCGAGCGGGCGTGCAGGTCCAGCGCCTGGCGGGCAGCCTCGTAGTAGTACGAGTAGTCCATTCGGCCAGCGACCGCGGCGTCATGGTTTCCGAGGATGGTGACCTCGGCCACGTCGCGCACGATGTCCGCGCACTCATTCGGGCTCCCGCCATAGCCGACGACATCGCCCAAGCAGTAATAAATGTCGATATCCTCGGTGCCGTAGGCCTCCATGACGGAGGACATGGCTTCGAGATTCGCGTGTACGTCGCTAAATATGCCGAGCCGCATGGTTGGTTCGTCAGAGGTCCCTAATGTTCCATGTTACACGATAGCCCGGGTGCGGTCGAAGTACCGTGGATCTGGCGGAGCCGCGCAAGAGCGTTGCGATTAGCCTGAATCTGCGAATCGGAGAGGCCGTGTACGGACGGGGCGGACAGGGTTTGCTCGAAGTTCTGCTCCAGCACGGCCGCCAGCTGCTGGGCGTCTGGAGCCAAACCGAACCGGACCGCCTGAGGTAGGAGCTCGTTGGACATCGCCAAGCCGAACCGAAGCGCATCGGAAACCAGCCTGCGCCTCGACAGCTCGAACACCGGCCTCGGGACGCTGATGACGAGGAGCGCTTCGTCGACCTTCTTCGGGCTGGTCCAGGCCTGGAGTCGCTCCAATCGTCCGAGCGCCTCCGCCGCGTTCGACGCAACGTCCTCGAGCACAAACGGATGGTCGACCTGTCCGGTTGCGGGCGGTGTCAGTCGGCATGCCTCGACAGCCTCTTCCCAGCGACCAGGCAGCGCTTGGGGAGCGAGCTCGCTGCGATCGAGGATCATCTTGGCGTTCGCGGCTCGGGGCGCCTCGAGCCGAAACGAACGAAGCAGCACCCGATGGTCGCTGTAGGCAACGACCGTTGCGTGAAAATCGCGTCGTAGCAGCTCTAGGATTCGTTCGTCTGCAGAGCGCTGAGGATTGAGATACGCGCGACGAACGGCATTGGTTTGGCGGTCCGTCAGCAAGAGGATGCCGATCGCCAACTGATGGACCGTTTTGAGCTGAATGAGGAGATCGCTGCTGTCCTCCGCGAACGCATCGTGCTCGCCCGCCCCCAGTTGGACGAAGATCCAAAGCTCTTCGTCGTCGATCAGCAGAGCCAGCTCGGCGGAAGCACGAGCCCAGAACTCCGCGGGCGGCAGCAAGGTCGCAGGTCGCGGGTATTGACTCGCAACCAAGGGAGGTCGATCCAGTGGCTCGAGCTCCGTGAGCTCGACCTCCGTCGTCTGCAGGTCTTCGAGATATCGGTCGAGGCCGTGGCGCCCAAAGACGATCACGAAGTGCCGGACGTAGTCGGGTACGTCTTCCTCGTGCTCCTTCATCAACGAGTCCAGAAGCTTCGCCCGCTCCGAAAGCTCTCTGCCTCGCGCCGCGTGAGGAATCACGAGCACGAACCGATGCGCGTCAGGGTCATGGTAGATGAACGGCACATCGATGACCTCGCCGTCGTCGAGCCTGTGCAGCGTGCCCCGAAGAGCCGACTCACGAAGCTCAGGGTTTTCGGCTACGTTGACGACTCGATAGACCTCGACTTCGATGGGCTCGCGGTCCTGTCGGAACACACGAACCCGCTCCATTCGGGTGCGGCCCGAAGGCCCAAGATAGGAGGCTGGCCCAGCGTCCGAGGAAGGGCCGGCGTAGGGGTGGTGAGTCAACGGAGATCCGACCTCCGGCCTAACCCATTCACCGACCGATGGCCAGCTCACCGAAGCAGGCTATTGTGGGGCTGTGATGGAAACCACCGACGCTGTGCGAGACCTCACCGTGGCCTGCGTGACCTCGGTCAAGAACGCCACGGGAATCGTTCTCGACATGACTCAGGACACGCTCCCGATTCTGGACCACCATGCGGAGCTTCTCGACTCCCCGCGTGACGAGATCGTCTCCTTGCTCGCCCCGATGAGCGGCGCCTACTTCGGCGAGCTCCTCCGCCGTCACTTCGACGACGGTCACTGGGTCACCGACGCGGACGACTACACCGGCTGGCGCCTGGGTTTCGAGCGTTGCTCCTTGGCCTTCAATCCGATCGGGATCGCGCTCGAAGTGCTGCTGGGTCAAGACGTGCCCGACTGGGGCGCCCAGCTGAAGACCGCTCCCGAGGATCAGCTTCGGAGCAAGAAGGCACTCGAGGTGTACGGCGACGTTCGTGATCGCGACTACTACACGTTCACAGTGCGTTTCGAAGCGATCGAGCAGGCATATCTGGGTTTGCTGAATAATCCCGCTGGCATGGGACCGAAGCCTTGACATGAACCGGTCGGCCTCCATATTTGCTCAAGCTCCTGGAAACACACGCGTTTTTGAGCTCTCCAAGTGACCGATTCACAAGCACCAGTACTGGAGCAACCCACGTGTGGCGACCTGCTCACGACCGGGGATATGGCGCGGCTCAGCCAGAGCACGCTTCGAACGGTGCGTTTCTATGAGCAGGAAGGCTTGATCGAGCCGGAGCGCCGTAGCGCCTGCGGTCACCGCCTCTTTTCGGGGAGCGAGTTGCTGAAACTGCAACTGGCCCTAGACCTCCGCGAGGCCGGCTTGTCGCTGCAGAACATCAAAGATCTGTTTTGCCTCAAGTCCGACTGTACCTGCCCTGAAGAAGCCAGCCAACGGATGTCCCACGTGTTGACCGAGCAAATCGACACCATGCAACAGAAGATTGCAAAGCTCCGGAAGCTGCGAGAGGAGCTGACTGCGATGGTGTCCGTGCTGACAGAGTGCCAGTCCTGCGACGAGGGCAACTTCCCGCTCGCGTGCGAAAACTGCGACGTGCTCAGCAGCCCAGAGTTGCCGAGGGCGCTGCAGGTACTCTGGCACGAGTCCTGAGAGAGGCTCCGATGGATTGGCAACCGAGCACTCCGTTGTCGGCTGAGGAGCTGGCCAGGCTTCCGGTGTTTCCTCTGCCGCGCGTCGTCTTCTTTCCCGGGACCGCACTGCCGCTACATTTCTTCGAGCCGCGCTACACCGAGATGATCGAGGTCTGTCTGGAAAGCGGCTGCACCGCAATGGCGGTCGCGTTGCTCGCCCCGGGTTGGGAGGATCACTACGACGAGAATCCAGCGATCCATGAAATCGCTGGCGCGGGCCGCATCGTCGCACACCAGGCCCGGCCGGACGGCACGCACGACGTGATTCTGCACGGCCTCAACCGAGTTCGGCTCTACGAGCTTCCAAACCAAGATCATGCCTATCGCTGCGCCCGTGCAGTTCCGATCGAGGATTCGGGCAGGGCAACGTCTTCGGACGTGCTCGCCATGATGGCCTGCGCAACCCGCGTTGCGGCCAAGGTTCGCGAAAGGCAGCCGGATTTTGCCCTGCAAGTCTCGGCCGAGTTGACTCCGGCACGCGCAGCCGATGTGGTCGCTGATCAGCTCGTCGTGAGTCCAGAAGAGCGTCAACGAATTCTCGAGAGCAGCGACGTAAAAGAACGCGTGGACCTCGTCACCGAATCGGTCGCTTCGCTGCTTGCGCAGCTATCGGATGCACATGTGCCGTCCTAGCTCGGATGGAACCCATCCCTTGCCTGTGGTACCGAGCCTTCTCAGCATGAGTGAAGCAAGCAAACACGAACCCACCGTCGAGCGGTATGCCGAGGCAGAGATGCCCACGCGTTTCGGGCCGTTCCGCCTGGTCGTGTACCGCGAGCTCGACGGGGACAAGGAACACCTGGCCGTGATTGCCGGCGAGGTCGAGGGGGCCGAAGACCTGCTGATTCGAGTCCATAGCGAGTGCCTGACCGGAGAAGCGCTTCACTCCCTTCGCTGCGACTGCCGCGATCAGCTCGACTTGGCACTGGAACGCATTCAGACCGCTGGCACCGGTGCGATCCTCTACCTTCGGCAAGAGGGACGCGGCATCGGCCTCGGAAACAAGATTCGCGCATACGCGAAACAAGACGAAGGGCTCGACACCGTGGATGCCAACCTCGCGCTCGGCTTCGAGGAGGACCAGCGGGGCTACCATGTCGCTGCCGACATGCTGCGCGACCTCGGCGTTCGCTCCGTCGCGTTGATGACGAACAACCCTCGCAAGGTAGAGGGCCTCGAAAGCGACGGCATTCGCGTGACGCGCCGCGAGCCCCACGAAGTCGAGAGCCACGAGCACAACCGGGACTACCTGAAGACCAAACAAGACCGCCTCGGCCACCTCGGCACCAACGGCAACGACTGAGCCCCCCGCAAAGCCGACGCGCAGCGTCGTCCACGGGGCTCCGCCACCTGGCAGGATTCGCTTGCTTGGGCGCCGGGCCAGGTGAGCAATGCGCAGCGTCGGCTTTACGTGGTGGCACCGACGCAGCGACTGCCGTACGCTCGCCGCGTGACTTCTGCGCAACTCCCCAAGCTGTTCCTATTCGCCGTGGCCCTCTGCCTGCTTGCCGCATGCAGCAAGACGACGACCAACATCTCCCAGAGCTATCGAAACCCAGGCTACGAACAAACGGTCTTCAAAAAGCTGTTCGTCATCGGGGTCGCTCAGAACCAGGAGAGCCGTCAGGCCTTCGAGGATGCCTTCGCCAAGGCGATCAACGGGCAGGGGGGTTCGGCCGAGGCGAGTTGGGGCCACTTGCCGAAGAGCGAGCAGCTGACCGAAGACGAGATCCGCAGCGCGGTGCAAGCGGGCGGCTATGACGGCGTGCTCATCACGCGCCTCCTCGCCGTCGATAAGGAGCAGCAGTACACCCCGGCATCGGCGTACAACAACCCGCAAACGAGGTACTACGCCGGAGGGGGCGGTTTGTATGGATACGGATTTTACGGCTTCTACGGCACCACCTACGCGAAGGTGCACGAGCCGGGCTACTTCGAAACCAGCACGACGATCCGGGTGGAAACAAACCTTTATTCATTGGCCACCGATGGTCTGGTCTGGACGGGCCAATCGGCAACCGTGGACCCAACGTCCATCGCCGATGCCCGCGAATCGATGACCGAAGCGGTCGCCCAGAAGCTCAAACAAGAGAAGCTAATCCCGTAAGGACACGCTCTCCCTACGGACCAGGCCTGGTTCCGGGTGCTTATCTGCCCCCGTTTAGCGTGTAGGTTCTCAGTATTCTGACTGCTGCCGCATGAGCTCCGCCTGATGATGGCTTCGAAGTGACGTGAGAAGGCCTTGGAGATCGCCCTGGAGCACCTGGTCGAGGTTGTGCAGCGTTAGTTGAATGCGGTGGTCGGTAATTCGGTTTTGCGGGTAGTTGTAGGTTCGAATCTTTTCCGAGCGTTCGCCTGAACCGACCATGCTTCGACGCTCGGAGCTGACCGCGCTCGCCTGCGCTTCGCGCTCGATCTCCAGGAGCTTGGCCGACAGAATTTGTAGCGCCTTGGCCTTGTTTTGATGCTGTGACCGCTGCTGCTCGGAGCGCACCATGATGCCGCTCGGAATGTGCTTAATCTGCACGGCCGAGAGCGTCCGGTTCACGTGCTGGCCGCCCGGACCGCCCGCAGCGGTCGCGCTGATCTCGAGGTCTTTCGGGTCGATTTTGACCTCATCGACGTCATCGACCTCAGGGAGAACCGCGACGGTCGCCGTCGATGTGTGGATGCGCCCCTGGGATTCGGTTGCCGGAATTCGCTGAACCCGGTGCACGCCTCCTTCGAATCGAAGACGGGAGTAGACGTTGTCGCCGGAGACGGTGGCGATGACTTCCTTGAGACCGCCGGCAGACGCTTCGCTCATCGACATGACCTCGACCTTCCAGCCCTGTGTTTCCGCGTATCGCGAATACATGCGGAACAGGTCCGCGGCGAAGAGAGCCGCCTCCTCGCCGCCCGTGCCGCTGCGAATCTCGAGAATGGTGTCGCGCTGGTCGTTTGGATCCTTGGGCAGTAGCAAGACGTTGATCGCCGCTTCGAGCTGTCCGCATTCGTCTTCGAGCGCGGGAATCTCGTCAGCCGCGAGCTCGCGAAGATCAGAATCGGAAAGTGCTTCTTTGTGACCTGCGAGGTCCTCGGCGACTTGGCAGTAACGCCGGTACGCTTCCACGACTTCCTCGAGCTCTGCCCGCTCCTTGGTGAGCCCGGTATACCGCTTGGCGTCGGACACCACGTTGGGCTGACAGAGCAGCTCTTCGATCTCTCTGTAGCGAGCCGTCAGCGACTCGAGCTTGTCTGTAGGAAGCATGTTTAGACAGCGCGGGAGATGCCCAAGGACCCGTCCCCGCTCAATACTTCCCTGAAGCGGGCGAAACTCGCAAAGACAATCGGCTCTTCATCGTGCGGCACCGCGTCTTGGATACGTTCGCGCCAGGCGGCGGTTTCCATCGCGGCGATGGCGATCTCGACTTGATCATCGTTTGGCTGCCGAGTGGTGATCTTCTGAAACAGAAAGCCGGGATAGAGCACCACCCGACGCCAACCGGTCGTGCAAAACCGGGCACTGAGGCGCTGGAATTCATAGGAGATGGCAGCGATGATGGGCAGAAGCCCGATGCGAATCAGGAGCAGCGCGACCTGACCGAGCCAGCCTTCGACGTTGGGCATGAGCAGCGGCGCGGCAAGCGAGCCGAGAATAATCGACACGACGATGACGACGACCAGGAATGTCGTGCCGCAGCGTGGGTGCAGCGTGGTTTGCGCCTGCACGTTCTCGACCGTCAGCGGCAGGTTCTTCTCGTACGCGTGAATCGTCTTGTGTTCCGCCCCGTGATACTGAAACAGACGCCGCACGTCCGGGATTCGACTGATCGCGAACAGGTAACCAATGAAAATCAGAAGCTTGAACCCGCCGATCAGAACGTGAAACGCGGTGTCGGTCAGCCCCAAGTCCCAGCCTGCCCCCTTCGCGGCCAAGCTCGCGAGAAATTGGGGCAGCGCCACGAAGAGTCCGAGCGCAAGCACGGTCGAAATGATCACCGCCAGCCGCCCCGAGCCCTGGTCTTGCGCGAGCTCCTCCTCGGTCATTTGCTGCTCCGCCGAGAACTGAAGCGCCGAGAAGCCCATGGTCATCGACTCGACTAGCATCGCCACGCCGCGAAAGCCCGGAAGCTTCCACAGCTTCTTCGACCAAGTAGAACGGTACGGTCCTTCGCGAAGCGCAATCGTTCCGTCGGGCCGGCGTACAGCCACCGTCAGACACGCGGGAGCCCGCATCATCACGCCTTCGATCACCGCCTGCCCACCGATGTAGGGCTGGGCCATCGTGGCCAGTATGGCGCCCTTGCGGGGCAAGGCCGCCTAGTTGTCAGCGGGCGCTTCGGGCGCCGCCTCGGCCTTGTTCTTACCGGCTGTCGCGTACTTCCTGCGGAAGCGCTCGACGCGACCGGCTGTGTCCACCAGCTTCTGCTTGCCCGTGTAGAACGGGTGGCATTCCGAGCAGATGTCCACCTGTTCGATGCTCATGGTCGAGCGCATCTCGAACGAGGCGCCGCACGCGCAATGCACGGTGAGCGTGTGGTATTCAGGATGGATGTCGGATTTCATGGCTGTCGTGCTCCGTCGCTAAGCGAGGCCGCCCTATGTAGCCTAGGTGACCCCTGACGGCAAATCATCGGGCCGGAGAGCCTCAAACGCAAGTCTTGCTGCCGAATAGCTTCGTCATATCAATCGGTTAGGTTCTTCTTGCTCTTGGTCGCGACGGACTCGGTTTCTGCGAGGCTTTCCGACTCGGCGACCTCCACCCGGACACGCGGGCCGCGGGCATCGACGATCTCCCGAAAGACGTAGTGGATTTCGCCTTCGTCGGTCACGCGCATCGAAACGCGCACTTCGTCGACGAGTTGATCGAGAAGCGCTTCGGCCTCCGCGCTCACGACGCTCAGTCCATTGGCAACGTCGATGACGCGTAAGGTGCCGCCCTGTTTCTCTGCCAACGCAAAGAGGCGCTGCTCCGAAATCGTGCTTGCGAGCCGCTTCGCGCGCTGGCCGAAGCGACGGCTCTCCCAAAGACTCAAGCCTCCGGTTGCAACACCACCACCGGCGATCACCGCGGCAACGACGAGACCTGCGCCGGACCCGGTCGCCGCGGCGACAATCCCGCCCACGAGCAGCCCGGCGCCCAAGGCTGCCACTCCGGCGATATAAAAGCCGATGGACCATCCTCGCGCGATACGGGCTTTGGCATGGATGCTTTTTGACCGTCGGCTCATGTCGGACAATAGCTCTAGCGCCGACCACCCTCAAGGTTCAAGCTCCTGGTCTTCTTGCGCCTAGCGGCAAGCCTTTTGCCAAGTTAAGTTGCGCGGGTGACGATGAAACCAAAGGCAGCCGCACGTTTCGTACTTGCGACATCGCTCGCGGTCGCGACGATCTTCGTGGTCGGTTGCGCGACCGCCGCGCCGCAAGCAAGCACGACGGTCGAAAAAACGTCCGCGCCGCCAAGGCCGGTTTCCCAGGCTTCCGTAGCCCCGAAGCTCGTGGTGTTGATTGTGATGGATCAGCTCGGCTCCTGGGTCCTGGACGAACAATTGTTGCTCCTTCCGAGCGACAGTGTGATTCGCCGCGCCTATGAAGATGGCGCAGCCCACATGGCGGAGCTCCCGTATGCGTCCACCCAGACGGCGCCCGGGCACGCGTCGCTCACGACCGGTGTGGTGCCGGCCGTCCACGGGATCGTCGCAAACGCCGTCTACGACCCGGAGCTCGGGTCGCGTCTTACGGTCGACGACAGAAAACACGCGGTTCTCGGGAACCCGAACCGGTACGTGAGCCCCTCGCAGCTTCGCGCGGAAACCGTTGCGGACATCTTGCACCGCGAGAGCGATGCCAAAGCGCAGATCGTGGGCATCTCGATCAAGGCCCGCTCCGCAGCGCTGCCGGTTGGCAAGTCGCCCAACATCGCGGTCTTCTACGACTCCGTCGCTCGGTCGATGACGACATCGACCTATTACGCACCAAAGAAGACGTTCCCGGACTGGCTTCGCGATTTCAACAAGGCAAACCCGGTGGAGCCTCTGCTCCAAACATGGGAGCCGGGCGATCCAACCCGGCTCGAGTCGCACCTCGGCCCCGACGCTTCGCCTGGCGAGATGTACCCGACCTTCCCGCACGACCCGCGGGAGGCGCCCGACCCCTGGTACGCCTTTGCCGGGACGCCAGACTCGAGTGAGTACCTGATGGCGGCGGCCTACGCTGTGGTGAAGGCCAATCAAATGGGCATCGACGATGTGCCGGATTTCCTCGCGCTGGGAATCTCAGGTGCGGATATCGTCGGGCACGTTTGGGGTCCGCAGTCCTGGGAGTACGCGGACAACTTGCAGCGAATCGACCGCGCCCTGACGCGTTTCGTGAAGCTCCTCGAGGCACGCGGCCCGGTTGCTTTCATCCTCACCGCCGACCACGGGGTCGCAGAGTTGCCAGAGCGCGCGAAGGCGGAAGGCAGGGCAGGAGGACGACTTCGAGGAAACGCGCTGACGGAAGCCGCCGAGCGGGCCGCCGACTCAGCCTTGGGTGAAGGCAACTGGGTCGCCGGTTATGTTGCGCCTTTGTTCACCTACGCGGCTGACGGCAAAGCGCGGCACGAAGAGGTCACCAAAGTGCTGCGCAAGGCCATGCCTAAAATCGAAGGGGTCAAGGCGGTCTACGACGCGCGAAACGCCGCCGAGCTGCGAACGAGCGGGAAGAACATCGAGCGACTGATCGGCGCGACTCTCCCGGACGACCCACCGGGCGATCTCTACCTCGTCACCGAGCCGGGTTGGTTCGACGCGCTTTCTGAGCTTGGCGGCACGAACCATGGAACCCCTTGGGACTACGATCGCCGCGTGCCCGTCCTGATGTGGGGCACCGCCATCGAGCGCCGCACGACCGAAGAAACACAAGACCCGCTGCGAGTTGCCACGACGCTCGCTGCGCTGCTGAACGTTTCCGCTCCCCCTGGCGCTCCAAGTGAGCCGCTTCCAGGTGTCATGAAACTCCCCGATTGAGTATGCTCCGCAAATGAAGCTCGCAATCGCAGTCGGAAAGCTCATCGTGCTCGTTGGATGGGCCTGGGGCGTTCTTTCGTTCCTCGCGCCGGCGTCCGTGCCGCAGGCAGGAATCGGCCAAATGCTTTTCTTGGGCCTCTTGGCAGTACATGCGGCGGAAGCCTTTGCCTTCGCCAAGAGCCTTGCTGCCGAGGCCGGTGGCTCGATCGGCAGCCATGTCGGAAATCTGCTGGTTTTCGGCTACTTCCATGTCTTGGGCGTGCGGTACGGTTGAGGTTTGCGGCACAGAGCCGATGGGCAATAACTGAGCGATGGGCCAGAAGCGAATTCACCTCGTCGTCCGGGGTCGCGTGCAGGGCGTGTACTTCCGGGCCACCGCGCAGCGCGAAGCGAGGCAACACGGATTGAGTGGCTGGGTGAAGAACCGCGGCGACGGCTCGGTCGAGATCGTCGCCGAGGGCGAAGAGGACGACGTGAAGGACTTCTTGTCCTGGGCGCATGCGGGCCCGTCGACGGCAAGAGTCGACGCGGTCGACGTCCGCTGGCGAAGTTATACCGGCGAGTACACGGACTTCCGCATCACCCGCTGACGAGCGGCCGGGTGGCGGAGCGTCCTCCGAGCGCAGAAGGCGCCGTCGAAATTGGGGGCGCGCTCTGCGGCCGATAGATGATCCCATCGGGCACATCTTCGTAATCGACCTTCGGGCTTCGATAGGTGCCGACGAGGCGATCCCAGAACGTGAAGTACTGACCGAGGTTGAAGTCGCTGTACCAGTGATGGAGCGTGTGGTGGTCGGTGTAGTTGAGCCAAGGCCAGCGGAAGAAGCTCACGCGATCGTGAATGCAAACTGCCCAAAGCGTCACGAAGGTCACCGAGACAACATAGACGACCGCGTGAACCGGAAAGAAAAACGCCGCAATGTGGTGTGGAACCGCTTGCAGAAAAGAGTCCATCGGATTGAAGGACAATGCGGAATAGGGCTGCGGCACTCTGTACTTGTGGTGGCGCTCGTGAACGTACTTCCAGAGCCAGGGGACGCGGTGAAACGCGTAGTGCGTCCAGTAAATCAGCGTCTCGGTGAAGACGAGGAGCAAAATCACCTGCGCGAACATCCAACCCCAGCCGTGATCGCTGACGTCGTAGTACATCTTCGAGTAGTTCTTCGCGATGAGCAGGTGGATCGGAAGCATCAGGACCCCGTTGCCGATGATCCCGATGACGACCCACTTGATGGCGGATTTCATCTCTTTGGGATCGAGCTCGTAGTCCGGGTGAAAGCGATCTTTGAACTTCTTGAAGTAGAGAAAGTACGCCACAGAGGCGATCGAGAAGAAGTAGAGCATCCCGCCGCCGGCGAAGACGAGAAACATCACGCCGGGCGTGTCCGGCAGACCTAGCAAACGTGCAATCACAGACGCGTTAATATCGGCTTCGCGAGCCTTGTAAAGAGATAGGCGGCCTCGGCGAAAGGTCGGAAGTACCCGCATAAGAAGGGAATTTCGCACTTGTGATCGACGAGAGGACCGTTCGCCCCCAGTTGACAACCGTTCACCCTACGACGCGCACCGTTGGGCCGCTTTCTCGGCCTGAAAACGAGGATGAGCCTACATTGCCCGACGAAGAGGGCCCATGAGAGCCCTGCGTTGGAGAGTAACCGTGGTCGAGAACTACCGTTTTCCAGGCATTCCTCTTGGTTGGTATACGGTCGCCACCTCGAAAGAGGTTCGGGCGAGCCAGATTGTGCCGGTTAAGTACTTCGGCGAGGAGCTCATCCTCTACCGAACCGGGTCCGGCAACGTGCGACTTACAGGCGCCTATTGCCCGCACCTCGGCGCGCATCTTGGCGCAGGCAAGGTAGAGGGCGAGAACCTCCGATGCGCATTTCACGGCTTCGAATTCGGGGGTGACGGCCGCTGCGTGAAGACCGCCTACGGCAAAGGAGTTCCCCGCAAGGCCAAGCTCTCCACTTGGCCGGTGCGCGAACACAACGGGTACATTTTCGCCTGGTACCACCCCGAAGGGAAGCAGCCCGATTGGGAAGTCCCGGTCTTGCCGGGCCCCGCCGAAGGATGGACGGCCTTCAGCACTCGAGCGCTGGAAGTGAACAGCCACCCTCAAGAGACGAGTGAGAACAGCGTCGACATTGGGCACTTCGTTCAAGTTCACGGCTTCGGCGGCGCCTGGACCGAGGGAGACCTCGAGGTCGACGGCCATCTGTTGAAAGGCGCCTACGGAATCCAATATCCGCTCGGCAGTAGGCTCCGCTTCATCGCCAAGTTCCGCGTCGAGGTTCACGGGCTTGGATACTCACTGGTCCGCGTGAGCATCGAACGCTTCGGCATCGAGATCAACCTGCTGGTCATGTCGAGCCCAGTCGACCACGGCAAGATCATCCTGCGCACCGCATCGTCGGTGAAGCAGGTCGGAGTGCGACCACTGGCGCACATCGTCCGCAGCGCAGCCACCTGGGGTCTCAATCGAGAGGTCGGCCAGGACGCTCCAATCTGGGAGACCAAGCGCTACGTGGAAAAGCCGATCCTCGCCGAAGGCGACGGACCTATCGGTGAGTACCGACGGTACTGCAAGCAGTTCTACGTCCAAGAGCCGGCGAAGCCCACCCAGCTGCCCGTCGTCGCTGCCTGAACGCGGACAGCAGTACTAGGCGGTTCGCACAGGACCGCCCGTACTATTGGCTGATGATCTGCGTCCAGCGCGCCATGCGTGATTGGAGCTCGCCTTCGAGATAGGCGTCATTCACGCCCAGGCCCTCACAAGCGTGCTCCGCGCGCATCATGAGATCGATGAACCGATCCTCGCGCTTGAGCGCGTCGAGTTGGTCCAAGCTTCCACGGATGAGAATGATCCCGTTCAGGTCGCCGCCAGTTGGGTTGAAGATCACCGGCTCGAAGCTCTCGATTGCGCCCTTGCTCTGTAGGGTGCCGTAGTACTCCAAAGACTGACCAAAGATTGAAAGGCCCTGCTGCTCGCGTCCGGGTACGACGCGATTCCATCGAATTACAATTGCTGCATCAGCCATCGTCTTGCTCCTTTGCGCCGGCGAGCGCCCACCGCTCGCCCTAGGATCCCCGAGCCTACGCCTGCGGCCGCATCGCCGATATACGCAATTCTTCTCCAAAACGTCCGTCCGGGGCTGCGTCTCCCTTCGGGGCTCCGCAGTCGCGGGTGGCCATTAGCTGCCGCCTTCCCTATTTGGTAGCGACCCACCAGCAATGCCATCATGAGGTCATGAAAGGCTCGCTGTTGGTTCCTCGCATCCTCTGGGCCGCCCTATTCGCCTCAACGCTGATTTATCTCGTCATTCTTGAGGTGGTTCAGTTGCAGACCGGCGGTAGTTGGCAGCTGCTCGTCTACCCGCTCGCTTTCATCGCGGTGACCACCGCAGGGGCGAGCCTCATGGCACCAAGGTTGATGCTCAGGCGGCGTGCGAGCGACGCGTCGGCGGGCAGTGACGATGGCGGCTACTTGACGACCCTCATCGTCGCCTTGGCGCTCGCGGAAAGCGTGGCGATTTTCGGCCTCGTCCTCGGCTTCCTCGGAGCTCCAGCGACCGTCGTCGTGCCGTTCTTCGCGGTCGCCTGGATCCTAATGATGGTCCGGTTCCCAACCAAGGAACGAGTCGACCGCCAAAGCGCTGGGCGCTAACTAGTCCAGGAACTCGATCAGGGACATCGGCGCATTGTCCCCGCGCCGATGGTTGACCTTGATGACTCGGGTGTAGCCTCCGCCCTTGTCGGCCTTGGCTCGTTCCAGGTAGCGGGGCGCGAGCTCGGTGAAGAGCTTGTGGATCAGGTCCACCTCTTCGACGGTGCCGTCGGGGTTGGTCTTGACGAGCTGCTTCGGAAGAAAGCGAGCCACCTGGCGGCGGGCGTGAAGGCGCCGAGCCAGGATGCGCGCGCGCTCTTCCTCGTCTTTCAACTTGGCCACGTCGACCGTGAGGTCGTCACCGAGGCGGATGGCCTTGGTGAGCAAGCGCTCAGCGATGCGGCGGAGCTCCTTCGCCTTTGCGTCGGTCGTCTTGATCTGCTCGTGCAAAACCAGATTGCCCGCCATGTTTCTGAACATGGCTCGGCGATGGCTGGTGTTGCGACCGAACTTTCTGCCTGCCTTTTGATGCCTCATGACGACCTACCCGCGACCCATCTGTGACTACGTTACTGGTTGGCCTGCTGTGTCTTCCAACGTTCGAGCATCTGCGACCAATGGTCGATCTGCATGCCGAGGGAGAGACCCATGTCAGCCAGGATTTCCTTGATTTCCTTGAGCGACTTGCGCCCAAAGTTCTTCGTCTTGAGCATTTCGCCTTCGCTCTTCTGCACCAGCTCGCCAATCAGCTTGATGTTGGCGTTTTGGAGGCAGTTGGCGGACCGAACCGAGAGCTCGAGCTCGTCGACCGAGCGGAAGAGGTTCTCGTTGAGCGGCTCCTCGGAGCTCGACTCCTCGACGGGCTCATCGTGCTCTTCGAAGTTGATGAAGATCGTCAGTTGGTCCTTGAGGATCTTGGCGGCGTAAGCGACAGCATCAGCCGGCTTCACGGCGCCGTTAGTCCAGACCTCGAGGGTGAGCTTGTCGTAGTCGGTGATCTGGCCGACACGAGCGTTGGTCACCGCGTAGTTCACCTTGCGAATCGGCGAAAACAGCGAGTCGATGGCGATTGTGCCAATCGGAATGCCCGCGGTCTTGTTGCGATCGGCCGGAACATAGCCGTGGCCGACGTTGATCGTGAGCTCGGCTGCGAAGCGGCCGCCCTTGGATAGCGTGCAGATTTTGTGGTCCGGATTGAGGATTTCAATCTGGTCGCTGACCTGTATGTCGGCAGCCGTCACGGTGCCGGGACCTTCCTTCTCGATGCGGACCGTCTGCGTGCGCGCGGTGTGTGAACGGACGACTACCTCTTTGAAGTTGAGGACCATTTCGGTGACGTCCTCGACGACGTCCGGAACGGAGGTGAACTCGTGTAGCGCGCCGTCGATTTTGACGGCTGTGATGGCCGCTCCTTGAAGGGAGGACAGCAACACGCGGCGCAGCGAGTTACCGAGCGTGATGCCAAAACCACGCTCGAGCGGCTCCACGACGAATTTGCCATAGGTATCGCTGAGCGATTCCTGATCAACAGGAACGTTCCTTGGGCGAATGAGCTCACGCCAGTTGCGTGCGACTAGGGTCGGACTCGTCATCAATTGCCTCCGCAGCCTTTTAAACGCGCCGCCGCTTTGGCGGCCGACAACCATTGTGTGGGATCGGTGTCACGTCACGAAGCAGAGTGACCCGCATCCCGACGTTCTGAAATGCTCGAAGTGCAGACTCGCGGCCTGCACCGGGACCCTTCACGAAAATCGCGATGGTCTTCATGCCTACGTCCTGCGCTTTGCGGGCCGCATCTTCGGCTGCGAGCTGTGCCGCAAACGGCGTGCTCTTGCGTGAGCCCTTGAAGCCACGCGCGCCAGCCGTCGACCAAGAAACCACCTCACCGCCCAAGTCGGTAATGGTGACGATCGTGTTGTTGAAGGTGGACTGGATGTGAGCGATTCCGCTCGTCACGACCCTCTTGGTCTTACGCTTCTTGCCCTTGGTGGACTTCGCTTTCGCCTTCGCCATGATCTTAGCGCTTCCTGCTCATTGCGCCGCGCTTCGGGCCCTTGCGGGTGCGCGCGTTGGTGTGGGTTCGCTGCCCGCGGACAGGTAGCCCGCGCCGATGGCGGAGCCCGCGGTAGCAACCGAGGTCCATGAGCCGCTTGATGTGCATGTTGACCTCGCGACGAAGGTCACCTTCGACCTTGAAGTTCTGGTCGATGCAATCGCGGATCCTTCTGACGTCATTCTCGTCGAGCTCATCAGCACGTTTGCTCTCGGGAATACCCGCAGTTTCGCAAATCTGCTTCGCGTGGTGCGGACCAATCCCGTAGATGTACTGCAGCGCAATCACCGTGTGTTTCCGACCTGGGAGGTCGATGCCTGCGATACGTGCCATTCGCTTTTATCCTTGCCGTTGCTTGTGACGGGGGTTGTCACACAAGACACGCACGACGCCCTTGCGGCGTACGATCTTACATTTCTCACAAATCTTTCTGACGCTTGGTCGAACCTTCATGTCAGCCTCTCTTGGATTCGTCCTCTCGTCGGGTCGTAAGCGGAAATCTCAACCATCACACCGTCTCCAGGTAAGAGCTTCACCGTGACCTGTCTGGCCTTCGCGGAGAGCGACGCAGTGACCTTCGCACCGTCGTCGAGCCTCACTCGGTAAAGCGCCCTCGGTAACACCGTTTCTACAGTGCCTTGGGTGGTTCTGGCTTCAGTCATCCCGCTCGTTACTCGACCCCAATTGCTTCCTTGATACGTTCCGTAATCTCTTCCAATGACCCGACGCCTTCCACGCCCTTGACGACGCCCTTGGCTCCGTAATGGGCGAGAACCGGCTCGGTCTTCGCTTTGTACTCTTCGTACCGCTTCCGAACGACCTCTTCGGTGTCGTCCGAACGCTGCACAATCTTGTTCCCCCCGCAGGAGACGCACTCTCCGTTTTGGGGCGGCGGACTATAGCGGACGTGATAGGTCTGTCCACAGTCCAAACAGACCCTCCTGCCCGTCACCCGTTCGACGATATCTTGAAGCGGAACATCGAGAGAAACCACCCGATCGATGCGTCGATCGAGCTTCTCGAGGAGGGCATCGAGCGATTCCGCCTGGGCCACCGTCCTCGGGTAACCATCGAAAATTGCACCGTTTTTCGCATCCTCTTGGGTCAGGCGCTTCAGAATCAAGTCGAGGACGAGACTGTCAGGCACCAACTTTCCAGCCGACATGTACTCGTCGAACTGCCTGCCGAGCTCGGAGCCGGACTTCCGCTCGGCTCGCATCATGTCGCCGGTCGAGATCTGAGGGATGCGCAGCAGGTCGATCAGGAACTTGGCCTGAGTGCCCTTGCCAGCCCCGGGCGGTCCGAAAAGTAGAAGATCCATTAGGCGTTCCTCGCTCGAATGCGGGAGCCTTTGCTCCCGGTAAGGCCTTCGTAGTGCCGGGTGATGAGATGGCTTTCGACTTGCTGCGCGAAGTCGAGGGCGACGCCGACGACGATCATCAGCGAGGTGCCACCGAGGTAGAACGGAACGTTCCATCGCGACTGAAGCAGTGTGGGAATCGTGACGACCGCTGCCACGTACAATGCGCCACCCACGGTGATCCGAGTGAGCACCGCATCGATGTATTCGGCTGTGGCCTTGCCCGGACGCACACCGGGAATGAACGCGCTTTGCTTCTTGAGGTTCTCCGCGACGTCGACCGGCTGGAAGGTGATTGCCGTGTAGAAGAAGCAGAAGAACATCGTCATGGTCGCGAAGACAACGATGTACACCCAGCCGCCTGGAACCAGGTTGTTGCTGATCCAGCGCATCGCATCCGAAACAAACGGGATGTTGGTGCCCGCCAAGGTGACGGGGAACATCAACAAGGACGACGTGAAGATCGGCGGAATGACACCGGCCATGTTCACGCGGAGCGGAAGATGAGACTGCTGCCCGCCATACATCTTTCGGCCGATCATACGTTTTGCGTAGGTGATCGGAAGACGCCTTTGAGCCCGCTCGAAGAAGACGATGAACGCAGTCGTGCCGAGTGCGATCACGATGAGCAACATCAGGTCGATGGGTTGCAGCTCCCCGAGCTTGAATTGCTCGAGGGTCATGAACAGGGCGTCGGGCAGATTCGCGACAATGCCGGCGAAAATGATGAGTGAAATGCCGTTACCGAGGCCGCGCTCGGTGATCTGCTCGCCGAGCCACATCAGGAACGATGTGCCGGTCGTGAGCGCGAGCACCGTCATCAAGCGAAAGCTCCAGCCCGGGTCGGCGACGATGTCACCCGCCGTCGAGCTTTCGTTCCAGCCCTCCCAAAGCATCGCGAGGCCCATGCTCTGAAAAATACTGAGCCCAACCGTACCGTAGCGCGTGTATTGGTTGATCTTGCGCTGGCCCGCTTCGCCTTCCTTGCGAAGCTCCATGAGCGAGGGCACCACGACCGTCATCAGCGACAAGATGATGCTCGCCGAAACATAGGGCATGATGTTGAGCGCGAAAATCGAAGCCTGCTCGAGGGCACCACCCGAGAACAGGTTGAACATGCTCAAGAAGCCGCCCGACTGCCCGGCCACGTACTTTCGCATGGCCGACCGGTCTACACCGGGTGTCGTGACGAAAATCCCGATGCGATAGACGGCGAGCATTCCCAGCGTAAAGAGAATGCGGCGGCGGAGCTCGGGGATTCGAAAGATGTTCGCGACGGTGCTCATGGCTTGCTACGTGCTTTCGGTTAAGAGGCAGGCGCGGCGACGACTAGCTCGACCGTGCCGCCCGCTTTCTCGATCTTTTGCGTGGCAGTCGCGCTAGCTGCGTGGACCTTGACGGTGAGAGCCTTTTCTAGCTCGCCATCGCCGAGAACCTTGATGATGTCCACTTTGCGCTTGATGAGGCCAGCTTCTCGCAGAGCCGCCTCGTCGACGGTGGCCCCTGCATCGAAACGCGCCAAGTCCTTCACGTTGACCGTCCCCACCGTCTTGGTGAACGGATTGACGAAGCCACGCTTCGGAATGCGTCGGTAGAGCGGCATCTGCCCGCCTTCAAAGCCGAGCTTGCTGAAGTTACCGGGATGCCTCGCCTTTTGACCCTTCTGGCCGTGGCCAGCTGTCTTCCCGAGGCCGGAGCCTGGGCCGCGTCCCTTGCGTCGCTTTCCCCGGACAGCACCCACAGCGGGGCGAAGCCGGGAAAGGATTGGCGTCTTGCTCTGCTCACTCATTGACTTCCTCAACTTCGACGAGGTGGAGCACCTTTTTGACCATCCCGCGGAACGAAGGGGTGTTCTCGACCACGACCTTCGTGTTCATTCCATGCAGGCCGAGCCCCCGGAGGACTCGCCGCTGCTTGTCCATCCGCCCGATTTCGCTTTTGACCTGGGTCACTTTGAGTTTCTTCGCGCTCATGACTGCCTCTCTTACGATGCGCTTGCCTCCGCAGGCGCTTCGTCAGGCTCGGCGGCGGGACGTTCCGCCTTGGGCCCATGCTCGTGCTGTTGAATGTCGCCCTTGCGACGACCGCGCCGGCTGGCCACCTCGGCCGGCGACTCGAGCTCTTTGAGCGCGGCTACGGTGGCGTTGACCACGTTGTAGGGATTCGTCGTGCCGAGGATCTTCGCCAAGACGTCTTTGACGCCCGCTGCTTCGAGTACCGGGCGCATTGCACCGCCGGCGATGACTCCAGTCCCTTCAGACGCTGGGCGCAAGACGATGCGACCAGCGCCCGAGTGCCCAACGATCTTGTGGGGAATCGTTCGACCGGTCAGAGGAACCGTGAACAGGTTCTTCTTGGCAGCCTCGGTACCCTTGCGAATCGATTCGGGGACCTCTTTAGCCTTGCCCATGCCGACGCCCACATGGCCATTGCTGTCACCCACGACGACCAGTGCGCTGAAGCTGAAACGCCGGCCGCCTTTGACGACCTTGGCCACGCGGTTGATGAAGATCACCCGCTCGGTGAGATCGTCGAGTGTGTTTGGATCGATGATTTGGTCTTTGTATGCCATCTCGTCCTCAGAACTTCAGACCGGCTTCGCGCGCCGATTCGGCCAATGCGCGAACGCGTCCGTGATATTGATAACCGCCGCGGTCGAAGACGACCTGCTCGACACCTTTGTCGATGCATGCCTTGGCCACCGCGCTGCCGACCGACTTCGCGACGTCGACTTTGTTTCCATCGCCAGACTTCGCGACGCTGGACGCATGGGCAATCGTGGTGCCCTGCGTGTCGTCGATGACCTGCGCGTAAATGTGTTTGGCGCTGCGGAACACCGCGAGCCGAGGTCGCGCAGTCGTGCCCTGCACCTTCTTGCGAATCCTCAACTTGCGACGAGCGCGCCCTGTGAGTTTCTGCTGCATGATCAGCCTCCAGCCTTTCCGGCCTTGCCCGCCTTCTCTCGAATGCGCTCGCCGGTGTAGCGAACACCTTTGCCATTGTAGGGCTCCGGAGGTCGCATTTGACGAATCCGCGCTGCGATCCGGCCCACCAGCTGCTTGTCGGGCGACTCGAGATGAACGCGTGGGAATTTGGTGCCGGCCTCGTCGATCGTCTCGACCTTGACGGCGACCGCCTTGGGGATGTCGATGATGGGCTGGTGGGAGAGCCCAACCGTCATCTTGAGCTGATCGTTCTTGAATTCCGCTCGGTAGCCAACGCCGCGGAAATCGAGCGAGCGCTTGTAACCGTTGGCGACGCCCTCCACCATGTTGCGGAGAATCGCGCGGGTCAGGCCTTGGTACTGAAGCCCCGTCTTGCCGGTGCCAGGTGCAGGCCGGACCGTGAGCACGCCCTCGTCCTGAGTGACGACGACCTCCGGACGAAGGGTCTGGCTGAGCTCTCCCTTCGGGCCCTTGGCCTTGATGTCCCGTCCGCTGATCGAGATCTGCACGCCCTTGACGACTTCGACCGGCTTCTTGCCGTTTCGGGATTGCTTCCCTGTGTGTGTGTCGGTCATCACCAAACCTCGCACAGCACCTCGCCGCCCACCCGCTTATCGCGAGCGTCACGGCCGGTCATGATGCCAACGGACGTCGAGAGAATCGCGACGCCCATGCCGTTTTGGACACGTGGAATGTCATGGTGACCCACGTAGAACCTTCGCCCCGGGCGGCTCGCCCGACGCATGCCCACGAACGCGCTCTGACGGTCGCGACCGTACTTGAGGAAAATCGTGAGGCTCTTCTGAACCCCGTCTTCCACACGGTAATCGTCGATGTAGCCCTCTTGCTTGAGAATCTCGGCGAGCTGCGCCTTGAGCTTCGACGAGGGTAGAATCGTATGTTCGTGCTGAGCCTGTGCGGCGTTGCGGATGCGCGTCAGCATGTCAGCGATCGGATCGGTCATCATGACTGCACCTCCTTACCAGCTCGATTTCGTGAGGCCCGGGATATCACCCGCAAGCCCGTATTTACGGAGACAGATGCGGCACATCTCGAACTTGCGGTAGTAACCCCGTGGGCGTCCGCAGACCTTGCAGCGATTCCGTTGTCGCACCGAGAATTTCGGTGTCTTTTCCATTTTGGCAAATGCGCGCTTACTAGCCATCTGCGTCCTCTAGTTCCTGAACGGCATGCCGAGCGACTTCAGCAAGGCACGTCCCTGTTCGTCAGTTTCTGCCGTGGTAACAAAGGTCACATTCATGCCTTTGATACGATCGATTTTGTCATAGTTGATCTCTGGGAAGACGATCTGCTCGCGAATCCCGAGCGTGTAGTTGCCACGTCCGTCGAATGCCTTCGGGCTGATGCCCTTGAAGTCACGCGTACGCGGCAAAGCGATCGAAACGAGTCGATCGACGAAGTCGTACATCTGCTCGCCGCGAAGCGTCACCATCACGCCAATCGGCATCCCCTCGCGAAGCTTGAAGCTGGCGATGGATTTTTTGGCGCGCGTGACGATGGGCTTGCGGCCGGTAATTGCCGTGAGCTCCTCGACGGCCGATTCGATCAGCTTGGCGTTCTGCACGGCTTCGCCGAGGCCCATGTTGATGATGACTCGCTCCAGCTTTGGAACCTGCATGATGTTCCGGAAGCTGAAGTCCTTCATCAGCTGAGGGATGATCTCTTCTTTGTATCTTTTGCGGAGTCGGGGTTCGTATTCACTCATGACGATCTCAATCCAGGACCGAGCCGCTCTTCACGGCCACGCGAACGCGTTTGTTAGGGTCCTTCTTGTCGGATTCGATGCGGACTCGGGTGCGCTCTTCGGTCTTCGGGTCCACCAACATCACGTTGGACGCATGAATCGGCATCTCTTTTTCGACGATGCCCGCTTCTTTGAAGCGGCGCGGGCTCTGGTGCCGCTTCACGCGATTGACCCCCTCGACGAGGATCAGGTCCGCTCGGACCACCTGGAGTACGCGTCCCTTTTCACCGCGGTCTTTGCCTGCGATGACTTGGACCAGGTCACCCTTTTTGATGCGCGCAGTCATCACACCACCTCCGGCGCGAGAGAAACGATCTTCATGAAGCGTTTCGCGCGAAGCTCGCGAGCCACGGGTCCGAAAATGCGGGTTCCGATCGGCTCGTTGTCCTTGGTGATGAGCACGGCGCTGTTCGTGTCGAACTTGATGTAGGTGCCATCCGGACGCTGGTACTCACGCTTGGTGCGCACCACGACCGCGCGGGCAACTTCGCCCTTCTTCACGCGTGCGGTCGGAAGGGCTTCCTTCACCGAGACGACGATGACGTCGCCGAGGCCGGCATAACGACGACGCGAACCGCCGAGCACCTTGATGCAGGAAACTCGCTTCGCGCCACTGTTGTCGGCCACATCCAGCTGTGTTTCTGTCTGGATCATCGTTATACCTCCGGCGGCCTCTCGATGAGGCGTACGACCTCCCAGCGCTTCGTCTTGCTGCGCGGGCGGCAGGCGCGAATCTCCACGACGTCATTCTTGCGGTACTCGTTGGCCTCGTCGTGCGCGTGAAACTTCTTCTTACGCTTGACGTATTTTCCATAGAAAGGGTCGCGGGCGCGGCGAATGACCTCCACCACGACGGTCTGTTGGACCCGGCCCTCGGTCTGCGTCTCGTTCACGACGCGTCCGACCAAGCGACGACGGCGACCACGCTCCTTGGTGGCTTTTGGTGTCGGTTGTCCTGGCTCAGCAGCAGTCATGGCCGATCACTCCTTGCTCGCCGCTTCGGCGCGGCGCTCGGTGAGAATGGTTTTCACTCGGGCGAGATCCCGGCGAAGCTTCTGAATCGAGCTCGTATCGTCGAGCTGATTGGTGTGATTGTCGAAGCGCGCCTTCCAAAGCTGGCGTCGCAAGTCGCCTTCGATGACCGAAAGCTCTTCGACCGTGTTCGTACGAATGTCTTCTGGCTTCATAGCTCGGTCTCCCTCGACCGGAACGTCGTCTTGAGCGGGAGCTTATGGGCGGCGAGTGCGAACGCCTCGCGAGCGAGGTCCTCGGGCACGCCCTGGATTTCGTAGAGCATGCGACCGGGCCTGATGACTGCCACCCAGCCTTCGACGCTGCCCTTGCCCTTACCCATACGAGTTTCGAGCGGCTTTTTGGTGATCGGCTTGTCCGGGAAGATTCGGATGAAGAGCTGGCCTTGACGCTTCACCTTACGCTGAATCGTCATACGAGCCGCTTCGATCTGGCGCTGGCTGATTCGGCCGGGCTCGAGCGCCTGCAGTCCGAAATCGCCAAACGAGATCTTGCCGCCTCGGTAGGCCTTACCGCGCATGCGGCCCTTCATCTGTTTTCGGAACTTGGTTTTCTTTGGTTGAAGCATGGCTCGTCCTTAGACCCGGGCTCCCGCGGCCCCTGCACCTGGGCGATGCGGAAGCTGCTCGCCTTTGAAAATCCAGCATTTGATGCCGACGGTGCCGGCCTTCGTGTGCGCCGTGACCTCGCCGTAGTCGATGTCGGCCCGAAGCGTATGAAGTGGCACGCGGCCCTCGCGATACCACTCGGTACGCGCAATTTCCGCACCGCCGAGGCGACCACCGGCCGTGACGCGGATTCCCTTCACGCCGAATTTCATCGCAGTTTGCACGGCCTTTTTCATGGCGCGGCGAAAAGCGACACGACGCTCGAGCTGCGTTGCGATGTTCTCCGCGACGAGCTGTGCGTTCGTCTCGGCCTTGCGAACCTCTTGGATGTCGAGGAAAAGCTCGTTCTGCGTGAGCTTCTGAAGATCGGCCTTGAGCTGCTCGACGCCCGCGCCGCGTTTGCCGATGATGATGCCCGGGCGTGAGGTGTAGATGACCACCTTGGCCTTGTTCGCAGCGCGCTCCATCTCGATGTCGGCGATGCCAGCATGAGCGAACTTCTTTCGGATGACGCGCTTGAGCTTCAGGTCTTCATGAAGCCACTTGGCGTAGTTCTTGTCCTCGTACCACTTGGACTTCCACGTCTTTACGACGCCGAGACGGAACCCATAAGGATGTACTTTCTGACCCACGCTTCAGCTCTCTTCCCCATCGCTCACGACGACGGTGATGTGACTCATTCCCTTGAGGATGCGCGTCGCGCGCCCCTGCGCCCGAGGACGCCAACGCCGCATGTGCTGGTTGGGCGCCATGTCGGCAAATGCCGTCTTGACGAACAGGTCGTCAAGATTGAGCTCTTCGTTTTTCTGCTTGGCGTTGGCGATCGCGCTGCTGATGGCCTTGGCCACGATGGGAGCCGCCGACTTCGTCGTGAAGCGGAGCTCGTTAAGGGCGTCGGCAACGCTCTTACCGCGCACCATGTTGAGCACGACCCGCGCTTTGCGAGGTGAAATCCTTTGAAACCGTGCTTTTGCGACCGCTTCCATGTTCACTTCTTCCCTGTCTGCGGGTTGATCTTGCGACCACCCTTCTTGTCGGACGCGTGACCGCCGAACGTCCGCGTGGGCGCGAACTCGCCGAGCTTGTGCCCGACCATGTTCTCGGTGACGAAGACGGTGACGAATTTCCGGCCGTTGTGAACGGCGAAGGTGTGCCCGACGAAATCGGGCGTCACGGTCGAGCGGCGCGACCAAGTTCGGATCATCTTCTTGTCGCCCGACTTGTTCGCAGCCTCGACCTTGTCTTCCAGGTGTTGGTCGATGAACGGACCCTTTTTTACTGAACGCGCCATTACTTCTTCTTCCGCCTGCGAACGATGTACTTGTCCGTCGACTTGTTCTTTCTGGTCTTCAGGCCCTTGGCGAGCTGACCCCAGGGTGAGCAAGGTTGACGCCCGCCTGCGGTCCGGCCCTCGCCGCCGCCCATCGGGTGGTCGACCGGGTTCATCGTAGTGCCGCGGTTGTGCGGACGGCGACCGAGCCAACGGCTTCGGCCAGCCTTGCCGAGAGTCAGGCGGGCATGCTGCGAGTTGCTGACCTGCCCGACCGATGCACGGCAGTTGAGGTGCACCATCCGAACCTCACCGGAGGGAAGGCGAATCTGAGCGTAGTTGCCGTCCTTGGCCATCAACTGAGCCGCGGTGCCGGCGGAACGCACGAGCTGGGCGCCTTTGCCGATCTTGAGCTCGATGTTGTGAATCATCGTGCCGAGCGGCATGTGGCGAAGCGGCATCGCGTTGCCGGGCTTGACGTCCGCGTAACGTGACGACAGCACCTGCTGGCCGATTTCCATGCCGTCCGGCGCGAGAATGTAAGCCTTTTCGCCATCGGCGTAGTGCAAAAGCGCGATGCGAGCCGAGCGGTTCGGATCGTACTCGATGGCTTTCACCGTACCGGGCACGCCAATCTTGTTTCGCTTGAAGTCGATTTTGCGGTAGCGCTGCTTGTGGCCGCCCCCACGAAATCGCGACGTGATGCGGCCTTGGTTGTTGCGACCGCCCGTCTGCTTCTTGGAATCGAGAAGCTTCTTTTCGGGCTTCCCGCGCGTGATCATGTCGAAGTCTGGCGCTTCGTAGAAGCGGCGGGACGGCGACGTGGGTTTGAACTTACGGATTGCCATCTTTAGACACCCTCGAAGAAGTCGATCGTCTCACCCTCGCGGAGCGTAACGATGGCCTTTTTCCAGTTTTGGGTTTTCGCGTACGTCTTGCCCATGCGGCGCATGTGACCACGCATGACAAGCGTGCGGACGTCGCGCACGGTGACTTTGAACAAAGTCTCGACGGCGTCTTTGATCTGGAGCTTGTTCGCGTCGAGGTCCACCTCGAAGGTGTACTTGTTGTCCTCTTCGCGCAGCTTGGCGCCCTTCTCCGTGAGGTAAATCGGGCGCTTGATGACTTGTTCGGCGTGCATCACTGACACCTTGCTTCCAGAGCCTGGACCGCGGTCTGCGTGAGCACGAGATGCTCGTGACGGAGCAGGTCGTAGAGGTTCACCCCCTCGGGTGGCAAAACCGAATGGCCCTGCAAGTTGCGCGCGCTCAGCCGGAGCTTCTCGTTCTCTTTGGCGTCGACGATGAGCGCTCCGCCGTTGACCTCGAGCTTTTCGAGAACCTCGGCGAGCTTCTTCGTCTTGATCTCGGAGAGCTCGAAGTCCTCGACGACCAGCAGCTGACCCTCGCGAAGCTTGAGGCTCAACGCGCCCTTGAGCGCTCCGAGCCGCATTTTTCGCGGGGGCCGGTAGCCGAAGTCACGAGGCTTCGGGCCATGGACCGTTCCCCCTCCGACGAAAATCGGCGCGCGCTTCGAGCCATGACGAGCACCGCCGGTGCCTTTCTGCTTGTATATCTTGCGCGTGCTCAGGCTGACCTCGGCCCTGTTCTGGGACGAAGCTGCGCCTTTGCGTTGGCTCGCGAGCTGGGCCTTGAGAACATCATAGAGGAGGCTCTCGCTGACAGTCGCATCGAAAACGTTGTCCGAGAGATCCATCTCTCCGACACCCTTCTTACTCAAGTTGTAGACCTTCACCTTGGGCATGGACCTACCGCCTTATGACTTGATCTCGACATCGACACCCGCTGAAAGATCCAGCTTCATGAGGGCGTCGAGCGTCTGTTGAGTGGGATCCAAGATGTCCAAGAGTCGCTTGTGGGTCCGAATCTCGAACTGCTCTCGCGACTTCTTGTCCACGTGGGGCCCACGCAGCACGGTGTACTTGTTGATGCGCGTGGGCAGCGGAATCGGACCCGCGACCCGCGCACCGGTGCGCTTCGCCGTGTCGACGATTTCCGTCGCCGATTGGTCTAGCAATCGGTGATCGTAAGCCTTGAGTCGAATCCGGATCTTGTTCGCAGCCATCGTTCTACTCGATAATCTTTGAAATGACGCCTGCACCGATGGTGCGGCCGCCTTCGCGAATCGCGAAGCGCTGCTTTTCTTCCATCGCCGCCGGTGTGATGAGGTTGACCTTCATCTTCACGTTGTCGCCC
>Ga0224508_10000271_pt1 | contig 53311 bp, 47 predicted proteins | sample SF_Jan12_sed_USG_4_FD_170157 | JGI IMG/M metagenome (GOLD analysis project Ga0224508, IMG submission 170157) | Sediment microbial communities from San Francisco Bay, California, United States - SF_Jan12_sed_USGS_21 | ecosystem: Environmental > Aquatic > Marine > Sediment | place: USA... | reverse complement strand
AAGCTCGACCACCAGGATGATGATGAGATCCATCCTCATGCCCCGCTTTCCGGGGCGATAGACCAGCGTGGAGAGGCCCGTGCCGATTACCAGCACGATGCCGAGAAGCAGCAGCACATGCTTGCCGACCCCGGCCATCTGCCAGTACAACCCGGGATACCAGGCAAACCGAACGATGCCAAAGAACAGCGCCAGTAAGAGGACAGACAGGGCCAATCGCGGGCCGACAAATTTCCGACGGTTTGCCGGCAGGCTTAAGCTATTCATAACGACCTGAATACTAAGCGAAAATCGGCTCTGGAACTGTGCGCCAGTTCCGCCACTCCAAATGGACTGGTTTAGGGCGCGTGGCACTGCTATTATCCGCGCCCGAAAGCCTCTCCTGACCCGTATGCAGCGCTGCACTTACCTGCCGGGAAGCACCTGAAGGACGGGCCATGGATTACGTGCACCCACCTCGATCGACTTGTCGGGTTCTCGCTTTTGAAGGCTTTGAGAGCCCTAGCGTCGTGCGAGAAGGTCGGTGCCATGAAGAGACCAACAGAGCTGAAGTATTGAAATGAAAGACCTTAGCGTTTACAGAAACATAGGAATCTTTGCCCACGTTGACGCGGGCAAGACGACGACCACTGAGCGTATCCTCAAGCTCACGGGCAAGATTCATAAGACCGGTGAGGTTCACGACGGTGAAGCCACTACGGACTTCATGGACCAGGAGCAGGAGCGCGGCATCACGATTCAGTCGGCTGCCACGAGCTGCCAGTGGGACGGCCACACGCTGAACATCATCGACACCCCGGGACACGTTGACTTCACGATCGAGGTTTACCGTTCCCTGAAGGTGCTCGACGGTGGCGTCGGCGTGTTCTGTGGTTCGGGCGGCGTCGAGCCCCAGTCGGAAACGAACTGGCGCTATGCCAACGAGTCCGAGGTTGCTCGCATCATCTTCGTCAACAAGCTGGATCGCGTTGGCGCTGATTTCTTCAGCGTCGTGAAACAGGTCGAGGACGTTCTCGCCGCCAGCCCACTCGTTATGGTTCTGCCGATCGGGGTTGAGGACAATTTCACGGGTATCGTTGACCTGCTGACACGCAAGGCGTGGATATGGTCGGACCCGAATGACCCGTCGTCGTACGAGATTACGGACGTACCCGAGGATATGCAGGACGCCGTTGAGGAATGGCGTGAAAAGCTCATCGAGACTGCCGTCGAGCAGGACGATGACCTTCTGGAGCAGTACCTCGAAGGTAACGAACCTTCGGTCGACGACATCAAGAAGTGCGTCCGTAAGGGCACGATCGCCCTGGACTTCTTCCCGACCTACTGTGGTTCTGCCTTTAAAAACAAGGGTGTACAGAACGTACTTAATGCAGTTGTTGACTTCTTGCCGAACCCGACGGAAGTTAAGCCGCAGCCGGAAATGGACCTTGATGGCCAGGAAACGGGTAACTTCGCCAGTGTCGATCCCGAGAAGCCCCTGCGCGCATTGGCGTTCAAGATCATGGACGACCGCTACGGCGCACTGACGTTTACGCGTATTTACTCGGGGGTCATGAAGAAGGGTGACAGCGTCCTGAACACGTTCACAGGCAAGACCGAGCGCATAGGTCGTATCGTGGAAATGCACGCGGACTCGCGCGAAGAGCTCGAAACGGCCCAGGCCGGCGATATCGTCGCCCTGCTTGGCATGAAGAACACGCGCACGGGCCACACACTCGCCGATCCCAAGAATCCGGCGACGCTCGAGCCCATGGTGTTCCCGGACCCGGTTATTTCGATCGCAATCGCACCGAAGGATAAAGCCGGTACTGAGAAGATGGGCGTTGCGCTGAACAAGATGGTCCAGGAAGACCCCTCCTTCCAGGTCGCGACCGATGAAGATTCCGGCGAGACGCTGATCAAGGGCATGGGTGAGCTGCACCTCGACATCAAGGTCGACATCTTGCGCCGCACGCATAACGTTGACGTCGAGATGGGCAAGCCGCAGGTTGCTTACCGCGAGACGATTACCAAGACGATCGAGGATTCGTACACCCACAAGAAGCAGTCGGGTGGTTCGGGTCAGTACGGCAAGATCGACTACATGATCGAGCCTGCAGAGAAGAATGTCGGCTATGAGTTCGAATCCAAGGTAACGGGCGGTAACGTACCGCGCGAATACTGGGGCGCAATTGAAAAAGCGTTCCAGAGTTGCATGGTCGAAGGAACCCTCGCCGGTTACCCGCTGCTCGACGTCAAGTTCACGCTGCTCGACGGTGGCTTCCACGCGGTTGACTCATCGGCACTCGCATTCGAAATCGCGACGAAGGCCGCCTACCGCCAGTCGATCCCGAAAGCCGGCGTGCAGTTGCTTGAGCCGATCATGAAGGTTGACGTGTTCACACCGGATGACAATGTCGGTGACGTCATCGGCGACCTCAATCGTCGTCGCGGCATGATCAAGTCCCAGGATGCTGGCGCCACCGGCGTACGCGTCAAGGCGGATGCTCCATTGGCCGAGATGTTCGGCTACATCGGGCACCTGCGTACGCTAACCTCGGGTCGCGGTCAGTTCTCCATGGAGTTCTCGCACTACGCTGCCTGCCCAGCCAACGTGGCTGAAGAAGTCATCAAGGAAGCGCAGGAACGTAAGGCCAACAACTAATAGGGAGCTCGCTCCCGGCGAACCCTCGCAGGCTATGCTTGCGAGGGTTTTTTTGTGCCCGCGATAATCGCGTCGTAGCTGAAGAATGCCACGGCAGCCCAGATAAACCCGAAGCAGACGAGATGCGCGGGCGTCAGTTCCTCACCGTAGTACAAGCCAGTGCAGAATTGCAGGGTCGGCGCCAGGAACTGCATGAATCCGATTGTTGTCAGGGTCAGGCGTTTCGCGGATATTGCGAACAGCAACAGCGGTATCACTGTGACCGGCCCGCCCATCATCAGAAGCAACGACAACCCGGTATCGCCGGCCGCAAACGACGCTTCGTGCCCTGCCACGAGCATAGCCAGGAACACGGCAGCGAACGGAAACAACAACGTCGTTTCAACAAACAACCCGGGCATCGCCCCGATCGCCACTTGCCTACGAATGACGCCGTAGGCCGTAAACAGTGCCGCGAGCGACAGCGCGACCCAGGGAAATATGCCACCGCTGATGGTCAGGTACGCGACACCAATGAACGCCAGTACCACCGCCATGACCTGCAGGCGGCGCAGGCGCTCGCCAAACGCGACCACACCGATCGCGACGTACATCAGGGGATTGATGTAGTAGCCCAGGCTCGACTCGAAGATGCGCTCGTTTTGCACCGCCCATATGTAGATCAGCCAATTGGCAGAAATTGACAGGGCGGCAAGACCCAGCCATGCCAGCATCGTGCGGTCGACAAATGCCCCGCGTACCTCGAGCCATTGCCGCCGTGCAAAAATAATGATCGCGCCAAACGGCACGGCCCAGACCACGCGATGCGTAAGCACCTCCAGGGGAGCAACTGACTCTATCCATTTGAAATAGACGGGAAACACGCCCCAGAGCGAGTAGGCAATCAATCCGAAGACGACCCCCGAGCGAACCTCGGCATCCGAAAATTGCCCTGGCTTGCTCACGAAAGCGGATTTTCAGCCGGACTCACCTGCTCTTCCGTTTGACCTCGCCACCGCCGGATCACCGCCAGGCCATCCTCCTGGAGCATGTACAGCGACGGGATCAGGAACAACGTGATCACGGTCGCGAAGACAATGCCGAAGCTGATCGAGATAGCCGTCGGGATGACAAACTGCGCCTGCGAACTCGTCTCGAACAATATCGGCATCAGTCCCGCTGCCGTCGTGAAACTCGTCAGCACGATAGCGCGAAATCGGGCTGTACCCGACTCCAGAACCGCGGTCCGCAACGGCACGCCGCGAAGCCTGGCTTTGTTGATGAAGTCCACCATGATCAGGCTGTCGTTCACGACCACACCTGCCAGCGCGATCAGCCCGAACAACGAGAACATGCTGATTGCCATACCCATGACGATGTGACCAAAGACCGCGCCAATCAGCCCGAAGGGTATGACTGACATGATAATGAGTGGCTGGCTGTATGAGTGCAGCGGAATGGCGATCAACGCGTATATCAGGAAAAGTGCCGCAATAAACGCGATGCCGAGGTCGAACAGGAACTCGTTCTGCTCCTGGCTTGCGCCCTCCAGTCCGTACTTGACCCCCGGGTGCCGCGCCAGCAGTCCGGGAATAAAATCGGTCGCGACGGACTTGATGATTTCCTGGGGCTCCACGCTGTCCTGGTCGATATTCGCGGAGACGGTGACGGTCCGTTCCCGGTCGAGTCGGGAGATCCTCGAATAGCCCTTGCCAAACGACACCTCGGCAACCGACTCGAACGGTACCTCGGCGCCTGTTGGTGTGCGAATACGCATATTTTCCAGGTCCGCGATCGATTTCCTTTCATCGATCGGATAGCGAACCATGACCCTGAGCTCGTCCTTGCCGCGCTGGATTCGTTGCGCCTCCTCCCCGTAAAACGCCTGCCGAACCTGGCGACCCAATGAGGACATCGTCAGTCCAAGTGCCTCCGCTTCAGGTTTGATCGTCAGCTTGATCTCATCGCCGCCCGCCGATGCTGAATTCAGGATATCGAACACGCCGGCGTACTCTTCGAGTTCGACAGCAAGTTCTTCCGCGGCGGCTTCGAGCGCATCATAGTTGGAGCCGCTCAAACGGAAACTCAGCGGCGGACCGCCACCCATATGACCGGCGTCCTGGAACTCCAGCTCTTTGAGACCTGGAATTTCGCCAACGGCCTCGCGCCAGAGATCACTGATCTCAGACATTTCGTAAGGCCGATTGGTGTCCCTGGGAATCTCGAGAAACATTACTGCACCCAGGTCCCCTCGCGTAAACACGCCCAGGTACTGAATGACGGGCAGCGAGTCCGGATTCTCCCGAACGAATTCATCGTTAAGATCGAGGATCGTGTTTTCGATCCGCTCGACAGCGGCGTTCCTGGCAGCCGGAGACGCGCCGCTTTGCATTTCCATGTTGACCTCGATGAAATCGCTGGCCATTTCCGGGAACACGACAACGCGCGCGATACCGCTGCCCATTGCACCGAACGTCACAATCAGAACGGCGACGAAGACGGCAATCGTGACTCCGCGATTGTCGATGCATTTCTCCAACGCGGGCCTGTAGTGATTGTCGATCAAAGCATGTAGCCCATGCTGGACACGACGCTGGACCTTCAGGAATGCGCGACCAAGCTTCTCCCGACCCGGGATCTCCCGCTGTGGATTGAACAGGTCGTCCTCGTCGATATCCGGGATCTTCGCCTGCACCAGGTGAGCGGGGAGGATCAGCTTCGACTCAACCAGCGAGAAAGCCAGGCAGAGAATGACCACAAACCCCATTGCCTCGAAGAACGGGCCAGCCATGCCAACGACGAACCGCAGCGGGCCGAATGCGGCAATTGTCGTAAGAACCCCGAACGTCGCCGGAATCGCGACCCGGTGCGCGCCATGGATTACGTTGTCGAGCGTCTTGCCATCCGCTCGTATCTTCGTATAGATACTCTCGCCGATAATAATTGCGTCATCGACGACGATACCCAGCACGATGATGAATCCGAACAGGCTGATCGTGTTGATCGTGACCGGCCACAAAGGCATGAGCCACAGCGCACCAAGAAAGCAAATCGGCAGCCCGACCATGACCCAGAATGCGACCTTCATACGCAGGAACAGCGACAGCACAATGAACACGAGCAACGCGCCCATGAACATGTTGTCGAACATCATGCCAAGACGACCTTCCAGGTACTGCGACAAGTCGATCCAAGTGTCCATCTCAACCCCGGCCGGCAATGTCGCCTCCTTGTTCTCAAGGTACTCGCGAACGGCGGCGGCTGTATCCAGCTCGTTCTGCTGGCCTCCTGCAACGACCTGAAGCGTCGCTGTTGGCCTGCCGTTGAATCGCCCGTAGCCATCCGTCTCGACAAAGCCGTCCCGGATCGTAGCGATGTCACCGAGCGTCAGGCGTGTGCCATCTGCGAATGTCCGCAGGACGAGTTGGGAGAACTCGTCGCCGGTATACACCTGCCCTTCAGTCCGCAGCAGGATGTCACCGCCTTCCGACTTGATGGTGCCGCCAGGCATATCGACCGAGGAGTTTCTGACGGCCTGTGAGATCTCACTCATTGTCAGGCCGTACTTGCGCAGAGTCTGTTCCGAGACTTCGATGCTGATCTCGAAAGGCCGGTCACCGAAATAGTGGACCTTGTTTACCTGCGGAAGCTGCATGAGTTCGTCACGCACCTCCTGGGCGATTGCCTTGCGCGTAAACGCGTCCATGTCACCGTGAATGGCGATCATCATGACCGGGTTTTCGACTTCCTGCTTGTAGATGACCGGTTTTTCAGTCAACGCAGGAAAGGTGGAGATCGCATCGACGCGTGTCTTGACTTCGTTCAGGACCTCGTTGATGTCTGCATCAAGATCTGCCTCGATCGTGACAGAGGCGAAGCCTTCGCGCGCCTGCGAACGAATCTTCTTAATGCCATTGATGTCCTGAACGGCCTCTTCGATCTTGATGACGACGCCTTCCTCGACTTCCTGTGGCGCTGCGCCAAGATACGGCACATTGACCTGGACCCAGTTGAGCTCGAACTCGGGCTGGGTCTCTTTGCGGATCGTGAACGAGGAAATGACGCCTGCGACAATGATGAACAACATGAGCAGGTTTGCCGCCACATGATTCGCCGCAAACCAGGCAATGATGCCCTTCTCTTTGGTCACTCCTGGCCCGCGCATCTCAGTCGCTCTCCCCAACCGTGGCGACCACATCACTGGCGCTGTCGGTTTCGCTGTCCGTCCTCACCGGCATACCGTTGACCGGTGTTTCCAATGCGGTCATGACCACGCGCTCTCCCACCTCGGCGCCGGACCGGATATAGACGAAATCTGCATCACTGCGTGCAATCATGATTTTTCGGATGCGGATCTTGTCATCGTCGTCAACGAAAACGAGTTCGTCCGAGCCGCGTACGATCGACCGTGGCACCCGGATGATGTTCTCCGCAATGGCCCCCGCGATTCTCGCGGTAACGAATGTTCCAACCGGCAGGGGTTCATGCTCTGACTCGCGCGCATAGGGGTCATCGACCCGGGCAACCGCGTAAGTGACGCGGCTGCTCTCATCAACGACACCTTCTGTCCGCACGATCTGTGCCGACCAGGACCGCAGCTCACCCTGCTGGACGGCGGAAAGCGTTACGAGCGGCCCATCTGCACTGCCTGACGCGCTGATCTCGGTTGCATCGGGGAGATCGACAAATGCGAGATCCAGGTCCGTCAGCGGCAAGCGAACCTCGGCAAAGTCGGTCGCAAACACCACGCCCAGGCGGGTCCCCGGGTTCACGAACTGGCCGATATCGGCTTCCTTGTTTCGCACAATGCCGTCGTACGGCAAACGTATGAAGGTCCGTTCCAGGTTGCGTTCCGCCCGCACCAGTTCGGCCCTTGCCGTGGCCAGCGCGGCCGCGGCGGACGCGAGCTCCGCTTCGGCCCTGTAGCCCTGGCTGCGCAGCTTGCTTGCGCCGTCATATTCTATTTGACGCTGTTTGACCAGGGCATCGGCCTGATCGACGGCAACCGCATAATTCGTGGGGTCGATGCGCATGAGTACTTCGTTGCCGCCAAAGACGCCACCCGCAATGAACTTCGGCGAAATCTGAGTGATCGTTCCCGAAATCTCGGCGCTGAGCGTGGTTTCGGTCCGGGGCCTCACAGTGCCCTGGCTCCGCACCTCGAAGTTCGCGGTCATTGTCTCCAACTCGAGAACCTCGACCAGCGGATCGAGTTCGACGCGCTCTTTCTTGGGCGGCGCAGGCTTCATCTGCACCATGACAAAGGACAGAGCAACAGCCACAAGAATAATGCCGCCGATCAGAGCGAAGCGCTTCAAATCTGAATCCCCTTGAAATTTGGTCCGAACTGCCGTTATGAGCGCATATTCTGACCGGTTTTGACATCAAGTTCAGTGGTTTATTCAATTTATCCGCGAACCCGGCCGGTCCGTAAATTTAGTCCTCAAGAACCATTTTTGTGACATAAACCCTGAAAAAGGCCGCTCCAGACCACAAACTGGCCGTCTGATAAGGCTGTAAGCGTTTTGCAGCCGAGATATTTCTGACCGGAACGCTATGTACGAAGAACATTTTGGACTGAAAAAGCGCCCGTTCCCGGCGAAAGCCAAGGGTACCGACGTGTTCGTCGGGCCACAGACGGCGAAGACAATGGCTGGGCTGAAGAAGGCCCTGGCGTCCCAGGACGCCGTTGTTACCGTATCCGGCCCGGCTGGCTCTGGTAAGACCACCCTGGTGGCAAAAGCGCTGGACGCGCTCTCTGATACGCACGTGGCAATTCGAATTGGCCGGATGCAGCTCAAGGGAACCGATGCATTGGAATTCCTGCTTGAGGAACTCGGCGTCGAAGACCTGCCGCGCGGACCTATTCGCCAGTTTGCGGCCCTGCGCACACAGTTACATGCACTGGAATCCCGGAACAGGCGCCTCGTCATCGTGATCGAAGATGCTGTTCGAATCGGCGCAGATACTGTTGCCGAACTCGAAGCACTGACCGCCGCTGACGCCGGCGACTCGGCTGGTGCGGCGCTTGTACTCATGGGGGATGAACGCCTGGCGGACTTCTGCCGGGAACCCCAGCTCTCGCGCCTGGCGCAGCGAATCCGCAAACGGCTCGCAATCGAGGCGCTGTGCGCTGCGGAGATGCGTGGCTACCTCATGCACAGCTTCCGGCTGGCCGGCGCGGACTTCGAGCTCATCTTCGACGATCGTTCTGCCGCCCTGGTGCATCACCTGACCGACGGAATTCCCCGCCTCGCGAATAACATCATCGAGTCGACATTGTCCGCTGCCGCAACTGATGGCGTCGATAAGATTTCTGCCTCGTTTGTTGCGGGCGTCGCCAGGAACGAGTTTGGACTCGAGACAGGCGACTTTGATTTGTCTACAGCCGAACCGTTTGCGGATCCGCTGCCCGTCGTCGAATCGAAACCTGCCCCCGAACCGGAGCACGTTGCCGAACCTGACCCTGTTCCCGAGCTGCAACCCATTGCGGCCCAAGAGCCCGTTGCGGAGCCGGAACCCCTAGCAGAGTCCAAGCCTGCAGCCGACCCGGTCATTGTCTTTTCGGATGAGACCGATGAAGGGCTATTGCCTGACGCCGATGACATTCCTGAGCTGATCCAGGACACGATGCCCGATCTGGAAGTCCTTGCTCCGGAATTCACTGCTGCGGATACGACTGAGAAACAGCCAGACAACATTCCAGAGCTGCAGCCAGAATTCGCACCGGTTACGACTGCCGACGGTATTCCCCAACTCCAGCAGGCTAAGAAAGTCGATGCCATTTCCGAGCCGCAACCGGCGCCGAAGCCTGAACTCATGCCGGTCGCAGAGGCTGCACCAAAAGCGGAGCTTGTGCCTGAGCCCGAGCCTGAACCCGAGCCAGAGCCGGTACTCGAATCCAAACCTGAACCCGAGGCGGTACTCGAACCTGAGCCCGAGCCCGAACTTGCAGCTCCCAATACAGAACCGGAGAGCCACATACCTGACTGGGATCGCGATCCGACATTCGCGGAGCTGAAGCCTGATCTTGACGCCCTGGAAAAAGCCATGGCGTTTGCACATGGCGACGCTGATGATGACGACTCTGCCCCGGCACCGGTTGCTGACAAGTCATCTGTGCCGGCAGCCCCCGAAGTCGAGAAAGCCGTCGAGGAAATCCCGGAAATCACGCTGGACAATGCGATCCAGGCGCGCGTCGCCGACAACCTCATCGACGAGCCGGGTCAAATAAGTGCCACGGATCCCGAAACCAGAGGATCGGCATCCAGCAAGACAGATATCCCCAAAGTCAGCATCGCCCCGCAGAAAGCCAAGAAGGCTGATGCGGAGCTGGAGAAGATCGCGGCGGAACTGGCGAAGGCCAAGACCATCGAGGACGTCGATGACAAGCTCGCGGAGACCCTTTTCGGCGAGGAAATTAACCTGATCGCAGCCCAGGTCGTTGCCAGCGGCTCGGCACCCGAATCAGCCAACGACGAAGAGCTAAAACTGTTTGACACAGCGGCCTCCGCTATCGCGCAGACGGCAGGATCTCAGCAGGCCGAAGCCGTGGCCCATGAAGCCCCTGCCCTCGAAGTGTTGCTCGAGAAGCGTGAACACGGTGGTGAAGCGGGTCTGGATCTTTCTGCGTCGCAGCGCCTCAAGACCGTTCAGGCGCTGAATGCCGATCTCCACCCATCGCTGCGGGAACCTGAGAACGAACCCCCTGCAGCAGTCCCGTCTGCCAGCGAGCCACAGACACCGGAAACTCCGCCTGAGCCGATCGAAGACCAGATCAACACATCGATCACCCAGACGCTCAAAGCGCTTAACGTGACATCACCTACTGCTGCTGCGGGTATTCCCCTTGCGACTTTCGACGACGACGAAGTCGAAGAGAAGAAAGGCGGGTTCTTCAGCCGCTTCAAACGGTCCTGATAATTAAACGAATAAAAAAAAGCCGGGCTAAGCCCGGCTTTTTTCTGTTGTCCTAGTTGGCGGCCCGCGTCTCGTGGACGATATCCCACAAGTAATCATGATGTGCGGCGCAAATACCGGCGAACTCCGCCCCGGCTTCATTATCCTCACCATACATCGCTTCAAGTGCTTCCCCTCGAGCGGCCAGCAACGTATCGAAATCTGTTGCGGTCATCGTATGTAGCCGGCGGAACCAGCCACCGATCACGTGAGACTGCCATCCCCAGGAAGTGAGCTTGCCGTCTTCAACCAACTTGTCATAGATCGGCGCAAATGACTCTTTCATAATTTCATCCGCGCGTTCTTCATTGGTGATCTTGCAGCTGAAGTAGACTGACATTCCCGCCTTGCCACGATCCTTGCCGGCCGTTCCGGCCTGCACTTGCCAGACGTAGTCTTCATGACTCTTGCACGCCGCACCAACGCCCGGTCCCGCATCTTCGCCAACGGCTTCGTCTAGCGCATCGCCCATCTTTTCCACGCCAGCGAGCGCAGCGCCAACAGAATCGGCGCTGAACCAGCGAATCCGCCGCCACTCGCCACCCGTATGATGACGCATCCATCCCCAGCTGTTCATCACGCCATCCGCAACGAGTTTGTCCATCACCGGGACTTCATGCTCAGCCACGAACTTGTCTGCAACATCTTCGTTGCTTGTATCGCAATAGAGATACGTCGCGTAGGTGAAGCCGAGCGATTCCTCCTCGTCCTGTGCGACAGCCATGCCGGCCATACCCAATGTCAGGCCCAATGCTCCCAAAAACGCTCTTTTGATTATTGTTTTCATTGTTTTCCCCAAAAATCGCGGAATGCGATATGTAAGACAGTCTAGTCGAGCGGTGCTGGGCTGTCAGCATTCATTGAGCCATTACTCACTATTGGTCATAACATGTTGAGTTCTCGTACTATTTTTGCCTGCTGTTTTGACACGGTGCGATAAATGAGGCAACTTCAATGGCATGAGGAAGCTGCACTCAGGGATGGATGCCTGGCGCTATATCGTCCGTTCGAATTCGCGACGCAAGACGATAGAAACGTATTTGCCGCTTATCCTGAGTGCTGCCGGCGGTCTCGGCGTTCTTCCGTTTGCCATTCTGCGTTACATACAGGAGCAGTGGGTCGCCGCCGCCATCGACACGGTTATTGTCGCTGGCTTCCTCATTCTCGGCACTTACGTCTACCGAACGAAACGTGTTCGCGGCGCCAGCATTGCGATCGCGATACTGTGCATGAGCGGTGTCATCGCGACTGTTTACGTGGTCGGGCCCCACCAGATCTACTGGGTATTCCCGGCGATCATGGCCGTGTTTTACCTGGTCCGGCCGCGCGAGGCCATGATCTGTACGATCGTGACGATTGTCTCTTTGCTCCCTGCCCTGCTGCCGTCCAGTGATTCGCACGAGACCACCACGATTCTGATTACGATCATGGTAACCGGTGCGTTCGCTTTGGCTTTCTCGCTAATCACAAACAGACAACGAGAGCAGTTACTCGTACTCGCAACCAAGGACCCGCTTACCGGTGCCGGAAACCGGCGCGGGCTCGATGCGAAATTAACGGAAGTCGTCAATGCCTATCGACGATCGGGCACGCCGTCGTCACTGGTCATGATTGACCTCGATCATTTCAAGAAAGTGAACGACGTTCACGGTCATGCGGTCGGGGACCAGATCCTCAAGAGCATCACCGAGATTATTAACCTGCGAATTCGCGTGACCGATAGCCTGTATCGCATCGGTGGCGAGGAGTTTGTCGTCGTCCTCGAAGGTGCTGATCTCGAGCGCGCCGTGCACCTGGCGGAGCAGTTGCGGACCCTCGTCGACGCAAACGAACTCGTCCCGGATCACGCCGTGACGATTTCCCTGGGAGTCGCCGAAATCAGGAACGGCGAGATCGGCAACGACTGGCTGCATCGCGCCGATGAGGCGCTTTACCAGGCCAAAGACGCCGGTCGCAATTCGACCAGCGTCTCTGGCTGATTCCGGTCTTTACTCTTCGAGCGCTTGCAGCGCTTCGATCCGCGCTGCCTCAAACTCGTCGCCCGGGACCCATGTCGGTTTCTCATCCGCGTTGGCGATCGCGAGCCCGGTCCAGTAGCCCAGCAACGCATCATCCACCATGCCATCAAAGGTCCAGCTTGGACTGTACTCATCGGTCGGCTGGTGATAATTCACTTCAGTGTAGTGATTCTGCTGTTCGCGGCCCCACTCCGGCGGACGGTCCACAAAGTCCGTACCCGTGTCGAGGTACATCGCGGGGACGCCGATCTTGGCGAAACTGAACTGGTCGGATCGATAGAAATAGCCCTTGTCCGCAAACTGGTCGGGCTTGACCACCCGGCCCTGTTCGCCAGCAATTAGTGTGACGATCTCATCAACGGTCGACTTCCCAAGACCGACAAACGTAACGTCGTGGGTATGACCCCAGATGTTGCCACCGTCGTAGTTCAGGTTTGCGGCAATCCTGCCGGGCGCAAAGGTCGGATTCGCCGCATAATATTCGGAACCGAGCAGACCCTGCTCTTCGGCACCCACGAGGTTCACCAATATCGAGCGTCGTGGCGGCTCCGGCAGCGCCTTGATTGCCTTGGCGATAGCCATAACCTGCGCGACACCGGTCGCGTTATCCATCGCCCCGTTGTAGATGGCATCACCGTCCTCGTTCGGTGTACCGATGCCAAGATGATCATGGTGAGCTGTGTAGATGACGACCTCGTCCTTGAGCACCGGATCACTGCCTTCTATGAGGCCGAGCACGTTCGCCGACTGGACGCGCGTGATCTCGACATCCATCGCGAGTGATGCCGTGATACCCAGGGGCACCGGTTCGAAATCGCGGTTGTAAGCGGCCTCACGCAGCTCATCAAGATCGAGACCCGCCATCCCCACGAGATCCTTCGCCGAATCCTCTGTCACCCACGCCGATACCTGGCCGCGCGGTTCATCACCGGCCGGCAACTCAAACTGCACACCAGTCCACGATGTCTGCACGACCTGCCAGGGGTAACCGGCGGACGGAGGTGTGTGAATGATGATCGCACCTACCGCACCCTGGCGGGCGGCGCTCAGGTACTTGTAGTCCCAACGGCCGTACCAGAGCCGCGTTTCGCCGGCAAACAGGTCCGGGTCCCAGTCCGGATCATTGTTCATCATCAACAGCACTTTGCCCTTGAGGTCGACGCCCTTGTAGTCGTCCCAGTCATACTCAGGTGCCTGGATACCGTAGCCGACAAAGACGACTTCAGCATCGCTGAACTCGGACCGCGTCTCCTGGACGCCGCTGCCAACAATGAACTGGTCCCATTGCTTGAGCGTCAGCGACTTGCCGTGACCGTCAAACGTCCACGATTCGGGCTGGGACGCATTCACGCCGACAAGATCAAACGGCTGTTCCCAGCTGCCATCCTCGCCGCCGGGCTCGAGCCCGAGTTCCTGCATGCGCTCCGCGAGGTAGGCACGAGCCGCCTCGTCACCACGACTTCCGGGACCACGCCCTTCGTAGCTATCGTCACTGATTTCTACGACGATGCCGCGCATGTAGTCGCCCGCAATTTCTTTTGACGCCAGCTCCGCCGACGGGTTGCCACTTTCCGACTCACTTACCGCCGACGGCGTTGTTTCTGCAGCGTCCGTCGCGGCGTCGCTTTGCGGTGCCTCCTCCGTCGAACAGGCCATAAGGCTGGCGCCGAGCGCAGCAACAAGGATCAATTGAATTTTTTTCACGTATTCACTCCCGGGTCTCTACCCGTTAAAAATCTCTTTCAGGAAATTGGCTATGGCCTGCACCGAGCGCTTATCGGCGGTCGCATTGTAGACGGTGCCCATGTCGGGCGCGTTGGCGGCAGGATTGGTAAACGCGTGCATCGTGTTGCCATACGCGTGCAGCTGCCAGTCTGCGCCCATCGCCGACATCTCGCTCGCGAGCGAGATCACATCGTCGGGTGTTGCCATCGGGTCATCCCAGCCGTGCAGCGCGAGTACCTTTGCCGTGACCGTATTGCCGGTCGTGTTTCCGGGCGCGCCAAACAAGCCGTGAATACTGACGACGCCGGCAATATCTTCCCCCGTGCGGGCGATGTCGAGGACACACAGTCCGCCGAAACAAAAGCCAATGGCCGCAACCCGGCTGGCATCGACTTCCGGCTGGTCCCGCATTGCCGCAAGCGATACCTGTAACCGCTGCTGCAACATCGCCCTGTCGTCAAGGAAGGGTTGCATCAATGCCCCGCTTTCCTCAGGACTGTTGCCACGAACTCCCTTGCCGTAAAGGTCGAGCGCGAACGCAGCATAACCCAGAGCAGCAAGGCCATCCGCCTTGCCGTCTTCATAATCGCTGCGACCACCCCATGCGTGCGACACCAACACGCCCGGCCTCGGTCCGGAAATACTGTCATCCCAGACGATACGGCCCTCAAGGACCGTGTCGCCGTCTCGATACTCAACAAGACGGTGTTGCAAGCTCAATTTAATCTCCCGTGAATTAATGCCGTCGGACGACGAACACCTCATAGCGGCCGTCGGGACCTATAAACCAGGACGCGACGGTACTGCAAATACTGACAACGATGGCGCCGAACACGGCTGCCCAGAATCCTGAAACAGCAAAATTATCGAGGAAGGCCGCAACCAGCCCGAACATCCCGGCGTTGAGAACAAACAGGAACAGGCCGAACGTCACGACAGTGAATGGCAAGGTAAGAATGAAGGCGATCGGGCGAACCAGCGCGTTGACAATCCCAAGCAGCAGCGCGGCCAGGATAAAAGTCCCCGTGCCCGTTATCGAGACACCCGGGACGATTTGCGATGCCATGAACAGCCCGAACATCGCGATGAGCATTCGAAGAATGATTCCCTGCATCGGGGCATTATATCGCCAGATGTGGCGTCGTAGCGATCGAATTACAGCCGGAGCGCGGTCTGCTAGAATCCTCCCCGCCGCGCCCGTAGCTCAGTCGGATAGAGCACCAGATTCCTAATCTGGGGGTCAGAGGTTCGAATCCTCTCGGGCGCGCCACTCTACTCCGTGACGGTTCTCGCCATGCGCCTCGCGAAGTAGTAGATGCGCTGGAGCTTCTCCGCGATATCCATCTCCACGGTATAGGCCTCGATGCGGTGCGGCTCATTGGCTACCAGTCTCTGCGCTTCGTGGGTCGCAGCGGAATTCGTGATACGTGTAATCTCCTTCTTCATCCCTGTGACCGCCTGGGCCGCTTCGTAGTCATCATTGGCCACTGCGCGAATCGCGGCATCAACGGAATCCATCACGACCTGGTGAAAATCACTGAGCACGACCTGAGTCGGTTGGCTGATAGCAACTCCCTTGCCTATGCGCCGACGGCCGAGTTCGACCAGGTTCATCTCAATCACATCGCCGATGTTCTCAAGGTCATTGGCCGCATCCATCAGGTGCATGAGTTCCACGGTCTGTTTTTGCGTCAACTCGGCCTGGCTGATGCGACCCAGGTAGATCACGATCTCAGCGTGGAGGATGTCAACGCGTTCATCGATTGACCGGATCTCGTCGAGGGCCGTCACGCTGCCATGCAGGATTGCCGGCATGATGTCGGCGATCATCTCCAGAACCTGCTCGCCCATATGCCTGATTTCACGCCTGACAAGATCGAGGGCAATCGATGGCGTCGAGAGTACATCCGCATCAAGATACTTGGCGGAGATGACACTCTCCTCGTCCAGCAACTGATCCGGGACCATCCATTCAACCAATCGCGCGATCAACGTTGTGAACCAGATGAAGATCAGGGTGTTGGCGACATTGAAAATTGTGTGCGCGTTTGCGATCTGGCGCGGGGCCTCGGCCGCCAGTTTCTGGGCGCCGTACAGTTCGTCGTGAGTCGGCGAGATAAGCGTCACGAACTCGGCCAGCTGCGTTACGAATCCCAACCACAGCAAGACACCCGCGACATTGAATAGAACGTGCGTCACGGCCGCTCGCAAAGCCTCGCGGGGTTTGCCAATCGCCGCCAGCATCGCCGTCACGCACGTGCCGATATTGGCGCCGAAAGCGAGCGCAATGCCCGCGGGAAGTGTAATGAAGCCCTGCCCGGCCATTACAATAACGATAGCCGTCGTGGCAGATGACGATTGAATGAGTGCCGTGAACGCAGCCGCCACCAGAATGCCGATGAGCGGATGCTCCATCCTGATCATGAGATCGAGGAAAGGCTGGAACGTCCGCAACGGCTGCATGGCGTCGCTCATTATGCTCATGCCGAAGAAAACCAGGCCGAGCCCCATTACAATGCCGCCGTAGTGTTTCAGACTTTTCTTCTTACTGAAGAACAGGAAACCAAAGCCGATTGCGATCATCAGCAACGCCGCCTTGGTCACTTTGAACGCGACGATTTGCGCTGTGATCGTCGTACCGATATTGGCGCCCATGATTACGCCAATCGACTGGGCGAATGACATCAGGCCGGCTGTTGTGAAACCAACAACCAGAACGGTCGTCACTGATGAGGACTGGATGATTGCGGTTACGAACGCACCGGTCATGGCGCCCATGTAGCGATTCGACGTCAATCGCGCAAGAACTGCACGCATCCTCTCACCGGCGACGATCTTGAGGCCCTCGGTCATCTGCTCGATGCCAAACAGGAACAGCGCCAGGCCGCCGAATAGCTGCATCGCCATCTGTCCGACGGCGATAGATGCAGTCTTGTCGTCAGCCGCGAGAACGGGTGCACAAATGCACACCGCAGCAATCAACAGGAGAGTACGTCGCATAGGTGTGCTTCGTTATCCTTTGAGATCGAGTTTCTTGACGATCGTCACCGGAACCGGGCACAGCTGAACAATCTGCGTGGCCTTCGACCCGATGACCAGGTGTTTCAGGCCGGTGCGCCCCTGGCTCCCCATCACCACCATCATTGGCTCGAGATGCTCGACAACCTCCAGGATGCGGGTGACCGGAAGCCCCCTCACCATCAAGCGGTCGGCTTCCTTGAGCGCGGCGATTCCGTCACTTTCCTCGATGGCACGATCCATGAAATGGTCGAATGCTTCGGACGCCATGTCCTGTATCTTCGTGGCCCGTTTCTTCTTTATCAGCTTCGAGTAGTAACCCGGCATTTCACCTGGATCGTGCACTACGTGTAACACGACTAGCGACGCTCCCATGGCTTCGGAATACCCTGCTGCAGTCAGCAGCGCAGCTTCCGAATGAGCGGAAAAATCGACCGGCACGAGAATTATCCCGCCTTGTGTCTTCTGCCGTGCGGCCACAGCGTGTTCCCGAACTTCGGCACTGCTTGTCGCCAGATCTGCCATGCCACTACTCCACTTTGCCTCACAAGTATTTTAGCAGTGCGGGCAATTGCCATTATCAGTAATACAACCTATGGTTGCGCAATGAACGAGGAGCAACGGATCAGTTCGATGATCGCCGAGCACCGGCAGTTATTGCTGCGCATGCTCGTCAAGATCACCGTCTACTATGTCATCTTGGGTTCTGCGCTGGCGCTGGCCGCGTCGCTGGCGCCCGGGTTCGTCGATCAACTCCCGCTGGGTGGGGTCGGAGAAATTTCAGACTTCGGGTCGTCGAGTATCTATGACCTCGAGGAGGCACTCCTAAGCGCTGACGACGAGCAGATCGAGGATATCGTGACCGAGAACACACGCGCACGACTGGCGCGTGGTCCGGCGTGGTTGCACGAGGCCCTTTCGCTCATTTACGCGATGGCGTCGACGCTGTTGCTGATGTTCCCGGTGTCCTGGGTATACAGGGCCATCCATGATGGCAGCGTCTACGATCATTCCATCGACACAACAGCCCTGGTTCTCCCGGCCGTCGTTGCCGGAATCGTCACGGTCGTCCAACACAGCCTCGCACTCGCATTCAGCCTGGCAGGTATCGTCGCAGGCGTACGTTTCCGGCGAGCGCTCAGCGATACCTTCGACACGCTCTTCATTCTCGCATCAATTGGTGTCGGCATCGCTGCCGGCGTGAAGTCGATTGAAATCGCCGTGGTAATCACTGTGTTCTTCAATTATGCATCGATCGGCGTCTGCGCATTCGGCGACGGCCTTGAGTCGCAACACGAGGTGCGTGACAAGATTCGACGCAAAGGCGCCAAGGCAGCGAAGATCAGGGAAAAGGAAGCCCGGGCTGACCCGAACGGCCCTATGTCGAATCTTTAGCTGCCGCCTCTTCGGCGAGCATCGCATCAAGCTGCTCACGCCCACGGCATCGGTCGAGGACCTGTTTCTTGAGTTTGGCTTCGTCTTCGAGAATTTCGAAATAGGACTTGAGGTAACTCAGCGTACGATTTCGCGACAGCCGGCTTAGCTCGGGCATGTCCGCATACAGCGCGACGATCTCTTCTTTCTTCGACAGAACATGGGCTATCGCTTCTTCGAGGACCTCGGGTGGCTGACACATGCCGCGATAGAAGCGGGTCCGCACGAGACGAATAGGAAGGTGTTCGGGCGGTGCAGCGTAATTCGCATTGACCAGGCCCGACATGTCGAAGTCGTAGGGTATTGGTATGCGCCTGACCGGTGCTTCTTCGCGCGTGTACATCACCGAGTTGTGGCAGCAATACTCGCCCTCAGGTCCTTTCAACACCGAGTAGTCATGATTCGATATCAGCAGCTGGAACAACTCGACGAGCGCCGTCGAGGGCCGATCGAGTTCCTCGAACTGATTCTCAACGACATTGACCTCGTCCAGTTTGAGGCGCGACGCAAGATCCGCCTCATCTTCGATCACGAACGCCAGGTCCGTCCATGACCGCAATTTGTCGTCGCTGTCTACGTAGCTCAGGCGAATCAGGCGAGTGCCGAAACTCTGGTCCGTCAGGATCTCGTAGGTTCGATACGCAAGGTACTCGAGCAGCAGCTTCTGTTGTGACTCCAGGCCGTGCTGGCACGGGGCCACCAGTTTCAATTTGTCCTGGCCCTTGAACAAGGTGCCTTTGACCTGCGACTTCCTGAAGTTCAATCGCAGCGGCGGCAACTCACAATACTCCCGCCGGAAGTTACCTCGAATGCGGATGGATACGTCGAGGCGCTGGGACTGGCCCTCTTCATTGATGTACGTCCATTGCCCCGGATGGTAAAGACGAACATCGGAGTTGCGCTGGGCGTAGGTCTGCGAAATTGGGGCCGTCAAAACGGCTTTCAGGACCGTATGGTCCTGAAACAGCGGCTTGCGCTCAGCTGCGTCGACGCACGGGACCAGCCCGAGCGTCGCAACGAGAATTATGATCAGGTGTCGGTTCACAGGGTCGATTTATACGGCAACCCAGTGGGATTGTCATACGAAGATACCGAAGGAAAAACGTCACGATTACGGGCATAGTGCGTCAATGCAAGAGACGAACAAAGCGACTGAATTCCAAATTCGGGAGGCGCATAAGGGTGACGCCTTGGTAATCGCGGACTACAACTCGCGGATGGCCGAAGAGACCGAAGGGAAATCGCTGGACCCGGACAGCATTGGTCCCGGCGTACGGGGGCTGCTGGAGAACGCGACCAGGGGGCGATACTGGGTGGCTGAGGCCGATGACGAGATCATCGGCCAGCTCATGATCACCTACGAATGGAGTGACTGGCGCAACGGCACCATCTGGTGGATTCAGAGCGTTTACGTCCCTGAACAATGGCGTCGCAAGGGAGTGTTCACCGCACTCTATCGACATGTAGAATCACTGGCTGCCGCTGCACCCGGCGTTATCGGCCTGCGGCTCTATGTCGAGGAAAACAACAAGCGCGCGCAACAAACCTACGAGGCCCTTGGCATGATCAAGCCGAGTTATCTCGTGATGGAGAGTATTTTGAACAACGGACCCAAGCGGAGATAATCATGTTGGATGTAGGATCTCGAGCACCAGAATTCTTGCTGCCAAACGACGAAGGCAGTGAAACATCCCTCTCCGACCTGCTGGCGGACGGACCGCTTATCCTCTATTTCTATCCCGCCGATTTCACGCCCGGGTGCACAAAAGAGGCCTGTTCGATCCGCGATATTCACAACGACATCCAGTCTGTCGGCCTGCAAGTCGCCGGCATCAGCCCGCAGGATGAGGACAGTCACCAGCGATTCCGTGCCGAGCACAAGCTTCCATTCATCCTGCTAAGCGACCCTGAAAAAGTGGCCATCAAGATGTATGACGTCGATGGTCCATTCGGCGTCGGCGTGCGGCGAGCGACGTTTCTTATCAACCAGGATCGCAAGATCCAGGACGCCGTGATGGCTGACGTACGCATCGGGCGCCACAAGGAATTCATCGAAAAGGCTGTCATCCTGCGTGAGACCGCAGGTAAGCGTCACGACGACTAGTCGCCCTGCACGGTTACGATGACGCGACGTTCGTGCGGCGCGCGCCGATGCTCCCACAGGTACACACCTTGCCACGTGCCGAGAGCGCACTGCCCGTCGCGTACCGGGATATTCAGGTCCGAGCCTGTCAACACGCTCCGCACATGCGCGGCCATGTCATCGGGACCTTCCGCGGTATGCGTGAACATCGGGTCGCCATCAGGGACTTGCGACGCCATGAACGATTCCATGTCTCGCATGACGCTGGGATCAGCATTCTCGCAGAGCATAAGCGATGCGCTCGTATGGCAGACGAATACGTGGCAAATACCCGTCCTGACGTCCGACTTACGTACCGCAGCCTGCACATCACGACTCAGGTCGTAGGTACCCCGACCCCGGGTAGAGACCCGGATTTCAGTCTGTGCTATCACGAACAACGGGCTCGGGAATATAGGGTTCGCCGTACCGCAGCCGGATTGTTTTCGTTTTGCCAAACCAGGGGATCGAGACAATGTAGATATTGTCGTACTCGTTCTCAGCGATTTCCGGCACTCTCTTGCTCGCACCCATATTGCCAATCAGGGCCGGCACGGTATTGCTGTGACCCACAACGAGAATGATCTTGCCTTTGTGCTCCCTGACGACCTTTTCCATGATCGCCTCGGTATCGGCGGCGTCGTAGGAATTGATCGGTAGATCCAGCGCTTCAGCCACAGGGCGAACCGTTTCTTCGGTGCGCCGATACGGTGTCGAATAGATGGCATCGATTCCCTGGATGACATCTGCATCCACGAGTTGCCGTGTCAGCTCGGCAACGCGGCGCTGGCCGGCGGGGCTCAGCCCGGGATCGTCGGCCGGCATCGCCGCCTTTTCCGCATGCCGTACGAAGATGACCGTGGTCGTGGCCTGAGACTCCAGGAACCAGGCGAGAGCGAAGGCAAGCGCGGTGTAGATGATGACGACCTGAATACGCCGCTGGCGCCGGCGTTTGCGGCGCTCAATGTCGGAAATCGGTTTTCGCATGGGGAGCGACTTTACGAGTTTTCGTCGCCTTTGACCACGTGATATTCGCCTTCAATCACGCCACCTGGCGCCTGCCCCTGGGAAGGCGGCTGGGAGCCCGCCTGTTTGCGGAGCTTGCGATTGAACCACCAGACACGTAACGCAATGATGCCTCCGAGCACGAGGATGACGCTGCCAAATACGACAAACGCGAAGAAACCGAGCACGATGGATGCGCCGATGGCCAGCGTACCTACAATGACAACCAGTGCATTGGCGATCGGATTACCAGCGGGAATACCGCGATTCATTGAGGAATATTTCATTCTTTCCTAGTGTAGAACCCTTCGAACGACGTGGTCCAGGTTTCCCCGCCATCGCCCGACTGTTCAAAAAACTGCCGAACACGGCCATCTGGCAGTAAGGTCCAGAGGCCGCGGAACGGAATTGTCGTGTCTGTACCTACGGTGTGCATTGTACCCACTAACAGCATGCCATCCTCAGTCAGTCCGCCACGAATATTGATCTGGCTGCCACCTTCGGCGTTCCAAACCTGAACCCATTCGCCTGTGACCTGGTCGACGTAGTTGATGCTCTGACCGGTCCCACCGGCCGAATTTACCCAGCGTTCCACCAGGACACAGCCGCGCTCCTCTTTCTGGATCGAGTTGGTTCCGGCAAGTACGCCGGCTGGCCCGTGGACTTCCCAGTCCCCAACCCAGAAATCGAACTCCGCAAATGCCGCGTTGTGTTCGCACGGATACGCAAGTTTCGACATCTCCGCTACGGCCGTGTCATAGCCCGATTCACCTTTCAGGGTACTCAGTATGGGGTCGTTTACGATATATCCAACGCTGGTGAAGCCCGACGCCGCGATCGCCTCCACAGCGGCAACCGCCTTGTCACGTTCGTCCGCCAGCGTATGCAGGCGGGCGCGCTCAAAATTGATCCGAATCGGCGAGAATTCGAGCTTCTCGGCCGCGTCCAGCGCCTCATGCGCTTTGTCGTAGTCTTCTGCCGCCCTCGCAGCCTGGGCACTTTGGTACCAGCCGCTACCATCAAGTTCCGGCGGAGAGTCGGCCATTGCTATCGAGGTTAATCCTATAATTATCAATGCATTCCACATTTTTCCAAGAAATGACATAACTATGGTCCCCTAATGTGTATCAGGCTTCAGACCATCGATCGTGCAGCAGGTTCGGTATTCCGGCAAGCATTGACCCGAAAAGGTTGAATCATCACCGCTCTGCCAGCACAATGCGCCGTCGCAAAGCCTGAGGGATGGCGCATCAATCCCCTTCGATGGTGATGACAATTTGGAGAGGTGGCAGAGCGGTTGAATGCACTGGTCTTGAAAACCAGCAAAGGTTAGTAGCCTTTCGTGGGTTCGAATCCCACCCTCTCCGCCAGTCACCACAAATTGAACAACAAGGATCCCAACCATGCCCACCACCCTCGTCACCGGTTGCAACCGCGGTATCGGCCTGCAACTCGTCTCACAACTGCACGACCGCGGCGATGCCGTTATCGGTGTCTGCAGGAACGCCAGCGCCGATCTCAAGGATCTCGGCATTCGGGTCATCGATGGCATCGATGTCTCCGACAGCGCCTCAGTTTCCCAACTCAAAGCCAGCCTCGGCGACGAGCCGCTTGATGTGCTGATCAATAACGCCGGCATCCTGCGACGCGATACCTTCGGGGAGCTCGACTACGAGGAGATGCTCCTGCAGTACGAGGTCAATGCGCTCGGCCCTCTGCGTGTGACAGAAGCGCTGTCGGATAACTTGCGGAACGGCTCCAAGGTCGCCATCGTCACCAGCCGCGTCGGCTCGATTGACGACAATGGGTCGGGAGGTAACTGGGGCTATCGTGCGTCCAAGACCGCGGTCAACATGATCGGCACCAATCTCATGCACGAACTGAAACCCCGAGGAATTGCTGTCGCACTGCTTCACCCGGGTCTCGTCGCCACGGACATGACTGGCAATCACGGCATCTCGCCCGGAGAGTCCGCCAGCGGGCTGATTGCACGCATCGATGAGCTAAGTATCGAGAATTCTGGTGGATTCTGGCATGCCGAGGGATACAGGCTTCCCTGGTAGCAACTTGATACCGGGATATAAGTCACCAGATCCCTGTCTGATCTTTGGTAGAATTCGCTCACTATTGAACATATTGGAGTTGTTCGCATGCAAGACAATCTGAATACCGTTGCGCCAGTCTCGTCTCTGGATGTCGCAGACAGGTCAGCCTTCATCTGGAAGTGCTACGCACATGTCGTTGGCGCTATCCTCGCAGTGCTGGCGATCGAAACGTACCTGTTCTCGTCCGGGGTAGCCTGGCAGATCGCCGAACCGATGCTTAATAGCCCAATGCTGGTCCTGGCCGCGTTTATCGGCCTGAGCTGGGGCGCGAGCCACTTCGCCCACACATTGAAATCGACGACGTCGCAATACATCGCATTTGCTGTCCTGGTGGTCGCATGGTCTCTGATGTTCGTTCCGATGCTGGCCATGGCCCTGATCATGGATCAAACCGGCAGCATGATCGAAAGCGCTGTTGGCGTGACCATCTTTGGCTGCGTCGCCCTGATTGCAACGGTCATGATTACTCGTAAGGACTTCTCATTCCTGCGAGGCATCCTGGTCTGGGGCTTCTTTATCGCCATGGGCCTAATCGCGTCTTCGCTGATCTTCGGCTGGAACCTGGGCACCTGGTTCTCGGTCGGCATGATCGGCTTTGCAGGCGTCGCCGTGTTGTATGACACCTCAAACATCATGCACCACTACCCGCAGGACAAGTACGTTGCCGCGTCCATGGCGCTGTTCTCGTCTATCGCACTCATGTTCTGGTATATCCTGCGCCTGTTCATGAGCCGCGACTAACGCGCACTTCCAAGGCAATTAAGAAGGGGCCCGGCGGGCCCCTTTTTTTATTCAGGCTTGCGCTGCCTCAATACGTTCAAGGCCGCCCATGTACGGTCGCAACAGCTCGGGTATTCGAATACTGCCATCGGCTTCCTGGTAGTTCTCCATCACGGCAATCAGCGCCCTGCCCGCAGCAACGCCCGATCCATTCAGCGTATGCAACAACTCGGGCTTGCCGGTCTCGGGATTACGCCGCCGCGCTTTCATGCGCCGCGCCTGGTAATCGTTGTAGTTGCTGCAGGATGAAATCTCGCGGTATTTCTGCTGGCCGGGCAACCACACCTCGATGTCATAGGTCTTGGCCGAACCAAAACCGACGTCGCCCGCGCACAGCGTAACGACCCGATATGGCAGGTCGAGTTTCTGCAGGATGACTTCAGCGTGTCCGGTCAGCTCTTCGAGTGCCTGCATCGACGCGTCCGGCGCAACGAACTGCACGAGTTCGACCTTCTCGAACTGGTGCTGGCGAATCATGCCCCGCGTGTCCTGCCCGTGCGATCCCGCCTCGGAGCGAAAACACGGCGTGTGCGCGACGTGACGAACGGGAAGATCGTCCGCGTCATAGATCATGTCGCGCGCGAGATTCGTCACAGGTACTTCGGCCGTCGGAATCAGGTAGAACGGTGTCTCCGTTTCCGTCTTGAAGAGATCTTCTTCAAACTTCGGCAGCTGGCCAGTGCCGACGAGCGCCTGCCCACGAACCAGGTACGGCGCGTAGGTTTCGGTATAGCCGTGTTCGGTAGTGTGTGTATCCAGCATGAACTGGATTAATGCACGCTGTAGCCTGGCCAATGCCCCGGTCATGACGACAAAACGCGCACCTGAGATCTTGCTGGCCGCGTCGAAATCGAGCTGCCCGAGCTTCTCACCCAACTCAATGTGATCACGCGCTGCAAATCCCAGTTCGGCGGGCTCGCCCCAGCGACGTACCTCGAGGTTGTCATCTTCGGTCGTGCCATCGGGCACGTCGTCAGCCAAAAGGTTCGGCAGCCCCAGTTCGATGTCATTGAGCTCGCCCTGCACTTCCTGCAGAGCCTGTTCGCTCGCCTCCAGGCGATCCCCAAGGTCCTTTACAGCCGCCAGCAGCGGCTCGATATCCTCGCCCTGCGCCTTGGCCTTGCCGATGCTCTTGGCGCTCGTATTACGCTCGTTTTGCAGGGTTTCTGTTTCAACCTGCAGCGATTTTCGACGCTCGTCCAGGGCAAGATACGCGGCGGCATCGAAGTCAAAGCCGCGGCGAGCCAGGTTGGCGGCCACATCAGCGGTCGACTGGCGAAGTAATTTTGGATCAATCATTGGTCTTTTCTGCTTGTCTTTTCGCGTGCGCGACGCTCAATGTCGTCGAGCTTTTCCTTGATTCGGATCTCGAGTCCGCGAGGCACGGGATGATAATACTTAACCGGGCTCATGTCGTCGGGAAAGTAGGTTTCTCCGAGAGCGACGCCGCCGTCTTCGTCGTGCGCGTAGCGATAGTTGTCACCGTAGCCGAGATCTTTCATCAGTGTTGTCGGCGCATTGCGCAGGTGCATCGGCACTTCAAGAGAGCCCTTGTCCCTGGCATCCGCCATGGCCGCCTTGAATGCCGTGTACACGGCATTGCTCTTGGGTGCACAGGCCAGGAAAACCACCGCGTGACCGATCGCCAGTTCGCCCTCGGGGCTACCCAGTCGTTCGTACACGTTCCACGCATCGAGAGTGATCTGCAATGCACGCGGGTCCGCATTGCCGATATCTTCCGACGCGACCCGGATCAGCCGCCTCGCGATGTACAATGGATCGCAGCCACCGTCGAGCATGCGCGCGAGCCAGTAGAGCGATGCATCCGGATCCGTTCCACGGATGGCCTTGTGCAACGCTGAGACCTGGTCGTAGAAATACTCACCCTGTTTGTCGAACCTGCGCCTGCTCCCTGACGCCACTTCAGCCACTGTCTCATCCGATATTGCCCCATCGGCAGCCAGGTCGGCTGCCAACTCGAGCAGGTTCAGTGAGCGGCGCGCATCGCCATCTGCCGCAACGGCGATCGTCCGCAGCGACTCGTCAGCGATCGTGTAATTACCGCCCAGTCCTCGTTCCTCGTCGGCCAATGCTCGTTGCAGTACGGCGAGCAGATCGTCCTCGGTCAGCGACTTGAGCACGTAGACACGCGCCCGTGAGAGCAGCGCGTTGTTCAGCTCGAACGACGGATTTTCGGTCGTCGCGCCAATGAACGTCAGCGTGCCGTCCTCGACGTACGGCAGGAAGGCATCCTGCTGCGACTTGTTGAAGCGATGTACCTCGTCGAGGAACAGGACGGTGCTGCGATTGCTCATATGCCGGTGCTGTTCCGCTTCGGAAACTGCTGCACGGATGTCCTTGACGCCGGCCATGACGGCCGACAAGCCGATGAAATGTGAATCGGTCGTCTTGGCGATCATGCGCGCGAGCGTCGTCTTGCCGGTTCCAGGAGGCCCCCAGAAGATCATCGAGTGCGCACGGCCCTGCTCGATCGCGCGCAGCAGCGGTTTGCCGGCTTCCAGCAGATGGCGCTGCCCCGAAAACTCGGCGAGCGCCGCCGGTCGCATGCGGTCAGCCAGGGGCCGGTCGTTGCCGGCCGCCGCTTCAGTGGCAAATAGGTCGGTCAATGCGAGCTTCGTCTCAAGTACCAGTCTTCAACGCGCAATCCCCATCCACCGAGGCCTGCCATTGCGACTACAAGACCCGCGATTATACCGGCTGTGTTCGCCAGGATGTCGTTCCACTCGGCCGATCGGTAGCTGACCTGTAGCTGACAGAACTCGACGAACAGGCCGAACGCCACGAGGCCTGCTGCGACGAGCCAGTAGCGCCGCTTCTCGAACAATCCGCAGAACCAGACCGACAGGACCGTGAACGTGACGGCATGCATCCATTTGTCGGCGTGCTTCAGCCAGGAAAGTGCGTCGGGTTTGGTGTCGAAAAACCAATACGCGGGCGCCAGCGTCGCGAACAACACGCCAATCAGGATCAGGACACTCAGGGCCCGCCACAGCCGGGCGTGCCGGAGCGGCAACATCAGGGAGAGGATTCTTCTGCCATGACAGGCACGCCGACCAGGTCCGCATCCTCGGGCACCGTGAACTCGAAGCGCTCGCCGTCAATCGGCTCGTTGGTTGTGACATCGTGCAAGGCGACCAGGGTTCTCTGCTCCAGGTTGTCAAAGAACACCATCCGGGTGAGCTGACCGTCGGAGAATCCGAGCTCCATACGCTCGAAGCCACTCCTGGTATCGATGGGAATCATGCGCACCCAGGTCGTGCCCTCTTCGACCATGGATCCATCGAAACGAAACTGCGACAGGGCGTCTTCTGAACCACCCAACAGCAATGCGGGCGTGTTAGCGAGCGCCTGCGCCTGTGGCTTGACCGTCACCTGCGCAAGGTCAACATCGTAGCTCCAGATGTTGAGACCGTCAGCAACCAGGAGTTGCTCGTAGGGCTCGGCATAGGCCCAATGGAAACGCCCCGGACGTTCAATCTCCAGCGTGCCACTCGAGCGCTCGATAACGACCCCGGCGGCATCGACAAGAGACTGCTCGAAACGCCCCTGCAGGGTAATGACGTCATTGACGAAGGCACTAACGAGCTTCTCGCCGACCTCGTCCACCCTGGCCTGCGCGTGGACTGTATTTCCTGCCAGGCTGATCGCAAGAACTGCCGCCAGCACAATGTTTTTTCCGGTCACGCGCTAATCCTTAAGCCAAAAGCCAGGTCCGTTTATTCGTCAGCCGGGCTGGTGGGCACGAGTATCTCGCGCGTTCCATTTGGCTGCAGCGGCCCGACCATTCCGGCCGCCTCCATCGACTCGACCATGCGCGCCGCCCGGTTGTAACCGATCTTGAGGCGCCTCTGGACACCGGAAATCGACGCCTTGCGGGTCTCCATGACGACCTGAACCGCCTGGTCGTACAGCGGATCCTGTTCGGCGTCGGCACTATCGGCCGACGGCTTGTCGATTCCGAGGAGTCCTGGAGTTGGACTCGATGGCCCCTCGAGAATTTCATCAATATAGCGGGGAGACCCCGTTTTCTTCAGGTGCCGCACGACGGAATGCACCTCGTTGTCGGCCACAAAGGCGCCGTGCACGCGTACGGGTAATGAGGTCCCGGGCGGCAGGTACAGCATGTCGCCGTGGCCCAGCAGATTCTCGGCGCCCTGCTGGTCGAGAATGGTCCGTGAATCCACCCTGGCGGATACCTGGAATGCGATTCTCGTCGGTACGTTGGCCTTGATCAGGCCCGTGATGACGTCGACCGACGGCCGCTGCGTCGCGAGAATCATGTGAATTCCGGACGCGCGCGCCTTCTGCGCAAGTCGCGCGATCAGCTCTTCGACCTTCTTGCCGACAATCATCATCATGTCAGCAAGTTCGTCAATCACGACAACAATGAACGGCAAGGGCATCAGCGTCGGATGTTCGATGGGCTTTTCTTCGTCGAAAATCTCGGGCGGCCGGAATGTCGGGTCCTTAAGCGGCTCGCCCGCATCGATCGCCTCACGGACTTTACGGTTGTAGCCACCGATGTTGCGCACGCCCAGCTTCGACATCAGCGCATAACGCCGGTCCATTTCCGCGACACACCAACGCAGCGAATTCGACGCCTCCTTCATGTCGGTCACCACCGGCGACAGCAAGTGCGGGATACCCTCGTACACCGAGAGCTCCAGCATCTTGGGATCGATCATGATCAGGCGCACTTGCTCGGGCTGCGTCTTGTAGAGAATGCTGAGCACCATCGCATTAATGCCGACGGACTTACCCGAGCCTGTCGTTCCCGCGATCAGAAGATGCGGCATACGCGCCAGGTCGGCCACGACGGAATTGCCGCCGATGTCTTTGCCAAGCGCTAGAGTCAGTGGCGACGACATGTCGTCGTAAGCTCGCGACTTGAGTATTTCCCCCAGCGTTACAAGCTGGCGATTCTCATTGGGAATCTCGAGACCGACAAATGACTTGCCCGGAATAACCTCAACGATGCGCACGCTTACCACCGACAGGGAGCGCGCAAGATCCTTGGAGAGGTTTGCTATCTGGCTGACCTTGACGCCGGGTGCCGGATCCAGTTCGAAGCGCGTAATAACCGGGCCTGGCGAAACCGACTTGACCTCAACATCGATACCGAAGTCCTTGAGCTTGAGCTCCACCAGCCTCGACATCGCTTCCAGCGAATCCTTCGACCAGCCCTGCTTCTGTTCCGGCGGATCATCGAGCAGCGACAATGGCGGCAATTCGCCCGCGGCAGCCGGTTCGAACAGCGGTACCTGGCGTTCTTTCTCGGCGCGCGCGCTCGGTTCCAGCGACGGCAGGACCGGCTCGATGCGAGGTTTTGCCCGCGTCGCCTTGAGCTTCTTCTCGACTTTGACGACGTCCTGGCGCGCGGCAGCCTGCTTGCGACCCTCTGCCTTGTCACGCAACTCGCTAATCTTGAAGACCGCCTTCTCATAGCCGATCAGGCACCAGTGCCCGATCTTGTCCATGACACTGATCCAGGAGATCCCGAGGAACAGCGATATCGACGCTACCCACAAACAGAACAGGAGCGTGCTGGCACCGAGCAACTTCATGACGCTGACAAGGCTCTCGCCGATCGCCTTACCTATGATGCCGCCGGCGGAATTGTGAAAACCGCTCGAAGAAAAATGCAGGGCCGACAAAGCACAACTTGTTACCAGCGTGGCCAGGAAACCCGTGAACCGGAGCCCGAAATCGAGCTTCGTCAGTTCGATCTGGGTCTTTTGCTCGCGGTACAGCATCCAGCCCAGGTAGAACACCATCAGTACGAACAGATACGCGGGCCGCCCGAAGAAACTGAATAAGAAGTCCGCTGTGTAAGCGCCGACACGCCCAATGCCGTTGCGCACAGCGGCATCGGTCGTCGCCTGGCTGAATCCGGGGTCTGCGGTGTCGTAGGTGAACAACGCGTACCAGAGAATCAGCGCAAGCGCGCCAAATACGTACAACGCACCCTCGCGCAACGCGCGATTAACCTGCGATGACAACCGCGATTCCGGCTGCCTGGCTTTAGCGGCTCTTGCCATAAAGAAACTGTTTTCCCTACACTTGCCCAGCGATACATCAATAACGCGCCGATCCGCATAAAGCTTGCCCGCATCTCAAGCCTTGAAAGTCGTCCTCGGGACCGCATTTCCGGGCTCTGCGCGGGCAGATCAGTGCAACGTCATATTACGGATAAATTATACATGAGTGACTCAAAACATTACCGGGTTCTGATTCTGGGCTCAGGCCCTGCCGGTTACGCCGCCGCTGTTTACGCCGCGCGAGCCAACCTCAACCCGGTCATCATCACGGGTATCGAACAGGGTGGCCAGCTGATGACCACCACCGATGTCGACAACTGGCCCGGCGATGTAGAGGGACTGCAAGGTCCCGAGCTCATGGATCGCATGTTGCGGCATGCGCAGCGCTTCAACACCGAGATCGTCAATGATCATATTCACAAGGTCGATGTCACGCGGCGACCGTTCCACCTGGAAGGCGACGTCGGCAACTACACCTGCGATGCCCTGATTATTGCCACGGGTGCGACGGCCATGTACCTCGGTCTTCCGTCCGAAGAGGCGTTCAAGGGACGCGGAGTCTCCGCGTGCGCGACCTGTGACGGTTTCTTCTATCGCGGCAAACCGGTCGCTGTCATCGGCGGCGGCAACACGGCTGTCGAGGAAGCGCTCTATCTGAGCAACATCGCATCGAAAGTAACGCTTGTGCATCGTCGCGACGAGTTGCGCGCCGAGAAAATCCTCCAGGACCACCTGTTCGAAAAAGAACGGGAAGGCAAGGTCGAGATCAAGTGGGACCATGTTCTCGACGAAGTGCTCGGCGATGATGCCGGCGTGACCGGCATGCGCATTCGCAGCACCAAGGATTCCGATCAGACAACAGATGTTGATCTTGATGGCGTTTTCATTGCCATCGGCCACAAACCGAACACGAGCCTGTTTGACGGCCAGCTCGACATGAAAAACGGTTACATCATCGTCAAATCAGGTATCGAAGGCGACGCGACGGCCACGAGCATCCCCGGCGTTTACGCGGCCGGCGATGTGGCCGACCAGGTTTATCGACAGGCGATCACGTCAGCCGGCGCGGGCTGTATGGCCGCACTCGATGCCGAGAAGTTCATCGACGCGCTGGATTCCGGTGACGCGACCGCAGACGACGCGGCCGCGTAGGCCCTAGTTGAAGGTCACCGTACACGACAGCATCTCCGCGATCGCCAGCGCGGACTGGAATGCCCTGGCGGGCGACTCATTCCCTTTCCTCAATCATGCGTTTCTCGAGCTTGCCGAGCAGACCGGTAGCGTCTCGCCCGACGCGGGCTGGACACCACGTCACCTGACGCTCGAGACAGGCGGGAAGCTGCGTGCGGCTCTGCCCCTATACGAAAAAAGCCATTCCTGGGGCGAATTCGTTTTTGACTGGGCCTGGGCACAGGCATACGAACAGGCGGGATTCGACTACTACCCGAAACTCGTCTCCGCGGTGCCCTTCACGCCTGCGCCGGCCACCCGCATTCTGCTGGCCGACCAGGACGATGTTGAAGCAGCGCAGGTCCTGGTCGCCGCGGCGACAAAGCTGGCGAGCGACACAGGGTGTTCGTCGGTGCATTTCCTGTTTCCCGAGGAACAGGAAGTCACGCTGTTCGAGGAATGCGGCCTGTTGATCCGCAAGGACTGCCAGTTCCACTGGCACAACCGCGATTACGGCAGCTTCGATGACTTCCTCGCGACGTTCACGTCCGCCAAGCGCAAGAAGGCGAAACGCGATCGACGCCGCGTCGCGGAAAACGGCATCCGCTTCAGGCGTCTGCACGGTGCGGATCTTGACCCGGACATCTGGTCAACGGTCTACGCATTGATTGCACGCACTTTCACGATGCGAGGCTCGCTGCCCTACTTCAACCAGGCGTTTTTCGAAGGCCTGGGTACACGCCTGCCCGACAACATCCTCGTTATTCTCGCCGAACTCGAGGGACAAGCGGTCGCTGCTGCTGTGTTCTTCGAAAGCGCGACAACCCTGTACGGGCGCTACTGGGGCAGCGATGGGCACTTTGATGCGCTGCATTTCGAGACCTGCTACTACCAGGGCATCGAATACTGCATCGAGACGGGCAAGCAGCTCTTCGAGCCGGGAACGCAAGGCGAGCACAAGATCAGCCGTGGTTTTTCTCCCGTGACGACCTGGTCCGCGCATTGGCTGGCACACCCGGAGTTTGCCGACGCCATCGGCCGCTATCTCGATGCGGAGGGACGCCATATCGAGAAGTACATCGAGACGGTCGACCGCCACACGCCCTACAAGGACGAAGAATGAGCAGCAACCGCGTAGTGTGGCTGACTACCGACGATGCGCCCGAATCTTTCCCGGCCGTGGAAACCGCGCTGCGCGAGCCGGACGGTCTGCTTGCGGCTGGCGGCGACCTCAGCCCCGAACGGCTGCTCGCGGCTTATCGGCAAGGCATCTTCCCGTGGTACGACGAAGGCCAGCCGCTGCTGTGGTGGTCTCCTGACCCTCGCTGTGTATTTCGCAAAGGAGACCTGCATGCGTCACGGCGCCTGCTACGTGAATTGCGCCATTCCGTGGCACAGGTGACATTCAATACGGCATTTGGCAAGGTCATCCGCGCCTGCGCCGGCCCCCGTCGGTACGAGCAGGGCACGTGGATAACCAACGACATGATTGACGCCTACGAGCGCCTGCACCAGGACGGCTGGGCGCATTCCGTCGAGGTCTGGCAGGACGAAGAGCTCATTGGCGGGCTCTATGGACTCATTATCGGGCGGGCAGTGTTTGGCGAATCGATGTTCAGCAAGCACTCAAATGCGTCCAAGATCGCACTCATGACCCTCGACCGGATGTTGGCGGACGGCTCACTGGGGGTCATCGATTGCCAGGTGCAGTCCAGTCACTTGCTCTCATTGGGAGCTTCCGTTATTCCCCGGGCGGATTTCACTGCAATGCTCGATGATCTCTGCGATCCGAAGGTGGCATTTGAAAACTGGCCAACCGGCCCCATAAAGGCAAGTGAATTAGTGCCGAACTAGTCCCTGCGGTGCCTGCACATTGCAATACCGGGGGCGTTTCTGCACAATTCGCCAGCCTTTTAGCAGTACAGGATTTACAGACCCTTGGCGAAAGAAGAAGCCATTCAGATGGAAGGCGTCGTTACGGAGACGCTGCCCAACACCACGTTTCGAGTTGAACTCGAGAACGGACACGTGGTGACGGCGCATATCTCCGGAAAGATGCGCAAGAACTACATTCGTATTCTCACGGGCGACAAAGTCACCGTGGAACTCACGCCGTACGACCTTTCCAAAGGCCGTATCGTCTATCGCGGACGATAGACCCAGCGGAGGTTAACTACTCCGGCAGGTGTTCGAGTTCCTTTAGCACCGGCTCAGCAATCAATTCCAGCTTCCCGTCCTTGCCGACGGTGATCTTCACGTGCCCGCCGCCCTCGAGGCTGCCGAACAGCAGTTCCTCGGCCAACGGCCGCTTAATCTCCTCCTGGATCACCCGAGCCATTGGACGTGCGCCCATCTTCGGATCGTAGCCACGTTCGGCAATCCACTCGCGCGCATCGTCGTCGAGTTCCAGCGTGACGTTGTTGTTACCGAGCTTGGCCTCAAGCTCGACGATCAGCTTATCGACAACACGAATAATCGAGTCGACTTCAAGTGCCGCGAACTGGATGATCGCGTCCAGGCGATTCCGGAATTCGGGCGAGAACTTCTTCTTGAGGATCTCCATGCCATCCGTGGTGTTGTCCTGCTGAGTAAACCCGATCGACGTCCTGCTCATTTCCTGGGCGCCCGCATTGGTCGTCATGACGAGAATGACGTTGCGGAAATCAGCTTTGCGACCATTGTTGTCGGTTAGCTTGCCGTGATCCATTACCTGCAGCAGCAGGTTGAATACTTCCGGGTCTGCTTTCTCGATCTCATCCAGCAAGACGACACAGTGCGGGTTCTTGCTGACGGCCTCCGTGAGCAAGCCGCCCTGGTCAAAGCCGACGTAGCCCGGGGGCGCACCGATAAGCCGCGAGACCGTGTGCTTCTCCATGTACTCGGACATGTCAAAACGCAACAACTCGACGCCCATGAGCAGTGCCAACTGCCGCGTCACCTCGGTCTTGCCGACGCCGGTAGGTCCTGCAAACAGGAAGGCGCCGATCGGCTTCTCTTCCTCGCGCAGGCCCGAACGCGCCATCTTGATGGCGCCGCCGAGCGCCTCGATGGCCCGGTCCTGGCCGAAAATAGTCAGCTTGAGATCGCGTTCCAGCGTACGCAGCGCATCACGATCGGACGCCGATACGCTCTTCGCCGGGATGCGCGCCATCTTGGCGACGACGTTTTCGACGAGTTCGACCGTTACGGCCTCACTACGATTGCCAACCGGCATCAGGCGCAGCCTGGCACCGGCCTCGTCCATCACGTCGATGGCCTTGTCCGGCAGGTGACGATCGTTGATATGACGAGCAGAGAGATCCACAGCGGCCTCGAGCGCGGCCGGCTCGTAACGAATCCCATGATGCTCCTCAAAGCGAGACTTCAGGCCTTTCAGTATCTCCTTGGTCTCCGGAATCGTCGGTTCAGGTACATCTATTTTCTGGAAACGTCTCGCAAGTGCATGATCTTTCTCAAAAATACCACGATATTCTGAGTACGTTGTGGAGCCAATGCAGCGAATCTCGCCGTTGGCCAGCACGGGCTTGATCAGGTTACTGGCGTCCATCACGCCGCCCGATGCGGCGCCCGCCCCGATCACGGTGTGAATCTCGTCGATAAACAGGATGGCGCCCGGGTCCTTGCGGATTTCGGCGATAACACCCTTGAGCCGTTTTTCGAAGTCGCCCCGGTACTTGGTGCCCGCAATGAGCGTGCCCATATCGAGCGCAAAGATCGTGCTGTCCTGGAGTACCTCGGGCACGCGCTCTTCGGTAATCATGCGCGCCAGGCCTTCTGCCAGCGCTGTCTTGCCGACCCCGGCTTCACCGACGTATAGGGGGTTGTTCTTGCGGCGGCGGCAGAGAATCTGCACAGTGCGCTCGATTTCGAGTTCACGGCCAATCAGCGGATCGATTTTGCCCTCGATAGCCCGCTGGTTGAGATTGCTCGCATACAGTTCGAGTGGCGAGGCGTCCGGCTCGGCTTCCGCGTCCAGTTGCGTCTCGCCCTCTTCATTCGGCTCGCCGGACACCTGGGGCATGCCGTGCGAGATGAAATTGACGACATCGAGGCGCGTTACATCCTGCAAATTCAGGAAATACACCGCTTGCGACTGCTTTTCGCTGAAAATCGCCACGAGGACATTGCTGCCTGAAACCTCTTTCTTGCCGCTGGACTGCACGTGAAATACGGCACGCTGCAATACCCGCTGGAAGCCGAGCGTCGGCTGAACATCCGCCTCGTCTTCGTCTGCCAGCAACGGGGTCTGCTCATCAATGCTCTCGATAAGCTGACGGCGCAGTTCCGTGATATTGGCTTCGCACGCCTTGAGAATCTCGTGAACCCTCGGGATATCCAGGATCGCGAGCAGCAGGTGCTCTACCGTCATGTATTCGTGACGGCGGTCCCGTGCCCTTTGAAACGCCTCATTCAGGCAAAATTCGAGCTCAGTACTGAGCATGGTCTACAACTCCTGTCACGATTCCTCCATCGTGCAAAGTAACGGGTGCTGGTGTTGTTCTGCAATACCCATGACCTGCGCGACCTTGGTCTCCGCAATTTCATAGTTGAACACGCCACAGACGCCCTTCCCCTTGGTATGAACCTCCAGCATGACCTGCGTGGCCCGCGTTCTCTCCATCCCAAATACGGATTCCAGGATTTCCACGACAAATTCCATTGGCGTGAAATCGTCATTGATCAACACCACCCGGTACAGGGGCGGCTGCTTCAATTTCGGGCGAGCTTCCTCGACGGCCAGGTCGTGGCCGTCGTGTTGCTCATGCTGGTCTGGATGGTCACTCATAGCGATTTCTGGATATACGGTCGATTCCACTTATGTCAATAGCGACAGGTTGCCGCCGTTATACTGGCGAACCATTATATATGGACCCGCCGTCGGGCCGTTATATTATTGCCAAATAACGCATTTTTGGCTCATTGCCGCTTGTCGCTACATCGTTTCAACCCGTATCATCGGGTCGCTACGTTTAAATGGCGTGTGGCAATGGAAGCTGACCCGGCAGGACATGATTAGCAAAGCAAACTGGACGGATTTATCCAGCGTGGACGGAAGTACCGCGCTCGTGACGGCGAACCGGGTTTTGCCCCCGTGGCTGAGCCTGTTGCTTGTCGTTCTTATTGGCTGGCAGATTGCGAAGATTATCTGGATGCTCGTACCTGCGCCCGCCGCCGGCGACGCCGTCGATGTTCCGACTGGCATCACATCGACATCATCATCCGCCGGTAGCGCCGACGTGTCATCGATTGCCTCCAATCATATGTTTGGCCAGGCCGATGCCAATGACGAGCCTGCACTCCAGCCCGTGCAATCGGATACTGAAGCACTGGCAGACACGCGCAAGAACCTGGTCCTCAAGGGGACGATCGCATCGGACTTGCCCGAGTTTTCGGTCGCCGTCATCGAGGTCGACAATTCGGCGCAGAAAGTTTATGCGATCGGTGATTCACTCGGGACCGGCGCCACCTTGCATGAAGTGCACGCGAGTCGCGTCGTACTCAATGAGAACGGCGCCCTGACCAACCTGCGCATTCCGACAGACTTCCCGGTGTCGCGCACAACGGCTACCCGGCGTAACACCAGCTCGACGCGACAAGCTGCCGCCGCCAACAACCGGAGCATTCAGAGTGTCGTCTCGCAGAACCTGTCCAGCCTGACCGAGGTTTTTCGACCCACACCGTATATCGTTAACGGCGAGCAGGTCGGCTACCGCGTATACCCGGGCAGAAATCGGCAACAATTTGCCGCTCTCGGACTGCGCCCCGGTGACCTGATCAAGGACATTGACGGACAGTCACTGTCCGATCCGACCCAGGCGGTCCAGGTCTTCGAGTCACTGGGTACGGCCCAACAGGTTACGCTGACCATCGAACGCAATGGTCAACCACAATCGATCATCCTCAAGACCAGCCAGCTCGATCTGGATGGTGAGCAAACCAAATGACTCAAAAAACAATAAACATCTTCGTTGTCCGGCTGCGGCTGCTCGTCGCGGCATGCCTGTTGTCCGCAATGGCGGTCGCATCGGCGCAGCAACCTGCGGCCACGCTCAACTGGAAAGACGCGGACATCCGGCAGGTCGTCGAGGCAGTATCAGCCGTGACGGGAAAGAACGTCATACTCGATCCGCGTGTGACCGGCCGCGTGACGCTACTCTCTCCGACTCCGCTCGGTCCGGATGCCCTGTACGAGGCATTCCTGTCAATTCTCCAGGTCCACGGCTACGTCGCGATTGAGAGCGAGAATCTCGTCAAAGTCGTTCCCGACGCCACCTTGCGTCAGCTACCGACCCAGATCGGAACATCAGGGGCTTCAGGCCCTGACGACCTCGCGACCCAGGTCATCCAGGTACACAATGTAGGTGCCACGCAACTTGTCTCCCTGCTGCGTCCGCTGTTACCCCAGTACGGTCACCTCGTGGCTCACTCGGGTTCGAACATGCTCATCATTTCGGACCGTGCTGCAAACGTTGCGCGCGTCATCAGCATTATTCGGCGTATTGACCAGGCGAGTGACGAAGATATCGAGGTCGTATCGCTGCGACATGCATCGGCCGGAGAGATCGTCCGCATCATGACCGCATTGACGGCCACGCCACGCGCGGACGGTGCCCCGATTACAACCAGCCTCGTGGCTGATGCCCGCACCAACAGCGTGCTGATTGGCGGCGACAAGAGTGAACGCCTGCGGCTCAGAACTCTGATCGCACACCTCGACACACCGCTCGAGGACGGTGGCGACACCCAGGTACGTTACTTGCGCTACGCCGACGCAGAGGAGCTCGCGACCAAGCTGCAACAACACTTCACCGGGCAGATCCAGGCCGCGGCCGGTGGTCAGGGTGCAGCCGCTGCGGCGGGCACCGACGTCAGTGTCTGGGCTGATACACAGACAAACGCTCTCATTGTCAACGCACCGCCAAAGATGATGCGCTCGGCCATGCAGATCGTCGACAAGCTCGATATTCGCCGCGCGCAGGTTCTCGTCGAGGCCATCATCGTCGAAGTCATTATCGACAAGCAGAATAAGCTCGGCGTATCAGTCGCGGTTGAAGGCACTGGTTCGAATACGCCGATTGGGGTCACCAACTTCCCCGATTTCCTGGCCGGCGTCGTGCAACTGGGTTCGGCGGCGGGCGGCGGTACTGTCGACCCCTCCGGCCTGATTGGCGAGGGCCTGACTGTCGGTATCGGCCGTATCTCTGAATCAGGCGTCAGCTTTGCTGCGATCCTGGCCGCCGTCGAAGGCGATGCAGACACCAACCTGATTTCTACGCCCTCGATTGTCACGACTGACAACGAGGAAGCGACGCTCAATGTCGGTCAGGAAGTGCCATTTGTGTCGGGATCGTTTTCGAATGCTGGTGGCAACGCCGGCGCGGTCAACCCATTCACAACAGTTAACCGCGAGCAGATCGGTGTGAAGCTTGCGATTACGCCGCAAATCAACGAGGGCGATTCGATGGTTCTCGACATCTCGCAGGAGATCTCGAGCATCGCGCAATCCGCGGCTGGAGCGGTCGACCTCATCACCAACAAGCGCACAGTCGATACCACGGTCATTGTTGATGACGGAGAAATCCTGGTGCTCGGCGGGCTGCTCGAAGACGTCCTCAGGGAAAGCGACCAGCGGGTGCCAGTCCTTGGACGCATCCCGCTGCTTGGCAACCTGTTTCGTTCGCGCAAGACTGAGAAACTCAAGACCAACCTCATGATCTTCATTCGTCCAACGATTCTGCGCGATGCGGCGCAAACGGCCTTCGAGACCAACCAGAAATACAACCTGATCCGCAACGTGCAGGAGGGCCAGCAAGGAACCGATGTTCAACTGATGCCTGGAGAGTCTCGCCCAATGCTACCGCCGATAGAAACGTACCGGCGGCCAGAGGACTCAGAGACGCCAGAGGAAGACAATTAGTAATCCGATGGAAGTTGAAACCGATATCGTGCTCGAGGTCGAGTCCCCGGATGCCTCGCAAGTCAGGCGGACCTTGCCGTTTACGTTCGCCAAACGCCATGGCGTCCTGATCCAGGAAATCGGGGCGTCGGAAGGCACAGCGGTCTATCGCAGCGGCGCGTCCCCGCTGAGTCTTGCCGAAGCGCGGCGCTTCGCCGGCGTGCCACTCAAGATGTCGCGAGTGTCCGCCGAGGTGTTCGATACCTTGTTGCAGGAATCCTACGAGCAGGACAGCACCAACAAGGCATCGAAGATGGTCGATGGCCTCGACGAGGAGTTCGACCTTACCCAGGTCGCACAGGAACTCCAGGAGCCGTCCGACCTGCTCGAAAGCGATGACGATGCGCCGATCATTCGTTTTATCAACGCGGTGTTGACCGAGGCGATCAAGGAAAACGCGTCCGACGTCCATATCGAGCCCTACGAGAACCGCCTGGGCGTGCGCTTCCGCGTGGATGGCGTATTACGTGAAGTATTGCAGACTCGACGCGCGTTGGCCCCGCTGGTCGTATCGCGTATCAAGGTCATGTCCAGGCTGGACATCGCGGAAAAACGCCTGCCCCAGGACGGACGCATTTCGCTGCGAATCGCCGGGCGCGCAGTCGACGTGCGTGTCTCAACGATGCCGTCGGGCCATGGCGAGCGCGTCGTGTTGCGCCTGCTGGATAAACAGGCCGGACGACTGGATCTGATGTCGCTGGGCATGGATCCGGACACGGAGAAAAAGGTCGACGACCTGATTCACAAGCCACACGGGATAATTCTCGTCACTGGCCCGACAGGTTCCGGTAAGACAACGACGCTGTACGCAGCGCTGGAGCGCATCAACGACAACAGCCGCAACATCATGACGGTTGAGGACCCGATCGAGTACTTCATCGACGGCATCGGCCAGTCGCAGGTGAACACCAAGGTCGAGATGACATTTGCTCGCGGCCTGCGCGCCATTCTGCGTCAGGACCCGGACGTTGTGATGGTCGGTGAGATTCGAGACCTCGAGACAGCTGAAATTGCTGTGCAGGCAAGTTTGACAGGTCATCTCGTTCTCTCGACCCTGCATACCAATACCGCCGCCGGCGCCGTCACGCGTCTGCGCGATATGGGCGTTGAGCCCTTTCTGCTGTCGTCGAGCCTGCTCGGGGTCGTCGCGCAGCGCCTTGTACGAGTCCTCGATGACGATTCGAAGGTGCCTTACACCGCGCGGGAATACGAATGCAATTTGCTCGGCCTCGATGCGGCCAACCCGCCCACGCTTTACCATCCTGGCGATGTTGTCGGCGGCGGCTTCCAGGGCCGCACGGGTATTTACGAACTCATTACCGTCGACGATGAAATGCGCGAGATGATTCACGGCGGTGTCAGTGAGCAGGAACTCGACCGGCACGCCCGCAGGACCAGCCCGAGCATCCGCGCCGACGGCCGTCGGCTCGTACTGCAAGGCAAGACGACGCTCGAAGAAGTCCTGCGCGTCACGCGCGAGGACTAACCTGAACGATGGGCGCATTCGAGTATGTCGCAATGGACCAGGCCGGCAAGCAAAGCAAGGGCCTGCTCGAAGGTGATACGCCAAAGCACGTGCGTCAGATCCTTCGGGACCGCAACCTGTTTCCGGTCAGCGTCACCGAGGTAGCAAAGAAGGAGGCTCGCAGGCAACGCAGCTTCTCGTTTCGCAAGGGCTTATCGTCGTCTGAGCTCGCCCTGATAACACGGCAACTTGCTTCGCTCTCCCAATCCGGCTTGCCGCTCGAGGAAGCTCTGCTCGCCGTGGCCCAGCAAAACGATCAACCCCGTACCAAGAGTATTCTGCTGGGCGTGCGCGCCAAGGTCATGGAGGGACACACTCTCGCCGACGGCTTTACCGAGTTTCCGCAGGCCTTTCCCGAGCTATACCGTGCAACGGTTGCCGCGGGCGAACAGTCGGGGCACCTCGACGTGGTCCTGGAGCGTCTTGCCGACTACACGGAAGCGCGCCAGGAGCTGCGGCAGCGGATCACCAACGCCCTCGTCTACCCCATCGCGCTGGTCATCATGGCCGTCGCGATCATCAGCTTCATGCTCGCCACGGTGGTGCCCAAGATAGTCGGCGTGTTTGAAAATACGTCCGCCGAATTGCCGGCACTGACAACCGGGCTGATCGCGACCAGCGATTTTCTGCGCGATTACTGGCCGCTCGTACTCATCGGGGCAGGCGCAATCGGCTGGCTTGTCTGGTGGATCCTGCAAAAAGAAGGGCCGCGGCGACGCTATCACGCGACGCTGCTGCGACTGCCGATCGTCGGACGCCTGACGCGCGGCGTTAACACAGCACGATTCACGCGGACCCTGAGCATTCTCGCAGGCAGTGGCGTTCCGATCCTGGAAGCGCTGAATATCTCGGCAGAGGTTATTGAGAACATCCCCATGCGAGACGCCGTCACCGAGGCGACACTGCGCGTTCGCGAAGGCGCAGCGATCAGCAAATCACTCGCGGCCAGCAAGCTGTTTCCGCCAATGATGATCCACCTGGTCTCGAGCGGTGAGGCGGGCGGCCGCCTTGAGGAAATGCTGGGCAGGTCGGCTGCCGGGCAGGAACGGGAAGTCGACGGGCTGATCGCTGCGCTGCTCGGCATTCTGCAGCCGCTTCTCATCGTAGCCATGGGCGCCATTGTCCTGACGATTGTGCTTGCAATTTTGCTCCCAATCTTCGAAATTAATAATCTGATTCAATAGTATTTCAGCTGATCTGGGTGCCATGAGGTTGCTGCAATGATCGGAAACAACGGCGACAAAGACGATATCGATTTCGAAGAAGTCGACGAGACGCTCACCGAGGAAACGCTCGAGGTGGAGCCTTCTGCTACCGAGGAGATACTCGATATCGGCGGTGACACGATGGTGGACATCACTGCCGAGGTAAAAGTCGATGAACTCGTGGCGAAGCTCGACGCGTCCGACCCGGATGAAGTTGCGCATCAGCGCGAAGTGCGCAGGCGGCTTGAAGAGTTGCGTGAAGAGAAAGACAGTGATCTCGACAGCACCTTTAACTTCAATATGGACGAAGATATTTAGCCTCGGTTTAACGGAAGTCGCGCGATTGGACGCTTAAGTCCCCCAGCAGCGCCGAGTGATCGAACAGGCGCTTCGCGATTACGTGAATCACCTGCCCTTCAATCTGTAACTCTCCGGCCACGCCAAGCAGGCGCGCGTTTAACAATGCCGCACGGTACTGTTCCGCCACCTGTTTCCACAGAACGAGATTGACCTGGCCGGTCTCGTCCTCGAGCGTTACAAAAATGACACCGCTTGCCGTACCCGGACGCTGCTTGGTAATGACGAGGCCTGCAACGTTCACGCTGTGGCCGTTACCCAGTGTCGGCAGGCTTGTCGCCTGCACATAGCGATAGCGATCGAGGTGTCGCCGTAACAGGCACATCGGATGGCGTTCGAGCGTCAGCCCGGTACTGCGATAGTCCGCGACAATATTCTGGCCCTCGGTCGGCTTTTGCAGCAATGGAGCAGCCTCATAGCGCTCCATGCTCGGAAACAGCGGCATGGGCTTTTCGGCGCCGGCGACCGCCCAGCGCGCGCGGTGCCTGTCTCCCGAGAGCGGCTGCAATGCGCCAGAGGACGCCAGCACGCCGAGTTCGCGCCGATCCAGGCCCACACGTTCGAGCAGGGCCTGGACCTCGGTGTAGGCGCCCTGAGAGCGCTCGGCCACAATGCGCTGACCCGCATCTTCAGACAATCCTTTCACCATCCGCAGACCCAGGCGCAGCACGGCGGCCCCGGTGTCATCGGCTTCGAGCGAGCAGTCCCATGCGCTGCGATTGACGTCGACCGGCCGTACCATGACGCCATTACGCTGTGTGTCCTGTACCAGTTGTGATGCGGAATAAAACCCCATCGGCTGGCTGTTCAGTAATGCGCAGGTAAAGGCCGCCGGTTCATGGCATTTGAGCCACGACGACACGTACACGAGCAACGCAAAGCTCGCAGAATGCGACTCAGGGAAACCGTACTCACCAAAGCCCAGGATCTGCTGAAAAATCTGGCGCGCGAATGCCTCGTCATAGCCACGCTCGCGCATACCGCTTACCAGCTTGTCCTCGAAGGGGCCGAGGCCACCGCGGCGCTTCCAGGCCGCCATGGCACGACGTAAACGATCCGCCTCGCCCGGCGTAAAACCGGCGGCAACCACGGCAAGCTGCATTACCTGTTCCTGGAAGATCGGAATACCCAGTGTGCGTTGCAACACGCCCTTTACCTCCTCGCTCGGGTAATCGACTGCTTCCTCGCCATTACGGCGCCGCAGGTAAGGATGCACCATGTCACCCTGGATGGGACCCGGCCGAATGATCGCCACTTCGATGACAAGATCGTAGTAACAACGTGGGCGCAGCCGGGGCAACATTGTCATCTGCGCACGCGATTCGATCTGGAACACACCCATCGTTTCACCGGCGCAAATCATGTCGTACACCTGCGGGTCTTCAGCCGGCACCGTGGCCAGCGTGTACTCACGGCCATCGAACTGCCGGATCAAATCGAAACTTCTGCGGATTGCCGTCAGCATGCCGAGACCCAGCACGTCGACTTTCAGCAACCCCAGGTCCTCGAGGTCATTCTTCTCCCACTGGATAACCGTACGATCGGGCATTGCCGCATTCTCGACCGGTACGAGTTCGTACAGCGGGGCGTCGGAAATAACGAATCCGCCGACATGCTGCGACAAGTGCCGCGGGAAGCCGATGAGTTCACTGACGAGATACAACAGGCGCCGGATAATGGGGCTGTCGGGCGACAGGCCGGCCTCGAGTATGCGGCTGTCGTCAACCTTGTGTCCGTCCCACCACTGCATCGAGCGTGACAGGCGTCCGACCTGCAGATCACTTAAACCCAGTACCTTACCGACATCGCGCAGCGCACTGCGCGGCCGGTAGGTAATGACTGTCGCCGCGAGTGCCGCGCGTTCGCGTCCGTACTTGCCATAGATGTACTGGATAACTTCTTCGCGCCGCTCATGTTCGAAATCGACGTCAATGTCGGGCGGTTCGTTACGTTCTTTCGAAATAAACCGCTCGACCAGCATTTCCATCCGACCCGGGTCCACCTCGGTTATCCCCAGACAGAAACACACCGCTGAATTGGCGGCCGACCCGCGTCCCTGGCACAGGATGTCCTGTGAGCGTGCAAACGCCACGATGTCATAAACCGTCAGGAAGTAGGGTTCGTACCGAAGGTCTGCAATCAACGCGAGTTCGTGCTCAATAAGTCCCGTTACCTTGCGCGGCACACCCTCCGGCCAGCGCCGTTGCATGCCCTCCTCGGTTAGATGCCGCAGGTACGTGGCCGGCGTTTCGCCGTCGGGGGCGATTTCGTTCGGGTACTCGTAGCGCAGTTCATCGAGGGAAAAATCAATGGCGTCCGCGATGCGCACCGATTCCTCGAGCAGGTCGGCCGGGTACGTGTGCTGCAATACCTCGAGCGAGCGCAGGTGCCGTTCACCGTTCGGGTACAGGGCAAAGCCGGCGTTATCGATCGTCGTACCATGGCGTATCGCCGTCACAGCATCCTGCAAGATGCGCCGTGCACGGCAATGCATGTGCACATCACCCGCCGCCACGAGTGGCAGTTTCAGCCGGCGCCCCTCCTCGCGCAGTTTTGCGAGTTGTGCGCGCTGCCGGCCGTCAGCCAGTAATTCGACTGCAATCCAGAGGCGATCGCGAAATGTCTCACGGATCCAGTGGTCTTCGACGTCGAGCGTGAAGTGCTTGTCCGGCACCCACAATACGAGGCAATCGGGGAGCCCATCTTCCAGGGCAAGCCGCGTCAGCTCGTACCGGCCTTTCTCGGCGGCGCGCCGTGCATTGCTAATGACGCGGCATAACGAGGTGTAACCATTCCGGTTTTTCGCCAGTACGACGAGTTTGCGACCGCTACGCAGGCGTAGCTCTGCACCAATGATCAGTTTCCGGAGACCAAACTCCTGCGCCGCAGAATGCGCGCGCACAATACCCGACATCGAACATTCATCGGTGATCGCAAGCGCCTCATAACCGAGCTTCGCTGCGGTCTCCACCAGTTCCTCAGGATGGGAGGCACCGCGCAGGAACGTGAAGTTACTCAGCGCATGTAACTCGGCATAACGACCGGACATACTGTTACCCAAAATAGCCGTGCAGATACCAGGACGATGCGCGGCTCCGGTTCCGGAACACCCACAGGCGCCTGCCATGGTTCCCCGTCGCCGTGTAGTAGTCCCGGGAAATACCGTCTTCATCCCACCAGCCGGTCTCAAGGCGCTCGGGCCCGTCGATAAATCGCAAACGGCAGCCCTGGTACACGGGATAACCACTGTCCGCCGGCAACAGGGCGGGCTCAGGCAGCATCCACAACGGCCGCTGCACGTACTGCCCAGGTGTATCCAGCGTCGTACCGGACCAATCTGCCAGCAGACTCTGCGAACGCCAGGCATAGTCCGGCCGGTGCTCGGCCACCATCGACGTTGCCTGCACCGACTGGTCGCCGATACGTGCGATGAGACGCTCGGCCAGTTGCGTGATGGAAAAACGCCGCTCCTGTACGCCGGGTTTGCCCCTGAAACTCAAGCGCCCAGCTTCAGCCTGCAGTGGCTGTGCCATACCGCTGCGCAAACGCACAGCGATAACAGGCTCCGGCAACACCAACTGCTCGAAACGAATACCGAGCAATTCGAACCAGCGCCCTGCAGAACGCTCAGCGCGTGCACAACCAAGACGTAATTCGGTTGCTGGACTCTTGAGGTGGAAAAAACTGAAACACACACGCTGTGTGCCGAGTTGCCGCGCAAGCAGGAACTGCTCGTGCGATAACAGCAATTCACGACAGATATTGAGCAGCAATTCGCGATCCGTCTGCTCCTCGGTCATCTCGTAATCGGCACAAAAGCGTTCAGGCGCGCGCCAGGAATTGCGCGGATCGGGTAAATGACCCAGCGCACGATCCAGTTGCAACAGGTATTCAGCACCAAAGCGACGTGTAAATCCTTCGCGCGGCAGGCGCAGGCAATCACCGATTGTCATCACGCCCATGGCGGTCAGCGCTTCACACAAACCTGCGGGCCAATCCATGCACGCAAGCGGCAGTTTGCGCAGTGCCGGTGCGAGATTCGCCTCATCCTGTATGCAGACACGACGACCGGCGCGTGCCAGCCAGGTTGCGGCCAGCGGCGTCGACGCAATGGCGAGTGCACCCATAAAGCCCAGGTCCTGCAGACTTTTTGAAATTTTTTGCCGCAGCTCCCGCAAGCCACCGAACAGGCGCAGGCTGCCCGCAATCTCGAGCAACAACACATCCTGATCGGCAATCGATACGAACGAGGAGAAGCGCTCCAGCCAGGTCGCAAGACCTTCGAGCGTCTGTTGCTCCCTGAGCAGGCTGCGCTCTTCCAGTTGTAAAGTCGGTAACAATGCAAGGGCGGCATTGGCAGCCTGTCCCGGCATCACACCAGCGGCACGCGCCTCGGCATCGGCCAGCAGAATGCGGTGGATTCCATGTTGTTCTTCAACAATCGCTGTAGGTGCCCCGGTATTGCCACCACCCACCGACTCCATAGGCAGGTTCGGCAGCCACACACAAAACCAGAGCTTCGTTACCGATGTGGGAACCAGCGGCGTAACAAGAGGTACCGGGTCGGCAAGCGGCAGATCCTGTTGTACCGCAGGGGGAGTCGGGGCGATGTCCCGCGCTATGGCAGGTGGTCCGCATGCTCGCCGCATGACTAAATCAGGGTATTAATGACAGTCGGGCGGCCACCACGACTTTTGAGGATATGAACGCGCGAACCTTGCTTCTCAGGATGCAGTTCAAGGCGTAACGCCGCCGCAGAAGGCTGCCTGCGTGCAGCCAGCGGGCGAAACGCAATGGCCCAGCTGTGCCCCTTCTCCGCAGCCAGTTGCAGGCGACGGCTGGCCTGGTCATCGAGCATCGAAGGCCATAACAACACAGCGGCACAGGTACCCGATGACAGGGCCTGCTCGGCCGACCAGAGGATTTCGCTGGCATCGCGTGGACGTACAATGAGCATACGTGACAAATCGATACCGCATTGCTGCAGTGCCGGTGGGTAGGGTTGAAACGGTGGCGCCACCCAGGCGATCCAGCCGGGCTCGGTAAAATCCTGTGACGAGGTTTCGGTGCTTAAACGCGCCAGCGCCGGCATCAGCAGGCGCAACTCGCCAATACCGTAGTGTTCCGTAAGAATTTCAGTCAGTGATTCGCGTGGCCAACCGCCTCCGGGCAAATGCCGATCGAGCTCGGGATAGCCACTCGCCAGCCCCGCTCGTCGCCCGGCCTGGTCACGCCCGCGCCAGACGCGCGGGTTCGCAAGTATCTTGTCGAGCGATGCTGACAACGCTCAATGCAACGGCAGGCCGTCACGAATAACGCCGACAACAACGCCTTCGATGACCAGTGCCTGTTCCCTGAGATCCACTTCGATCGTTTCGAACTCATCGTTTTCGGGCAAGAGCGATACCACCGACCCTTTCTGTCGATAACGCTTGACCGTCACCTCGTCATCGAGACGCGCAACGATGATTTGCCGGCTGCGAACTTCGGGTGTGCGGTGCACGGCGACCAGGTCACCATCGAGAATACCCGCATTTTTCATACTCATGCCGCTAACGCGCAACAGGTAATGCGGCTTGGGACTAAAAAGCTGTGAGTCGATCTTGTAATGCGCCTCGATATGCTCTTGGGCAAGAATCGGGCTGCCTGCCGCAACACGACCAACGAGCGGCAGGCCCATCTGGTCACGCAACGAGTCTTTGAGCTGAATGCCACGTGAGGCACCCGGCACCAGGTCCAGTACGCCTTTGCGTTGCAGAGCCCGGAGGTGCTCCTCGGCCGCGTTAGCCGACTTGAAGCCAAGCTGGCGGGCGATCTCGGCACGTGTCGGGGGCATACCGGTTTCACCGATAAACTCCTGAATCATCTCGAGAATTTCTTTTTGTCGTGGGGTCAGTTCGCGCATTTGAGCAGTCCCTGTATGGATTCACAGTATATGGGATTATATACAGTATCGACCGCAGTGCAACACCGAACCTGCCCCACGCGCAATAAAGAGCCGGAAAGGGACAGTCACCCTGACCCGGGGGCGGTCGGGCACCGAAAGCGACTAAACGTGGAAAAGATGCGGTGATCGTCCCTGGGTCAGGGTGACTACCCCCCTATCTGTCGCCATGCGCAGACAAAAGACAATAAAAACAGGAGTTTTCGTTGCAGCCTTCGGCTGTTTGGGAAATAATGCGCCTGCAGTTTTACCCAACAAAGGAACCTTCCAAAATGAAAAAGACCGCACTCAGAGCAAGCGCACTTGCACTGTTCGTCGTAATGGCCGCCGGTTGTGCAAACACCGCAGAGATCCAGGCTACGGCTGATCGCGCTGCTGCTGATGCAGCCGCCGCCGCATCTGCCGCTGAAGCTGCTCGCGCAGCCGCTGATCGCGCCTCTCAGGCTGCCTCTTCGGCACAGAGCACCGCTGACCAGGCACTCGCTGCCGCTTCAAACGCACAGGCTTGCTGCGAAGCAAACAAAGAGAGCATGGAACGCATGTTCAAGAAATCGATGTCCAAGTAAGATTAGGCAACGACAAAGAATTAGTAGCGTTTAAGACTACAAACTCTTTATTCGGACGCCGCGCTTGTCGCGGCGTTTTTTATGCCTGACCCAACGGCTTCGGGTATGCCATCAGAGCGTTCCACCAGTGCCTCGACACGATCCCAGTCAAGTCGTCCGGCACGTACATTCGTTGCAGCAATAAACTGCTCCGTCACATACGTCAGCGGATCCTTGCTATCGGGATCCGGGGCCGGCAACTCAACGTCCGCATCCAGTTGCTCGATCTGCTCGATGGACTCTTCGACCAGCGGCTGTGGCGATGCGAGCAAGGGATGCACTTCAGCGACGAGTGACTCACCGTCCCAGCCGATTTTTACAGGCACGTTGATAATGCGCACCGGCGTATTGACGCGAATGTGGTCGAATAGGAACTCGATGTCCTCGGGGAACATGCGCACACAACCGTGCGACACACGCATGCCGACCCCGGCGGGCCGATTGGTCCCGTGGATGAGATAACCCGGAAGACCGAGGCGCAAGGCCCGGGTGCCCAGCGGGTTCTCGGGCCCGGGTTTGACGATCCGCGGTAACGGATCGCCGTCGGCGGCATGTTCGTCACGCACGGATTGTGGTGGATACCAGGCCGGGTTCTTCGCCATTGCAACAATCCTGGTCTTGCCGAGCGGCGTTTCCCAGTCCATGCGCCCGATGCTCATCGGGTAGGTATAGACATAGGCCGGCTTGCCCTCCTGCGCTTTCGGGAAGTAGTACATGCGGTACTCGGCCAGGTTCAGCACCAGCCCCTCGCGCGGCCCGGGCGGCAACACGAAGCGGCTCGGCAGAATGACTTCCGTACCCTCGCCCGGCAGCCAGACATTCACCCCGGGATTGGCGCGCACCAGGTCGTAGTAGCCGAGCCCGTGGCGGCGAGCGATATCGACCAGCGTATCTTCGTATCTTGCGGTGATCGTCGACACCGATCCGATGACGTCGTAGCCCTCGGGCGGTAATTCGAAGACGTCCGCATAAACCGGTGAGATGGCCAGCAACAAGGTGGCCAGGTGAAGTGTTCCTTTGCGCATTACTGGCCTTTTTCGTCCGCGTCGATGACTTCAGTTTCGCACTCGGCCGCAGCCAGCCAGTCCTGCATGGCTTCGCTTTCGAGCAAGCGGTGAGGATAGTACCCCGCCGACTCCGGCAGATTGATGCCATAGGTCCTGAGGCGCAATACGACGGGTGCGTACATGGCATCCGCGACCGAAAACGTGCCGAACAACCAGCCGCCACGATCGCCATAGTGTTTATGGCATTCCGCCCAAATGTCGATGATCCGGTCGATATCGTCCCCGAGTTCGTCCGGAATCGGGACTTTGCGGCCCATCGCCCGGCAGTTCATCGGCATGCACTCGCGCAGGTAGTGAAACCCCGAGTGCATTTCGGCCGAGATGGCGCGCGCATGCGCACGTTCGTCGGGATCGGCCGGCCAGAGCTGCTTGTCGGGCCAGCGCTCCGCAACCGTCTCCGCAATTGCCAGGGAATCCCAGACCGTCACATCACCGAGCTGCAGTATCGGCACCCTTCCGGCCTCGGAATACGCCGCGATTTCCTTTTTTGTCGTCGGCGTGTCGAGCACGATGCGATGCTCCTCGAAGTCAATACCCGCCTCCTTCATGAGGAGCCAGGGCCGCAATGACCACGTTGAGTAATTCTTGTTGCCTATGATGAGTTTCGGTTTCATTGGATTTGACCCGCTTGCCCAAGGCCTATGGTAAACCATCACGCGTTGACCGCCATAGGGGGTTGCCGTTAGCCTGCTCTGATGGGCATGCGAATTTCCTTCGAACTAACCGACCGCGACCTGCGGTTCTTCCGCAAGGCGTTGCGCCAGTCGCGCGAGGCCGTCAAGGACGCCGAAGATACCGAGATCATCGAGGCGATCCACTCCGTGCTTGAGGAGATCCGTGCCAGCGACCCGCTGCCGGACTTTGTCGGCAAGCGAATCCCCGAACTCGAGTCGTTGATCAGCATGCTGACCGACGAGGAATGGCAGTTGCCGGAGGGAGATCGTCAGCGCCTCCTGGCGACGTTCGTATACTTCGCCGATCCCGAAGATATCCTGCCCGATGACATCCCCGTCATCGGGTACCTGGACGACGTCATCATCATCGAACTCGTAGCGCGGGAGCTGCAGCACGTACGTGAAGCCTACGACGATTTTTGTCACTTCCGGGATGAGTTTGAGAAGGACCACGGCAAAGGCGCAGACCCGGTCATTCGTCGAGACCGGATTGACCGTCGCCGTCAGCAACTTCACCAGCGCATGCAACGACGCTCGGCGCAGCAAAAGAAAAGCAGTCTCTGGTAAGGGGGCGACCCCTTCTACATCCGCATCAACACGGAGCCCCAGGTGAAGCCGCCACCAAAGGCTTCCATGAGAATCAGCTGACCTTCCTTGATACGCCCATCGCGGCGCCCAACGTCGAGTGCCATGGGTACAGACGCCGCAGACGTATTGCCATGGTCCTGCACCGTGAGTATGACCTTGTCCATCGGCATGCTCAGACGCTTTGCCATCGCCTGGATGATTCGAATATTGGCCTGGTGAGGAACCAGCCAGTCGAGCTCTTCCTTGCTAACGCCCGCTTTGTCCAACGCCGCCTGGGCAATCCTGCCAAGCGTCTTGACGGCCACCTTGAACACCTCGTTGCCCTGCATGATGATGTTGGCTTCATCGGTACCGGCCGCGGCCAGGTTTTTCGAAACGCCAACCGGGTAATGCAGTAGTTCCCGATACTGGCCATCCGCACCCAACTCGCAAGACAGGATACCGGGCTCCTCCGACGGGACGACGATCGCGGAACCCGCACCGTCGCCAAACAGCACGCAGGTGTTTCGATCTCCCCAGTCGAGCAGCTTCGTGATGCACTCAGCGCCGGTCACCAGCACACATTTGGCCTCTCCAGCCTTGATGAACTTATCGGCGACTGTCAGCGCGTAAATAAACCCGGAACAGGCAGCTTCAAGGCTGAATGCTGTACATGCCGGAATTCCAAGTCGGTGCTGGATGATCGTGGACACGTTGGGAAAGATGACATCCGGCGACGTGGTGCCGGTGATAACCATATCGATGTCGGAAGGTTTAACGCCCGCGTCGTCCATCGCATTCTGAGCCGATTGGACACACATGTCCGATGTAGTCTGGTCCTCCTCGACGACATGACGGCGCTCGACGCCGGTACGGGTTCGAATCCACTCGTCGGTAGTATCAACGATCTTCTCGAGATCGAAGTTGGTCATGATGCGTTCGGGCAAATAGCGGCCCACACCTGCGATACGCGAATACGTCATGCGGTTTCCTTTTGCAGCAAGGTACCGATCTGTTGTGGCAGCTGGTTGCGCACTTCGACAATCGCCGTGTCGATCGCGTGCTGGAACGCGTAAGCATCTGCGCCGCCGTGACTTTTTATTACAATACCATTGAGGCCTGCCAGAGTCGCACCATTGTAATTGCGTGAATCCATCTCGGAGCTGAGACTCCGCAGCACGCTCCCCGCCAGGACCGCCTGCAATTTCGTAATCCAGTTGCGCTTGAAAGCCCGAGAAAGGAAGTACTTGCCGAGCGCGACCGTGCCTTCGATCGTCTTCAGTGCGACGTTGCCCGAGAAACCGTCAGTCACGACGACATCCGCTTTGCCGGACATGAGATCCGTACCTTCAACAAAGCCGACGTAATTCAGCGTACTGGCGTTCAATACCG
>Ga0224508_10000270_pt1 | contig 53368 bp, 51 predicted proteins | sample SF_Jan12_sed_USG_4_FD_170157 | JGI IMG/M metagenome (GOLD analysis project Ga0224508, IMG submission 170157) | Sediment microbial communities from San Francisco Bay, California, United States - SF_Jan12_sed_USGS_21 | ecosystem: Environmental > Aquatic > Marine > Sediment | place: USA... | reverse complement strand
AGTTTAGAATGCTTTGACTTTCTGCAGAAAAACAGGCCCTCATTATTTTCGAGTTTTTCAACAGAATAGGCCAGTAACGGACCCTCGGCCTTGACTATTGATCCGTCGATTATCAGGTAAAACTATTAATATTTTTTATTAGGTCGAAGATCTATTAAGTATACTGATGACGCATGAAATCCGTAGAAAAGGAGGAGTAGAATAGCAAAGGACTAAAAACAGGAGGGATATCTAATGACTATAATCACATCAAAGAACAGGTCGATTTTTTTAAACCTAGTGATTTTAAGTTTAGGGAACGAAATCGTTTTAAGCACACGACACATTATCTTAAATGTCCACATAACAAGGCGTTGCAGTCGGGAGGCCTGCTACGCAGGCCGCTGCTGAGCGCTACCGTTGGCATGTTTAGATAACAATCATGAACAAAGACGTACACAATACTTTTTGGGATCTTCGTTTTGATTTAATCGCGTCTGTAGGCGGTATTTCGTTAATCTCGAAGCTAATTCTCGAACTGAACGGTCATCCACAGAATCTGGAGAAGGACTTCGTTTGCGAGATGAAAAGGAAGTATTCAACTTCCGATGGCCAGCCACAAACTCTGCCGGACGAAATCACTGACTGGTTTAAAAGGCATTCCTCAACTTTCGAAAGCTGGCGTGTAAAGCTTCTAGACATATCGCTCTCTGACTCAAAAAGTTTGACTGCAGATCAACTATGTCAAAGGATAACTGACGTTTTCGAGGGAATAGAAATTGTAATGAGCGAGGCCAAAAAGCTTCCCAAAAAAACATCTCTCGAGGGTGAAGAAAATGCCTTGTTCGATGCCCTCATGAAGGGGCTCCAAACAACTTACCAGCGTTACAACCATTTGAAAGATTCTTTACGTCAATCGTAGGTTGCTTTGCATGTTTCAAACAACAACTACAAACGAGCCCAACAAGCGCATGCGTTCGGACCGCTCCACTCGCTATCTTCACAATTTCTCGATAACGGATGTTTTTTAGGCTTGGTAATGCTTCTTATTTCGGCCAGGAACAGACGTTTGATACCTTATTTCAGCGGCAGAAAGTAGAATATCGGTGAAGTCGGCGACTGCCGGTTAATTGGTGTCAGGCATGAAGATTACCATCGGCCAACACATTTTAATTAAAACGATTTGTATTCTGCTGTTTCCTGTAATGCTTACTGCGGCGGAAACGCCCGATGGTGAAAGCTGGGTGGATGACGACAGTAAATCGCGTGCCTTGCAAGTCAATGAAGGCCAACTGGAGTTTATCGACCCAATTCATAATCAATCGATTTTACATTCCGATACTCACCTATGGATAACCAACGAGAGTATGCAAACCGGCTGGGTAAAAATGCAACAATGTTACCGGCATCTGGATGCGGTAGGCAAAACCGACGTGGTGTATGCCTATCGTGAAATGAAAAATCTGCAAGTTACCCGCGTAGAACAAATAGAACAAGTCCGTGTTAAACAGAATGGCGTTGAACTGGGACGCGTAGAGAAAGGTGCAGTGCTATGTGTACAGGCGGATGTGAAAATATTGCAACACTTATCGGATAAGGCCTATGGCCTGCAGAACGGACCCTACCACCGCAAATTTCTTGACGGCTATTATCCTTACCATGTGAGTCTGATGGTGCATTATTTGAGTAATGAAATTCAACTTAAGCAGGTAGTACCGGAAGCACAGAAAGGTTTTTATGTAATAGAAAAAAGAGACGGTCTAAGTATTGATAGCTGGTTTGAAGGGGAGTTGCGGATTGGGCTTGAGTTCTTAGAAAAATGAAAGTCGATAAAAAGAAAAAACACGGGAGCCGATCTTCTCAATAGCAGACGTTCATTAGGGTATCCCTGGCTTTGTCAAACGGCCACAAGCAGTCATTGCGAGCGCAGCGAAGCAATCTCCAAATATTCCGTAAACATTGAAAGATTGCTTCGTCGCTTCGCTCCTCGCAATGACAGTTCAGGGTCGTCAACAGCCGCTGACAGGTAAAATTTCAGGGTCTGCTTTTTCGATTTTATGTAAAGAATGATGTACGAATCAGAAAAGGCGAAAACAGAGTCTAAAGTGGTCGAAATTTGTTTGAATAAGTGTTGTGATTTTAATCATAGATACAAAATTTATTGATTTAAATCAAAGACTTATTGCAGTGGTTCGAATCTGTCGCTAGCCAGGTCAGGCGTAGAACATGTCCCGATACATGCCCTCGGCCCAGGCCAGGCTGGCCTGGCCGCCCTGGGTATCCCATTTTTCGATCAGGTGGGTGCGATCGAAGGCAAACAGCCCGGATTGTTGATTGAACCTGTAATAGGTGATGATGCTCATCGCCCTCAGCGGTTCGATATCCACCGCCGAAAAACACATGGTTTGCGGGCTGCGCCAGTCGATTTCGCGCTCGAGCGCGTGCGCGGCGATAACTTCGGCGACATACTGCGCTTCCGAATGCGCTGTGTGGCCGCCCTTGGAAAACGGCTGCGAGCGTGAATCGCCGGTGACGTAAACGCGTTCGTCTCCAGCCAGGTGATAGCGGAACGGGTCGGTTCGGGCCGCTTTCTGCGGGCTGTACTGATCGCTGATGCCGGCTTCCTCGATCAGGCTGGAGGCGCGTATCGGCGGATAGATAATGGCGTCGTCGAAGGCGTACTCGTCGAACTCGGTCTCCACGCTGCGTCCCTCGACGTCGACGCCGCTGATCAGCGAGCTCGGCAGGTACTCGATGTAATCGCCGTAGAGCTCTTCGAAGGCACGCGCGAAACCGGCCTTCTTGATCTTGATTTCGCTATTCATATCGAGCAGCAGGATTTTGGCGCGTATGCGCCGGCGTTTGAATACCGCGGCCACCATGCAGGCGCGTTCGTAGGGCGCGGCGGTGCAGCGATAATCGCCATCGGGAACGTTGAGCAGGAAGTTACCGCCGGCAAACTGATGGATTTTGCGTTTGATGGTCAATAGCTCCGAGCCGGTCACGAATCCGCCGGGGTAGCGATGGAACAGCAGGCTTTGTGCCTCGCTATCCTCGACGCCGATGCGCGCGTAGTCATACTCGATACCCGGCGCCAGCACCAGGTAGTCGTAATCGATGTAACCGCGATCGGTATAAACCTGGCGCGAGTCGCGATCGAAACCGAGCACGGTAGCCTGCATGAAATGATAGCCGTTATTGTTGGCGGCATCGAAGAAACTGTGACTGAGGAAATCCAGGCTCACCTGGTCGGCGAGCCAGGAATTGCTGATCGGAAAAGAGATGAAAGCTGATTGTTTATCGATCAGCAGGACGTCAAAAGCGGGATTGAATCGCTTCAGGTACTTTGCCAAGGTCAGGCCTGACCAGCCTCCGCCGACAATGACGACCCTGGCCCCGCGGGCGGCCGCAACCGAAGCCCTGCGTAACAGTTTATGCAAAGCCGGCGCGGCATTCGCCAGGGACTGGGGTGAGTCGTCGGTTGCGGCGGCGCTACCGATCGCGTTGCCGGCGAGCAGGGCGCCGCCTGCCTGCAGGAAACGACGGCGGCTGGTTTTATCGGGTTTGTTCATTGACGCGCCGCCTTACTGAAAATCCGGGTTGCGCCATTGAGCGTGCGGCGCCAGGTCGGCCGGCGGAACCGGCAAATGGGAAACGTAGTTCAGGATCTTGTTGAAATCGATGGTGGGAATCGTCTTCAGCATCTCGGCCATGCCCGGTTCAACCTTTCGCAGGTCGTTTCTGACCAGGCGAGCCTGCCGCGTCATGTAGCTGTAGTGCTGTCCCTGCAGACGAGGATAGGCGAGCTCGTTGTTGCCTTCCCCGTGCGCGCCGTGGCAGGCGGTGCAATAGCGATTGTAGAGTTCGGCGCCTTCACGGTGGCGAGTCGTATCGGGTGGCCACGGGCCCTTTGCATGCTCGGGATTCATCGGCAGCGTCGATATATAGGCGACCACATCGCTCAGGTTTTGGTAACCGCCGATGGTGCGCTGCTGAACAAAGGGTTGCATCGACGGATTGGCCCGCCGTCCGCTGCGGATATCGAGTAATTGTTTCATCAGCACGTTGACATGCTGCCCCGCAAGTTGCGGGTAGGTGCCGTCGTTATTGCCCCAGGCCTCAGGCAGGTGGCAGCGCGCGCAGATATCGAAGGTGTGGCGGCCGTTGTCGAGGTCGGGGGTGAATTCGAGTACCACGCGAATCGGCTCCACCGCCGCGGCCAGGGTCGACAATGACAGGAGGATGGCAGTCAAGAAACAGTAACTAATGTAGCGAGCGATCTTCATCCGCAAATCTGGCGATAGTTTATCCCGGTTTTCTACACCTTAGGTGAGTCGGGCACAGCTGTCCTTGATCTAAAGCAATTATCATCTTGTCCCAGACATCGATTTCGTGCTCGAGAAAATCGTCACCGACTTTACTACTCAATCCCTTTCTTAGTGCACCGTCCATCTGATCACGCTCCAGACGCGCCTGCTCGCGATACCAGTGGTTACGGTCGACAATTTCGATATCGATGAAGCCGGCCCCTTCGAGCGCACGACGGTAGTCTTGCGCGCAGGCCAGGTTGAAATCCAGCCCCTCGGCGTCGATATAGGCCTGCATCTCGGCGGACGGCTCGCCTTCGTAGCCGGCGAGCCAGTCGCTGGCGGCAAACCAGCCACCCGCTTCGAGCACGCGGTACACATCGGATGCCAACGCCTGTTTATCGGCGATATGGATGATCGAATCCTTGCTGGTTACCGCCTCGAAACTGGCGTCGGCAAACGGTAAGGGTCCCGGGTCGACGCGGATGAATTCGGTTCGCGCTTCGATCCCGTATTTTTGCGCGAGCCCGAGGCAGCGATCGATTAGCCACTGCTCGATATCGATACCGGTGACCTTTGCCGCCCGGTGTTGCCTGACCAGGTGAATATCGATGCCGCCGAGGCCGCAGCCGATATCGAGCACCGACAGATCGCGCAGATCGATCCCGGCCAGGTAGCGGTCGACTTCGTCATTGCCGCCGGGCGACATGTAGCCTTCGCCCCAGATCGCCTCGAGTAACGCCATCAGATTATCGTCGTATTCCTGGTGTGGTTCCGCGCTCATTAATCGACCTCCCGTGGGTGTTTATCGGATGAACCTATTAAACACGTATTGGACGATAAATACCCGTCGAATTTCTGTCGATCTGGATCATGTTGTCGAGTGTCAGACCGCGCTGGAAGCGGATGAAATGACGATCACCGTCTGCAAGCGCGAGTCGGGCAACATCACGGTGCCGGTGTTCGAAAAGGGTCCGCTGGTCATCCGCGAGCGATTCATGGATGAAATCAGATCGCGCAATAGCTGACGCGGTATCGGGCTAGTCAATGACCACCAGTTTTCGCGGCGCCTGTACCGGGAACTCTGCGACCTCCTCCTTGAACAGGAGCGTGCAGATGTAGTAGGTAATGCCCGACATGCGCGGGCTGAAGAACTGGCTTTCGAAGTTGACGCAGGTCCGGGCTTCGAAGGCTTTATCCGATTCACCGTCGCTCATTTCGTAAACGAAGTTACCCACCCAGTCGGGCGGGAAGCCGATGCCGAGCTCGTAACCGCCGACCCAGCCGGCATCGGACCAGATGCCGACCTCGTCGTAATAATCCCTGGCCGCGGTTACCAGGTCGCCGACCGTCAATCCCGGTTTCAGGATGCCGGCGATGACGTCGAAAACGCCGCTTGACCTGTCGTGATAATCGAGCACGTCAGTGGGCGGGTCGCCAACGAAAAACGAGCGCGCCGCGTTGGCGTGATAGCGCCAGTAAACCCCGCTGACGTCGATGTTGACCTGTTCGCCGGCCATGATGACCTTGCGGCTCGCCAGCGAATGCCCGGTATTGGCTTTCGGCCCCGATAACACCGGCAGCGTGATCGCCGGATTTTCGCCGCCGGCCTTTGCCATCGCGCGAATCATTTCGCCGTAGACCTCGAGTTCGGTGACCCCGGCGCGGATGGTCTGGCGCGCCGCCTCGATGCCGATGTCGGTAATGCGCGCGGCATGTTCGATGTAGGCGATTTCCTGCGGCGATTTTATCCAGCGCAGTTCGCGTAGCAGGTCGCTGCCGTCGGTTACGCTGGCGCCGGCGGCCTCGAAGGCGGCGCGAAAGCGCGCGCTGATCGCCGGATTGGGGCGATAGCTGTAGAGTTCCATGCCGACCCTGCCGTCGAGCCAGCCCTCGGCCTTGAGCTCGTCGATGATGAAAGCGATGCCGTCGCGACGGCTGTCGATCGGAAATGTGCGGATATCCTCGGCGCAGGTGACGAAACGGCACATGACTCTTTCGCTCGGGGTGTCGAACATGATGAAGCGATCGTGATCGACGTGAATGGCGATGCCGCTGGTAGCGGGCCACTGTTTCGGGCTTTGCGCCTGGTACCATTCGCAGGTATAGCCACTAACATAATAAAGACTTTCCGGCGCGGTTAGCCACAGCAGGTCGATCTTGTCCTGCGCCATGCGCGCTCGAATTGCCTGTAGCCGGGCTTTGAATTCCGCCAGCGAGAAGCCGAGCTCCATCGCCGGGTTGCATTGTTCCAGCACCAGATCGCGATTTTGTCCCACTATGATTACTCCAGAGGCCAGGGCAGGATTTGAACCCATTAACTGCGCATAGAATATCAGCCGGGATGGTTGATGTCAGATAGAAAAATCAACCGCGCTTAAAGTCTGGAGTCCCGCTGGCGAGCCGGTTATTTTCGTATCGCTTCCCCTGTGCCAGGGCAGAGTCGCTCAGGATGCGGCACGAGGTATGGTGAAGCAAAAGGTGCTGCCCTTGCCGGCGCCGTCGGAATTATCGGCCACCAGCACCAGGTGGGCTTTGCCGGGTGCGCGCGCAGCCAGCGCCAAGGCATCGGCAAACGAGAAAAACCCCCCATCCAGCAAACCCGATTCGAAATCCGGCATTTGCCGTGCCGAGACCTTGTACAGCATCGGCTTGACCCGGCCGCCGTGTTTTTCGATCAAGCCCTTGTTATAAAAGCGATAACGAAAGGCGAGTACCCGGGATAGAGGCTCCAGGCAAGATTCAGCGGGCGCTGCTGCTGCGCCTTAAGCTGAGTGCTCAGGCTGCAAAAGCCGCACAGGATCAGAATTGCGAGAATTCGGACAGTCATATGCCTGTACTGATCGAGGATCTTTGTAACTGGCGCTGAATGGTTGTTTGTAGGCAGAGTTGCCCGGGTCGGGCCTGAGGTGTGCAGCATAGAACTCGCGATGCCGTAAAGCTTCAGATGGGTAGAGTATAGTTTGCTTTGCGTATTTCTGGCTCTACATTCTCAGTCTTTCGACAGGACCGATTGCCGTCGATCGAACGGTTAACGCCGAATCACAAGAACGCGTGAATCGATGTCCTGCTTGCGGATATACTCGGCCTCGATTATCTGCTCGATGCGAAATCCATGTAACTGCGCCATACGGTAGACTTCGGCTTCCAGCGCAAGCTGGCGCCACGCGGCGCCGTTGACCGTAATGACGCACAGGCCACCCGGCACGACGCAATTCAGCACATGATGTAAATCGCTTATTTTCGGCACCGCGAAGGAGAACAGACCAACGCAGAGCAGGCAGTCATAGCGCTGCTCGAGATCTTTTGCGAGGGTAAAGTCATGTTGCCACAGGCTGTCGTAAACCGCGCGTTTTTCTGCCAGCGCCAGCATTTCGGACGAAAAATCGGCGCCATCCAGATTTTGATAACCCAGTGTGCGCAGGTATTCACCGGCCAGGCCGGTGCCGCAGGCGACGTCGAGCACGCGCAGTGAACGGTCTTCGACCAGTCCGGCAAAAATGTCGCCTGCGTTTCGCCAGGCAACGTAGTCCAGGTCATCGACAAGGTCAGCATCGTAACTGGCCGCCCATTCGTCGTATTGCTGTTGCTTGTCTTCCTCGCGGCCATAAGCCGCGGCCAGGCGTGCATCGAATTGATCGATATCGATTTTCTTTTTACCCATTAGTAAATATCCCGGTCGCGGCTAGCTTCACCGATGTAGCACATAAATCCGTATGAATCCACGAATGCCCGGGCCGTCTGCAACCAGGTCCGCGTAGACTGAACCGAAAACAGTGTTTATTCTAGGCACGCTATCGCGCATCAAGGGTGATGCCGGTGGTTTCACAAGCGCTTGCGGGAGGCTAGCCATGAAACCGGTATTAGTAGTGCAGGGTGCGAGTCGTATCGATGAAGTGCCGCGCCTGGCCGAGCTCGAAAACGATGTCGAAATCCGTTTGGCCACATCGACCGACGAACTGCGCGCCGCGTTGCCCGGGGCAGAGGCTATGCTCGGCTGGAATTTCCGCGCCGATAGCCTGCAGCAAGCCTGGGACTGCGCCGGCGACCTGCGCTGGATTCACTGGGGCGGCGCCGGCGTCGATGCGGCGATGTTTGCAGAGCTGAAACAAAGCGACATCGTATTGACCAATGCGCGCGGAGTTTTCGATCAGCCGATGGCCGAATGGGTGCTGGGGATGATTCTCTGTTTCGCCAAGCGTTTCCCGCAGACGCTCGAATTCCAGGCTAAACACGAATGGAACTACAGGCTCTCCGAATCGGTGGCGGGCAAGCGGGCGTTGGTGGTCGGCGTCGGCTCGATCGGCCGCGCGGTCGGGCGCCTGTTGCAGGCGGCCGGCATGCAGGTAGACGCCGTTGGTCGCAGTGCGCGTGACGGCGGAGCCGATTTCAGCCAGATTCACGCCATCGCCGACCTGCATGCGCAGCTGCCGATGGCCGATTACGTCGTCCTGATTACGCCGCTGACCGCGGACACGCGCAACCTGTTCGGCGCCGCCGAATTTACCGCCATGGCAAAACACGCGCGCTTCATCAACATTGGCCGCGGTGCGCTGGTGGTCGAGGAAGATCTGCTGCAGGCCCTGCGCGATGGGCAGATCGCCGGCGCCGCGCTCGATGTGTTTGTCGAGGAACCCTTGCCGGCTGACAGCCCTTTCTGGTCGGCGCCAAACTGTCTTGTATCGCCGCATATGTCGGGAGATTATTTCGAATTCGAGGCCGCGATGGCGGATCAGTTTATGACCAACTGGGCGCGCTTTATCGCCGCGCAACCGTTGATCAACGTGGTCGACAAGACGCTCGGATTTGTCCCTGGCGGCCAGGGTTAGCGCCGTGCCAGGCGATTGCTTGCCGATAGCGATGCCGGTCCAGATCAGGACCGAACAGATACGCGCAATCGCAGGGCAACAATACCCAGATGTTCAATATCATTCTGGCTTCCTGACGGACGTAAAAAGCTGACCGCAGACGCGTTGCCGACTGTCACCACGCACGCTTCCTGAGAGCCGGGCTTTTTTTGCCGCACAGCTGTCCGGAGCGTATTTGCACCTGTGGATGTAACTGATATATGCTTGCCTGCAGCGAAAAGCCGGCTCGGCTTTTTGTAAAGAATAAATCCCGAAGAGGAGGAGAGTTAAAGTGAAATCCAAAGATAGCAAGCAACCCCATCTGAGCGACGGTGTAACCGACCTCGAGGTTGCTGACAAAATAAAAGACATCCAGACATCGTTCGAATCCGGCAAGCTTACGCGGCGCAGCTTCATGAGCGGTGCCCTGGCGATGGGTGTATCCTTGACCGCGGCATCGGCCATACTCAACAAGGTCGAGGCTGCGACCCCGAAAAAAGGCGGTCGCCTGCGCGTCGGCCTGACCGGCGGCGCCACCACCGATTCGCTGGATCCGGGCCAGATTCTCGACCTGTACATGATTCATCTGCAGTTTGGTCAGCTACGTAACAGCCTGACCGAGGTTGCGGCAAACGGTGAACTGGCCCCCGAACTGGCGGAAAGCTGGGAAGCCAGCCCGGACGCAAAATCCTGGCACTTCAAGATCCGCAAGGGCGTCGAGTTTCACAACGGCAAGAGCTTGACCTCGGAAGACGTGGTCGCATCGATCAATCATCATCTCGGCGAAAATTCGAAATCGGCCGCCAAGGGTATTATGGCTGGCGTTGTTTCGGTTAAAGCCGACGGTAAACACGGCGTAACCGTGGAGCTTAGCGGCGGCGATGCGGACTTTCCGTTCCTGTTGACCGATTACCACATGAATATCTGCCCCGCCAATAGCGATGGCAGCATTGACTGGGCATCCGGTATCGGTACCGGCGGGTATATCATGAAGGAGCATGATCCGGGCGTACGCTCGTTCACCACGCGCAATCCGAACTACTGGAAAGAAGGTTTTGCCCATTTCGACGAGGTCGAGATCAATCAGATCGCCGACGCAACCGCGCGCAGCCAGGCCTTGCAGGGTGGTCAGCTCGACGTAATCAACAACGTGCCAACCCAGACCGTACACCTGATGAAGCGGGTTCCCGGAATCAAGGTCGAGGCGACTACCGGCAACAAGCAGATTACGCTGCCGATGCGCACCGATACCGCGCCTTTCGACAATAACGATGTGCGCACCGCGGTCAAGTACATCGTCGATCGCGAGGAATGGCTGAAGAAGATCGTGCACGGTTACGGTCAGCTTGGTAATGATAGTCCTGTCGGCCCGGCCAATATCTACCGCGCCACCGAGGACGAGTTACCGCAACGCCAGTACGATCCTGAAAAAGCGAAGTTCCATTTGAAGAAGGCCGGTTTAAGCAAGCTCGATATCAGTTTTCATGCGGCCGAAACCGGTTTTGGCGGCGCGCTCGATGCGGGTCAGTTGATGGCAGCTTCGGCGCGTGCGGGCGGAGTTAACATCAATGTCGTACGCGAGCCGGACGATGGCTACTGGAGCAACGTGTGGATGAAGAAGGCATTCAGCGCCTGCTACTGGAGCGGTCGCGCCACCGAGAACTGGATTTTCTCGCAAATCTATGCCGCCGACGCGAGCTGGAACGACACCTTCTGGAAGCACGACAAGTTCAACAAGCTATTGGTGTTGGCGCGCGCCGAACTCGATCCGGCCAAGCGACGCGTACTCTACGTCGAGATGCAGCAAATCGTGCACCATGAGGGCGGCGTCTGCCTGCCGTTGTTCCGCAGCGATGTAATGGCTTATCACGAGCGCCTGCACGTGCCTGAAGTAATCGGTAATAACTGGGAGCTCGACGGTGCCAAAAACGCCGAACGCTGGTGGTTTGCCTAGGCTTCAATAAAGGCTAAAAGCAGTATAAAAAAGGGGTGGCATTGTCACCCCTTTTTTTATCGGGTTTGACGGGACTAGTTACGGTAGCTGTCCGGCAGCGCGTAGCTGTCGCCAAGGAATTCGCCGAAGACTTCCGCCACCTGGGGGTGATTGATCGGTTCGCCGGTACCGTCGATCAACAGGTTTTGTTCCGATACGTAGGCCTCGTAAGCGGTCGATTCGTTTTCGGCGAGCAAATGGTAAAACGGCTGATTCTTGCGCGGGCGCACGTCTTCGGGAATCGCGAGCCACCATTCCTCGGTATTGTTGAACTCCGGATCGACGTCGACAATAACGCCGCGAAACTCGTAGAGGCGGTGTTTGACGACCTGTCCGATAGTAAATTGTGTGCTGGTTACGCTCATGTTCTGGGAAATCATTTACCTGGCATTATATCAACGCCCGCGCCGCGCGCACGCGAACTCTTTCACACTGGTGGTCTATGCGGCCCTTCAGAAATGGCTGTGCGTTACCTGAATTACCCTATAGACCACTAGTGCAGGCCGATTTTGGCGCGCGCCTCGTCAGACCCCAACACGCGAGCCCCCATGCGCTCGATAATCTCGACCGCGCGCTCCACCAGCATGCCGTTGCTGGCAAGCACACCCTTGTCGAGGTAAATGTTGTCTTCCAGCCCGACACGCACGTTGCCGCCGAGCAAAACCGCCTGCGCCACCATCGGCATCTGCATTCTTGAAATACCGAAACCGGCCCACAACGCTCCGGGCGGTAGCGCCTGTTTCATCGCCGTCATGGTCTCGGTATCGGCGCCGGCGCCCCAGGGTATGCCGAGACAGAGCTGAAACATCGGCGGCGCATCGATCAGGCCGTCGTCGATCAGGCTGCGCGCGAGACGGATCTGGCCCAGGTCGAAGACTTCGAGTTCGGGCTTGACGCCGAGCTCCTGCACCATTTCCGCCATGCGGCGCAAGAACGGCGCGGTGTTGATGTAGGCGTAGTCGCCGGCGAAGTTCATCGTGCCGCAGTCGAGGCTGCAGATATCCGGCTTGCAGTCGACCACGTGGGCGAGGCGCTCCTCTGGGCCGATCATGTCCGAGCCGGGTCCGGGTAAAGACGGATCCTCCTCGCTCGGCACCCAGTCGCCGCCCATGCCGGCGGTCAGGTTGATGATCATATCGACCCCGCTATCGCGGATCATGTCGACCGTTTCGCGGAACAGGGCCGGATCGCGCGAACCAGCCCCGGTTTCGGGGTCGCGCACGTGTACGTGCACCACCGCGGCGCCTGCATTGGCGGCCTCGATGGCGGCGTCGGCGACCTGGCGCGGCGTGACAGGCACCAGGTTGCTGCGGCTGGTAGTGTCGCCGGCGCCGGTGACGGCGCAGGTAATGATGACGTCGTTGTTCATGTTTTGATATCCCCTGGGTAATCGGGCTAGCTTTGCGCTTTACGTTTCATCTTCGCGATTTCGACCAGCCCGTCATTCATTTTCTTGCTTAAGGCAGCGAAATCCTGGCCGGCGGTCATTTCGACGCAGCCGTCGACCATCGCGTTTCTGAGTTCATCGGTCAGCTCCGGCGCCACCAGTCGCGTCCACGGCAGCTTGAGCGTCGGCCCGAACTGGTCGAGGCAATAGGCCATGCCGCCTTCGCCGCCGCCGACGTGAAAGATTTCGCAAGGGCCCATCAGCGCCCAGCGTGGTCCCGGGCCGTTGACCACCGCCTGGTCGATCTGCTCGACCGTGGCTTCGCCGTTGGCGACCATATGCAAGGCCTCGCGCCAGATCGCCTCCTGCAGGCGGGTGGCGATAAAGCCAGGGATTTCCTTTTTCATCACCAGCGGCGCCTTGCCGGCGGCCTGGTAGAATTTTTGCGTCCATTCGACCGTTTGCGGGCTGGTTTTTTCGCCGCCGATCATTTCCACCAGCGGCAGCAGGTAAGGCGGGTTGAACGGGTGCGCTACCACGGTGCGTTCGGCTGTCGCGCAGCGGGCCTGGATGTCGGTCATCGACAGGCCGGAGGTGCTGGAGGCGATCACCACCCGGGGATCGACGATGTCGCCCAGGGTCTGGTATAGCCCCTGCTTAAGCTCCAGTATCTCGGGCACGCTTTCCTGGATGAACTCGGCCTGTTTGGTAGCCTCGGCGAGATCGGTCGTCCAGCCGAAGTTATCCATCGATGCGCCTTCGGCGAGCCCGATTTCCTCGAGGCTGCTCCAGGCGGTTTCGAGCAGGCGCATCAGCGTGTCGTATTCCGATTGCGCATGCAGGTAGCTGGTCACCTGGTAACCCTGCGCCAGGAAGTGCGCCGCCCAACCGCCGCCGATTGGCCCGGCGCCGATACAGGTGACGCGTTTAACCGCTTCGGGGGCCTGGTCGAGCATGATTACTGGCCTTTGAATTTGGCGTCGCGCTTTTCGACGAAAGCCTTGACGCCTTCGCCGGCATCGTCCGACGACAGCATTGCTTTATATGTCGGCAGGTCGTCGTAGCGCATCTTGTGGAACGCCTTTTCCAGCGGCTCGCATTCGATCGCACGCAACACCTCCTTGATCGACTGCAGCGCCAGCGGCGCCACCTCCGCCATCTGCTCGGCCCATTCGCGCGCGCTGGTCATCAATTGGTCGGCGGGCACGACCTTATTGATCAGGCCGTAATGTTTGGCTTCGCCGGCGCTCATGCGCCGGCCTAGGTAGAGCATTTCGAGCGCGACGTTATAGGGCAGGCGTTTGGGCAGGCGCTGTACCGCGCCGGCGTCGGGGATCAGGCCCAGCGGCAGCTCGGGCAGCGCGAATTCGACATGCTCGGCGGCGATGATCAGGTCGCAGGCGAGCGCGATTTCGAAACCGCCGCCGATGGTAAGCCCGTTGAGCGCGGCGATGACCGGCTTGTTCAGGTTCCACATTTCGGTGATGCCGGCGAAACCGCCCAGTTCCGGATCCTCGGCTTCCCACCAGTTTTCCAGCGAGGTGTCGCCTGCGTCGAGCGCCTTCAGGTCCCAGCCGGCGCAGAATATCTTTTCGCCGGCGCCGGTGATGATGGCGACCTTGAGCTCGGGGTTATCGCGAAAGTAGACGAAGGCCTCACCCAGTTTGCGGCTGGTAGGCAAATCGATTGCGTTGGCCTTAGGCCTGTCGATGGTAATCTGCATCACCGTGCCATCGACCGTGACCCGAACTTCGTCGTCGCCTGGTAGCATGCTTTTCCCCGTTTCCAATGCGTTGCGGACCCGCGCAGTTTAGTAGACTGGATAAACAATTGGTATATGATTGGACGCGTTTATTTTATCACGACGCCTGTCTTATGAATTACAACCTGACTGCCGAACAGGACATGATCGTACGCTCGCTGCGGGCATTTCGTGAACAGGAACTCGAGCCGCACGAGGCCGAGGTCGATCGAAGCGGTGAAGTCTCGGAGGAGCTCGGCCAGCGAATCAAGAGCAAGGCGCTGGAAATGGGATTTTATGCTCCCAACCTGCCCGAGGAGATCGGCGGCGGCGGTCTCGACTACAAGACACTGGCGCTGTTCGAGCGCGAGCTCGGCAAAACCAGCTACGGCCTGCACGGTTATATCCACCGGCCGTCGGAGATACTGATGGCCTGCGCCGGCGATCAGGTCGAAAAATACCTCAAATCCTGCGTCACCGGCGACAAAAAGGAAGTCTTCGCGCTCACCGAGCCCGGCGCCGGTTCGGATATCCTGTCGATGGCGACCACCGCCAAACGCGACGGTGACGACTTCATCATTAATGGTTCCAAGCACTTCATCAGCAGTCCGGTTATCCCCGACTTTGCCATCCTGTTCGCCTGCACCGGGGTCGAGCAAACCAAACGCGGCGAGCGCAAGCTGGTGACCGCTTTCCTGGTCGATCGCGGCACGCCGGGATTCGATATCCAACGCGGGCCGCGCTGCGCCGCGCAGCGAGCCTATCACACCTGGCAACTGTCGTTTAACCAGTGCCGCGTGCATCAAGGCCAGATCCTCGGCGAGGAAGGGCAGGGTTTCGATCTCGCCGACAAGTGGCTCAAAATGGGCCGCGTCTGGGTCGCCGCTGCCGCCTGCGGCAGGATGGAGCGCCTGCTCGAACTGGCCACGCGGTACGCGGCCGAACGCAAGCAGTTCGGCCAGCCGATCGGCAAGTTCCAGGGCACCTCGTTCAAGCTCGCCGACATCGCCACCGACCTGCAGGCCGCCGACCTGCTGGTGATGCACGCCGCCGACAAGGCCGACCAGGGCATCATGGAACCCGACGATGCCGCCAAGGCCAAGCTTTTCGCCTCGGAGGCGGTGGGGCGCGCCGCCGACAGCACGATTCAGATTTACGGCGGCATGGGTTTGATGGAAGAGCTGCCGATCGAGCGCCTGTGGCGCGATGCCCGTCTCGACCGCATCTGGGACGGCACTTCAGAAATCCAGCGCCACATCATATCGCGTTCGCTGCTCAGGCCCTATGAGTCCTGATGCCGGCCTCTCCCGAGAATCTGCGCAGACTGCTGTCACCGAGGCATATCGCCTTCATCGGCGGTAACGACGCTGATTTCAGCGCGCGCCAGTGCGCCGCGCAGTTCGATGGCCCGGTCTGGGGCGTCAATCCGCGGCGCCAAACCCTCGGCGGGGTGCGCTGTTACCCGACGGTCGAGGATTTGCCGCAGGCGCCGGACGCGGTATTCCTGGCGACGCCGCGCGCGGCGGCGACCGATACCGTGCGCCGGCTCGGGCAAATCGGCGCCGGCGGGATCGCCTGTTTTACCGCGGGCTATGGCGAACTCGGCGACAGCGGGCAGCGCGCCGAAGCCGAGCTCATCGAAGCAGCCGGCGAGATGGCGCTGGTAGGGCCCAATTGTTACGGCCTGGTCAATTTCACCAACGGCGCTGTACTATGGCCGTTTGGCGCCGGCAATCATCGCTGTCATCGCGGCGTTGCGCTGATCATGCAAAGCGGCATGCTGCCGGCCAACATGATCATGAACGATCGGTCGGTGCCGATCTCGCACGTGATTTCCGCCGGTAATCAGGCGGTGCTGACGATCGAAGACTACATGGATCTGCTGCTCGAGGACGATGCGGTGAGCGCCATCGGCATGTATATCGAAGGTATCAAGAGTATCCGTAAATTTGCCGCCGCCGCGCTCAAGGCGCTGCGGCTGAACAAGGCCGTGGTGGTGTTGAAGGCCGGCAAGTCGAGTCTCGGCTCGCAAATCTCGGTCAGCCACACCGGTTCGCTGGCCGGCACCGACGAAGCCTTCCAGGCGCTGTTCGATCAATGCGGCATGATCCGCGTCGACTCGCCGGTGGAAATGATCGAGACGCTCAAGTTTCTGTCGGTTTCCGGCGCGCCGGCGGGCCGGCGGCTGGCCGCCTTCACCTGTTCCGGCGGCGACGCTGCGATGGTTGCAGACTACTGTGACAATATCGGGCTCGAGCTGTCGCAGCCGTCGGCCGGCGCCCGCGAGGCGCTGACCGATTTGCTGCCCGATATCGCCACCGCCGCCAATCCGCTCGACTATACGACGCCGCTGTGGGGCAACACCGAGGTCATGCCGAAGGTTTTCGAAACCATGATCGCCGATAACTACGATGCCGCGGTGGTGATCCAGGATTTTCCGCGGGCCAGTATTCACGCCGACAATACGCACTATCGCAACGATGCGAAGTCCTTCATGCAGGCCTGTAACAAGCTCGATATCCCGGGTGCTGTGTGCAGCGATCTGCCCGAGAATATCGATCGCGAGTCGCGAGAGATCCTGATCGCCGGCGGTGTTGCCCCGCTGCAGGGACTGGACGCGGGTCTTGACGCCATCGCCAACGCCTGCCGCTACGGCACTGCCCGCGAACGTATTCTGCGCGGTGGCGCGCCGCCGGGATTCGAAATTATCGCAACCCCGGGCGCAGCAACCGGTTCCAGGATTGTCGACGAGTGGCAGGGTAAGCAACGGCTGCGGAACGCCGGGCTAGAAACCCCGGGGGGACGCCGTGTTCGCATCGGCGCGCTCGAGACGGTCATCGAGGAGTTATCCTACCCGCTTGTGTTGAAGGCTTTGTCGGCCGATTTGCCGCACAAGTCGGAAGCCGGCGCGGTCCGGGTCGGTTTGCAAAATGCCCGGCAGTTGCGTGACGCGGTTGCCGTCATGCGGGCTTCGATCGCGCAGTCGGCGCCCGACATCGTCGTCGACGAGGTCATCGTCGAACCGATGATCGAAGACGTCGTTGCCGAATTGATGATCGGCATCAATACCGATGCGCAGTTCGGACAGCTGCTGGTCGTCGCCAGCGGCGGCGTACTGGTCGAGTTGACGCGCGATTCCAGAACCCTGCTGCTGCCCACCGCTGACGCGCAGATACGTCACGCGCTCGAGTCGCTCGGCTGTTTCAGGCTGCTGCAGGGCTTTCGCGGCAGGCCGGCGGCCGATGTCGGATCTGTCGTCGATAGCATCCGCGCGCTGGTCGACTTTGCCGAGAGCCATCAGGCTTCGCTGCTGGAAATGGATATCAATCCCCTGATGGTGACCCCGGATCGCTGCGTTGTCGCCGATGTGATGATTCGGGAAGCGGTTTAGGCCGTCGGCCGGTCCAACCAGACATAGTGGCAAGCCTGCAACTCAATATACGGTTATATCCGTGGTTTCGCGCCGCTTCCGACGGTCATGCCTGGATTACCGTGTTTTTCCTGTACATGAGCCAGAGCCTGCCGCTGGAGCAGGTCATCGAGCTGTCCGCGGTTTATTACCTGTCGGTTTTCGTGCTCGAAGTGCCGTCGGGTTATTTCTCCGATCGTATCGGCCGCCGCGCCACGCTGCTGATGGCCGCCGGCGCGCTAATCGGCTCCTACTGCTGTTTCATCGTCGGCGCCGGTTTCTGGTGGTTTGCCGCCGGCCAGTTTCTGCTGGCCGCGGGTATAGCCATGCAGTCGGGCACCGATACCGCTTTTCACTACGATTCGCTGAAGGCGCTGGGCCGTGAATCCGAGTATGCGCGGCGCGAGGCCAGCGCCGAGCAATGGGGATTGATCATGCTGGCGCTGGCGACCCTTTGCGGCGGACTACTGGGTCTACTCGATCTGCGCCTGGCCTACGTGTTCTCGTTAATCAGCGCATCGGTGATGGCGCTGCTGGTGTGGCGCTTCACCGAACCGAAGCATGCCGACGAAACCACCGCATTGCCGCAAAGTTTCATTTCGGTGGTGTTGAGCTGTATCCATCGGTTGCGTGATCCCCTGCTCGGGTGGATTTTCCTGGTGGTCATAGTGCTCTACGCGCTGGCGCATATCGTTTACGAGTTTTACCAGCCTTATATCACGCTGTTGCAACTGCCGTGGCTGGAGACATCCAGCAACGCGCCACTGATCTCGGGGCTGGTGATATCGATTTCGATGTTCGGCGGCGCGCTCGGCGCCAGGGCGAGCATTTCCTGGCAGGCCAGGCTGGGCCTGGTCGGTGTGCTGGCGGTCGCGATGTTTATTCAGCTGGGGCTGGTGGCGGCGATGGCGGTCGCGCTGAGTCCGGCGGTGCTGGCGCTGGTGAGCCTGCGCAATTTTCCAATGGCGCTGGTGCACGCGCCGGTCAGGGCCGCGATCGCGCCGCGCATAACGCGTGCCCAGCGCGCCACCTATTTATCGCTCCAGGGGCTGGCCGAACGTCTGTTTTTTGCGCTTTTGCTGCTCGGGCTGGCCGCGGGCCTGGAGCAAGGGGCGGCAATTGCCGAGTCCACCCTGCTGGGCATCCTGAGCTCGACCCTGTGGCTCGGCGCCGTTTTGAGCGCGATACTATTCCTCTTCGCCGGCCGCAAGCGGCGACTGGCAAGGCAGGCGCCGGACAGTGTTAACCCGGAGTAAAAGATTACTCCGGGTAAGCCTGGCGGAGCGCTAAAGGGTATCTTCGGTAATTGGCAACAGCGACAGCTCGACGCGGCGATTGAGGCTGCGGCCTTCGGCGGTGCCATTGTCGGCGATCGGGTTCGATTCGCCGAAGCCGACTGAATCGATACGCGCCTCGACCACGCCTTTCGACAACAGGTACTGGGCGACCGAATTGGCGCGCCGTTCCGACAGGCCCTGGTTGTATTCATCCGAGCCGCGGCTATCGGTATGCCCGGCGGAAACGATGATGGTCTTGTTGAATTCCTGCAATACGATGATGACCGAATCCAGCACTTCGTGGAAATTGGCGTTGAGATCGTGTCCGGCGGTAACGAAAGTGATATTACCCGGCATGATCAGGTTGATGTTGTCGCCGTCACGCTCGACGCTGACGCCGGTTTCACGCAGGGTTTTCCTCAATTTGGCTTCCTGGGTGTCCATGTAGTAGCCGATTCCGCCGCCCGCGATGGCGCCGACGCCGGCGGCCTCGAGCATGCGCTTTTGACGTTTCTTGCTGGACTTGTCCTTGTTGTCGAGGTAGGCAATCACCATGCCAATGCCGGCGCCGATGCCGGCGCCCTTGGCGGTACTCGAGGCCTTTTCTTCGCCGGTGTAGGCGTCGAAGGTGGTGCAGCCCGACAGGCTGACTATAGCGATCATGATGAGCAGTTTATTCATTGTAAACCCCTGGGAAGATAGGTCGGATAAAGAAATCAGAGAGGATTATAGGACAATCAGCATGAACTTGAACTTAACAATAATTCACAAACGCGGAATTGATTTCGATCAGTCGGAGTCGGGTAAGCTGTAGGCTTCCAGCTCGATCGATTTCAGCAGCATGCCCTCCAGCACCAGCTTGCCCTGGTAGCGCCTGTCGCCGACTGATGAAAATTCGAACTGGTAGCTGCGGCGGAAAACCAGGCGGCCGCTGCGGCCGCGCAGCGGCCAGAAACCGACAATGACCATGCTCTGGTCGAGCAGCTGTAGCCCCAGTTGCTGGCAATGCGCGGTCGCCAGGTCGCGCGCGCGCCCCTTGTAGACACCGCTTTGCCACCAGTAAAGCGCAAGCCCGCCGGCCAGCACCAGCAACAACAGGTTAGTCAGGCTGAACATATCGATGCCGCCCGGGTGAGGCCGGAGCTGGGCTTGCTGACAATTTCATGCCCTTGCCTGCGCTACCCGACGTGCTTATGCGTGGACGATTGCTTCGACGATCGATTTCATTTTATCGGCGGCGATATCGCTGCCTTCGTCGCGCTGCCATTCGATGTACTGCGAGCAGAATGCCGCCACTTCGGCCTTGCCGGAAAGCGCGTTGAGATCGTCGGCGGTGCGCACGCCGAAACCGACCGCGAGCGGTAGATCGGTATGTTTGCGAATTTCGGCGATGTAATTCTGGAACTGCTCGCCCCAGTGGGTTTCGTGGCCGGTGACGCCCATGCGCGAGACCACGTAAATCATGCCGCGCGAGGCGCGCGTGATTTTCTCGATGCGATCGGCGGCGGTATTTGGCGTGACCATCAGGATCGGCGCCAGTCCCAGCGCGTCGAGCTTTGGTAGCCAGGGTTCTATTTCCTCCACCGGCCAGTCAGGCACGATCATGCCCTTGATGCCGGCCGCCGCGGCGTGCTCGAACAATTCGTCCAGGCCATAGCGGTACAGCGGATTCAGGTAACTCATAAGGACGAAGGTCACCTCTGGGTGACTGGCGCAAACCTTTTGCGCCAGCTCGAGCGTCGCCTTTACCGAGCCGCCGTGCTTGAGCGCCTCGTAGCAAGCGTTGACCAGCGTGTGGCCGTCTGCAACCGGGTCGCTGAACGGCACCTGCAGTTCGATCAGCTTGACGCCGGCGCGCGCCAGTCCGGCGATCGCCTTTTCGTTTTCCTCGAGACTGGGGAAACCGACCACCGCGTGGGACATGATTTGAATGTTGTCATACTGTGCGGGAAACATGATTAATGCCCTCTCTTTTGCGCCAGCAGCTCGGTCGAGCGCGTCGCTTCGCGCTGCAGGAATTCGGTCCATTCGCGCTGCGGAAAGGCGCGCGCGATATTGAAGATGTCCTTGTCGCCGCGGCCGCTGAGGTTGATCACGACATGCTGATCGGGCGACATTTCACGCGCGCGTTTGAAACCGCCGGCGAGACCGTGTGCAGACTCGAGCGCGGGGATGATGCCCTCGACCTTCATCAGCAGGCTGAAGGCCTCGGTAACTTCGTCGTCGGTCGCCGATTCCGGCACCATGCGCCCCTGTTGCGACAGGTAGGCCAGGATAGGCGAGACACCGACATAGTCGAGCCCGGCGGCGATGCTGTGGGTGTCGCCGAGCTGACCGTCGTCGTTTTGCAGGAACAGCGTCTTGTAACCCTGGGCGATGCCTGTTTCGCCGGTATTGTGCGACAGGCGCACCGAGTGCTGCCCGTCCTCGAAGCTGATGCCGCCGGCTTCGACGCCGACCAGCGTGACGCCGTCATCGTCAAGAAAATCGCCGAAGGCGCCCATCGCGTTGGAGCCGCCGCCGACGCAGGCGACGATTTCGTCCGGCAGGCGGCCGATCTGCTGCATTGCCTGCTCGCGGATTTCCTTGCTGATAATGCCCTGGAAGTAAGACACCATTTCGGGGAACGGCGCCGGCCCGCAGGCGGTGCCGAGTACGTAATGGGTAGTTTCGACCGAGGCCGCCCAGTCGCGCAGCGCCTCGTCGAGCGCTTCTTTGAGGGTTTGCGCGCCGGTGGTGACACCGACCACGTTGGAACCGAGCTGGCGCATCCAGAAGACGTTGGAATACTGGCGCTCGATATCCTCGGCGCCCATGTAGATGGTGCAGTCGAGGCCAAGCCGCGCCGCCATGATCGCGGTCGCGAGCCCGTGTTGACCGGCGCCGGTTTCGGCGATGACGCGCTGCTTGCCCATGCGCTGCACCAGCAATCCCTGGCCGAGCACGTTATTGACCTTGTGCGCGCCCGAGTGGTTCAGGTCTTCGCGCTTGAGCCAGATCTGCGCGCCGCCGAGCTGCTTCGACAGGCGCCGCAGCGGCGTCAGCGGCGTCGGGCGGCCGCTGAATTCCTGGCACAGGGTGACGTATTCCTGCCAGAAGGCCGGGTCGTCGCGCAGGCCGAAGAACATGTCTTCGAGTTCGGTCAGGGCGGGTAACAGGATTTCAGGGACGAATCGTCCGCCGAATTCTCCAAAATAGCCATTGTCGCTACGAATCATCGTGGCCTCCGGGTGCATGAGCGTATTGTTTAATGACATATACTAAACGGTTTAGTATAGTTTGCATAATTCACCCGGATAATCAAGCCCGTCATGGCGCAGAGATCGAAAAAAGACCATATCGTGGCCACCGCCATGCCGCTGTTCCTGCAAAACGGTTTCAAGGGCACGTCAATCGATATGTTGGTCAAAGCCAGTTGCGTATCGAAACCGACGGTTTACAACCATTTCCCCGACAAATCCGCGCTGATTCACGAAGTGCTTTTGCGATGGATTGACGACAATAAGCCGTTAATCCTGCCGATCAGGGACCGGACTGCGCTGGACGAACTTGTTCGAACACGCTGGCTGACCGACGAGGCGATAAAGTTTTACGCCATGGTAATCGGCGAAGGCTGGCGTTTCCCGGAGGCAAAAAAACTGTTCTGGGAGCAATTCGATCGGCTGTGGCGAAAGGCGCTGGGTTATGTTTCCGAGCAATCGCAAAGCCTGCAACAGGCCGATATCGATCTGTACCTGGATCGGCAATTACTGAATCGACTGCGCGCGCTTTAATCGATATGCCGCCTGATTTAAATTTCCGTTATCGAGCGCTGTCGATCCGTGAAAACCGAGGACAATCTTATGAACTTTGAACACCTGTTGTACGAAGTCGACGACGAATAAATCTGCTGGGTGGCGCTGTAAAAGGCGCGCCTGATTGCCGCCATTCCCAATCAGATGCAGCGCATCCACAATCACGTCTATGATTCGATGGGCCGCAGTGCGGCGCTGAGCTGGCACAACGATCTGATGACCATGATGTCGTTCTGCCCGAGCGAGGTTTATAAAAAAATTTTGCGATGCTACCCTCGAAAAAGGCCTCAAGTCCGCGCTCGTCGAAACCAACGCACTCTATGATGGACTCGACTGACGGGCGCTACTAAGCTAACGCAAATTATTCGCGACAAACCCGGGCAGGCAGCTTGAACGACTCGAAAAAAGTGCGCAGCAAACTCGACCTGGACGATGAGCGTGTTACTGTCGCGGTCGATGAAATCGTTGCGCTGGTAAGCGATATTTTCGAAAACCTCGGCTGCAGCGCCGCGGTGGCCCGCGAAGTGGCCGAACATCTAGCAGATTCGAACCTGTGCGGCATGGAATCGCATGGCCTGATGCGAACCCTGCAGTATGCCGAGCAGTTCGAGAGCGGCTATATGCGCGCCGGCGCCGTGCCCGAAATCAGGACCGCAGAGCGTGGCGCGACCATTGTCGACGGCAAAGGCGGCATCGGCATTCCCGCCATGCGCCTGGCCATCGACGAGGGCTGCCGGGTGGCTGCCGAGCAGGGCGTTTCGTCTTTGGCGATTTGTAATGTCGGCCATACCGGCCGGCTCGGCGCGTTTACCGAAGCCGCTGCCTACCGCGGGTATCTCAGCATTTGCTTCGGCGGCGGCGGGCGCGAGAAATGGCGCCAGGTGGCACCCTATGGCGGCAGGCAGGCGATGCTGCCGACCAATCCCTACAGTATCGCGGTGCCCGGCGGTGAACGCGGACCGATGATGCTCGACTTCGCCACCTCGAAAATAGCCGGCGGCTGGATATACGCCGCGCGCAGCGCCGGCGCGCGCCTGCCGGACAACGTGTTGATGGACCCCGACGGCAAGGTCACGCGCGACCCGGAGGATTATTTTCGCGGCGGTGCGATCATGCCCTCCGGCGGACACAAGGGCTACGCGCTCGCGCTGGCCGCCGAAATCGTCGCCGAGGCGATGCTGGGCCCGACCACGACCGAGGGTGGCTGGCTTTTACTAACCGTCGACACCAGCCGCTACCAGGAACCGACCATGATGCAGCGCATCGCCGAGGAAATTCTCGACGACATGCGCCACTGCCCGCCGGCGCCGGGCTTCGATCGGGTCGAAGTTCCCGGCGAGCGCGAACGCGAATACCGTGATAAAACCCGGGGCGCAGGCATCGCGCTGCCGCAAAAAACTTTGCAACAAATCCAGGCGCTGGCGCAGCGATTGAATGTCGACAGGGATTAGGGCGGTAAACGCATCGAAGCAGTCGTTCGAATTTGACCTGCCAGCGGCGATTTACGACCCGAAGAAGCCCCTGAGCAAAGCATCAATCAATAGCCATCGTGTATATACGCTTTAACATATTCGATTGAGATTTACCTTGCTTGGGTGATGATTAATGTCTTAAATTGATGTACAAGAAAATTTAATAAAATAACAATAATTTCTGGATTGGCATATACCAGCTTTATTTTCCATCCTGATCATTCGGTAAAAGTATTTCTTCCAGCACTAAATACTGGATCGAAATTAAACCCAAATAGGAGGATTAAGTCATGTTAGAACATAGAATGAGTCAAGCAATTTCAGGGTTGGCATTATTGCTATCTTGTACATTTGCCACAAGTTCGGCATTAGCGGCTAATGTTAAAAACATAAATGTAGACTGCAATAAACCTAATGCAAGCATTCAAAACGAGATCGATAAGGTCAAAAGTGGCGAAGCCATTACCATATACATCGTCGGCATTTGTAATGAGAGCGTTAACATAATTAAAGACGATATCACCTTAAGCGGTAACGAGGCAGGAAACGAGTGCGACAAGACCAACCCGGGGGGTACAGGGACGATTAACGGTACCGTTATCGTCGATAGCGTACGCGCAAAGATCGAGCACCTGACCATTACGGGCAGTGACGATGGCGTAGGCATAATCAATCGAGCTACCGCACAGCTTAACTGCAACGATATCTCCAACAATGAGGCATCGGGCGTCTACGTGCTTCGATCTTCCAATGCCGTTCTCAGGAATAACAGGGTGAGTGGCAACGGAACGCGAGAAGCGGATCCGGGTGTTTTCTTCGATTGTGGGTTGTTCGCCGCCGATGCCTCTTCGGTGGATTCCAGAGGAAATACTTATTCGGATAATCAGTATTGTGCAATTGAAATCGATCGCCAGGCAGCTTTCAGGAACGGGGCCTTCCTTCCAAGGAGACCCGGGGAACAAGCTAATCCTGCCGAGAGAGACACATTCATCGAAAAAGGTTGCGATCCGAGCTCTGGAACCGGCTGCTTTAATGAGTTTACTGAGAACGATACTGTCGCCATCATCGCATTTAACGGTGGGCTCATCGATTTGCGAAATGCCGACATTAGCGGTTTTGTTGAAGTAGAGGGTCTTAGTTCTTACAGGGTTGACGGCGACGCTACGGCTCAAGGTCATATCTACAATGACATCGGTTCACTAGTGAGAATCAGGGATCGAGGCACTCAGTTCCCCGGACGCAAGGTGACGTATAAGGGAACACTGAGCTGTTTTAACGGCGCGCAAACGTTGTATAGCAACGTTCAATGTGGTCAGACCTGTAATGGAGATATTCCCGGAACCTGTTTTTTCGCCCCCTAACTCGGCCCGAGCGCAAGACTCAGGAGTAAGAAGGGTGGCCATCAAGGCTGCCCTTCTTTTATGCCTCCAAGCCACGCCACCTCGCGAGCTTTACTATAGTTACCCAGTGTCCGTTCATTTAATCGATCGTCACTGTCAAACCTCGATATTGGATGGATGCTGCAAAGTAAACGGGAAGATCGGGGGTCCGCTGTTGGCCGGTTCCAGCAGCTGGGCGCGGGCATTTCAGCGGTATCTATATTGGCGAAAGCAGTCCCTCAGAACGGGACTGTAGGCGACGACAGCCGACCCAATCGAGACACTCGTGCAATCACTTAACCTCTCGCGTAGCGTCCATTTTGTCCAACGGTGGATTATTTTTTAGCAGTTATGCTCTCGCGTCCTTTGAATACGCCCATTTAGTATCAACTGCTTCCCACTCTGCCTTCCAGTTAGACTGATACTAAAAATCGATCCAACCAGTCATCAACAATCACCTGTGCTTCAGGTTAGTGTCAATTGTAATGATTGCTGGGCGATGAGGAATATTGTTATCGGTAACTAAATGGGAGCTGGCTCAGTCTTCTTCCGGATACTCAAGATCAGTGTCGTCTTCGTCAGGATTTTTCTTGGGGCATGGTGACACGTATTCTGGTGTTTGGTTGGCAGGTGCAAGGTCCAGGTCGGTGTCATCTTCGTCAATCCCATTTTCGTGGTCCGTTGATAACGGGATAAGCGACAGATCAATAGTTTCGATTTCGTATTCCGACTCATCTTCTACGAAACTATTCGCCGGGTGTCCTGATGTCGGCTCAAGCAGCAAATCGATGGTTTCAAAATTGATTTTAGGATCGTTTTCATCGGATCTGTCCTCCCACAATTTTTCTCGGTTCTCGTCAGCAAGATACGGAGCTATTTTAATATTTAGTGTTTCTTTTTCCTTGCTAACCTTCTCATCAACCAGTTCCTTCTCAATCTCATTTTTCTTAGTTAATATTGCTTTGCCTACAAACACCATAGTCACAGCCAGAATCATCAATGCGATTCCAGGACCAAAGCTGAGCATTTGGCGGAATTCACCGGCGTAAACTTCCACCAAAGGGCCACCCCAAAAAAGTACATAAAAGCCGCAATAGAGTACCGCGATTGCGCCATAGATCAGCAAAACGCCAATAGCCCATAGGAATACAACCTCAAATTTTTTAAACATTAAAGATTGCATGGTTCCTAATACTAATGAATATGAGCATACTGTTTAGCTAAGGCCACCAGAATGTGGCAGCGTAAAAGCCAAGAAGTTAGCTAATGAAGCATATCAGCTATCAATAGAGTCCAGCCAATAAGCAGTTTCTGTCCCTGGCCGAAGATCGCCGTTTGAGCGTTGCTGACAAGCGTCCGTTCTTGAGAGCTGGCAGGCGTAGCAAGTGGTTTGATATTAGTCTAGTGTCCGAGTTATCTCCTCTGTTTCATCAATCTCTTTTGCGATGCCGATAGTATGGACATGCATACCATCAAATGCATCCGTGCGTCCGGCGCGAGACCATCCATTTGATTCATAATAATTGATTTGTTCCTCAAGTTCGGTGATAGATCGGCACCGAAGAACTTTATATTCTATCCTGCTCATCTGTATCTTGGGTGATTGTTGAGTGAAAACCTACCATCTTTGTCGGGTATGGACCTGATTGCGGCTCTTTGGTCATAAAAATATGATATTTTGTTCAGCTTAAAAATGTTGTGAACAAGATCAAGCCCAGAGCCTCCTATGACAAATACCTTGTGAAAATCTATGGCTAGTAATCTAGGAGACTTTCGTAAGCCTCCCCATTATGGCAACAGTTCAAAACTAGAATTTTAGGCGTCTGCTGTTGGCCGAGGCCGTGTGAAAACGCGAATAATTAGCACCAACTAAAAAATATTTCCCACATACAGCTAAAAATAATGCCGAATTCATTTCTGATTACCCACTTTAAGGTCGAATTTGGTCAAGAACTGGAGCGCATTCACCACAAAAATTTATAGCAAATAGTTTTCACACGGCCTGGGCCGAAGATTGTCTCGCGTAGCTAGTTTGCCCGCGTCGGTTTTGGAGAAAGCTGTCCCTTAGAATGGAAATTTCAGAGGCGATTGTCGACCCACGACAGCCCCTGAACATCGTCATGCCGGCCTCCGAGCCGGCATCCATTACGAATTAACACGAGCATTTCCCGGGCTGCGCTCGGCTAATTCTCGCGGTGTATTTACAATGGATATCGGCTCAAGGCCAGAATGACGGCAACTGGCCGGAGATCGTCTCTGAACCCTACAGTTTCAGCGCATGCAATGGAGTAAACAGATCCTCAGACTCGGTGAAGCAGCGGCGTTTGATGACCGGGAACGGTCATTAACATGCCATTAAAATTTTGTAAGCCGAATTTGTCCTGGTGATCAGCCGGTGCACGACCCGATGCTGACTTTGAGTCGCACGGAAGCCAATCATGTCCACCGTGGTTACGATAATGAGTACCGGTGCGGACCGGGAATTGCATTACGCATTAAACGACTATTAATTACGGCTTCAGCAAACGATAAACCATAGCCGGGCCAAACAGGGTCGTGAAATATATATAACCATCCGGGCCTTCAACCATGCTGGAAATCTGACTATGGTGGATTATGTGTAATCCTGGCACGCCATCGTTATCTGTGATGTCGCCATTACTATCGACACCCACCGCTCGCATAAAGCCATCATAAAACTCAGCAAAGAATAATTTATTGTCCAGTTCACCGCCGTAGCGTAAATCGCCGTAGACGTCACCAATCATAATGCTGGCACTACCTGTCGGACTGCCTTCTGGGTCTTCGGCACGAAAAGCAGAGGCTATGCTGTCATTGCGGTTGTAATAGACAATGGGGTTGCGGTAACCGGGAATACTTGATGAGCTGACAAAACCATCATGCGTATTCCAACCGAAATTGACCGGGCTGAAGGTATCAACGGCGTTGTAATCAAAGCTGTTAATCTCCTCGACAGCCGAACCGACATCACCGAGATAGACAATATTCCCCGCCATCGACATGCGGAAAGGATTGCGCAATCCCATGGCTAAGATTTCAGGACATGGCGTTGTACTTGCGACCACGCCTGAACATAGGGCATTGGTTGCATCAACCATATTGCCACTAGCGGGAATGGAATAACCGCCAACAGCCGTGACAAGGCTGGGATTGATGCGCACCACTACACCAAGCAGATTGGTATTCAGCTGGCCATTGCTGGCGCCACCGCTACCGCCATCGCCCACCGATGCCAACAAGGTTCCGTCAGGCGCAAACACCATACCGCCACCATTATGATTGCTTGCAGAAACATTTTTTTTGAAATCTATGATCCTGACTGTATCGCCCAGGACCATATTACCTCCGCCATCAAATGATAAGGTGGCACGCGATATGGTGTTAGTATCACTGGCAACCGAGCTGTGATAAAAGAAAACGTAACCATTGCTAGCATAGCCGGGGTGAAATTCCAGATTAAGCAGACCCTGCTCACCACCAGGGGGAATTACCGTGATACCGACATCGCCAAGCATCAGGCTGTTAACCGGATCGCAGCCACCATCGAAATAATAGACGTTTCCACTTTGTGATATAACTAAAAAGGCGTTGCTCGAACCAGGGATAAAGGCAATATCTGTCGGTAAACTTATCGCATTGGTATTTACTGCCTGCTCATAGCCAAAACCGTTAGTACCGCCTGTATCAAAGGTAATACCCGTGCCGCAGTCGATCGAAGAATCTGTATCCGATGACGAATTCGATCCGTCACTGCAGGCCGCTAGCCAAACGGACATGCTAATGATTAAGATAATATTTAGTAGGGGTCGAGGATTGCGCATAATGCCTCATGTTATCGCTGCGCACACTACTGATCAATGCTCATGGAACTTTGGAATCCGCGATATACCTCAAGTGACTAATAAGTCCCCAAAAGCTATTTTATCTAAGGGGAAGAATTAAACAGATGGATACAGTCTCTATCGAGACTCGTTTCGACTAGCTAATTGAGCGAAATTGTTATTCATCCTGTTCGGGATCGGATAAGTCTGCGACGCGGATATCGATCAATTGGATATTTTTATTAACTTATTGGTAACACTAGGTTAAAGTTTTTTAGCAGCAAATAACGGATTGAAAAACAGGGAGGCAGTATGGCGATTTTTAAACAGATTGATCCGCGCATTTCGCATTACGACCATTTCATCGTGCATTGCACCGCGACTAAGGTTAGTCAGAAGAATATCGATGCTAAATGGGTAGATAAAATACATAAGAAAAAAGGATGGAGTGGCTGTGGCTATCATGCGGTGATTAACCGGGAAGGGCAGCTGCAGATGTTTGACGATGGGTTTCCAACGCGACCGGTGGAGCAAAAAGGCGCCCACGTGGGCGGTTGCGGTGCGGGCTGGAATAAACGCAGCTTTGGTGTCAGCCTTGCTGGAGGACTCGACGAAGCGGGCCGCCCGGAAAATAACTTCACCAAAAAACAGTTTCGCACCCTGGTACGGTTGATCAACGCTTTTCTCAAATCGCATGAAAATCCGGATAAGGTCAGTATCATGGGTCATCGTGATCTGATTCGACTGACCAATGCATCTCCCAAGGCCTGCCCGTGTTTTGATGTATCGCAGTTCCTGGTGGACTACAGGATTAACCAGGACGAAGATGCCGATACCATTCAAGACGATAGCTCCCCATTGGTATTACCCGAGCAGTACACGGTTAAACGCGGCGATTCGTTATGGAAGATCTCCAATACCCTGGGGATTTCCGTGTCCACGCTGAAGGCAGTCAATGGCCTGCAGGGAGATGTGATTCAGCCGGGTCAAATCCTGAATCTGTCTTAGTGAAAATAATGGATGCAAGCTTGTCAAAGAGCAATTTTTCGGCTTACCGGGCAATGAAGTTAATGCTCTGAGTTTACCTGACAGTAAATTCCGTTTATCTCGATATCACCTTGCGGTAAAGCCGAATGTGGTTTAACGGGTAAGCGCACGTCTGCGAAAGAAGTCTGAAATGGCTCTGAAGTGCCCACAGCCGACATCCCCATATCCCGATAAAATTGTAAGCATGTGTACTAATTTGCAGGCACATGTAGTATGCCAAACGAATGAGATGAGGCTAAGGAAATTCTGTGCTCAAGGATTTAGATAAAGAACTTAAACGTCAAATTCGTAAACATAAAGTTCCGGGTGCAAGTGTAGCGGTACTACGTGGAAAAAGAATTGTGGCTCGTTCCGCAGCTGGTGTAGTCAACAAGAATACGCGCGTTAAAACAACTACCGATACATTGTTCCAGATTGGTTCGATTACCAAACCAATGACGGCAACTATGATTATGCAATTGCGCGACGAAGGTAAACTTAAATTGGATGATCCAATTTTGAGCTACCTTCCAAACTTTCGTATTGCTGACATGAATCGACTTAAGAACATAACCATTCGACATTTGCTTAGCCATACTGGTGGAATAGATGGGGATTTCTTCCCCAGGACAGACTCAGGTGACCGTGCTATCGAACAGTTGTTAGATATGAGCGCAATGCTCCCATCATTGTTTAAACCCGGAACTAATTTTTCTTATTCAAATATTGGTTATGCAATACTCGGCCGAGTTATAGAAGTGTTAGATGGACGAACTTTCGACAGAGCGTTGAGGAAAAGGATATTCGAACCACTTGATATGGATCATGCGATCAGTTCGCTCGAGGACAGTATTCGATTTCTGGTAGCTGTCGGGCATGTTCCAAGCGGTAAAAATCCTAAGAATTTTATTGTTCCAGATAACAATTATTTGACTATTGGTATGAAGTCGGCCGGGGCTACTCCAACAATGACGGCTGTTGATCTCCTGAAATTTGCAGCAGCTCATATGCAAAACGGCGTCGGTTTAAATAATGCAAAACTACTTTCAAACCGATCTTCACGGGAAATGAGACGCAGGCAATGGCCCTCGGGAAGAAAAAAACCAAATGAACGCAGTTCGCAAGGTCTTGCATGGAATCTTTTAGATTGGGATGGTGATAAATTATTCGCACACTCAGGCTCAACAGTCGGACAAGATGCAATTTTAATTGTCAGTTCTGACAAAAATTTTGCTGTTGCCCTCTTAACCAACGGAGGTGATGTAGGAAAATTTACCCGTGAACTTTTGGCTGGTTTATTAAATTCTGTAGCCAGAATAACTGTGCCCCCGGTACCAACAGCCGTTGATAACGTTAAATTTAAACCTGAAGAGCTAGCTGGAGTTTACGAAAATATAAGCGGCAAAGTTGAAGTTTTCGAAAAAAGCGGAAAAATGTATGCCTCTATATTACCTGCAACAGATGACTCCTCTAGCGCGAAAACGAAAAAATGGTCATTGGCGTTTCAAGGTCCTCGTATTGCTATCGCAATGTCAACCTTAATTGAATTCGGTGGCCCAAAAGGGAAAAAAGCGGAGTGGATAAGAGCTAGGACACGGTTACTAAATCGGATTGTTTGATTTGATAGAAGGCCCATTTTAAAACGGGCCCTCTAATTGTACTAAATGACGGCTATCTGCTGCGGATTCAACCGGTCGATGTAACACATTGGTTAAATCGTTCAGCGGCTATCGACAATCAAAATCTGATGACTGCTACCTGGAAGCGGGCATTCAAATTTTCTCTACCAGTCTCCGGTCAGTGCGTGAAGCCGTCTTTCGTTTGATAGCATTAACTGTCGACAATCATCTCCCTGTCACGAAGATAAGCTCTTGCCTGCAGGAAAAGCACATAGAGTAGCAGTGACACGAGACTGAGGCCGAGCCATAGAACCACGCGCCGAAACTCCCGGTTTAACAAAAGCAATATGCCAAAATCAGATTTGCTGATGGTAGCCAGGCGCTTACTTAAACCGAGCAGGCGCTCACGGTCAAGTTGCTCAATATTGTCGATTAAGCGATCCAGGTTGACACGGTCTTCTGATTCCAGGTAGTAACTGCGTTTGTAGACGATGGTCGCGTTACCAAGCGCTAGCAGCGACACGGCCAGTAATACCAGTACTATGGCTTTTTCAATCATATGAAACCTGTCAGCAGGAAAGTCGTATTTACATTATAGTCACCCGCCGACATATCCCGGTAACGATCCCTGCCCCTGCTCACCCTCAAAGACTTAAGCCAAAGTTTCGGTGTAGCGATGATTCTGGACAGCAAAGCCTTATGGAAGGGAAAAGACTAATCACTGCATTCTCGATAGTAGTCAATCACAATATGATCCTGGATGCAGGGTTGTGCCCTTAGGAGTCATTGCGAGCGGAGCGAAGCAATCTCCCAACGTCGCGTAGTCTTTGCAAGATTGCTTCATCGCTGCGTTCCTTCATGCCCTTCGGGTATCGCAATGACTCGAATGGCAATAGGAGTGCGTGTCCCGCTATATTCCTAGCTTGCGAGCCCACTTCTCAATCTGGGACTGCTCGGCCCTTTTTTACAAGGTTGGCGATTGCTTGACCGATTCGTTTGTCTCCCGAGCGATCATACTGGAGCAATCTTTCATGCGGAAAGCTCGCCAGAAGCTTCTCGAGGCAGTTTTGCCTCGGTCCGCTCCGGTTAGTGCTGCGAATGAGAATCAGTTTCTCGGGCGACTCTTTGAAACCTAGTTCCAGCTCCCACAGAATCGAGTCCGTTGGATGGGAACAATCCAGGACTGTCCATTCTGTGCAGTCAAGCATGGCAGATACCAAGGGTTTCCAGCATGTGTCCGAGGATCGAATCACAGTTGCCAACGGGCCCAGCGATCTGGGCGCGCGCAGGCGCGAGCCTAGGCGAGTTACATGCTCGCTCATGGCCCCAATCTGATGAATCGCTGTGACGTTCCGCCGAGTCTCCCATGACCTGAATGAAATGCGATACGCAAAAAGAGATAGCGAAGCGAGCATCAACCACAACGGCCACGCCTGAAACACGGAGAATACGAGGCGACCACGGTCTATGTCTGGAAAGTATCCGAGTGGAACGGAGTAGACCATAAATGTCCCACTTGAATCGAGCTCATATTGGCGACCCGATAGGATATGCGTACGGTTCACGCCTAAGTTGCCGAGGATGGAAACACTGGTGATCGACGTTCCGATCAGTCCGGGCTTGAGGACGGAGACGAAGCCTGACAATTGATAGTGATATCCTGGTCCTTCCTCGTCGACTGCCGTGGTCGTTGCCGACGCGATCAAGATCAGGCCGATGATGTTGAGACAAATTATCGACAACAGCCCACCGGTCACAACGCGTTCCTTAAGGGGAACGGCGACCGGTTCGAAGTCGCTATCGTCGAGAACGACTAACCTCGCGTGGCGCCGCAGTGCCCCGTAAATGGATCGTGTGACTAGTTCGTTAGCGTGGCTGTCTCCGAAATGACGCAGAAACAGGACCGTCGACTTCTTCGGTGCGGCGATCAGCCACAAAGCAACGGTAATCAGAAAGGGCAACAGTCCTTGAAGAGGGTTTATATATACCAGGGAGTCCGACTCCATGCCGTGAGACAGAACGAGGAGAAATCCCCATTCAACAAGAAGGATCTGAAAAAACAGTAGAAATACTGCAAATCCTCTGACAATCGCCATGGCACTGAATGTGTGTAGAAAATACTAACAACCTATTTTCACTATTCCAGCAATTAAAGAAAGAGATTCGCGAAGCAGTTCAGTCCTGAGAGCATCCAAAAAATACGACGAATTTCCGCCAACACTCCCAATATTGCCCCTCCCCACCGGGTAATCCAGACACAATCAACTACCAGGCATGCAGATTACCAACCGCTTCTTTCGCAAGCTCAATGACTGATAAGTGCCGTTTTTCGCTCTTGAAGTTATGCGATTCAAGTTCTGCTTTCAGGATTCGGTTATTCAAGAAGACGTGGTCTGTCCGCTGTTCTCCCGTGTATAGTATGAAGATGAATAGGGCATTTACACATAACGTACTAGGCGCATTTCTGCTCGCGGTGGTTAGCGTCGCCTGGCCCGGCATTCTACACGCCGAATTCGAGAATTATTTCCAGATTCTGTACGACACCTCCGAGCCGGTCATACCGGGACTGAAATCCGACTTCGGTTACGCCGTCTATATCCAGGCGGACGGTAAGCGGATTCTGCTGGATACCGGAACCGATGCGGATGTAATGGAGCATAATCTGAATGTCGCTGGTGTGGATGTAAATGACCTGGATATGGTGGTCATAAGCCACAACCACTTTGATCATGCCGGGGGGCTGGAGCGGGTGAGGGCCATGAATCCCAAGGTTCCCGTTTATGTGCCGCCTAATCAGGTTTTCCCCGTGAACGATGTGCATGTTGTTGTAGACCATCTGCAAGTGACGCCGAATGTATTTGTGATTCGCGGGCATACGGATGTCCCGACGGCCGGAATCTCGGATGACCTGTCTGTTGTGTTGCGTAGTCTCACAGGACCGTATGTGCTCTCGACCTGCTCTCACAGTGGTGTGGGTCAGATCCTGGACCGGGCCAGCAAGGTGTCCGCAGAGGACGTGTATTACTTCAGTGGTGGCGCGCGCCTGGCCCATCGACCCGAAGGCGACACCCGATTGGTTGCCGAGGCACTGAATCGGCGTAAGGTTCAGGTGGTCAGCCCCAGCCATTGCAGCCTGTCCCATCGCGTTGAGAAGGAATTTCGTGAAATCCTTGGAGAGCGAGTACGGAGCTCGCAACTAGGAAAGAAAATAGAGGTGGTATTGTCGAAATAGCTGAAGTGTTTCATATGCCTGAACATCGCCTCCTGGCCTCGAATTACTAGCGTCTCTTATCGGCGAAGCAGACGCAAAAACTCGACGAGTGACCAGGATCGACCGGTGGCGCTGAGAAACAGCAGGCGCAGGGCAAGGATCGGCAACCACATCAGCGGTCGATTGCCGACCGTCAGCAGTAATGGCGATGCCGGCACCGCGCCGCCGAGGCCGGGACCTGCGCGGACGAAACCCGAGCGCATGAAAATCATGTAGGTTGCGGCGATTTGCGCGCAACCGGATTCAAGCAGGGGTACTGGCGACTATCATAAAAACTCGGTTGGAAACAGCCGCCAGCTTAGCCGAATTCGAGATTGATCCGGTAGTCCTCGGGCTCTTTCAGGTTGATCGATACCGGGCACAGGCGCATGCGCTGCTTGATATAGTCGATACTGCCCGCATCGGCTTCGCCGGCGCGCAGCTCCGCGTTTATGTCGACGCTCACCTGGTCGATTAGCCAGTCCTCACCGGTGTGCAGCGATAACTCGAGCTTTGCCTGTTTCAGCAACAGGCCGGATTCGCCGCTGTTGGCGTGGAAGTAGGTGTGCTGGCAAATCAGGAAGGCGTAGACGAAAATCAGAAATCCCGGCGAGTCGTTGCCGATTTGCAACGATTGCCAGCCATCCCCGGTCAACACCTCGGCATCGATGCGCTCGATTCTGTTGTCGTTGCCGCCGTATCGAAAGTCGGCGCGTAGCTCAAATTTATGACCTGCCATGAATCGGTTCCGTGAAAGTCTACGGCCCGATCATCGCCAGAGGCGATCGTTGTTTCAATATCCCTAAAGGTTAGATCTCCTCGCCAACGCGGGGATAGTCCTTCGTCAGGTCTCAGGCGGGCAGGGTTTCCGCCTCGGCATCTTTGGCAGGGTGCTCGCCGGTGATTCGGATCAGGTCGTCGCCATAGAGCTCGAGCTTGCGTTCGCCGATCCCCGGGATAGTCGCCAGTTCTTCGATGCTGTCAGGCCGGTGTTCGCAGATTGCGGCCAGTGTCTTGTCGTGCAGGATGACATAGGGCGGCACGCCCTGTTCCTGCGCCAGCTTTGTGCGGTGCAATCGCAGTGCCTCGAACAGCGTAGAGTCGGCGGGACTCAGTTCGCTGACGGTTTTTTTGGCCGCCGGTCTCGCTGCTCGCGCCGGCTTTTCGAATTTGCGCAGGTGCAACTGCTTGCCGCCGCCGAGCAGGGGTTTGCATTCGGGCGTCATTTTCAGTGCGCCGTAATTGTCGACGTCGGCGTAGAGATAGCCGAGCGCGATCAACTGGCGGAACAGGCCGCGCCACTCGTTCTGATCGAGATCGCCGATGCCGAAGGTGCTGAGCTGGTGGTGGCGGTTTTGCAGGATCCGATCTTTGTCGTTACCCATGAGTACGTCGATAACGTAATTGACGCCGAAGCGCTGGCCGGTGCGAAAAACGCAGGACAGGGCCATTTGCGCGGCCTCGGTCGCATCCCAGGTGGCCGGCGGCTCGGTGCAGTTGTCGCAATGGCCGCAGGGCTCGGGCAGGGTTTCGTCGAAGTAGGCGAGCAGCGTTTGCCGGCGGCACTCGGTTTGTTCGCAAAAGCCGAGCATGGCTTCCATCTTGTGGTGCAGCACGCGCTTGAACTGCTCGTCGGCGTCGCTTTGCATCATCATTTGCCGCAGCAGGATGACATCCTGCATGCCGTAGGCCATCCACGCGTTGGCGGGCTCGCCGTCGCGTCCGGCGCGGCCGGTCTCCTGGTAGTAGGATTCGAGGTTTTTCGGCAGGTTCAGGTGCGCGACGAAGCGCACGTCGGGTTTGTCGATGCCCATGCCGAAGGCAATGGTGGCGACGATGATAACGCCTTCCTGCTGCAGGAACATGCGCTGGTGTTCGGCGCGCGTGTTTTTATCGAGCCCGGCGTGATAGGGCAGCGCGTTGCGTCCCTTGTCGCGAAACCATCTGGCCGTTTCCTCGACTTTCTTGCGCGACAGGCAATAAACGATGCCGGCGTCGTCGGTATGATTTTGCTGGATGAAGTTCCATAAACGCTGGCGATTGTTATCGCCCTGGGTGACGCGGTAAAAGATGTTGGGGCGGTCGAAACTGTGGATGAAACGCTGCGCCTCCTGCAATTGCAGCTGTTGCTCGATTTCGCGCAGCGTGCGCCGGTCGGCGGTGGCGGTGAGCGCGATTCGCGGCACCGCGGGGAATCGCTCATGCAGCAGGGTCAAACGCTGATAGTCGGGCCGGAAGTCATGGCCCCATTGAGAAACGCAGTGCGCCTCGTCGATGGCGAACAACGCCAGTTGGCATTGTTCCAGCAGTTGCAGAAAATCATCGTTCAGTGCGCGTTCCGGCGCGACATAGAGCAGGTCGACGTCGTTGCTGCGCAGGCGCTGTTTGACATCCGACTGCTGTTGCGGCGTTTGCGTGGAGTTGAGGAATGCCGCGCTGACGCCGTTGAGCGCGAGCGCGTCGACCTGGTCCTGCATCAATGCGATCAGCGGCGAAATAACGATGCCGACGCCTTCGCGCAGCAGCGCGGGGATCTGGTAACACAGCGATTTGCCGCCGCCGGTGGGCATCAGTACCAGCGCGTCGCGGCCGCCGATCAGGGTATCGATGATCTGCTGTTGCTGAAAACGGAATTCGTCGTAGCCGAAGCGGCTGCGTAATACGTCGAGTGATTGAGGCATGGTGATATAGTATCCTTTTTATGCATGATTTATGAACTGTCCTTGTCAATCCGGTCAATCATTTGACCGTTGCTGCGCTCGATTTATATCACAACGCGAGTTGCCTGAAAACGCCGAGCAGCTGATGCGCTCCCGCTACAGCGCCTATGTGCTCGGCAAGCCGGACTATCTCGAGGCCAGCTGGCACGCGGATTTTCGGCCAGCCGAGCTGACAATCGACGAGCGCATACACTGGCTTGGATTGACGATTGTATCCTCCGAGCTGCAAGACCAGCGCGCCACAGTCGAATTCGAGGCCCGTTTGCTGGTGGAAGGCCGGGTAGACGCGATGCACGAGAACAGTAACTTTGTCAGGCTGGATGGGCGCTGGTTATACACCGATGGCGAAATACTGTCGCCGAGTTTCAGCACCTGGAAACCGGGAAGAAACGAATCCTGCCCCTGCGGCAGTGGCAAAAAATTCAAACGCTGCTGCGCGCGGCCCTGAGCTGGCCGAATGCCGGCCTAGTGTGCCGGGTGAATCGGGTGGGTCCAGGGTTTCAGCAGGAAACGCCAGGCGATGGTGAAATAGCCGCTGTACCAGTAGTTGCCGTTGCTTCTCAATACCGCTTCACGCTCCTGTCGCGCGACCGCGGGAATGCGGTACCACGCCAGTTCAGGATGATCGTGGTGCACCCAGTGGTAATTGTTGTTGAGAAACATCAGCCGCGTCAGCGGGCAGCCGTCGACAAGCACGGTACGATGCGCGTCGTCGGGGTCGTAGCGATGCTCGAGGAAGGAGCGGATCATCATCATACTGGTGCCGGGCCAGGCAAACGCCAGCAGGTACACCCACAACGGCATCTGGCAAATCGCGAGCAGCCAGTAAAGCACCACCGCCACGCTGACGGCATGGCGGGTCAGCAGGCCCAGGTGCTGTCGGTCGCCGTTGCGCAGCCGCGCGAATTCCAGCCGGTACTGCCCGCCGACGGCGAGCCAGGGTCCGACCAGCATGCGGCCGAGAAAAGTGTTGTTGAAAACCAGCAGTTGCTGGTGCCAGCGGGCCAGCCCGCGCCATTTTTCCCGCGTCACGAAAAACGACTCGGGATCATCTGACGGATCGGTCAGATTTGAGCGATGGTGGCGCAGGTGATTCTCGACGTAGAGTTCCATCGGCAGCCACAGGGTTACCGGCAGCCACAGCAGCGCCATGTTGAGGCGCTTGCTGGTCGTCGGGTGTCCGTGCAGCGCTTCGTGCTGCAGCGAACTGTGCAGGGCGATGGTGTAACCGCCGAGCAGCCACAGCAGCCAGGCGGGAACGCTCTGCCAATACAGGGTGAGTGAAAACCAGGCGCTATAGGTGATAACCAGCAGGGCCCAGGTGGGCCATTCGAATGTCGCAGATTTAAATTTCGCATCGCGAACAGTGCCGGTTTCCATAAAGCGCTAAACACCTATTTATTTTGAGGGATTAGCTAATCTATGGCCGCATCGATGTTTTGTCGACGTTTTTATAGCCAGCATGAAAGAAATAATGATTACTAAACAATAAATATGTAGTATTTACGAAACATAATCGAAGCGGTGCCCATGAAAAAACAGGAAATCGTCGCCATCTTTCGCAAACGCCTGCACGAATCGATGCAGGAAAGGGGGCTGAACCAGTCCGGGCTATCGCGCGAGACCGGCGTCGACCGCTCCACGCTGTCGCAACTGCTGGCGGACGAAAATCTGCGCATGCCGCGCGCCGATACCGTTGCCGCGCTAGCGCGCGCGCTGCAGGTGAGCACCGACTGGCTACTTGGATTGAGCCAGGACAGCCGTTTCGGCGCCGAGATTCTGCGCCAGTCGTTCGAGGTGGCGCCGCACGAGCCGAGCCCGGCCGACGATAACCTGAAGCGCTGGTACCTGGAGGCGGAAGGGCTGAAGATTCGTTACGTGCCGGCGCATCTGCCGGACATCGTCAAAACCGACCGGGTGCTCGAATTCGAGTTCGACCAGGTCGTCGAGCGGCCGGTCGATCGCGCCAAGGAACAGGCGCGCCAGCATTTGAACTTTTCGCGCGGCCCCGACAATGATCTGGAAATCTGTATGCCGACCGACGACCTGATCGGTTTTTGCCGGGGCGAGGGAATCTGGCGTGAGCTCGATAGCGCGGTGCGCCGGGAGCAAATCGATTCGATGTGCGATACGCTCGACGAACTCTACCCGAGCGTACGGCTGTATCTCTTCGACGGGCGTAAGCGCTACTCGGTGCCCTACACCATTTTCGGCGCGCGCCGCGCCGCGGTTTACGTCGGGCAGATGTACTTCGCTTTCAACACCACCGAGTACGTACGCATTCTGATACGGCATTTCGACAACCTGGTGCGTAATGCCGGGGTGCAGGCGAATGAGGTGGTTGGCTTTCTGAAATCCCAGGAAATCAGCTGACGGTCAGCGCCGGGGGATAACCCGAAACCGGGCTCTCGGGCGCTCCCGGCGAGCCCTGGATCGCTGATCGTTAAAGCAGTCGATCGCGCACGCCGTCGAGCACGATATCGGTGTAGCCGACGATGCCGATGACGCGCTTGTTCTCCACCACCGGCGCGCGACCCATGCCGAAGTTTTCGAACATGCGCGTGCAGTAGCGGATATCCATCTCGGGATCGACGTGAATCACCGGCTTGGCCATGATTTCGTAAATATTGACCCTGTCCGGCGACCTGTTTTTCGCCAGCACCTGCTTGGCGATGTCCGATAACAGCACGATACCGTACTCGTCGTCCTCGTTACGGATGTTGACGATGAAACACTTGGATTCGGGGTATTTCGAATTTTTCAAAACATCGGCAACCGTGTCCATGCCTTCGACCATGTCGAAGTTCGTTTTCATGACGTCGCGAACGCGAACTATTTTTCTATCGCTCATATTTCTTCCTCAACAATTTCGGATAACTGGTTGACCTGGGCCGAAACGCCGACAGCATCGTCGACATCGATGGTAAAGGCGATGCCGCTGCCCGGATTTGCTTCGAACTCGCCGGCCAGTTCGATGGTTTCGAGAATGTCGCGGCTCATATGTTCCTCGACCAGGAACAATGCTACGTCGCGCTGGGTCTCCAGGCTCAGGCCGAGAAAAGTCTTGGCCACCTGCAGCCCTTCGCCGCGGGCGCTGGAAATGACGGTGGAGCCGGTGGCGCCTTTCTCGCGGGCGGCCTCGACAATTTTATCGGTGATCGAATCCTCGGTCAGTGCAATGATGAGTTTAAAGTGCATGATAATGTCTCACGTTTGTTTTGCTTTTTTACTGCGTCCGGCTTGCCATTCCGAAAGCTGGGCATAGGCGAGCACGGACATGATGGGGAACAGGCTGGCGAAGGCGATAAGGCCAAAGCCGTCCAGCAGGGGGTTGCGGCCGGGCACGGTGCTGGCCAGTCCGAGACCCAGCGCCGCGACCAGCGGTACGGTCACCGTCGACGTGGTGACACCGCCGGAATCGTATGCCAGCGCGATGATCATGCGCGGCGCAAACATGGTCTGGATGAGGACAAAAACATAGCCGCTAATGATGTACCAGTAGAGCGGCGTACCGGTGACGATGCGGTAAACGCCGAGCGCGATGCCAATGGCGACGCCGATGGCGACCGCGATACGCAGGCCCCAGATGCCGATACTGCCGGCGGATACCTGGTTGGCCTTGATCGCGACCGCAAGTAGCGATGGTTCGGCGATGGTGGTGGAAAACCCGAGCGCGAACGCGAACAGGTAAACCCAGTAGTAATCCGACCAACGCAGCACGCCAGCGGCCTTATCGCCGGCGATGAACGCGGGATCGGTCAATTGCTGGGCCATTAGCCGTCCGAGTGGAAACAGGGCGGCTTCGAGGCCTTCGAGAAAAAACCCGAGACCCAGCAACACCAGCACGAAACCGCTCAGAATTCTTTTCAGATTGGGGATCGGTTTGCGCAGGATGAATAGCTGGAAGCCGAATATGATAACCACGATCGGCAGCACGTCCCAGATTGTGGCGATAATGACGAAAAACAGATCGCTCAGGATGTGCGGCATAACCGGTTAAACCACCATGCCGTAAGCCATCACGAAAATCATCGGTGTCAGCGACGCAAAAGCGATCAGGCCGAATCCGTCCACCATCGGGTTGCGCCCCTTGATCGAACTCGCGAGTCCGACCCCGAGCGCCGTTACCAGCGGTACGGTGATGGTCGATGTCGTCACGCCGCCGGAATCATAAGCGATACCGATAATTTCACGCGGCGCGAAAAACGTCATTATCACGACGCCGGCGTAGCCGACCACGATCAGGTATTGAATCGCCCAACCCTTGACGATACGAAACACGCCGAGCACGATGGCGAAGCCTACCGAAACCGCGACTGTAACGCGCAGCCCCTGGGCGTAGGCGTCCATTGCTTGCTCGTTGTTCGCAATCATTTCACCGTTGGCGGCGACGATGGCGGCCTCTTTGGCGACCGCGATCAACGCGGGCTCCGCGATGGTAGTGCCAAAACCGAGCGCAAAGGCGAAACACAACAGCCAGAAAATACTGCCCTTGCTGGCAAAGGCGTAAGCCATGTTTTCACCGATTGGAAACAGGCCCATGTTGAGACCCTGTACGAACAGCGTCAATCCGATTACGACGAACAGGATGCCGATCGCGATTTCGCCGAAATTGGGGATCGGTTGCTGCAGCACCGCAAGCTGGAAAAAGCCGATGACGACAATGATGGGCAGCAGATCACGCAGACTGTCGTAAACGGGCGTCCAGATCGCCTTAAGTGATTTCATGCAAGCCCGATTAGCGAGTTATTTAGCGCTAATCATATCAGGCGGGATCAGGCAGGCCCATGATCGGAATCAACAAAATCGGGTGGCGGAGGTTTTAGCACCGGTAACGAAAAATTAACACGGCACCAGTGATACTGGCACCGGTTATTTGAGAGCAACGATAGTAAACCGGACATAACCCGGTTCATCCTCAAGCAGGTGACGGGTTGTTGTCTTCCAGTCCGCTAAAACCGGACCAGGGAATCTATAGCAGGCAATGGATATGAGCAAGCAATCGAAAAATTTGATAATGACGCTGTTTGTCGCCGGTATCGCCATCGGGATGCTGTTCTGGAACGGCCTGCATTCGGCGGTCGAGCAGACCAATAAGCTGTCGTTTTGCGTTTCCTGCCACGAAATGGGCCAGGTGTACGAAGAGTATAAACAAAGCCCGCATTATAAAAATGCCGCCGGCGTGCGCGCGGTCTGTGCCGATTGCCATGTCCCGCGGTCGTTCTGGCCGAAGATGAAGCGCAAGATCGAAGCCGCCAACGATATCTATCACAAGATCGCCGGCAGTGTGGACACGGCCGAAAAATTCGAAACCAAACGATTGCAGATGGCCGAGCGGGTTTGGCAGCGCATGCGCGCCAGCGATTCACGCGAATGTCGCGGTTGCCACTCCTTCGATTACATGGATTTCCACAAGCAGAAGCGGCGTGCGGCCGCAAAGATGCAAAAAGTCGTCGACCGACAAACCGGTGAAACCTGCATCGACTGCCACAAGGGCATCGCGCATAAGCTGCCCGAAGACTATGACGACGATGACGATTAAGCGCAAAACCTGCGAACTGCGGAGCTGGCTGGATTCGGACTATTGTCATCGGTCCGGTCTAGCGGCCGGTTTGTCGTTACGACTTTTCCATGCCTGCATCCGTCACCGTCAATTGATCTGGATCAATCGAAGGCTATTTAGTCCTTATCGTTGGTGACGAAGTAACAAAAATTTAACATTTGCCGTGTAATCTTGTCGGTGATTTTTTAGCTGAAGTTTCTTTACCTCAACAATTCTGGAGGATTTAGATCATGAAGATAACAAGCCTGATCAGTTTACTGGTCGCAGTTTCATTAACGGGTTTCACGCCGGTCAGCTTCGCCGCGGAGGATATTTCTTCGATTGCGCGTGGCGGCAGGTTGTACGACAAATGGTTCAAGGTCGTCGGCGCGCCCAAACCGCAGAAAACGCATCCCGCCTGGCCCGACTCGAACACAAAAAAGAAGGGTGACGCCACCCATCGATGCAAATCCTGCCACGGCTGGGACTTGATGGGCAAGGACGGCGCTTACGCCTCGGGTTCCTACAAAACCGGCATCGGCGGATTGAAGCATATGGCGGGCGCATCGAACGACAAGGTGATCGCCGTAATGAAGGATTCGACTCACGGATATAGCGGCAAGTTGAGCGATCAGGATTTCACCGATCTTGCCAACTTCGTCACCCGGGGGCAAATCGACATCGACGCCATCATCGACCGCAAATCGAAAATGGCCAAAGGCGACAAGGGCAAAGGCGAAGTTTACTACAACACGGTCTGTGCCGGCTGCCACGACAAATCAGGACTGAAACCGGACGATATGCCGCCGCTGGGCGCGCTTTCCAACAAGAACCCCTGGGAAATAATTCAAAAGATCCAGAATGGCCAGCCGGACGAGCCGATGCCGGCAATGCGTGGCTTCGATCTCCAGGTTTCTGTGGATATTCTGTCCTACATGCAGACTTTACCCAGGGAATAGGTAAAACCCGGTGCGCCTTTCGAGGCGCTCCAGCCAAGTGGTAAACTAAAGCCCCTTAACGGATTGAGGGGCTTTTTTCAAACCGTTGCGTTACGGTTCCCGGATCAGGCAAAAATATTTTCACGGATCCCGGTTGGACATCGAGCCTCGGTCGCCCCCCGGGAGGTCGAATACCGCGCCCGCGCCATTGACAAATTTCCGAGCGGCTGACCCATACGATATCCCCGTCTGAGTAAAACGGGCCGGGCTCGATGCCGTTAGTCAATTCTGTTCGGACGCCAGCAGTTCATCAGTCACGTTTTTACGGTTGAGAAAGTCGATGGCCCGTCTTTCCGCGTCTCCTCCGAATAGAAACATGGTCATATGTTCGCGCCAGTCGTGCAGGTAGAGTTCGCTATCGACTCCTGCCGCCTGCAGGGCCTCGAAGTAGTCGGTTGCCTGGTCTACGCTGACCAGAAAATCGAGCTTGCCGTGGTACAGGAATACCGGCGGATCGTCGTTGGAGATGTGGTATGCCGGTGACGCTTCCGCATAGCGCTCGGGCATTTCATGACGGTCTCCGCCCATGAAACGCATCACGATCGGGCTACCGCTGTATTTGCGCAAATCCGACGGAATGCCGCCTGCGACCACCGCCTTGATGGCCGGCAGCCCGGCGCTAGCGGCCGGTTTGTTGAAACTCGCAATCAATGCCGCCAGGTGTGCGCCCGAGGAATAGCCCCAGGCGTTTACACGACTGATGTCGAGATCGTAGTCCGTCGCGTTTTTGACAAGCCAGCGCAATGCCTGCCTGAGATCCTGTAATTGAGCGGGGTAGGTATAGCGCGGCGCAAATCGATAGTTGACGTTGAAAACCGCGTAACCATGACGCGCTAGCTTGCGACTGATACTCGCCATGTCGTCGCGGCCGCGATTGGCCCAACCGCCACCGTGTATCATTAACACGACAGCGTGCGGACCGGGCTTGCGGGGCAGATACAGATCGGCCTGCAAGGGCTGCGGCCAGCCGGCGCTGGTATATACGATGTCCTCGACGGTGCTGTCGATGTCGTATTCGTCGGCCACTGCCCGCGGCTCCATCTGCTGACTCAAATGGCTGTAACAGCCACCCAGCGCGCCTCCGATCACGGCAACAATGATTGTTCTCAGCAACGGTGTCTTGATCATGGCATCTGCTCGGGCCTGGTTCGCAGTATCCATGTGTACGAAGGAAGCAGACAAGTGGATCAATCAGGGGCAGGGATATCACCGCTAGTCGCCGGTCAGGGACGTATGCGCTTGCCGGTTGCCGCAACGCGCTCTCGCCAGGCGGTTATCACGCCGGCGGCGCCGATCAGCGACATGCCGATGAGCGCCTGGCTACTGGGCCACTGGTCAAAAATTGCTCGACTCCACAGCGCGGCGAAGATCAGGTAACTGAAATCCATCGGCGCCAGCCAGCTGGCGTCGGCGGTCTGGTAGGCGCGGCTGAGGCAGATATTGCCGGTCAGGTTGAGCACCGATGCGAAGATCGCGAACAATCCCACTGTCAGGGTCAGCTCTGGCCAGCCGATGGCGACGAAGGGCATGGATTCGCGCAGCTCCGGCGCCAGCGGAAAGGTCGTCAGCAGCACAATGCCGAGGCAACCACAGACGATAAACGCGAGCCCGACCGCAAAGGCGAGCGCCAGCGGGCTTTCGGTACGGCAGGCGCGTCTCAGCGTGAGAATATTGGTGGCGTAAAAAAAACCGGCGATGATTGGCAGGATTTGTACGGTCGAGAAATCCTCATGCCAGGGGCTGAGCACGAAGGCGGCGCCAATCGTACCCACCAGCAGCGCGCCGACGCGCCAGACACCGACACGCTCGCCCAACACCGGTGCCGCCAGCAGCGATACAAACAGTGGATAGGTGTAAAGACCGGCTGCCATCTGCGGCACCGACAGGAACGGCGCTCCGGCGAAAAAGAAGAACATGCAAACCGTCAGCAATGCCGCTCGCAGGTAAACCGGGCGCCAGTTCTTCGGCATCATCAATCCGAGGCTGCCGCTGGCCAGCGCAAGAATTACGATGAAGCTGAGATTGCCGATGGAGCGCAGGGTTTGAAACTGCCAGAACGAGGTGTCGCTCGACATGAGCTTGACCAGCGAATCCTGTAGTGCGAGCACGAACACGCCCATCAGTAACAGGGCGAGCGCGGGCAGGGGACGGTCCCCGCCCGGATGCTGCAACAAGCTGAGTTTCATATACTGGCGATGTATGGAGTTGCGGTTCTTATGGTGGCGGCAGTGTAAAGCAAATAACCGTACCCTGACCATCCCCCGGGATTCGATGCCGCCTTATAGCAGTGACTTCCCGATGCGCAATACGCTCGTCAGCAAACCGTCGACGTGTTCGGCGCGGGTCGCATGGTTGATGATGCAAACCCTTAACACCGGCCTGCCGTGCACCCGGGTAGCGGACATCAGGTAGTGCCCCTCGAGCTGGATTCGGTCGCGGATTTCGCCGTTGATGCGGTCGATTTCCGAATCGTCGAGACCAGCGGGGCGGAAACGAAAACAGAGGATGCAAAGCTGTGGCTCGACGATGAGCTCGAGATCTTCATGGTCTCGAATCAATTCAGCCAGGTACTCGGTGCACTGTACGTTGTGCAGCGCGTTGCGCCCCAGTCTGTCGATTCCGTAGCAGCGCATGGCGAGATAAAACGGTAACGCGCGGAAGCGCCGCGACAACTCGGGCGCGAGGTGAAAAAATGCGTGCTGTTCCGGTATCGATTCTTCGAGTGTAGGCAGGTAGTCCGATGTCTCGAGGAACAATTGACGCGCCCACTCGGCATCGCGGTACAGCAGCAGGCTGCCGCTTAGCGACTGGAAAAACCATTTGTGTAAATCCAGCACCACCGAGTCCGCTTTTTCGATGCCGCGGTAACGCGGGCGCAACTCGGCCGACATCAGCCCGCCGCCGCCCAGCGCGGCGTCGACGTGCAGCCAGCTGCCATGTTGCCGGCAAAGCGTCGCGATCTCTTCGAGGGGATCGATGGCGCCGGTATTGGTGGTGCCGGCCGTGGCCACCACGCAGACCACGTTTTGCTGTTGCCGCAGCGCTTCGCCGAGGCGATCGAGGCGCATGCGAAACGCATCGTCGGTGTCGATCGCGACGATGCTGTCGGTGCCGAGCCCGAGAACCGCAGCCGCGGTCCTGACCGAGAAATGCGTCGCCGCGGAACAAAGAATTACCGGTCTCGAGTCGGCGTCGAATGCGCTCAGTCCCCGTTCACGGTAGCCGGGACCGCAGCATTTCGCCAGCGCGCTGGCGATTGCGGAGAGGTTTGACAGCGATCCACCGCTGAGCAGGACGCCTTCGGATTGTGGCGTTAAACCGACCAGCTCGGCGAGCCAGCGTACCACGGATTTTTCGATCATCGTGCCCACCGGCGATGACCAGTAGCCGATGATATTGGCGTTGAGCGCACAGCTCATGGCGTGGGCCAGCGGGTCGCTGGGCAAACCGGAGGGCGCTACCCAGCCAAAGAAACCCGGATGGGTGTTACGGCGAGGGTAACGGTCGACCGCGTCGGTGATTTGCTCGATTAGCAGCTCGAGAGCCTGCCCATCCCGTGGAAAGTCTTCGTCGATCAGGCTGGCGACGTCGGCAGCCTTCGATGGACGAACGATCGGTGAGCGATAACGTTGCTCGATGAGCGGGGCGATGACTGCGCTGATATCGATATCAAGGGCCGCGGACAAGTCGTCTGCGGGCGCAAGCCGGGGGCGCTGTGGTGATGTCATGGAAAGCCTTCGATTGCCGCTAACTCTGGTTGCCTCGATGTTGCGGCTTCATTGTCGCATGACCTTCGAATCGAAGCGAGGCGTCGCTCTAAGCGGCAGGCACTCGACGATGTCCTGTTGCGGCGGGCCGGCAAGTCGTTTAAGCCGGGTGTGAAAGGGCATTACCGTTGCGTGATCGAGGTTGATCAGGCGCCGCCCGGGTTCAGCTCGCCTTGCTGACCCTGGTCAGCAATTCCTCGAATTCGTTGACCGGCACCGCCCTGGAAAACAGATAGCCCTGGCCGTAGTCGCAGCCCGCCGACTCCAGCAGCGCGCGTTGCTGCCGGGTTTCGATGCCTTCGGCGACGACCCTGAGACCGAGCTTGTGCGCCATCGCGATAACCGCGTGGCATAAAACGATATCGTCTGAATCCTGACCCAGGTTCATTACGAAGGAGCGATCAATTTTGAGGAAGTCGATATCGAATTTTTTCAGATAGGCCAGCGATGAATATCCGGTGCCGAAGTCATCCAGGGACACCTGGATGCCGGCATCCCTGAACATCAGCAGATTCTTGGTGAACTTGTCGACGTTTTCCATCAGCAAGCTTTCGGTAATCTCGATTGCGATTGCGTTGCCGGGCAATTCCGCTGTTTTCAAATGCTCGATCCATTGATCGACATGGGTACTCTTCGAGTCGAACTGGACCGGGGAGGCATTGATACACACCTGGAAGTCCGGATCGAAGGCCTGGCGCCAATGGCTGATCCGCTCCAGCGCTTGCCGATACACCCAGTCACCGATTTCAGTAATCAGCCGGGATTCCTCGGCGTAACCGATAAAACGATCCGGTGTCATCAAGCCGTGCCTGGGATGTTGCCAGCGTATCAATGCTTCCGCCTTGCGGATATCTCCGCTGCTTAAATCCACGATCGGCTGGTAGTACAGCAGCAGTTCATTATTGGGCAGGGCGGTGTGCAAATCCTTTACCGTCGACATGCGCCGCATCGCCGCTTCCTGCATCGAAGAGGTAAAGTACTGGAAGCAATTACGCCCCATGTTTTTGGCGGCATACATGGCCTGGTCGGCGTTTTTGAACAACTCGTCGATACGAGTGCCGTCCTGCGGATAAAACGTAATGCCTAGGCTGGCGGAGACGTAGGCGATTTCGTCATCCAGTTGAAAGGGTTGCGCCATCTGTTCGAGAATCTCCGCGGCGATGCGTTCGATACTGGAAAGCTCTTCGAGAGTGCCAATGACGATGGTGAACTCATCGCCACCGAGCCGCGCCACGGTATCGATTTCCCGAATGTAGCTGGACAGACGATGCGCGGCCTCCTGCAGCAGGCGGTCGCCGACTTGGTGTCCGAGGGTATCGTTGACGTCCTTGAAATGGTCGAGGTCGAGGTATAACAGGGCGACGCTCTGGTTTGCACGATTGGCTTTCTTGATTTCCTGTTCGAGACGATCCTGCAGCAATTTGCGATTGGCGAGCCCGGTCAGGCTGTCATAATTGGCCTGCTTCCAGATCAGTTCTTCGGCCTCTCTTTTTGCGGTGATGTCTTCACCGAGCGAAGCGATGCCGATGGTTTCTCCCTGTTCATTAAAAATCGGCGTGTTATACCATTCGCAAATGATGATTTTGCCATTGCGGGTGATGTTCTCGTTTATTTTCTGCGATCCGTTCGCGTTTCTTACCAGGTCGCGATACTGATTCTCGATTTCAGGCTTTAAAGACTGCGGAATCAACAGTTCGGTGCCGAGCTTGCCGAGCGCTTCGGCGGCGCTATAGCCAAAGATATTTTCCGCCGCCTTGTTCCACTGGGTGCAGCGGAAGTCCTGATCCCAGGTGATTGCCGCCAGCGGCGTGTTCTCGAGGTGATGCGACATCAGCGCCTGGCTCTCGAGTAGCGCGGATTCGGTCTTGATCCGATCTTCGATATCGACCAGCAGTACGCCCAGCAGGGCGGTCGCCAGCGAAAACACGATTATCATTGGCAGCGTGGGCTGGGCCCATTGTCCTGGCAAGGCGGTAAAAGCCAGCGTGTTGTGCAACAAACCGGCGCTGGCGTGAACCACGAATCCCAGCGCCAGCAGTTGCATAAACCCGGGCTTGATCCAGTGCCTTAGCATGGCGCCTCGAAAAGCCAGGCCCAGCGCTATACTTGTCATCAGTATGCCGACTTCCAGTAAGCTGCCGGCACCTAAGCCCAGCAGGAAGCTCGACACCAGGCAAAGGCTTACCACTGCCACCAGCGGCCCTCCGAACAAGCTGCCAAGGCACAGGATTAACACGCGAGCGTCGATCGTGCTGCCGCTGAACAGGCTGATCTGGATCGTCATGCCGAACAGGCAGGCGCCGGCGAACAACAGGCCGGACACCAGTTGCTGATACACCGAGTCTTTAACGAACACGCGCAGGATGAAACCCTGCAGCAAACTGAGGGCCAGTAACAAAACGGTGGTGTTAACTAAATCGAGGGCCATAGTGTAATCTGGTGATTAGCGCCCGTATACGGAAAAATACAGTCGGGCTGAACTAATTCTAGTTCAAATATCGATCACTGCCGGACTTGGCGGCTTTATCTGCTTTGTGGATTCGGTTGCCAGTGTCGATGAAAGGGTCAGAGTGATGCGGAATAATCGAGACTGGATTTTATCCGATATCGATACCGGGCTGCGGATGACTGTATCGGTAACGGTCGCGGCGCGGTCAGGCCTCCGGGCCGCCGATCGCGCCCTCGCTATACAGCATGCTGAAGTTCCAGCACTTGACGATGTTCCTGTTATCGAGCGCAAAGCTGCGCACCGACAGGTCGGGCAGGGACAGGATCATGCAGCAATGGTTGAAAACCGTGCTGCCGGGATTGACGACGAACACCTCTCCCAATTCTAGCGCGTAAACCTGGTGGGTGTGGCCGACGATCAATACGTCGCAATCCAGCGCGGACAGCCTGTCTGTCCATTCCAGTCTGCGTTCCTCGATAACATTGCCCTGCTGGTCGAGCAGCTTGATGCCGCCAGACTGTTCGGCCGGCGGATTGGCGTGTACCACCAGCAGTTTTTTGCCCTCGATTTCGAGTTCCAGCCTGCGCGGCAGCGCCTGCAGGTATGCACGGACGCCCGGGTCTTGGTCGCCGGGTTTTTTATCCAGCCAGGATTGATCGTGATTGCCGGCGACGGCCTTGCATGCCGATTGCAGCAACAGTTCGACGGTCGGCGCGACGCCGTCATAGTAACCGGCGATATCCCCGGCGCAAATGATGTCGTCGACCTTCTCGCGCTCGAATATATCCATCGCCTGCCTTAGCGGCAGCGGGCTCGAGTGTACGTCGCTGACGAGGCCGATGGTTGTAGTCATAAGATTGCTTCGATAGCTGGTTTCGCCTGGGCGCCGTTTAGCGAATATAGCTGCGGATTTTACTCTCTTCCCGATGCCGACGTTTTAACGCGTGTATTTCCGCCTGCGGTTTCCAGACGTAGCCGGGATCCTGCAACGCGGGCGCCCAGTAAAGGTCTCCCGAATTACGCCAGGGATCGAGAATCAGCCCCTGATACATCGAATTTCCACTGGCGCTGATGACGACCGTACTATGCTCGAGCCGGAAAGTGGTCTCGTAGTTGGCGATCGCCCAGTGCAGGTCGAGGCTGTAAAAACCTTCCTGCTTGAGCCGCGCCAGTAAATCGCTGGTCCAGTCGATACAAAGTCCACGCTCCCTGAGCCCCAGGTTTACCTTGAGATTGTGCACGATCGCGGAGTCCGTGACTCCGTACTCGCGCGCCAGTTGCCTCGAGTACTCGAAGGCGATTCTGGCGGCGCGCCGGGATTCGCCGGCATCGACGCCGTCGCCGAGCGCAAGAATCGCCAGTTGCAGCTCTCCGATGCGTTGTTTTGCGATATCCGGCGGCAGTTCGGCATGCTGGTTGTTGACCGCGCAGCCGTTGAGCACTGGCAATAACAGCAGCACAAAGATCAGTCGGTTCAATCGCAAGTCGCGAAACATCTGGCGCTCCGGGTGACAATGCGATAAAGGTATCCCAGGAGCGGGTGATTTGTCGAGCGACAGGCCTCGGATTCCCCGATCTGTCGAACATGCATTTTTTCAGCCGGGGCCGAAAGGCGCAACGCCCTGTCCGTTTCCGCATTGTCGACAGGTAATGAGATATCCCGATTAACTCTGCTACACTGCGCGTCAGCGTATGTTACCGAAAAAACCGTTATGAGCAGTTTGACCGATCGCCTGAATAATAATGAAATCCTGTTGCTGGACGGCGGCGTCAGTACCGAAATCCGCCGCCGTGGGGTCGCGCTGGACAAGAATGTCTGGAGCGGGCTCACTACCAAAACGCATCCCGATCAGGTGCGCGAGGTACACGAGGATTACATCCGTGCCGGGGCGCAGGTCATTACCGCGAACACTTATTCAACCGCCCGCCACGTCCTCGAAAGCGTCAACCTCGGTCACGAATCGAAGTTACTCAATCTGAAGTCGGTACAACTGGCACAACAGGCGCGCGACAACGTGGCGCAGGAAGAGGTCTATATCGCGGGCTCGATGTCGAGTATGCCGCCCCTGACCAGCCACCATGAAGTCGCCACCGGTGAGCAGGTGGCGTCGAGCTACCAGGAACTGGCCGAAGGGCTGGCGCAGGCCGGTGTCGATGTCATTATCGCCGAAATGATGCGCGATATCGAAAACGCGAGCATCGTTATCGAAGCCGCGGTATCGACCGGATTGCCGGTGTGGATCGGCTATAGCGCAATGATGGCCGACAATGGTGTCGACGTGCGCAGCCTGCGCTGGAAAAATGCCGACGATACCACCAGCGCCCATGATTTCGGCGAAATGGTCGAAACACTGAAGCCGTTCGGCGGGCAGGCCGCCGGCATCATGCATACCCGGGTCGAGGATACTGCGCCGGCGCTGCGGGTGCTGCGCCAACACTGGTCCGGACCCATGCTCGCCTATGCCGAAACCGGAAAGCTGGTCCTGCCTGACTGGCGCTATGAAGAAGTCAGTGCGCCCGATGACTACGCGCTCGAGATCGAAGGCTGGATCCGGGATTTTGGTATTCAG
>Ga0224508_10000269_pt1 | contig 53503 bp, 47 predicted proteins | sample SF_Jan12_sed_USG_4_FD_170157 | JGI IMG/M metagenome (GOLD analysis project Ga0224508, IMG submission 170157) | Sediment microbial communities from San Francisco Bay, California, United States - SF_Jan12_sed_USGS_21 | ecosystem: Environmental > Aquatic > Marine > Sediment | place: USA... | reverse complement strand
GCAACGCCTTTTGGCGGCACCATCGCTCATGGTTTCCTGACACTTTCGCTGATCACTTATCTTATGGCCGAACAAATGCCCGTGCCCGAGAATACGGCCGTGACGCTCAACTACGGATCGGACAAAGTGCGTTTTCTAAAGCCGGTCGTCGTCGGTCAGCGAATCCGAGCGAAACAGCAGGTACTCGAAGTCACTGAAAAGAAGCCCGGGCACTGGCTGGTAAAGACAAATGTCACAATCGAAATCGATGGCGAACTGACACCGGCGGCCATCGCCGAGATACTTTTCATGCACATAGTCGATGCCTGACAAGGAGAAAGACAAATGACCGACAAGAAGCAAAGCGGCGCCGGACTCCGGGGACAGGTTGCAGGACGTTCCGCAATTTGCACGGTTGCCATGGGTCACTCCGGGCTGACTTACTATGGCTATGAAGTGGACGACCTGGCGCGAAACTGCGAGTTCGAAGAGGTTGCATATCTTCTATTCAATGGCGAGCTGCCGAATTCCGCTGAGCTCGCCGCATACAAGAAGAAACTTGCCGGGCTGCGGGATCTGCCCGTCGCGTTGAAGGAAGTCCTCGAACGCATTCCCGCCTCGGCCCATCCCATGGACGTCCTGCGCACGGGCGTGTCGTTTCTCGGCAACCTTGAAATCGAAAATGCTTTTTCAGAACAGAAAGACGCAGCGGATCGATTAATCGCTGTGCTGCCTGGCATCGTTTGTTACTGGTACCGCTACTCGCATGATGGTGTGCGCGTCGATCTGGATACGGGTGCCGACTCCATCGGCGGACAATTTCTACAGTTGCTGCACGACGAGCAACCGAGTGCATTGCATGAACAGGTCATGCACGTCTCGCTTATCCTGTACGCCGAGCATGAGTTCAATGCCTCGACCTTTAATGCCCGCGTATGCGCGTCCACACTCTCGGATATTCACAGCTGCATCACAGGAGCCATCGGCACCTTACGAGGACCGTTGCACGGCGGCGCTAACGAGGCGGCGATGGCGATGATCGAGAAATGGAAGTCACCGGACGAAGCAGAGACAGAAATCCTGGGCATGCTCAGCCGCAAGGAAAAGATCATGGGTTTCGGTCATGCCGTCTACACCGAGTCTGACCCGCGCAACGCGATTATTAAAGGCTGGTCGGAAAAGCTGGCAGACGAGGTTGGTGATAATCAGCTGTACCCGGTTTCGGTGCGATGTGAAGAGGTGATGTGGCGTGAAAAGAAACTGTTTTGCAATGCGGATTTCTTTCACGCATCCGCTTATCACTTCATGGGCATTCCGACCAAGCTCTTTACACCAATTTTTGTGATGTCCCGTACAACGGGATGGTCTGCTCATATTTTCGAACAGCGAGCAGACAATCGGATCATCCGGCCAAATGCTGAGTACATTGGCCCGGAACCACGCCAGGTCGTGCCGATCGACAATCGCTAGTTCTGTCTGACGTTGCGAGCGGCGAATGTGGGCGAGCAGAGTGTATACGCGCTGACCTAAAACGGTACTTCGCATCGCTGCTCCCACAAATCTCCCACAATTTGAAAATTCAGCCAAAGCGGTGAAGGAGGGCCGCTCGTAACTGTCTGAATAAAAAGGGGAAAAGTGGCGCGCCCGACAGGATTGGACGGCGGCTGCACCGCCTCGTCGTCGCTACGCTCCTCCGCCTGTCGCGCGACTACGTCGCGCTCGGATCGAACCTATAGGTTCGAATCTGTCCGGGAAGCTGTAACAAAAAAATGCCCCTCGTTGAGGGGCAATTTTCTTGTTACTGGCGCGCCCGACAGGATTCGAACCTGTGACCCCTGCCTTCGGAGGGCCAAGGGTCAGTCGGTAACCGCCTGTTTTTAAACAACTTGGAGGGCGTTCGTAGATTCTCTAAGTGGCAGTAAATGCTCGTATGTGCTCGATCAAGTCTAGCCAGAAGTGGCAAATTTAGGGCAGGCAATTCTCGTCGTTCAAATCTGCCGGGACCGGCGACTGCCCGTCTATGGTTTGCACCATTAGTGCGAACGGTTGGTGGGGGTTCTCTTCCCGGAAGTGATACGTCGCGACTTGCGCGATAACATTGAGATACGCGGATAGTACGTATAAGGGGCCATTATGTCAGGAGCGAGACCGTCGGAGCGAGCTGAAACCGGCTGCAACCGGGGCTGCAACCGGGCCGATGACGGCAGATCGAGGCCGCCATCATGCGGAGCCGGCCCGACTCCTACAATCGCCCGATTCTCGAGTACTCCGACATGGACCTCTACAATGTCGTGGACGTCGCGCCCAACCTCGGCCGACTCATCGACTTCCAGCAGGAGGGTCTGCTCTCGTACTTCGTCGGGAACGAGCGTCAGCTCGCCGAGGCGTACAAATCCTGCCCTGTGTATCCGCCCGACTGAATGTCGGGCATGAGTCTCATCATCGCCGCATTGGAGAAGCCTTCAAATGACATCATGACAAGCGCCTTTTGATCTTTCACGGCAGCGACCACTCTGGGCTCATCGGCCTCTCCGTCGCCGTCATTGTCCAGCCATTCGGCGGCAACATTTGCCGCATGTTGCAACTTTTCGTTGGGAACTCTACGCGTCGCGCAAATCAGTAGCGTATCAAACACGACTGCCGACTTAGTGAACATGGAGCCGGGGCAGTTGCTTACTTGCTCGCCTTTAGCTTTGAATTCCTCATCAAGGAGCAGCGTGGTCGTCGCTACAAGACCGATGATCAGCAATGCGATAACGATCGCAGCGAACTTAAGGAATCTCTTCACATATTCAACTGATTGTCGTTGGATTGGGCTCGGCCTGCATTCGATTTGCCACGAATCCGTAAACCGCGATCACTGCAAAGCAAAGCATGGACTTCTCACCCTGCAGCGTGCCGAAGAAGTTGACAGAGAAGCGGTTATGCGCACTCAGGGCCGATTACAGCAACTCGCTATGGATTCCGAAATTCAGTTGGTGTTTGAGATTCTTGCCGAACACGAGGCGACGAGAATTCGTAAGTTGGTCAGGTCGGAGTCGGACCTCATTATCGCGCCGTCTCTTTTCAAAGGGCGGCCGTTCTATAGTGAGTTGGCTCGGTTGAAATACCGGATCCTGCTCGTCGATGCGAAGGATGTCACCACGGAGCCGGAGGATCACTAGAGCAAGTATTACCGACTCGCAACAATAATTGCGCACGCTTTAATGTGGAGCGCCGAAGGCGCGAATCAATAGAACCACCGACACGCGGATTTTCAGTGAACAGATAACGCGATCCAGCGAGACCTGAGATAGTTCAAGAGCACGGTTTGCGGCCGATTCTTGTCACGGTAGGAAACCCTGAGTGCTGGCAAGTGATGCTGGATTAGGCAACAGAGAAGGGTTTTCTTGCTCGTGGAAGGTGGTCGTATCGACTTCGCCAAGCATGCATCGGAGTTACGGGTACGATGATAACTGTGTATATTATATACAATTCGGCGTAACCCGAAGAGAAGCAATGGATGCCAATGCATTGCGCGCATAGCAACTGCTGGACTGAGCCGCCTGAGAATCAATACGCATGCGTAACGCACAATTTTGTTTGCCACTGCTAGGCGCACTCTTCCTCTCGCAGGACCTGAACGCACAGGCTCAGGAACAGCTTGAGGAACAGTTTCTGTATGACTATGGGGATCGATATGAAGACGTGATGGCAAACATCAGCGATGCCAATTACGGCACCTTCGACGCCCAATATCCTGATGATCCGGTGAAGATTCTGAATCATGTTCGCCGAGAGAGGTTTTACCTGGTCCTGCCTGAGGTCATGCGGGATAGAAACATTGACATGTGGATTCATGTGATTCGGCCATGGGCGTGGGGCGGAACGGATCCAATGCGGTATGAGTTCGGCACTAAGTCGGCTGTATTGGTGTTCACAGACCGCGGTGGTGATCAGATTGAAAAAGTCGTTTTCCAGGGTGAGGTTCAGGACCCTGCTGCCTACGACATGGTCGGCGAAAGATACATGTATGAAAGCCTTCAAGATTATGAGTTGATGAATTATTCGGAAGCGAACCGTGGCGCACAGGTTGAATCAGAGTTGGCCCTACGATTCGAAGGACTCGGCGAATTTATAGCCGAACGCGATCCCAGGCGCATCGCAGTCAATTATGTCGACACCCTTTCCCTCGCCGAGGGCTCTGAGACTTTCACGATGGCGCTTGGCGACGGTATTTCTTATACCGACTACGTGGAATTGACCAAGGCCCTGGGTGAGACCTACGCCGCGCGAATGATCTCCGCTGAATACCTCATGCTGGACTACCTGTCGCGAAGGGTAGCCAGCGAAGTCGTGCTGAATGGTGCCCGGGGATACGAAGAAATCAATGACAGACGGGCAAGATTCGACAATATTGTGCCCGGAGTCACGACATTGGGCGATATTGGTGGCGGGCCGGCGACAGATAAGAATGGCAACCAATTTCGAAACTCTGATTACGTGATCCAGCGCGGCGACCTCATTGGAGATTGGCGAGGAATGGCCTATGTCCTGCGTAGGAATGAAACCGGACTACCTGAACACATCGAGAAATTCTGGGCTGAAGATCGGCGAGTGCGCAAAATCCTAGCCGATAACATCAAGCTGGGTATGACCGGAGGCGAGATGCTGGATTTTCTGGCGGGCAAGCTGGAAGAGGCCGGATTTATTTACACCGACTATCAGGAATACAACAAATACGTTTCCGATCCGGACAAGATGCAGGTGCATCTCGATATGCATGCCGAGGGAAAAGGTGTCCTTGCACCAAGGATTTCACCCATGGGGCCACGCTGGCATTGGGATATGGAGCTGCAACTGTTTCACACCTTTGCGGTGGAGTACATGATCTATCAGCGTGTACCCCAATGGGACCGGGCAAACAATTTTACCGGGCGTCAGCTGTCTGCAGCTTTTCATGACGGTGGAATCATCACCGGCCGAGGGATGGAGATTCCCTATCCGAATCAGTCGAATAAGATACAGATCATTCAATGATACGGAGTGTAAGAAATCAGCCCTAAATTCGGAACTTGGCTCAATTATCGAGGTTGCCTGATGTTCAGAAAGAAAGTCTTCTTGGCCGTATTCTGCCTGTCCTTCGTGGTCGTAGAAGGTAGTGCACAACTTCCCGAGCCCACGATATCGCCGGCTTTGTCATCTTTGATTCGCGGTCAGAAATTCGATGTGATTCTGCCGCAAGCCATGCGGGACAATGACGTCGATATGTGGATTCAGGTCATGCGAGGGAAGAACCCGCTGCAATTTGAACTCGGTTATCACGACGGCGTGTACATCTTCAGTGACAGTGGCAGTGATCGCGTGGAGCGCGCCGTTTTTGGTGCCCCTGGGGATCGGGAAGTGTACGACAGCTTTGGAGCCGAAAGCGAAATTGGTCAGTATGTCGCCGAGCGCAATCCCGATCGAATAGCGCTGAATTACGCCGCCGACGATTCTCCTTTCAACACCATTTCCGCCACAGATCGCGCCAAAATAATCGAGGCATTGGGCTCCAAGTATGGCGGGCGTGTGGTTTCGGCGCGTAAACTCAGCGCCGATTTCCTCGCTGGCAGAAGCATGGCCGAAATCGCCCTTTACGGCCGCTTGCTGATGACGAGTACCCAGGCGATAGAGCGTGAGTTCGCCAAGATAGTGCCAGGCGAGACCGCCCTGAATGATATTGACGGCAATGTCTTTGTCCGGGACCTGGCCGGCAATGAAGAAAACAATACCGATTATGTGGTCCAGCCCGGCGACCTCATCGGCATTCTCCTCGACGCCAATGCGCGCGAATTCAGTGAACACAACGGTGGCGTTGGCTATGTTCTTAAAGAGGGAGAGACCGAACTACCGCCGGAGATTCAACGGATCTGGGGCCACGTCCTAAAGACCCGCGATATCTTCAGGCGCAATATCGAGGCAGGCAGAACAGGTGCAGAGAGTCTCGAAATTCTCGTCGAGAAATTGCAGGCAGCAGGCTACGTATATATCGACAGGGATCAGTTCGATTCTGGCGCTGACCCCGAAAAGACCCAGGTGCATATCGACTTTCACGCCATGGGACGAATTGCTTCGCAAGAGGAAGCGCCACGAATTTCACCCACTGGCTGGGGCCGCGATCTTGAGATTCCCCTGTACCACACGTTCGCGCTCGAATACATGATTCACATGCCGGTACCGGAATGGGGTGAACGAAAATATCTGTATTTGTGTGTTCATGATGGCGTGATGGTTACCGAGCGCGGGATAGAGTTTCCGGCTCGACCTATTCAGGAAATTCAAATTATTCGCTAAAGCACGGACCGGATGAGGTCAATGGGTTTATGAAGAATCGTTTCTGCTTTCTTGTAGCGACCTGCTGTGTTGCCAGTAGTGACGCGTTCGCAGAGGAGCACTACCCCGAAGCAATGCCAGGCATCAGCGAGGCCTACTACACGTCTTTCGATTCCGATAATCCTCATGCGACGAAAGAAATGCTCGATCACATTCGCCGCGAGAAATTTGACCTGGTGTTGCCGCGAGTCATGCGCGAGCACGACGTTGACATGTGGATACATATCATCCGTCCCTGGGCCTGGAGCGGCAACGAGGCTCGTCAACTGGAGGGACTCGATCTGAACTACCAGAGTATCGATAGTACCGATCCAATGCGCTACGAATTTGGCAGTAATGCCGCGGTCATTGTCTTTACTGATCGTGGTGGAGACCGCATCGAACGCGTGGTGTTCGAAGGTGAAGTGGAAGACGAAGGAGCCTTCGATATCGTCCATGGCCAGTCGAAGTTCATCAACCAGGAAAACTACGAGATCATGGATTACACTAGGGATAATCCGGAGGATGTGCCGGACACGCAGTTGGGATACCGGTTCATGGGACTGCAGAAATTCATCGCCGATCGAGATCCACGTAAAATTGCTGTCAATTACTCAGAGGAATTAACCCTCGCCGAAGGTTCGGAGACCTACACACTATCGCTCACTGACGGAATTTCATTTGCGGATCACCGCCAATTGACGCGGGAGTTGGGATACAAGCTTTCCAGGCGTATGGTCTCGGCCGAACACATGATCCTGGATTACCTCACCAGAAGCGTAATGGCGGAAATTGTCGTATTTGGTGGCTCGGGCAAGCCGAAAAAAACAAGATCGTTTGAAAAGGTCGTGCCCGGCGTAACAACCCTGGCTACGATCGGTGGTAGCTGGTTCAGCACCCGGGAAGCCGACCACGATGAAGAAGCTTTTTTCAATTACCCCCTGCAGCAAGGCGATATGTTTCAAATTGGTATGGATGCCTACTATGTGCTGCATGATGGAGAGACTGGTCCGCCGCCGGAAATCTTAAGAAGCTGGGATGAAATGATTCGCGTCAGAAAAATTCTGGCCGAACACATCGTGCCGGGCCTGACCGGTGAGGAAGCGCTGAAGCTGGTGGTTCACGAGCTGGAAGAGGCAGGATTCGCTTACATTGATCGCGACAAATTTGACCCGAGCATTGATCCGACTAAAACACAGGTCCATCTTGATCTGCATCAGGTAGGTAAGGGTTTGCTGGCGCCAAGAATTTCACCGATGGGAGCAAGCTGGCACCGCGAGAAGGAAATCCCGCTCTTTCTCACCCTGGGGGTCGAATACATGATTCACATGCCTGTCCCGGAATGGGGAGAAGGCAGGCACATTTATTACTGCACCTTGCATCCGCGCGCTGTAGTCACGCCCCGTGGTCTGGAATTTGCTGCTCCCCCGGTTACCGGTATCCAGAGTATTCATTGATTATGCGCATTAGTGTATTGGTATTGATCCAACTGATTTGGATGAGTCTGGTGTTGCCAGGCGATGTACTGGCACAGGACGCGACCTCTTTGCGGTTGGCGCCGCCAGAGGGGCCCTACGAAGTAAGGCTGGAAAAGAGCGTAATGGTACCCACGAGAGATGGGACACGATTAGCCACAGACCTCTATTTTCCCGTAGGCGCTGGCGAACAGCTGCCGACTATTTTGTTTCGGGATCCATATAACAAGAACCGGGGGAGGGATAAGACAACTGACCAGAAAACGTATTTCTTTGCCTCGCACGGGTTTGTGGTTGCGAAACAAGACAGCAGGGGAAAATACGAATCCGAGGGTATCTATTCGCCGCCGCACGGTCATGAAGCATCGGATGGGTACGACACTGTCGACTGGATCGCAAAACAGGCCTGGAGCACAGGAAAAATCGGAACGATGGGATGTTCGTATCCGGGTGAAACACAAATGCTGCAGGCACCGCTGATGCACCCCAATCTTACGGCGATGATACCGCAGGGTGCCGGGGGTGTAATAGGCGAGGCAAACGGAAAGTACAATTATTGGGCTGGCTTCAAGGGCGGTGTTCTTGACCACCGCGGCGGCATGTCATGGTATGCGACCGCAGGTGTGAAATATTCACTCAAACCTCCACCCGGACTGTCGGATGAAGAAGTTCGACGGATGCGTGAATTCTACGAGCCGAATACCATGTACGCGCCGGAGATGGATTGGGACGAGCTTGTGTGGCACCTGCCGCTTGTCGACGTCATGAAAAAAGCGGGCGCCCCGCCCAATGACTGGGTCAAACTGGTGACAACGGATTTTGGGGATCCGTGGTGGACCGAGGAAATGGGGTTTTATGATGGCAGCGAAGAATTCAGTACGCCCGCGCTGCATATGAGCTCCTTCTACGATCTAAGCGTTGATGATACTGCCTTCGCGTTCAACTATTTCCGCGAAAGATCTGTGTCGCAGACTTCCGCCAACAATCAATTTCTAATTCTTGCCCCTACTGAACATTGCAACTGGGAAGGCGCAACCGAGCATACAATCACGGGCGAACTTGACATGGGAGATGCCCGGCAAGACTGGCACGGAATCTATCTTAAGTGGTTCGAGTATTGGCTAAAGGGCACTGACAACGGCATTACCAATATGCCAAAAGTACAGTACTACGTGATGGGGCGGAATGAGTGGCGCTCATCAGATGTCTGGCCGCTGCAACAAACAGAGTACAAAAATTACTATCTGCACAGCGATGGAAATGCGAATAGTCGCTTTGGCACTGGTGTGCTGTCCACGACGATGCCTGCAGACGGGGCACCGGACCAACTGACGTATGATCCAGGTAATCCGGTGCCATCCAAAGGTGGGGCTCGTGACTTGCCCGGTGCCAGAGACCAGGCAGCAATTGAGGCGCGCAACGATGTTCTAGTCTACACGACGCCGGTACTGGAGCAAGGAATTGAAGTCACCGGTCCAATAACATTGATTCTTTATGTGTCGTCAACAGCGAAGGATACTGACTTTACGGCGAAGTTGGTCGACGTGTACCCGGACGGTAAAGCCTACAATATTCAGGATGGAATATTGCGCGCACGCTACCGGGAAGGTTTCACCAAGAAAGTCTGGATGGAAGATGGAGAGGTGTACAGAATTCAACTGGATATGTCTGTAACGAGCCGATACTTCCACCCAGGGCACAAGATTCGGTTACAGGTATCGAGTAGTAATTTTCCAAATTTTGAGAGGAACCTCAACACAGGCGGCAATAACTTCGATGAGTCAACGTGGGTCATAGCAGAGAATACGATTCACCACTCGGACAAGTATCCGTCCCACCTCATCTTACCGATCATTGCCGAGTAGTTCGCGCCCTAGACCGATCGCGTTTTCGCGGTGGGAGCTAACCGATCACGGCGATCAAGTCGCACAAGCCATTGCAATGTACTGCGACAGCAACCACTTGCCGTCGACATCCATTACCGACAAACCATCGTTCATGCGATAAGGAACGGTGCCCAAAATAGTTTCTTCATTGTTGTCATCCTCATGGTCAGCCACACGAGTCGATTCAGGCCCGAGATTTGGACTAATTGTACAAGACTCGGAACCCTAAGAGTTACACGGCTGCCGGGACGCAAGAACGAGTTTAAAATTTGAGATCGGCAACGACGCAGGGCGATCCATTTCGACCGCCCTTTGTCGTTTGGTGGTGAAGGGTAGATCTGAATCGAATCGGCCCCAGCTGAGGATCATCCAACATGCGGCAAGTAAACATCGCCATGTAGCGCACCGCTATCCGGTTCCTGAATGAGGTTCGAAAGCGGCTCCCTTTCCGCATTCTTGTCCTACAGACCGACAACGGCGCCGAATTCCAGTCTCGGTTCCATTGGCACGCCGAATCGATGGATATCCGGCACGTCTACATCCGTCCACGGTCGCCGCACCTGAACGGCAAGGTCGAGCGATCACACCGTATCGATGACCAGGGGTTTTACCAACTGATCGATCAGAACGGTATCTCGGACAACATCCATCTGTTCAATGAAAAAGTGCGTGAATGGGAGGACTACTACAATTATCATCGCCCGCACGGGGCGCTGCAGGGTCAGACCCCGTTCGAACGACTTATCGAGAAATCTCGAGCTGACGTGTCACAGGGGTCTTGAGACCCTACATTGTTTGCTTGGTGGTGATGGGTACTATTGAACCGGACCGGTATCCCTCTGATTTCCCAGATCTTTTTTGCACCGCGTTAGACCAGTTGCCCCCTGAGTTGCCCCCCTTTGATCGCGGCTTTACGCGGAGGCTCCCGGAAAGCAATGTACCTCCTGGCCTGGCCTTGGTATGCAGTAAATTTTCGCGGAATCCGATCCAAGCGTGCCTGATGCCCTGACTCAAAATATGGTGAGTATGCACAACACATCAATCGCCAGAAACTCGTCCCCTCGACGATCGTACAGTCCTTTCGTTTCATGACGCGGACGGTACAGGTTTAGTTACAATCGCCGGATGGAAAATAAGCATACGCTTGGAATTCTCACCGGTATCTCTTACGTATCGGGTCTCGACTATTACGCTGGAATTAATAAGGCTGTAATTCGCGGTACGCCGAGGGGAAAGGCCATGAGCCCGAACCCAGCCATCGTGATGGTCTCCGTCGATTGCGATCAGTACGTCGATTTACTGAAATCGCGCTCCTTCGACGAGGTCGACGACTACCTGTTAGACGGCGTGCGCAAAATAGCTGTTGCGGGTTGCGACACCCTTGTCATCGCTTCGAATACGGGCCACATCTGCGTTCCTGCTGTTAACAGGGAATTCCCCGACCTGAATGTTCTGCACATTGCCGACTGTTGTGCTGCCGAATTATTGCAAGACAATCATAACAAGATCGCATTGCTGGGCACCCAACCAACAATGGAGGAGGACTATCTAAAAACGCGGCTCGCACAACGTGGTATCGACGCTATCGTCCCCGACAGCACCGAAGTATGTGCCCGAATTTACGACATTATTTGCCAGGAATTGTCTTTCGACATCCTGCGCGATGAATCGCGTGACTTTATGGTCGATTGCATCAGAGAGCTGCATGAACTGGGTGCGAGCGCCTGCCTGCTGGGCTGCACGGAGATCGAGCTTCTGATTCAACAACAACACATTCCCGAAATCCCACTTTTCCCTTCAGCACAGATACACATAGCCGCTGCCGCAGATCTTTTGCTCGGTGATGGAAAGAACTGAGTCAATCGACGCGGATCTTGCCAAGACCAGCGCTCTAAACGAGCAGCTACCGAATGCGGTAGAGATCTTTTTGTGGAGTCGACAGGTATTCCACTCCTTCTTTTGTCGCGAGTGCCTCTTCGTGGGCCCACTAAAGCAGGTATTGATCCTTGTCGGCATCTGATGGGGATGGCATGTAGAAGAAATACTCAAGCACTAAGTGGTGATTGGGTTGCAGCACTTTTTACTTAGTCCAGTTGGGCCCATACGAACCGATTCGCGGTGCGTAATAGGTCTGATCCGTCACTTCGCGCGCGCCCATCAAATGCGCATGCGAGTCGATGGTGAGGCGCGTCTTGTTTGCGTCAAACCCTGCTGAATAGGATGCGAAGTCGTTCTTCGGCTGAATCATGTGCGATTGATCCTCCCGAACGATTATGCCAGCACGTTCGTATTGCTTCGTGTAATCAGCAACGATTTGCTCAGGTGTCGGGCCCGATCTAATCGAAGTGGCCAGTATTGCATCGACTTTCCTGTACTCGTCCCAGAGCTTCTTGACCTCTTCGGGTGGCTCAGTCTCGTTCTCTCGCAATACGTACGCGAGCTGAACTTCAAGCCTGCGCATCTCGCGGAGAAGCTCGATCTCACTCGGCACCTTGCGAATCGCGTAATCCATTACCAGGTACTCGGACGACTCAAGCTTCGCCGCATGTTCTTCGCCGAGCTCCTCGGCGAGCAGCACGAAGTCCGTGTGCGAAATGCCATCGCCGTCGAGGTCCCAGGAATATGTTGGCCACTGTCCGAGGGTGAGTCGGAAGTTCACGGCGATGCGCTTCGGATTGCGGGCGTCGACGAATGCGCGCAGCCCCTTAAAGCGCAGGTCATATTCCGTGACCGGGCCGCTCACTGGTTCCTGGATGCGAACTGGCTCAGCGACGATATCGTACGCATCCAGGGATTTGATCGGATCAACGTATTCAGTGGCTATCCGCTCGCGTTGAGCTGCGCCCCAACAGCGACCGAGAACCGCACGCTCTATGTGATCTCTGCCGCGATCAGTGAACACTAAAACGCCGGAATTGCTGCCAAACTCGCCCTGGCCAAAAGGATCATCGACCTCGACGCGCATGACGTGAATTCACATGTCGATGCCTTGCTCGCGCATGACCTCAGGCAATACAACATCGAACTTGTCCCGGCGGATCTGGTTTCTTTCGGTTGTGAAATCGGCGAGTGCCCGAAACTGCGCTGAGGAATCAGTTGGGACCGAAAAAACAAGTGCAACAAGCAGGGCAATAGTCAGGCGCACGGGAATCTCCAGGAGCAGTAGTCCCTAAGCGAGACCGAAAAGCGTCGGCAGAAACAGGGTAAGTTGCGGTACAAAAGTAATGACCATCAGTGAAATGACCAGCACCAGCAGAAATGGCAATATCGGACCTACGACGCGCTCTATCGGTGTCTCACCTACCCCGCAAGCAACGAAGAGGCAAATTCCAACGGGTGGCGACACCATACCCAGACCCACATTTGCAGCGACGATAATGCCGAAGTGAATCGGGTCAATACCCATGGTTGCTGCGACAGGCACAAGAATCGGCATCAGGATCAGTATTGGCGGCAGACAATCCATAACCATGCCGAGCACGAAAAATAGAATGTGAATGAACAAGATGAAAATGATCCAGTTCACCGCGTGTTCGGTAATCATCTCCGCCATGGCCAGCGGAATGCCCTCGAAGGTCAGCACGAAAGAGAACATCGAGGCTGTCGCCAGCACCAATAACACGACGCCCGTCAACGAACACGTCTTGAGCAGAACCTCGGGCAAGTCAGCGAGCTTCAATTCCTTATAAACAAAGAACGCAACGATAAATCCGTATACAACCGCTACTGCCGCTGCTTCGGTCGGTGTAAACACCCCACCGTATATTCCGCCGAGGATAATCAACACCATCAAGATTGGTAACAAGCCGTCACGGAGTGTTCTCAGCTTCTCGCTTCCGGTCATCGGATCCACCAGCGGCAAATTCATCTTGCGCGCTTTGCGGTTTGCAAGAACCATGATCGCGATGCCGCATAGAACTGCCGGCAAAATTCCTGCCGCAAACAACGCACTGATAGAAATATTGGCGATCACGCCGATGATGATCAGGTCGATAGCAGGCGGAACGAGCGTAGAGACACCGCCGGCCGCGGCGAGAATGGCCGTAGCATAGCCATCCGGGTACTGCCTTTTCTTCATCGCCGGCAGAGATATAGATCCGATCGCTGCCGTATTGGCCGCCGGCGACCCGGAAATGCCCGACATGAGCATTGTCGAGAAGATGACTACCAGCCCCAACCCGCCACGTATGTGCCCGACGAATACCAGCGACAGATCGACGATTCGACGCGCCAAACCACCTTTGGCCATCAGCTGCCCGGCAAGCACGAACAACGGAATTGCCAATAGCGGAAACGAATCCAGCCCTGAAATGAACTTCTGCGGCATCATGATGAGGACGTCGGTCGATATCATCAGCATACCCGCCAAGGCCGCAATACCCAGGCATATGCCGACGGGCACGCCCAACAGCATGGTAATTACCAGTGTCGCAACGATGACGAGGCCCATCTAGGTCTGCTCCTCGCGGCGAGAGTCATGCAGCCAGTTCTGAACAACGTAATAGATCATCAGCAAACCACCAATAACCGCTGATGAAACAGGAACCGCTTTGGACAGTCCGGTCCCGGGCGCCGTCTGCCCGGATACGCTCAACGTATACAGGACCGCCTGCCAGACAAACAGGGATAGAAACAGCACCAACGCTGCGGCCACCAAAGCCTCGACAATGTCTTGCAACGTTTTTGAAAACTTGTCGACAACGAATCGAATCAGAAAGTGGGACCGTGTCTTGAACGCATAGGCCGCGCCAAGCGAGGCGAGCCAGATAAACAGGTAACGCGCCAGTTCCTCTGTCCAGGCCAAAGACGTTTGCAGGACATAACGCGAAAGGACCTGCATGAACGTGACGACCACGATACTGACCAAGAGGGTGCAAAGCGTCCATTCCAGCACTCCCATCGTGTAGTCATCTTGTTTGCTGATTTCTGTCACGCCCTCTCCCCTATTGGTTGATGAGTTGATCGATCATCGACTGACCTCCCACCCGTTCAGCATTGCGTTCGTAGACTTTCCCATCCGCTATTTTTTTACGAAACGCATCACTATCGACCTCGTTGAACTGCAGGCCGATTTCCCGCAACGCCAGTAATGACTGCTCATTGTTCATTTCCATGGCACGCCGCTGTGTCTCGACAGACAACCGGCCGGCTCGAAGTATTGCCTCCTGAGTGTCTGTCGGCAATTTCTCAAACTTCTTTCTGCTGAACGTCAGCGGCGCAGCGAGATACAAATGTTGCGTCAGGGAAACGTACTGTGTGACTTCGTAAAATTTCTCGACAAGCAGGTCCGTATGGTCGGACTCGCCTCCATCCAGCACGCCTTGCTGAACAGCGGAATACAATTCACCAAATGACATCGTGGTCGCTTGTGCGCCAAGTGTATTAAATGCATCAACGACTATCGCGCTACCGATAACGCGGATCTTCAACCCTTCGAGATCACCCGGGACAATTACCGCTCGTTCTTCGTTCCAGACATTGCGCACGCCCGAGAACCACCAACCGAGCACGATCATGTCGAGATCTTCCGCAATCCCGTTGCCGATTCGTTCACCGACCGGTCCATCAAGAACACGGTAGAAATGATCCAGATCCCGAAAAATAAAGGGGAAATTGAGCACGTCGATCTCGGGTACGAATGGTCCGAGGCTGGCTGCCGCCGACGCCGTCGAGCCAATAACACCCAACTTGACCATCTCGATAGCTTCCTCTTCGCTACCGAGCTGGCTGTTGGGAAATATCTCGATCGTGACGCGGCCGTCTGTCTCTTCGCTCAGGACCTTGGCGAATTTCTCGTAACCCTCCTGAAACGGGTGTTGCTCATTGCCGTTGTGGGCCACTTTGATAACAATCTGCCCGTCGGGTCCACCGGCGTCACTGCAACCCGCGACGATCACCACGATCGACAACAACAGAATCGGTATGGATTTTGTAACTCGCACCTGTGTTCGCTCCAAAAACTATTCGTTATTGTTTTTTGCTTACGGCGACCGTCGCTTCGACAACAACCTCGCCGGTCAATCCCATGCCGTCATTATCGTATGTCATCACTCGAACCGGCCATTGCACATCCAGGTCTCTCGCCCGAGCTTCAAGTTGCAGTGCATCGACCACGCTATTGAGCCTGCCTGATGATGGCTCAATATAGTAGACGGACAACTGTCTTGACTCAGGCAATGTGACGACTTTGGTAGCCGCGTCAGCGCCAGCCGATGTACAGAATTGCTCGCTACCGTCCCTCTCAATCAGACGCTGCACTATGCCTTCGATTCCCGCACCTAACTCATCGGCGCAACTCAACAACTGCCCTTCTCCGTAGCGATCATCTACATAACCGTCCGCAACCTGCTCAGGCCGAAGGAACATTGATTCGGCAACTTCGATGCACTCGATCTGCAGAATGTCCTCTTCTACCCAGATGTCACCTTCGAAGGATTTGACGTTATGCATCGGCATCAGCACACCACATTGCTCAGTGAACTCGCTGTACACGTGGGTGTGCGTTCCTTTCCGGCCACCTTTGATGCCATCGATTGAAATACTGTGCATTATTCCTGAGTCTTGCTTGAAACGTAGTACGGCGGCTGAATTAAGCGGCTCGTAGCGCGTGTGCAACGCATCCAGTGGTACACCATCCACGATCTCAACAGACGTGCTTAACAAGCTCCAGTTCTCGCCGCGCAACGGCCAAAGTTGGGCTGCCATTTCCATGACCACCCGTGGCCGGTCGTTCTCTCGCGTTTCGGCGGAGCATGGAAAGGTCATCGGGCCATTCTTTCCCCAGCAATGAGGATGGCCAATGACGTCAGCCGAGCGTTCGCCGTTGCCAAGATCTGTTTCGAGCCGTACCATTCCCGGACGGTAGTAATTCCTGAGTTTATATGAGCTGCCGCGCTGGTATCTGCGTACCTCAGCCACCCAGGTAGAAGCCGCACGAAGGTTTTCATAGCCGCCATGAGCTTGCAATACGCTGTCAAGCAATTGCTGCGATTCATCCGGTTTATCGCAGGCGACGACTGCGGTCAGCAGTCCAAGTACAACCAGGATTCTCAAGTTGGCTTCTCCCTATGAGCGTTGGACGAGACCACTACGGCGCCCAAAACCAGAATTGCGCCGAGCAGGGTCTGTTGGGCCGGGAATTCGTGCAGGATGAGCGCCGCCAACAAGATGCCATAGATCGGTTCCAGTCCAACCACTACGCTTGCGTGACTAGCCTTGACCGATGCCAGAGACTTAATAAATAGAGTGTGCGGAATTGCAGTAAAAACCAGTCCGAGGATAACTAACAGCAGAATGTCTGTACGTCCTGGAGTTACATCGTTCATTCCAAGTACAAAAGGCAACAACAATAATGACGCGACGGTGTACTGAAAAAAAGCAATGACCCTGAATTCATTTGTTCTTGCCGTTTGACGATTCACCAGAGTCAATAACGCGAATAGCACTCCGGAAACGACGGCCCAAACAAGTCCTTTGGTCGTAACGTCAGAAATACTAAAAACGGGTACTACGATCACCAGGCCCAACGCAACTGCCGCTGCGCACACGATGTCGACCCTCTTGTAATTGAGACCGAAGACCAGCGGCTCAAGGAGCGCCACGACAACTGGAAAAATCGCGAATCCGATCAATCCAATGGCGACCGAGGAAACCTGAATCGCGTAGAAAAAACTGACCCAGTGGCATGCCAGAAGCAGGCCGGAGGTAATCATCGGCAACAACTGCCGCGCCGGTGCTACTGTAATTCGACTTTTCGAGAATCGCAGCACCAGCAGCAATACGATGGCGGCGATCGACGTTCTTGCAAGGGCGATTAGCTCGGGCGAGCCCGAAACCAGCTTGCCAAAAAGACCGGCGACACCAAAAAGGATAACTGCAACATGAAGCTCGATAACGGACCGCGCCGGTTTTGCGGGACGAAGAGCTGTCATTAGCGAGATTTCATGTCTTGAAGTGGGTTCTTTGAGCATTGCCAGGCGCAGCAACGAATTGTATATTATATACAGTATTTTTCAATGGCGGCCTGCGTCGCCAGTCGATATTGTAATGCCCTCAGAAACAAGTAAGTTTATATTGACAATCTTTGTCGCCGTTAACCTGATCTTGTTTTGGGCCTTTTCGACGACGGCCGTTCCGCCAGGTGATTTGTTTCATTCCGAAGTCCTGGTCCGACCTATGGTTCTCACGATTGCTGCGTTTTTCGTGACATTTCTGTGTCATCAATTTGGAGAGGCGCACACCAGGATTGAAGAATCTAATAACGAGTCGAATTTGCATCTGTCACTTCCGGCGTTTTCCCTGGGTTTCCTTTTTGTGTTTGCACCTGCTGCGTTGTTACATGACCCGGAAAATGTCGCTGTTTACGTATATACCTCATTCATGCTGTTGCAAGCCATCCTGGCTATAGGCTAAGTGGTTCGACTGAACGATGACTTGCATTAGTCTTATCAACCAACCTATCCACGGAAAACTTCATTGGATGTACTAGACCTTTCGGCGATCAAGGACTGTCTCGACGAACGTCGTGTTCTTGCAGCAATCGAGAAAAACTTCATCGCCTACAGCAATGGCCAGTCGAATGTTCCACCCGTGGGCCATTTGGTACTTCCCGGCGGCGACACGCATATCAAGTACGGCCATATCGAGGGGGACGTTCATTTCATAATCAAAGTCGCGTCTGGTTTCCATGACAACATGCAGAAAGGCCTCAATGCGAGTACAGGGCTGATGCTGCTGTGCTCAGCCGACACAGGGCAACCCCTCGCTTTGCTCGTCGATGAAGGCCATTTGACCGACGTGCGTACCGCGCTGGCTGGCGCGGTCGCCGGCAAGTACTTGAGTATCAAGTCAGCGAATGCTGTCGGCGTGGTGGGCACAGGCGTACAGGCCGAACTTCAATTGCGAGCAATATGTGACGTCTCGGGTTACCGAAAAGCGCTGGTGTGGGGTCGCGATCCGGCCAGAGCGGAAAATCTGTGTGAACGTTTTTCCCATACAGATATCGCGGTGTCTGCTGTCCCTGTCCTCGAAGATCTCGTCACTCAGACACGGCACATCGTGACCACGACGCCGGCGACATCGCCGATCATCCAATCGGAGTGGGTTCAGCCCGGCACCCACATAACCGCGGTTGGCGCCGACTGCCCCGGCAAACAGGAACTCGCAACGGATCTTGTGAGTCGAGCTGATGTATTGGTTGTCGATTCGGTATCGCAATGTGTTGACCAGGGCGAAATTCAGACCGCGCTTGCAGCAGGTGAAATTGCTGTTTCGGACCTGATCGAGCTAGGCCACGTCATCGACGGTAGCGCAGCAGGACGAAGCGATGACGAACAAATCACGATCGCCGATTTGACCGGCGTCGCGGTGCAGGATATCGCGATCGCCAATTCGGTTTATCAAGTGTGGCGGAACTCTCAATCGAATTAACAAAGGAGGCCAGAGCCATGTCCAAATATCTCTCCCGTGCATCTTCGCGTATGACGGCTGTCTTCGCCGTGCTGCTCCCAACACTGGCGCTGGCAGAAGCACCGATCCTCACCGACGAGTTTGACGCGTTTCTGGTCACCAAAGACACGGCAGTTGGTGAAGTCATTGGCAAGATCGAGCCGGTGTTTGAGAATGAACTGGAACCGACATGGAGCCTCGAGAAACCGGTTCCCGGCGGCGATCGTCGCAACTACCTCAAAGAAGGTCAGTTGGACGCAACCGGGATAGTGGCGATCGATCCGGATACGGGCGAGATATCGCTCACCGCAACCCCCGACCAGTATCCGGTCGAGTACTACGCGGAAGTCCGCGCCACCAACGAGGACGGCTTCATGGAGCAGGTTCTCATAATTGTTGCCCGCGCCGAAACACCCAAAGCCGAGAATTTTCTCGACATATTTACGCAGCGCAGACAGGCATCGGGGCTGAATTTCTATGCGACCGCCGGCGTGGACCCGGCCAAAGTCGAGTATGCGGCCAAGGTCGCATCGGCCCTGCTCGTCAAAGACCGGGCGGATGGCGGCCGGATCACCAGCCATGTTGAAAAGGCCGGCGCATCAATGATCATTTTCAAGAATTTCGAGGAACGCAATGAGGCCATCGGCTTTTACATGCACGCGCACGACTTCCGTGGCCAGGACCTGCAGGACGAAGAGATCATTCCGGATTATTTCAGGCTCGGCGGTCCGCTGGACATGCGCCGCGACGCATCGATTGAGGAAATTACGCACCTCATTCACGACGGCGGCATCATGGCAGCGTACCCGGACGTACAGAAGCGACTGGAGGAAGCCACCTGGGTTGCGATCGAGAACAAACTGTTCCGGCCCTGGGATGGGTTGCCCGAAGACTCGTTCAACAATGAGTACCTGACAATCGGCCTGGAGATCGTTTATGGCGGCAGGCAGAACGCAACAACGATGGGCAGCATCACGAACGAAGATGGCAGCCCGCGTCAGCCTGCCTTTCGGCTAACCACTGGCAACGATGTACCAATGACGGCCGAGAACCTGAAAAAGTACGACCCGGAGCTGTACGACATCATCGAGTTCCTGTTTCCATCAAAAGCGGATTTCTGGAAGGCGATGGGCTGGTAGTCCGGCGTTCGACAACTATTTGGGCTTGTCGCCGAGGGCCGGTCCCAGACGGAACCCGCCGGGAAACGGATCGGCCTCGGTCATGACGAACTCGTGATAGCCAGTGATGTACGCGCTGCCGCGTACGACAGGCGTGATGTACTGAACATCATTTCGGGTGTCGGATTTAGCGACACGACCTTCGAAACAGGTGTCGAGGATTCCTGCGAATAGTCGTGGCTCATCCACACCGATCTCATTGCGTGCATACAGCCGCGCCAATCGAGCGCTTGTGCCGGTGCCGCAGGGAGACCGATCAATCGCACCGGGCGGAGACACAATGGTTTGCTTGTAGTCGCCATTGGTCACATTCGCCGAAGTGAACTGCACCTGGTAGCACTGATTAATGTGCGGTTGTTCGGGGTGCACGATATCGAGTTGCTCGGCGACGGCTTCGCGAGTCACGACCGAGGCGGCAATGATCGCGCTGTCGTTGTGCGGCGCAAGCTCGATGCCCAGGGCATCGGCATCGACTATCGTGTAGAAATCGCCGCCGTAAGCAATGTCACAAACGATGCGGCCAAGTCCCTCCACATCAATTGAAACATCGGACTGATATAGGAAGCTGTCAACGTTTTCGAAACTGACGGCCGTCGCTCTGCCATTATCGACGTCTACGTGACAATTCACGATTCCAGCAGGTGTCTCAAATTTCACCGTCGTAACCGGCGACACGGCCTCTACCATGCCTGCCTCGACGACCGTGGTCGCCGCACCGATGATGCAATGCCCGCTCATCGGCACATAGGCATCCTGTTCCATGATGATCACTGAGAAATCGGCCGCGTCAGACAGTGCCGGCATCAGGAATACACTGCACATCAGGCCGCCGCCGCGCGGCTCGAAGCACAGCATGCGACGCAAAGCGTCGTCGTTGTCCATCAACCACTTTTGTTTGTCGAGCAACGATTCGCCGGGTGGTATCGGCACGCCATCGACAATGACCCGCGTCGGGTTGCCCTCCGTGTGCGAATCAATGGTGCGAACGCTTCGCATTGGCGTAAATTTTGGCTTGTCGATTGACACCTTAGTTGTCCCCTGCCGCCATCAGGCCTCTTGCCATTCAAATCGGGCGAGTCGCATGCCCGTATAGTCATCCAACAGGGAGCTAATATACATGCCCTGCCCGGTTTCAATAACGCGTGCGACCTCGACAGGCAGCGACGCCACTTTCTTGTCGTCGTTATCGACACCAAAATCAAGCAGGTCATCGGACCGAAATACTGCCGTGTTGCCGTCACTATGCCAGCGAAACAGATAGAAATGTCCCGAATCATCGGTCTGTGTCACGAAGGCACATTCGGCATCGGACGGACCCCTGCCGCCGATACCTCCGCGGGACACGATTCGCGACGGACCCCAGTTCGCCAGGTCCGTCGACGTCCGGCAGTAAATCGCGCCGATGTTGTCGACCACACCCGTGTAATAGATGTAGTAGGTCCCACCGCGCGCAAATAGCATGGGATCGCGCGTATTGTTCGAACCGCCCTCACTGAACACAGCACTGCGACCATCCACTTGCAGCTTGCGAACAAAGTCCTTGCCGTTGTCACTAACAGCGTGGCAAATGTTGACCCAGTCGCCGTAGAACATATGGTATCGACCGTTCTCGCGCACGACGTGCGGCGCTTGCAAACCGCCCAGCGTTTCGCCGACGTCAGTATCTGCCCGCAACAACAATCCCGCTGATTCCCAGTGTTCATTGTCCAGGGAATCAGACTGCCAGCGCCACAACAAGCGACCCTCCCCACCACATGCGGTGCCACGCACGCAGGCACCTAGTTGCCAGCTGTCATCAGCTGCCTGCCAGATGCTGAAGTCCATCGGTTGCTGGCCGGCACTGGAAAACTCACCCAGATCGGGATTCGTCGCAATTGTCCACCAATCGCTGACGATTTGCGGTACTAACATCGGCTACCGTACGACATGCCACTCGGACTGCTGCGAACGATTCAGATAATGCAGGCCGTCTTCGTCGACGACGACAATTTGTCCCATGCCCAGCTCGACACCGTGCTCGCCCCATCCGCTGACCGTCACCCACGTGTGCGGCTCAAACGCATACAGGGTATTCGCGTACAACTTGTGATTATTGGTAACGATTGAGGTCGGGTAGTAACCGGGACCGGAGGTCATTCCAGCAACGTATGTCTTGTGCGAAAACATGTATCCGCCGAGCAAAAAGCGACGCAGGAACATCGGCGGCGGATGAAATGCCAGTTCAGACTCGACGATTCGCGGCTCTCTCTCGATAGCGTCGGACGCCGCGACGATTTCCTTGCCCGTTCTGCCAATGACGAACTCCTGGGCAAACTGGTCCTGTATTTCGTTGACTATCTCGAGTGCCGACTGCAGATCATCAGGAATTGCCTGCTCGCCCTCGTCGAGAACATACGCATGCTGGTGGGAGTCGGTCACCATGCCGAGCATGAAGATGTCGGAATCAATGCTGACAATATCACCCGGCTGAATCGTGATGTTGCTGCCGTTGCCTACCCGGCCGTCAACGAACTCCGCGGTGTCATCTGCATACTTTTCGACGTAGGCCGGCCGTCGTTGCACGCGAATGCTGGGATGGTTCTCATACTCGATATCGAAGTCCAGCATGCGTTGCCGAAACCACCAGTTGAGATCGTCCGTTGTCGTTACGCCGGGGACGATGACTGCGTTAGAAAATCCCACGGCGATCAAGTCGTTGGCAATTCCCTGAACATCGCGATAGGCCGTAATCTGTTCCGGCACCATGGTCTCAAGCCAGCGAACCCCTAACGTCCAGCTATCAGCCGTTCGCGAACTGAATTTATCACCCAGCGCTTGCAGCATCGCGGCATTATTGTGTTCGCCAATGGCTATCGTCGACGGCCCGAGATCAGCGACCAGTTCACCAATATGCTCGTAGCTGCTCGGTTCAAAGTAATCGATGCTGTTGCCGTTGTCGTGAAACATCATGAAGCGCGGAATCCGCTGACTACCCGGAGGCGCATACTGACTCGGTGTCGTCATACCCTCGTAATTTGCGGGTAGCAACGACGTGTATACCGGTCCTTCGTTGTTATAATACTTGTCGGCTTCGTCATTGCGAATGATCCAAAGGTCGACCGATTGCTCGCGCATGACCTGTGGCAGGACAATCTGTTTTTTCTGTTTCCACCAGTCCTCCATGAGTTGTACGCGTTCGCGCATCGGCAGAATATTGCTTACATACTCTCCCTCGTCGTCTGCCGTGGCGCCAATCGGGCATGCCAGCATGCCGCTAGCAACAAGTAGCAGTCGCAGATTTCTACTCATACTCCTCTCTCCCGTCAGCGAATGATTCGCGGCCGCTGCTGCGGCACGTGCAGCCACTCGATGCCGTGCGGCGTAACCAGCACATTTTCTTCAATATTCACAGGCAGTTTATTGCCACGCCATTCGCGCGTCGGCGTAAAGACGATGAATTCGAGCGAGATAATGCTGTACGGCTGAATGTCGTAGTCGGTTCGCGTCGGATAGATCTGAAAGAGCCCGCCACCCGCGTCGTGGCCGAGATTGCCAGCCGCATGCATGCCGATATTCACTTCAACCCCGGCGACGTCGGATGCCCGTTCCTCTTCGGTGTAAACGAAACCCATGTCGGCGACATTCTGTTTCAGCTGTTCGAGTTTCGGTCGCCCGGGACCGCCGGAGGTAACGGATTCCCGAATCATCTTGCGTACTTTGCGTGAATTCTCAAAGCCCTCGAGAACCCATGCTGGCAAGTCCTGCTCATCTTCCTCAAGCACGTAACTAAAACGTTTGATGTCGGTGAAGAAATCATTACGGCCAAGACCGTAGTCAATCTGCACAACATCGCCGCGCTGAATGACGCGATGCGTATTGGCGATCTCATTACCATCGGGCGGGCTGATGTAAATGGTGGGGTCCCAGCCTGACGACAGACCACGTTGCTTGCGTTGTTCTTCAAGCCACCACATGACATCACCGAGCGTCGTTTTGCCCGGCGTGATGACTTCGTTCGACAACGCCCGATCAAGCAATTGCCGCGTTATTTCCGCGATTTTCGAAAACTCGACGAGTTCCAGGCCGACCCGGCGTCCACGCCAGTGCGCGATCAGTTTTTCGGCTGACACCAGCCGCGATGCATACGGTTCGCCCAACGCTGCCTTCAGGTTCTTGAAGTCGGTATGCGAAATACCATCGGAGAGATGCCGCCCTTCCATCGGAAACAGTTCGGTATCGCTCGAGAAGTTAACCGCGATCGATTGCGGATCACGTTCACGAACAAACTTACCGATGCCGTTTGGATCGCCAAAGACATCATACACTTCGCAAGTCTTAACTTCATCTTCGCCGCGGCCAAGATTCGCGCGCTCAATGCGATCGCCACCACGATCGGTGAACACAAACAAGCCATAGCCATTGCTGCTAGCGTCGGCGAAGTTGGCCGCCAATGGCTCTGTGCCACGGCCCTTGTCGATGACGATCCACATATCAACATTGTTATCGCGCATAGCGCCCGGCAACACGAAGTCGAATTTGTCAGATCGGATGCCGCAGGCGATTGACCAATCGGTTCGCGCTGTCGACGCCTCGACAACGCCGCACAACAGCAGGGCTACCATCGAACTCAGACACATCAATTTACGTTTCATCATCTTCGCACTCCCTCGATATTCATCTCAGCGCGCGCCGCGCCAGCTTGCCGCCGCCCCGTTTACGAGTTCTTTGTAGTCTCCGCTTGCTACATTGACCAGTGCCAGCATTGTTGTATCCGGCGCAACCTGCACGGTTATCACAATGGACTTGTCGTCGGGCGACCAGCTGGGATACGCGTCGCCAAACAAGACTTTGTCGGTCAGTTGCCGTTTCTCTGTCCCGTCGGCACGCATAACCCAGAGATCCTTCTCACCCTCGACACCGGACGCAAAAGCAATGAACTGTCCATCGTTTGACCACTGTGGCCATTCGTCCAGTTGATCATTGTCCGTCAACCGCACCACATCACTGCCGTCCACGCCGGCGACGTAAATCTCGGGATTGCCGTCGCGCGTTGATTCAAAGGCCAGCCGATTGGCGGCCGGTGACCAGGTCGCATACGCATCGCCCGGCGCGCCTGTTGGCACGGTTGATCGCGAACCATCGGCCAATGAAATCGTCCACAATCCTCGCGACTCACCTTCGTCGACGGTGGTCACAAGGGACTTTGAGTCTCCCGACCAGGAAACCGGATTGGAAACATCCGGGTCCAGGAACGCAATCGAATCGTCGTTCGAATCCATTACTCGCAACGAAACCTTATCGTCCTGCACCGTCAGGAACGCGATCTTAGACCCGTCGGGCGACCAGACTGGGAACTCCTCGCTCGCTGGAGTCGCGGACAACTGCCGGACATCGTTGTTACTCGGATCCAGCAGAAACAGATCACCACCGTTTTCTACGTAGCGCACAAAAACAACGTCGAATGAAGACGTCTCGGGTTCGCTGTCCGGCTGAGGTGAACAAGCCACAGGTAACAACGCGATTGAGACGATTGCGAGCTGGTTGATGGGTCGTTTCATAGAGCGTCCCCTAACTATTCTTAGTCACTTAGTGGTTGGCGCGAAAGTAGTCGGCTATTCGTTCGAGACCTGGCTCGAGATGGCTCTTTGGCGAACCGATACCAACCCTGAAGTAGCCATCCATTCCATAGACGTCCCCCGGCAACAGCAGCACGCCCTTTTCCTCGCGCAATCGGTGCACAAGATCTGTTGAGTTTGCCTCAAAATGATAACGCACAAACGCCATGCCACCGGCCTTCGGTGCTATCAATGACACGCGATCCGAATTCGCATCGATCCATCCGGACAGCAAGGCCAGGTTCTCGTTCAGGATCGACTTGCTCCGATCGAGGACTTTGCAGCGCAGCTTTGGCTTCAGTACGCGTTCGGCAACATACTCACTGATTGCTGATGTCGTGATTGAAGTGTAATCCTTGCGCTGCCACGCCTTATATATGTCGTCTGCTTTGCCGGCCAACCAGCCGATCCGCAAGCCCGGCAGGGCCATGGCTTTGGACAGCCCGTTGGTAACGATGGCGCTGTCGTACAGGTCCGCGAAGCTCTCACACTCCGGCCCGTCCAGCTCCGAGCCTTTGTACACCTCATCGGCATGCAGGTATGCGCCATACCGCGCCGCGATATCGACCACCTTGCGCATGGCCGCAGAATCAAGCACTGCCCCTGTAGGGTTGTTCGGGTGGCAGATCGTTATCAGTTTCGTCGACGGCGTAACCGCGGCCTCCAGTGCCGCCAGGTCCGGCTGCCAATCGTTGTCGCCGTCATGCTCGACCACTTTGACGTCAACACCCAGTGCATGCGCCCAACCGAAGATCTGCAAGTAGTTCGGTGTCAACACAACGATTTCGTCGCCTTTGTCCAGCAGCGACATCACCATAAGAAAGTTGGCTTCCGCCGAGCCGTTGGTCACGATGATATCGTCAGGTCCGCGGTCGTTGTAAAGCGCCGCGATCGTTTCGCGCAACGAAACTTCGCCGTTGGTCCAGCCGTAGCCGAGCTCCAGCGACTGCACTTCGTCGAGTTCATCATCTGTTAACAGGTCGCGCAGACTCATCGGATGCACGCCGCTGTCAGACAGGTTCAACTCAACCGTGTTCTCGTACAGCGATTGAATCCGTTCCAGGGTGAATTCTGCTATGTCCATCGGGTTTCCACTAGTCCAGGCTTTGGTAAATCATTTCGAGCCAGCCTTCAGCAGGCATATAGCCCCAGCCCCAGTCGGCATACTCAGCAGGCGCGCCCTCTTCGAGAATTCGCTCCAGACTGATGCCGCGCTGCTTCTTGTCGCGCACCAGCTCAATCGTGGTTTCGAGCATCTGCCGCAGCACACGCAATTCGGCTTTGTCGCTCAACGGCCCGTGACCCGCGATGATCACGGCATCGTCGTCAATCATAGGCAACAACGCATCGACGTTTTCGAGAATCTTCAGCGCATTGCCGCCGGCCTCGATATCGGCCGTCGGAAAACTCGAGATGCCAGAGTTCATCAGGTCGCCCAGATGCACGACGTTGGCACGCTCGAAAAACACGACGGCGTCATTGTCCGTGTGTCCGCCGGGCATCGACAGGAATCGCACCGTTTCACGATTGATGTGCAATGTCATCGAGGACTCGAACGTGACGATAGGCCAGTTTCCGGGCCCGCGATGCAGCATTCTCGGTCGGGCTTTGTCGTGCGCAATAATCAGCCCGCCGCTGTCGGCTGCGATGCGCGCATTGCCGTCACTGTGATCTTCGTGATGATGCGTGTTGAGAATAAAACGCAGGTCTCCATCCGCCAGTTCACCCAATGCCGCCTCGATCTCCGGCGTTAATTCAGCAAACTGGTCGTCGACAATCAGAATGCCTTCCGGTCCGATTAACGCCGCAATGTTCCCCGCGACGTCACCAGTCGCCTCGAGCATGTATACATTACCTGCCGCGTGATGAATCACGATTTCGGTGCCAGTCAGGTCCGGTTTGTAAGGGTCGGCGGGCTTTGTCTGCGCCGAGCGCAGGCCGTCTATAGCGAGCCGGAAGCCCATGTGGTCGTCGGCTGAATTCTGCTCATCGCCCGTGCGCGCCGCTGCGCGAATACTGTGTCCGCCTTCCGGTTCAACGGTGCCGTCCGCAGCAACGCCGGCCCAATCGACCCAGGATCCACCGCGGTTAACACGGTCCAGACGCTGATCAGGTGCGTCGTCCGGCACTTTCGGCCCAGTCGGATTACGTTTCGGCGAGGTCTGGTAGTAGTTCGGGTCAAACAGGTCGTAGACCCACTCGCCGAGATTGCCGGAGAGATCAAAAATGCCGTAGACAGATCGACCCTGCGGATAGGCATCGACGGGCGAAGTCTCGACATGCCCGTCGTCGATCGATACATCGGGTCGCCGCGCAAAGGCGCCGTATTTGCTCGCGAACCGTTTGTCAGCGTAATTGGCGAGCTCGCCAGTCGGCACCTCATCTCCCCACGGAAACCGCCGGCCCGTCGTGCCGCGTGCTGCTTTTTCCCACTGCGCTTCAGTGGGCAGTACGAACGCGACGCCCAGTGTTTGTGACAACCAGTCCGCATAGGCATTGGCGTCATTCCAGCTGACCGACCCAACCGGGTGGTCATCGCCCTGATCGAAGTAGATGTTGTTCCAGCGACCGTCCATTAGCAATGTCCATGCATCCGAATCCGGATCTGGTTCGTCGAATCGCTGCCCGGTCCATTGCCACGCGCCCCAGCCTCGTTCGGCGTCGGTCAAGTAATCCGTGGCCTCGACGAATTCCCGAAACTGCCCGACGGTGACCGGGTACTTGGCGACCCAATAGCCATCGAGATCAACAAGATGCACCGGACGCTCGTTATCCAGACCGCTTGCAGAGCCCATTTCAAACTCGCCGCGCGGGATGTAAACCAGCTCCTGCAACTCGCCGAATTTTGCTTCCCAATAACCATCGCGATTGCAACTTGTCTCGACGGCAGCATTCGAAACGTCGTCGAATAATGGATTGTCGTCAATCGCCGCGCACGACGCCTGCGCCGCAGCAGGCTGGCCTGCCACCAGCAAGCACAGCATTGAGAAACAACGCTTCATCTAGTTGCTCGCAGCAAAGTGACTAGCAAGGCGGACTGCCAGCGCTGACACCGTCAGCGTCGGATTGGCCGCCGCGATGCTCGGAAAAACCGCATTCGAACAGACAAACAGGTTGTCGGTACCGTGCACCTGCAGGTTCGGGTCGACGACGCCATCGGCGTCCGACTGGCTCATACGACAGGTGGCCGACGCATGCGCGCCATCCGGATTGAATGCACCGGTTTGAATACCAGCGTCACTGCATCCGGCAGATTTCAGAATCCTGACGAAGGTATCGATGTGTTCCTGTCGCGTTTTGAGATTAATTTCGTGTACGCCGACCTCAATGTTTGTTGTTAACAGGCCTTGACGGGTTCGCTCCTTGCCCAGGGTGACACGATTATCCGGATGCTCGAATTGTTCCATCTCGCCGCCCACCGACATTCGCAATTCCGAATTGAAGGTCGACGCCATTTCGGCCCGCGGCACATTCGCCAACACCTGCTCCTCGAACGTGGATGTGGCTCCAACCCCGCCAGAGAACCACATCTTGCCCTTGTGTTGGTACTCGGGTGAATCAAAATGCCGGCTGATCAGCGAATCGAAGCCGAGCTCCTCGCCGAGCCCGCCCGGGTTTTCCGGTAACACGCCCATCGCAAACATTACCGGGTGGCCAGTCAGGTGGCGACCCACATGTCCCGAGTCATTGCCGACACCGTCCGCCCAATCAGAATCGGCAGACGCCAGCAGCAATTTGCACGATTCAATCGTGCCGCTGCACACGAACACGGCATCTGCATCCAACGTCTGCTGTTCACCGCTTTTCAGATCCATATATTCGACGCCACGGCATTGCGTCTTTCCGTCCATCAGTACCCGGGTTACCGGTGATTCGGTCTTTAATGTCAGCCAATCGCCCTGCTCTGCCTGCAACAATTCGAGATCGTAGAGTGCCGTGTAGCGCGCGTTTACCGGGCAGTAGTCACAGGTGCCGGTCGTGATGCAGCGATTGCCGTTTCTTGCAATGGACATATGGCCGTAGGTGATGTCCATGCTTTCGAGCGCATCGATGACGATCCTGTCACCCATCGTGTAGTCGGTGTGGTCGAACGGAAACCTGGCGCCGTAACGCGGCGGATCATCATTGTCCGAGTCGCCGGTTATGCCGAGTAAAACTTCCGCCTGCGCATAGAACGGCGCCATGTCGTCATAACCAATCGGCCAGTCAACGCCGAAACCCGTGCGCGACTTGAGCTCAAAGTCCTCGGGCTTGAAACGCGGCGTCAGGCCGCCCCAGTGATTTGTCGTGCCACCCTTCATCAGCAATCGGGATCGACGCAGGCCAAACCACTCGTTCTCATCACGCGGGTCATCGACAAAGGGCGCGTAAGTATCGCTGCTGCCCAGCATATGATCGAGCCATATACGGCGGTCGCCTGCCTTGAACTCGGGCCCGGCTTCGAACATCGTCACTTCGACATCGCCGCTGGCCAGCAACTGCCGGGCCAAAATCGTTCCTGCGACACCTGAGCCCACAATGATCACCGAACTCATGTCAGAGCTCCGCCCGTCGGTAACTGGCAGGCAACGCGTACGGACCGCCAAAGTAACCGCGGTAATTGATCAGGCCGAAACTCTTGAAGGCGCCCGAAATCGGGATTTGATGGCCGATGATCTCAGCGAAGACAAAACGCCGGGCGCGCCCGAGTTTCGTCGCGGCAAATTCCTCGGCAGTCGCGTCGGAGAACAGCAGTGTCGGCCAGGCTTCTTCGCCGGAGCCGGCACTCTGTGCAACACGGTCGACCAACTCGAGCGCACTTCTGTATTCGGCGAGATAGCTCGGCTGCCGCTGCGTTTTCAGCTCAAGATCGGCTTGAAGTTGCTGGCGATACACGCTCATGTTCGCACCAAATGACCACGCGGAGTCCACGTACTCGCACAGTGAGAACAACGTATCGAATTCGTCCTGACTCAATGATCCTGTCAGCGCACTGTCAACGGGCGAATCGGAATCGCTGGCGAATTGCAACAGAGTTTCGGTTACATCGTCGGCAAATACGCATCCAGCTGTGGGCAGCGTTGCAAGAACACCGGCAGAAAACCCCAACTTGATCAGTTTGCGCCGGTCGAATTTGAATTCACTGTTCACCAGAGTTTCGACACTTCGTCGTCCAGGCCTGTCATTTCCCAGCGAATCAGCGACATCGGAATCAGGCCCGACTCGAAGAACTCGTCCATGAACATCTGGAGCACGAACTCATCGCCCTGTTGTTGCGCGACGTCGCGCATCAGCTTCATGAACTGGACTTTGCCAACAACCATCAACATGTGATGGCCAACGCCACGCAATGTTGTCGCCATTTCAAACCACAGGTGCGGGCTGTCGTCGAGAAGGTCACCATGCGGTGCGTTGGCAACGCAATACTCCATTGCGTCCTGCAAGGTCCACTGGTTGTCGTGCATGTAAATGTCGGAGATTGCACGCACCGTGCGAAAGGCTGCTTGTTCGTAGGCGATTTCGCGTGCCCGCGGCGTACGACTATCGAGATAACCGGCATGCATTAGCAGCTCTTCTAATGCAAACGCGAATCCCTCGGTGCGCGCCGTGGAAATCTTGTAGGGGCGCCAGCCTTTGCGAATCGGATGTGTGTTGTTCTCGCCACGCAACTGATCGAAATGGTGCCCGACCATTTCATGCGCTTCTTCCATGCGTGGCTCGCGATGCGAGAAGTTGAAGAAGTAGTCATGGTGATCTGGCCACGGTTTCTCGAAGCCGTGCCACGATCCGAAGTAGCCATCCGGCGTCAGGTAGTCGGGCGTGGAGAAAATCGCCTCTTTGGCCAGGAACGCCATCAGATCATCGACCGCCTCACGCACGCTCTGTTTGTACTCGGCCTGCGACTGTACCGGGGCAATTCTCGGTAAGTCTCTGTTGCGATTTTCCTCAAGGCGCTGAAAAACAATGACGCGATTGTCTTCTAGCTCGACCAGCGTACGTAGTTCATCCCATGTGTACGGAAACAAATACACATTCTTAAGTAGCCAGTCGTACTCTTCCCGCCCAATGCCGGCCATCGCAGTCATGTCGGAGCGATGCTCCAGCAGAAAACTCAGGAAATCATCGTTGGCTTGCCGGGCGCGCTGATTGATCGCCGCGAGTTGCGCATCGCGACCGGCAAATTCTCGAGCCAATGCATCGAATGTCGCGCTCGCATTTTGCAAATCCCGAATCGCCAGCGTTGCAAGATCGTCAGGAATGTCCTCGGTGTTTCTCAAGTTACTCCGCGCCTGCACGAAGAAATCGGGTAACGCCTTCAAAGTCTCGCGAACCCCGGGCAGCCTTTCATTGGCTAGCGGAAACGACAGCATCTCACCGAGGAACAACACGACATCGCTGTAGGTTCCAGGATCCCGGAACCATGGCCGCGTCACGCGGTGTTGAAACTCCAGGCCATTGAACTCAGCGCGAACCAGGTGATAGTCAACCTGCCTTGCGATGCTCCAATTCGATGCGTCGATCGCGCCCAATTGGGCCTGAAACCCGGCGAGCGCCTCGCCCTGCTCTTCGATTTCATTCGCGTCAACCAGCGGCAAATCACCGTAGTCGGCGCTGCCGGCGCCTGTCATCTGGCGAAACTCGAGAAACAGGTCGACGAGCGCTTCATAATCCGAGTCGGCATCTGCGACCGCAGATGACATCGCGGCCATCAAGCCGCACGCGAGAACAACAGAAACCAGTCGCATCGGACTACTTCGGTGCATAACGCGGAATGCCGCCGTCGTCGAGCAGCATCCTTTGATCCGATCCATCGGCATTCATAATCCAGATCTGTGGTGCCGAATCCTGCCCTTCCTGGTAGGAGTAAGCGATCTTTTTGCCATCGCTGGACATCGTCGGGTACGACGCCATGCCCGGCGTATGCGTGAGTCGGCGCTGGTCGGAACCATCCACATTCATGATGTAGATGTCATACGTGCCGGATTGCGGTTCGTCGTGCATATCGGTTGAAAACAGGATTTGCTGACTATCCGGTGACCAACTCGGCACCTCATCGAGCGCTCGTGTGTAGGTCAGGCGTTGTTGATAGGTGCCATCGACGGAGCTCGCGAGATAAATCTCGGGATCGTCACGGTCCCGGTCCGCCTCAAATGCCAGCCAGCGGCCATCGGGTGACCAGGAAATAAAATTATTGACCCGATTATGCGGTGTGTCCTGCGTCAGTTGCGTGAGATTGTATCCCCAGTTGCCCGCCTCGACATTACTGCGCCAGATCTGATCGCTGCCACTCCGGTCCGAGTTAAAGGCAATCATCGAACCATCGGGCGACCAGGCTGGACTGTGTTCCCCGGCAGGGTCCGTCGTCAGTCGGGTGACATTGCTGCCATCCAGATCCATGAAATAGATGTCCGAATTGCCATCCACCTCGTTCACAAAGGTAATCCGCTGCGCGTCCGGTGCCCAGCTCGCGTCCCCGCCAGATCCAACGCGAACGTTGTTGGTACCATCGTCATTTACGAGCCAAACCTCGGCACCGTCATCGACAAATTTGGTGTAAACAATGGTCGAAACATCCGCCTGCGCCGCAACAGCTGCGAACGCAGTCAGAACGGCAGCCAGCCTGACCAGCCCAGTCTTGATCATCATGGCTCCCACCTCTCCAGCGGCTCAGTAACCAATGCAAGTTCAGAATTGTCGCCCGTCATCTCCCAGCGAATCAGCGGCATTGGGATCAATCCGGACGAAAGAAACTCATCAACGAAATCCCTGATAACGAAATCGTCGCCCAGCTCTTGCGCGTGCTCCCTGAACAACTTCATGAAATAGGCCTTTCCGGTCACAACATTGCTGTGAAAACCGCCGGGGTTGCGCAGGTTGGACTGCATTTCGAAGTAGACAACGTCTTCGTCCGCTCGTGTCCAGCCTCGCGGCGTAATTTCTGCGCATAACGCCCTTGCCTCATCGAGATTGATTTCGTTGGCAGCCATCTTCATGTCAGGGATTGCCAGACTCATGTGCGAAGACAGCATGATGTACAGCATCTCTCTGCCTTTGCGCGGCCGTTCGTCGAGAACACCGGCCTGTACCAGCAGTTCTTCCAGTGAAACCGCCCAGCCTTCCAACCGCATCGAGGCCATATTGAAGTAACGCGGCGCACTGCGGATCGGGCTCTTGGTCAGGCGCTCCTGCCGTTGGTCATCAAGCATGTGACCGATGTACTCGTGGGTCTCACCGGGCAGTATTTCGCGTTGCCGATACTTCATATCGACATCGGTGTTCTCGGGCAGATAATCCGGGTTTGGCGAATCATCAATGTCTTCGAGTTTTTCGGGCGTTTCGCCCCCTCGCCATAGGTAGTAGTCGCTCGGATCGACCCAATCATCGATGGTCATCAAGCCTTCGTCCTTCAGGAAGTCAGTTACGTAGTGCAGCGCCTGGCGAAGACTCGTCTGATACGCCCGATCTGTCATTGCGACATCGAGCGGCGGCAGGTTGCGGTTTCTGTGCTCTTCGAGCTTCAAGAACGTAATCGCCCGGTTGTATTCCTGCTGGATTATGCGGTTGTTGTCCTCCCAGCCCCATGGCGAGAGTTGCACGTTCTTGAGCCACCAGTCGTAATTCTCCTTACCGAGGCCCGCCTTCTCGGCCATTTTGTGTTCGTTGTCTGAAAGCCATTTCACGAAGATCCGAACTGCAGCAGCTGCATCGTTGGCGGCTTCCCCCAGCTCCGGATGATCGTCGACTAGCGCCTGTCCCAGCGCGTCGAACAGCCGGATTTCCCTCTCGAAATTTCGGATCGCAAACTTGGCGAAATCTCTCGCTGATTCGGTCAGGTTGCCCTGTGCCTGTTGGAAAAGCGGCGGGATTGCGTCGAGTGTCGCCTGCATCGCCTGTTGTTCTTCAGCGCTTAAGGACATCTCCAGCGCCCCAAGTTCCCTGCCCCGGAACAGAGCCATCATGACGGGCTCGGCGACGGACATAAGCGGGTCGAAGAATTCGCCAACGTTCATCGTGGCGCCGGCGTCACCACCGAATATAGAATAGAAACCCGGATCGCGCGACCACGGCCTGTGCACCTTGTGGTGAAATTCGAGAGCATTCATTTCGGCGCGCACCAGGTGATAATCAACCTGTTGCCATGTCGGCCAACCGTCGGTGTCTATGGCGGCCAGTTTCGCCTGCCGTTGTTGCAATCCCTGGAACTGACGTTCAATTGCTGCGGGGGAAAAGTCCGGAACTCCATCGGTAATCCCGACCACCTGAAACTCGCGAAACTCATTGAATACCTGCACAAGGTCGTCATAGCTGTTTGCAGCGAATCCAGTTCCAGAGAACATCAGCAGGCTTGCTGAAATTGCGAAAAATCGGCGCATGATGGCCAGCCCTCGTTTCGAAGAATTGCATATAATATACAATTTGCAATCTCAGGAGTAGCGCTTTTTGGTACGTGCGCACCGCGCCGGGCCGGATGAACAGCGCGACAATGATTTCCGCTATGAGACTACTGCAGCGAGTTGATGACCCGAATCAATTCGTCTTTGGTCGTCAATATGTGGTCTTTCAGGCACTTGACCGCGGCGCGCTTGTCGCGCTGCCGGCACAAGGCGAGCAGGTCGTGATGCTCCTGCTCGGCTCGCGAATAATCGGCCGACAACTGAATCTGCAGCCGCAGGTAGCGATCGCTGTTGGTGTGCAATTGTCCGAGAATACCGATCGTCCGTTTGCGGTCGGACGGCAAGTACAAACTCTTGTGAAACTTCCAGTTCAATGCACCCCAGGCGTGAATGTCAGCATCAGGCGCCAGCAACTCATCGAACTCTGCGAGAATTTCTTCGGACTTGTCCAGCTCCTCGTCGGTAATTGACTTCAAGGCGCGACGCAACACGTCGCATTCGAGAAGGACTCGCAACTCGAATAACTCGTCCACTTCTTTCGCCGACACTTCGGTCGCAACGGCGCCCTTGTGCGGTGCGAACTGAACCAGCCCTTCAGCCTCGAGTTGCAGCAACGCCTCACGAACCGGAATTCGACTAACATTGAGTTCTTTGGCCAGTGCGTCCTGGCGCAACGGCTGACCACCCTTGATTTCGTGGGAGATGATTTTTTCTCGAAGAATCTCGACGACAGATGACGCCACCGTCTTGCGCGCAATCGAGGTATCGCCGGGGATGTTAGCCATTAAATGTCAGCCGAGAGTCGTGTTCAGTGGACCGATGCTGCCGGCGAGTATATAGCCCGCTGTTATCAGGCACAAACATCGCCTGCCAGCCCCCGCGTCTGCAATGCCGACTCACTGCGTGGCCTCTTCCGCAGTGGTCGGACCAATCCGCTGCAACGTTTCCGCGCTTGGCGCCCGCATGACTCGCGCTGCCGTTTGCTCATACGCCGCATAGAGCTCCGGCAATTTCTCTTGCAGCTCTTCGCTGTCGCGAATTATCCATTCCTGCTCAAATGTGGGGCCGTACGGTGCCTGCAGATTCCAGGCCGTCGAAATGAACCAGTACGCGTACTCCTGCATTTCGACGCGGAAACGAATGAGCGGATCGCCAATATCGTCATAGCCCGAAACATCGTAATAGCCTTCGCTCACGGCTTTCTGCATCGAACGGGCCAGCACAGAATCTTCTGAGATTCCCCAGACGTCCGGATACTGGTAATGCAGGCCAATATCGGTGACGTAATGCAGAATGTGCTCGACGACTTCCATGACCTGGCGCGCCGGCACGTCCTGCATGATGATGTCGCAAATGGAATTCTCGCTCTCGAGCGCCATCCACTGCTCTTCATTCTCTTCCATAAAACTGAAGTCTTCACCCAGGGGTACCGGAATCAAAGCTTTATAACGGTAATGGTGTTCGAGCAGCGATTTCTGAGCATCGAGGTCCATAGACGGGTCTTGTGGAAACACCTCCGTGATCGCCTGCGCCACGAGCTCCATGAATTCATCAGATACATCGTCTCTTGCAACCAATTGCAACCCGTAGACCGGCAGCTCCTTGGTAAATGGTGGAATCGCCGAGGTCGCGACAAGCTCACCGCGGTGATACGGGTCTTCTGGCACCTCGCCGAGAGGCGATAACAAGATGCAGCCCCCAAGATGACTCATCGGCTCAGCATCGTCGACCATCGGTTGTTCGCTTTCGCTGCTGTCATCCGGGGCACTGCACGCCCCGACGAACAAGGCGGCCAGAATAATTACGCTCTTAAATCTCATTAGTCACTCCCCGTTGATTCCTCTAAAAAATACAAGGTCCAGAAATCGGTGCGCCCTTCACTGACCTGGAGCTCTACCGGTTGCCCATTGCGAATGACCGCCGTCAGTGAGCGCAGATTTGAAATGTTTTGTAACGGGCTTTTGGCGAGCACGATCATGTCCGCGATCTTGCCCGCTTCGATGGTTCCTACCTTGTCGAGCACACCCATCATGGCAGCAGAGTTTCGGGTCGCTGCCTGCAATGCCTGCATTTCGGTCGCTCCCGAATGCACGATTTGTTCGATTTCAAGAATACCGATCTCATCAATCGGGTTTGAGTCGCTGCCACTGATAACCCGGACACCCGCTGCAAGCGCATCGCCGAGTATGCGGCGCTGCCGCGCGGCAAATTCCGGTGTTCGCTCGTCGGCATAGGCAACCATGACCCGCCCTGCGCGCGCCGCATCGGTCGCCGGATAACCTGCCAGGTCGACGTGCTGTTCACGGTCGCTGATGTATTCGGCACTCAGGTTGCAGACAACTGTTGGACCATAAAACGTGTTGTTCTCGACCATCAGCTGGATGGTTTCGTCGGTCAGTCCGTATCCATGTTCAATACCGTCGATGCCGAGCGAGACAGCAATGTTTGCACCGGGTTCGGCCGCGTGCCCGACAATCTTGATGCCAGCTTCGTGCGCTGTATTGATCGCTACCTCTATCTGGGCGGGCGTCAGCATATCCACCATGATCTTGACGAGGTCGACATCGTTGGCAATGTGTTCAAGCACTGCGAGGCGGATGTCCTCAACGGTCGCAACCTCTTCGACAGCGATACCATCTATCTGGGTGCCGTGGCCGCCGACCGCCGTTATCGGCGGACCGGAGGCGTAAATCTGTGGTCCAACGAATACACCGGTGTCAAAGGCGTCCCGCCAAGCGACGTCAATGTAATCGCTCTCGCCAACAACGCGCAGCGACGTAAAACCAGCACGCAACGCGTCCATGGCATTGCGTCCGCCACGAATCGTCGCGCGAATGGAACTTTCATTCTCGAGCATGTTCTTGGGATCAGGGAGCAAGTCCGCCAGGTGGGAATGGTTGTTCCATAGCCCCGGCATCAGGAATGCGCCGTCCAGGTCGACGACTTGCACCGTCTCATTGCCGTCGGCCTCGTAATCGCCGGTATGAATCCGGCTGATCGTCTTTCCCGAAACCTCGATCGTCGCGCCCGCGACAACAGGGCCGCCATTACCGTCGATCAGCGATACGTTGGTTAACACCAACGTCGTATCGGCGCCGGCGGATCCCGCAAACGCGAGCGACAAGACTAAATACAACATGCGGAGTTTGTTACGCACTGTGCAGACTCCTCTCAGTTTGTTTTTCGCGGCAGCATTTTGTCTAGCATGGCAGTCTCATAGACGGCCGTCGCAACGATTGCCGCATTTCGATTCGCAGATTCAGTGTCGACCAGCGTTGGCACATCAAGATTGGTGTGCAATTGGTGCGTAAAATAGGGACCGGGATCGTGAATCCATTCAAAACTTGGAATTCCGGTTGCGTCAAACACCACGATGTCAGTACAGCAGGCATTTTCGACCGTAACGGTGTCGCCACCGACTTCCGCGAACGGCGCGAAAATCTTGTCGAAGATCGGTTTGATTGCGTGGTGCCCCACAACAAAGATGCCGCGAATGTCATGGCCATTGTTGTCGTGATTGAAGTACGCCGAGATTTTCTCGTGCTCGCCGAAATATTCGCCAGTCATGATATCGCCAATGTTCTCCTTCACGTACGCCGATGAGCCCAGCAGACCCTGCTCTTCACCACCCCACAGTGCAATGCGAATCGTACGACGCGGCTTGAGATTCAGCACCTGCAGTACGCGCAGGACTTCCATCGATGTAGCCGATCCAATGCCGTTGTCGGAAGCACCGGTTGCCATCTCCACCGAATCCAGGTGCGCGCCGAGCATTACGATCTCGTCCTTGAGTTCCGGGTCGACACCGGGGATCTCGGCGATCAGATTGACATGCAATTCAGGGTCTTCGTAGTACTGCGTCTGCAGGCTCAATGAAACTGTCGGCGCTTCACCAACATTGAGCAGTGACAACAGTCGGGCGTGCTGCTCTCGTGGCAGAACAAACATCGGCACAGGTTTCGGGTCGCCCGCCGCATGAAACTCAACCATACCGCTATCGAAGCGATTGTTGACGACACCAGCGGGAGCAGCGCTACTGCGCAGCAATGCTGCAACACCCTGCTCTTGCAGGAATTCGGCGATCACTCGTCCTTCGTCTTCGCCTGAAGCCAAGCGTTCACGCAAGCGCTCAACATAGGTGACCTCCGATCCCGGTCCGTCGAGACCATCGGGTGTAATCGGGTTCGTGCGATCAGCGGCGATGCGCAATCTCTCATCGGACCAGCGGCCGGTGTTCGGCTCGGCCTGTGGCGTAACTTCCGGTAACAGAAGGATTTTTCCCTGCAATTGCCCGGACATTGCCTGCAACGCGTCTAGGTCATAGTAGTCGAGCAGCACAGGTACACCGACAGCAGCTTCGTCGAGAGTACGGCCGCAACACACGGGTTGTGCGTCGAGGCTGGCGAAGATCGGCGCAGTCATCTCTGCTGAGAAACTCTCTACCTCCCAGCCGCGCTTTCCCTGACCATAGCCCTCGACACGCACGGTCTCGATGCCCCACTCGCTCATTTGTTGCTCAACCCACCGCACCATCTGTAAATAGCGTGGTGTGCCCGTCAATCGTGGTCCATAAACATCCGCGAGGTACGCCAGCGAATTGTCGATCGATGACCCTCGCTGCACCTCGTCGCGTATCAGTGAATAAGTATCGGCATTTGAAATATCATCGTCTGCACAAGCGAAGACGGCGAAAAGCGAAAGCAGCAGGATTGTCGAGCCGAAACGGTGTCTGTTCATTATAGATTTTCCTGACTAGGTGGACAGGTCGTGCGGCGCCGGGCCGACTCGGTAGCCGTCGGGAATCGGGTCGTCCGGATCGAGTACAAATTGATGGTAGCCGGTAATGTACGCACGACCGGTAATCCTCGGCGTCACGAAAGTCACACCGTTGCGTTCTTCTGCGCGAATGGCCTCGCCAATGAAGCATGTTCCCAACGGCCCTTCGAAGCGCTTGCTCTCCTTCAGCCCGATTTCGCCGCGACTGTATAAAAGCGCGACCCTGGCACTGGCACCTGTGCCGCAGGGTGAACGGTCCAGCGTGCCGGGTGGCACCAGAATGGTCTGGCGGTAGTCGCCTGTGGTTTTTTTCTCGGACGTAAACAGCACCTGGTAACAACGATCGATCTGCGGGTCTTCCGGGTGCACGGTCTCGATCTGCTCGCCAACGGCAGCACGAATCTTCAACCATGCATCGATGAGCCGCGCGTCATTATTCAGACTCAGCTCGAGACCCAGTGCGTCCGCATCGACAAAGGTGTACATGTCGCCACCGTACGCGATGTCGACAGTTATGTTGCCGAACTCTTCGACATCGATCGAAACCTGCTCATGCAATAAGAACCCTTCGACGTTCTCGAAACTGACCGCACCGACCTTGCCGTCCTGCACTTCGACGTCGCAACTGACCAGGCCAGCAGGTGTATCGAAGCGGACCGTCGTGACCGGTTCCTGCACTTCGACCATGCCCTGTGACACAACCGTCGTCGCCGTGCCGATGATGCAATGCCCGCACATCGGCACATATTCGTCCTGCTCCATGATAATGGCCGAGAAATCGGCCTCGGCAGAATCCGGCGGCAATACCAGGACCGAGCACATCAGGCCTGAGCCTCGCGGCTCGAAGTTGATCATGCGGCGCAGTCCGTCGCTTTGCGTACGCAGCCACTCACGCCGTTCGAATATGTTGTCGCCCGGGGGAACCGGCACTCCGCCGACGATAACCCGGGTCGGATTGCCCTCCGTGTGAGAGTCCACTGTGCGTACGCTGCGGACGGAAAAACTGGCCATTCAATGCTCCTGTGTGTTGCTGCGTGAGTTGATACGACTATACTTAGATTGTATAAAATATACTAATTTGAAAGGGCCACCCACATGCCGAATCGCTCATGCGTTTTGGCGCAGATCATAATTCTGATCGTATTCAGTTTGACTGCGTCAGCGCAATCAACGTCAACCGGCAAAATCGTATTCCATTCTGATCGTAGCGGGAATTCGGAAATCTACCGTATCGACGTCACCGGCGAGAACGAAACTCGACTCACAAATAACGACGCCTACGATGGTTTCCCCTCCTGGTCACCGGACGGAACAACGATACTGTTTCAGTCGGACCGTGATGGAACCCTGGCGGTCTATTCGATGCGGGACGATGGGTCCGATCCGAAGCGAATCCCGAATACGAAACACGGTAATTACCCGAAGTGGTCAGCTGATGGCAGCCGAATCGCATTTTTCGCAAAGCGCGACGGCGTGACCGATCTTTTTGCGGTCAATCCCGACGGTGATGAGCTGGAAAACCTGACGAACAATCGCTCCACCGATGAAACGCCGAGTTGGACAGCTGACGGAACGACCGTCGCGTTTCAGTCGGATCGAGGCTGGCGCGACAGCCTCGAAGGAGATCCTGCAGAGGATCAACGCTCGAATTACGGAATTTTCACACTGGCCCTGGCGACATCGACCGTAACGGAGATTACCGGCATAGAATTCAATGACGAGAACCCGTCGATCAATCCAGATGGCAGTGGCATCGTGTTTCAGCGTTATGTTGATGACGGACTCGCCATCGGCTACATCGAAATAGCAACCGGCAAGACGCGGCTGCTAACGGACCCGGCAGACATCAGCGGATCGCCGGCCTGGTCGAGCGGTGGCACCAAGATTGTTTTCGATTCGATGCGTGACGGCAATTTCGAGATCTACGTGATGGATGCTGACGGAAGCAATTTGCATCAGATCACGAACACGGCCGACAACGAAAACTCAGGGGCCGCCATGTATGATGGACTCAAGAAGCAATAGCAAAAACGGTCAACTATGAAGTTCTCCAAGCCCATCGACCGGAAGACCGGCTTTGACGTGTCGGAGGAGTTCGAGACCTTCGATCAACGTAATGAAATATATTGTCGCTCGGAGTGGGATCCGGAGATTGCAAGCGACAAAGCCAGTGAATTTTTTCGTGGGCATTACATGCCGCACGCGCGGGCACGCAAAGCGGACGGATTTGGCCAGAAAGATTACGCATTACGCAATGCAACCTGGCATGTGACGAACGTTTTGCGTGATCTGCGCCGCAGCGCAGACGATCGCAAAGAGGGATTTTTCGACACCTACACGGCACACGCGGAAGGCTGGCCTGAGCCATACCCTTTTGACAATGCGGAGGATGCAACGTCGAACCTGCGACGCGTTGCAGACAGCATAGGCGTCGGCCTCCTTGGTATTTGTGAATACGATGAGCGCTGGGTGTACAAGAGTCGCTACAGCGAGCAAACCAAAGAAAATAAGCCGGTCGATATTCCCGAAGACTTGCCAAACGTCATCGTCATTGGCGAGCCGATGGACATTGGGCTGACAGCAACTGTGCCTTCGGCGCTCTCGGGCTCCGCGACTGGCATCGGATACACTCATGACACGGTAGTGCTACTGACGCTTACACAATATATCCGCAATCTCGGCTATCGTGCCGTTGCATCGATGAATGACTCGGCACTTGCCATACCGCTGGCGGTACAGGCTGGCCTGGGCGAAGTTGGGCGGCACAGCCTGCTGATTACGCCGGAGTACGGTCCCCGCCTCCGGTTGGGCAAGATTTTCACTGACATGCCACTCGTTGCGGATGAACCTATCCAGTTCGGCGTCAGGGAATTTTGCGATGTTTGCCAGCGCTGCAGCTCGGAATGCCCGCCAAAGGCCATTCTATCCGCGGCCCCGTCTCGACAAGCACACAGCATTTCGAACCTCAAAGGCGTCTTGAAGTGGACGACGATTGCCGAGAAGTGTTTCAAATTCTGGGCATCGCAGAATTCGGACTGCTCTATCTGCATTCGCGTATGTCCCTACAATCGAGATTTCAGCAAGTGGTATCACCGCTTGTGGCGACGCCTGGCTGGCACGGGACTGCGGCGACTGATGCTGCAGATTGACGTGTTTTTTCATGATCGGCGGCGCATGAATGCCACCAAATGGTGGAACCACTAGCCTACCGGCATGGTCAAATTGTGTATTGTATATTTTATACTATTGTGCGAGTATCAGCGTTGGTGTCGGCTGCGCAATGCCGCCGTCGCCTTGTGAAAATTGTCCTTAATCGAACCTGGGTAAACAGACCACAATACTAGCGGGGGATTTTCGATGCAAAACCCAATTAATCCTATTACCAGACTTCTTGGTGCCGTTGTCGGCGCACTGGCGCTGACGTTCGCTTCTACGCCCCTCTTCGCGCAGAACGAAGACCAGGACGACGACTCGGACGGGGTACTTGACGTAATTACCGTTACGGCGCAAAAACGCGAACAGTCAATTTTCGACGTTCCCCTGGCCGTATCGGCGATCGGAGAACAGGAAATTGAGGCAGCAGGCATCGGAAAAATGGCCGATTTCTTCCGCCGCGTGCCCAGTCTCGCCGTAATCGATCAGGGCGCAGCCCGGAAGAACGTCATTATTCGCGGTATCCAGACGAGCACATCGACAGAGTCGCGTGTAAACGATGTTTACCTCGACGAACAACGCATTACGACGGCTATCGCAACGGGTGATCCTCGAACTTTCGATATGGAACGCATCGAGGTCCTGCGTGGACCGCAGGGCACCTTGTTCGGCGGTGGTTCGTTGGGCGGCACGATCCGCTATATCACCAATCGCGCCAATGTGTCCGAGTTCGAGACCAATGTCGCGGCGGGTCTCTCATCAACGACAGATGCCGACGGTAGCAATTACTCGATCGATGCGATGGTTAACATTCCAATTGTCGAAGACAAATTTGCCGTCAGACTGGTTGGCTACAAGCTGGAAGACAGTGGCTACCTGAAGAACTCATTGCTGGGGCTTGACGACGTATCGGCAATTGATACCTCCGGCGTTCGAATCGGGATGCGCTTTGTACCCTCGGACAGGGTCACTATCGACTACAAATACCTGAATCAGGATCTCAAGCAATCCGGCTTCCCCGAGTCCAGGGGCCCGAACATAAATGATCTCGAGCAAGGTGGTGTAACGATGACCGAGGAGCGTCTCACCAACAAAATGCAGATGCACGACCTGACTTTCTCAGTCGATTTCGGTGCCGCAACTCTGACCTCGTCGACTGGTTATCTGCAAATGGACTTCCTGCGTAGAAACGATAATTCGCTGCCATTGATTCGTGATTATCTTGGCGATGACGAATTAACAGCTGCAGAAGCGCAGGAGGCAGCTCCGGACGCAATACGCCTGTACATCAACGACGACAACGATAACTACACGTTGTCACAGGAATTCCGCTTAACATCGAACATTGATGACGACGACAACTTCGCTTGGAACCTCGGTATGTACTACGAGGACGGCGAGGAAGATGTCAGTGTTGGCGATTTTCTCGGACCCGGCGCCGGCGTATTGCTGGATCTTGGTACGGTCGACGGCTCGCCGGCTGACTTCTTCTTCCAGGAAGACTTCACAACATTTTTAGAGCAGCTTTCGTTCTTCGGCGAGTTCACCTACTTCTTCAACGATCGCTTCCAGGGCACAATTGGCTATCGACGCTCCTCGTTCGAAAGCAACTTCAAGGCGCTGGCGACGATTCCCGAGGAAGTTGAAGATGACGGAACGGCATTCATCGATCCATTCGAGACCGAACCGTTCCCTGAAGACTTCGATACGTTCAAGTTCAACTTGTCCTACGACATTTCCGACAGCGCCATGCTGTTCTTGCAGTCGGCTGAAGGATTCCGCCTTGGTTTCGGATCCGAGGTACCGCCACCGTTTGATCCCGGTTGTGGCAACTTTATTATCGACTTCCTGACAGATCGGGGGCTTGATGGAATCCTGGTTGATGGACGTCTGCCCGGCACCAAGAGTGACACGTTGTGGATGCATGAGATTGGTGTCAAAGGCAAATCGAGCAACGGACGTGGCCAGTATTCAGCGGGTGTGTTCTACGGCGACTGGAAAGATATCCAGGTTGAGGTCGAAATTGAGGACATCACCGGCCAGTGCAACACCGGATTTGCAGCAAACCTGGCGTCGGCGAAAAGCGTAGGTGTTGAGGCTGAATATACGTTTGCCGTTTCCGATCAGTTCATGCTCTCCGGCAGCGGCTCTTGGGTCGAAGCCGAAGTCCAGTCTGATCCCAGCAACGAGTTTCTCGGTGCGTCGGCTGGCGACAGGCTGCCTGGCTCTCCGGACCTGCAAATCGCGCTGTCTGGCGATTACGTTTGGCCTATGTCCAACGGCAAGAGCGGCTTCGCTCGCGTCGACGCCCAGTACATCGGTGAAATTTTCGGCGCTTTCGAGTTTGGCGACGAACGAACTCGGTCGGGCAAATATGCCGTTGGTAATCTGCGCGTAGGTATGGAAACCGAAAAGTATCAGGTGACCGCCTTTATCGACAATCTTACCGATAATCGTGGCCGCGTCTTTTCCAACGGTTCGGCAAACGAGTTCCAGAGAACCATCCTGCTGCGCCCGCGGACAATTGGCGTAGAATTCCGGACGAAGTTCTAAACGAACCGGACAGATGTCCATGTGAAAAACTACACGGGGCACTGATCTGAAGTGCCCCGTTTTCGTTAGAAACTCGATAATGCGCTATTTCATTATCGCATTCGAGTTTGCGGTGCATACAAAGCTGCCGAGCCGGCCCGGACACCCCATTACAATCGACTTTTCCAATCCGCAGGCTGTGACTGAACTTGGCATCGAGTGGATACAACCGGCAAACGACGGCATCCACCTTGTTCACTAGTCGACCCGCTATCGAATGTTCATTCGCTGTAAAGGAGGCGCCAGTACGGAGTAAAAAGTACGCATAAGGGCAAGAATGACGATTCCGGTGAGGGTCGAAGCCAGAGCGCTATAGAGTTTGTGCTCGGGGAAAACAAATAGATCCCACAGGTACCAGACACCACGCCAAAAGGAAACAACGGCAAAACCGACGATCGCGGCAGTGAAAATTGACTTAAGAAGAGGCTCAGGAGACCCGTCCTTGTTAGGACTATCGTTTTGATTTTCAACGTCTTTCATTCTTGTTCCTTATCGGCAAAAAAGGCTGATTTATGGACGAATATTTGAACTACGTCCTGAGTAATTCTGTATATAATATACAATATTGAAATATTTGAAGACGCACAAGCAGCAGACGCGACCCATTTCGGCAAGCGCAAAGCACAGGAAAAGCGATGAGATTTGAAGGCATCATTCCGCCGATTATCACACCTTTTAACGCTGATCGATCCATTGACGAGAAAGGCCATGCCGATCTGATCGAGCACATGATCGACTGCGGCATCCACGGCATTATTGTCGGCGGCACGACGGGCGAGTTTTATGCGCTGTCGAAAGAGGAACGCATACGACAATTCTCTTTCGCCAAAGACGTCATCAGCAATCGCGTGCCCCTCATCGTCGGCGTCAATGACATCACTACCGAAGGTGCCTGCGAATATGCCGCAGCTGCGCGCGACGCGGGCGCCGACGGCATGCTCGTGGCAGCCCCCTACTACTCGGTGCCGACGGCGAAGGAACTGGCCAGCCACTGTCTGGCAATCGACCGCTGCGCGGACCTGCCCATAATCCTGTACAACTACCCGGGCCGTACGGGTGCTGAAATGAGCGAGGAGTTCCTGCAACGCGTAGGACAGCGAAAGAACTTCGCGGCGATCAAGGAAGCGAGTGGTGACATCGATCGTTTACACATGATCGCTAGGGAATTCCCGCAGATTCAGCTGAGCTGTGGAGCTGATGACCAGGCACTTGAATTCTTCGTCTGGGGCGCGACGAGCTGGGTCACAGCGATTGGCAACTTCCTGCCGAACGAAATGGTGGCGTTTTACGACACCTGTGTACATGAGAGGGACTTTGTTAAAGCGCGCGCACTAATGTCGACATTGCTGCCGCTGACGACACTGCTCGAGCGCGGCGGCAAGTTTGTGCAATGTGCCAAGTACGGCGCAGATTACTATGGACTGCCGGCAGGCCCGGTTCGCAAACCACTGAAGCCGTTAAAGAAGGAACTCGCACGGCAACTTCGCGAAGTCCTGGACACGGCCAAGACCGCGTTCAACGTCATTCTCAGTGCCGAAACACCGAAATCTGATAACGAGGTACCGCATGTCCGCGCTGTTAACTGAATCTGAATTTGAGGCAATCGCAGGCTCACTGGATCTGCCATCCAATGCCTTTATTAACGGCAAATTCATGTCTGCCAAGTCGGGCAAAACGATCCCAAGTGTCAACCCGGCGACAGGAAAAGTCCTGACCGAAGTCGCTGCCTGCCAAAGCGAGGACATTGACTATGCGGTAAGCAAGGCACGGGAGGCTTTTGACCGCGGCTACTGGTCGAGAATGCATCCGTCCGAGCGCAAACACGCAATGATCAAGCTGGTTAAGCTGATGAAGCGGCACCGACATGAATTGGCCGTTCTCGAAAGTATCGACAGCGGCAAGCCGATTAGCGACTGTGTCGAGATCGATATCCCCGAGTCCTTGCACTGCCTGGAATGGCATGCGGAAGCAGCTGACAAGCTGTATGACAAGATCTCACCCTCAGGCGACGACGCACTCGGCATGATCGTGCGCGAACCAATCGGTGTCGTAGGCTGTGTATTGCCCTGGAATTTCCCGTTAATGATGGTCGCCTGGAAACTTGGCCCGGCGCTCGCGACGGGCAATAGCGTCATTATCAAACCGGCGCCACAGACCAGCCTTTCCGCCCTGAAACTCGCCGAACTCTCCATTGAAGCCGGAATACCGCCAGGTGTATTGACAGTAGTCCCTGGCGACGGTCCGGAAGCCGGGGAAGCTTTGGGCATGCATCCCGATGTTAATGCCGTGTCGTTCACTGGCTCGACAGTAGTTGGACGTCGCTTTCTCGAATACTCCGCCCGGTCGAATCTGAAACGCATCGTGCTCGAACTCGGCGGTAAGAACCCCTGCGTCGTGCTGGCCGACGCCGAGAACCTGGATCACGTCGCCGAACACGTCGCACAGGCCGTATTCTGGAATATGGGCCAGAATTGTTCCTCCAACTCCCGGCTGATCGTGCAAAAAGGCATCAAGGATGACCTGCTGGAAAAGGTAATCGAGAAAACCGCCGATTGGCGCACCGGCTATCCGCTCGACCCGTCCAACAGGCTTGGCGCGATGAACACGCAGGAACACTTTAACAAGGTCATGAGCTATATCGACATTGGTAAAAAGGAAGGTGCATCCGTCGTGCTGGGCGGCAAATCCCTGGATATCGGTGACGGTATTTACATCGAGCCGACCATTTTCGATGGCGTGCGTCGTGACATGCGTATCGGTCGTGAAGAGATCTTCGGTCCGGTTCTGTCGGTCATCGAGGTCGAGAGCCCATCGGAGGCGATCTCCATTGCGAACGACACCGAATACGGCTTACAAGCCTCGTTGTTTACGTCCAACGTGAAACAAGCGCACCGCATGGCGCGTGACCTGCAGGCCGGTACGGTGACCGTCAACTGCTATGGTGAAGGCGACATTTCTACACCCTTTGGTGGATACAAACAGTCCGGTTTCGGCGGTCGTGACAATTCGTTGCTGGCACACGATCAGTACTGCGAGACGAAGACGATTTGGTACGATCTGAGCGACGACGATCAGGACGCTGACCTCAGCTAAACTCTGGCGGCAGCCAACAGGAAAAACAACATGGACTACCGAATTCTGGGCCGAACAGGCATACAGGTTGCCCCGCTTGCACTGGGCACTGACAACTTCATGGATCCAACACCGGCCGACGAGTCAGCCCGTATCCTGGAGATGGCGCTGGATGCCGGCATTAACCTGGTCGATACCGGGGATACCTACGCAAACGGCGCCGGTGAAAAGATCATTGGCGAGACCGTCAAGAAACTGGGCAAGCGCGATCAGGTATTGATTGCGACCAAAGTTGATCACGGCCAACGGCGGCCGGGATTCAGTGTCGACGACCCCGCACAGTTTGGTCCAAATGACCACGGCCACACGCGCCTCAATATCATTCGCGCCTGCGAAAACTCGCTGAAGCGACTCCAGACAGACTACATCGACCTGTACCAGATTCATCGTCCGTCTCCGACGATTCCTTGGGACGAACAGTTGTCGGCCCTGGACAGCCTCGTGACACAAGGCAAGATTCGTTACATCGGTTGCTCAACGCACCCGGCCTGGGCCGTAATGAACTCGATAATGGTCAGTGAGCTGAAAGGCTATACGAGAATTGTTTGCGAACAGCCGCCGTACAACCTGCTCGACCGACGCATCGAAAATGAATTGCTGCCGATGTGCGAAACGCACGGCGTTGGCGTCATTACCTGGTCACCAATGGCGATGGGTGTGCTCGCCGGCCGTTATGACGATGCCGACAAACTGCCTGAAGATTCTCGCGCGGTATTGCGCGGCGGTTTCTACGCGGATCGAGTCACTCGCCGCGGTATTGAAGTCGGTATCGAATTTTCCAAGATTGCCAAGAAAATTGGACTGAGTGCGGCGCAACTCGCCGTTGTTTGGTGCAAAGACCAGCCTGGCATCACCGCACCACTAATTGGACCACGTACCACGGATCAGCTGCCGGAGTTCCTCGACATCATGAATACGCAGCTCGACGACGAAACACGCGCCGCGTGCGACGAGCTCGTACCGCCGGGCAGTGCCGTCGCCAATTTCCACAACACCGCAGACTGGATGAAGGGCACCATCATCTGACACGTAACAGGATATAACCATGCAGCGATTGATACTGTCGTTAATTACCGCTTTTTTGCTTGCTAGTACCGGCGGCAGTGCCAGCCTCGCCGCATCAATCGAAGAACAGGCAGATTTCCTGCACCTGATTCGACGCGACAAGCTCGATACCGTCCTTCCGGACGCAATGCGCGACAATGACGTCGACATGTGGATTCATGTCATTCGCGCCGGTGACCCGGACCCGATGCAACTGCACTTTGGCCCCGTCTGGGGCTATGTGGTTTTCAGCGACCGCGGTGGCGACCGAATTGAGCGCGCTATCTTTGGCAGCGGTGGACATCCCGATTTATTTGACAAGTTTGGCTCCGACGCGGTTTCGCGCGCAATCGAAGGCTACGATTTCGGCAATGTAGACGACAGCGTCTACGATGAGATAACAGATTACGTGGCGGAACGCGACCCGCAACGAATTGCGGTGAACACATCGGCGTGGCTGGCCATTGCCGACGGCATTTCGCACTCGCAATACCTGAACCTTGAGAAAATTCTCGGCGACGAATACAGCAGCCGAATTGTATCTGCAGAGCATTTGATTACCGACTTTCGTTCGAGACGCACACAGAGTGAGATCATCGCGTTTTCGCAGGCGCTTGAAATGCACCGACAGATACTGATCCGTGCGTTGAGTCGTGAAGTGATAACTCCTGACGTAACAACCCTGGGTGATGTGGGCCGGTGGGTTGTCGAAGAACAGCATCGCCAGGGTATTTCCTACGGTGTTGACAGTTACATTCCGCTGCCACGAATCCTTTATTCCGCCGTTTCTGAAACCGACGAACCACCCGACGTACGCTGGCGCATACACGATGAGGACTATGTGATTCGGCGCGGCGATTTCATGACCTACGACATCTCGGTGCGTTTCCTCGAGTATTTCACAACCGACTTCAAGCGCAATGCCTACGTGTTTCGAGATGGCGAGGACACCATCCCGGCCAGTATTCAGCGCGCCTTTGATCGCGCCATCGCGGCGCACAAGATTATGCGCAAGCACATCGTCGCCGGGCGCACGGCGAAACAGACGCTCGACGCTCTGGTAGCGGCACTGGAGTCTGAGGGATACATCTACACGCCATTCATCGATATTGGCACCGAGGATTACAAAATTATCCAAAAAGCGCTGGCAAAAACCGACAATCCCGGTTTTTCAATCGACCTGCATGCGATGGGCAACAACGGTGGCAGCCTGGTGACGGTCGGCGCATCCGTCGCACCGTTTCGTACGGATCGTTTTGACCTCATGTTGCAGGAGAATCAGTTCTTTTCGTTCGAGTATATGGTGCACTCGAATCTGCCGGAGCGACCCGGGTTTCCGGTGTCGATCAATATCGAAGGTAATCACCTGATCACAGACCGCGGCGTGCAGTACCTGCACCCGCCAAACGAGCGGATTCTCGAGATTCGCTAGATCGATCAGTGCATGTACTGGCCGCCATTGACGTAGAACTTGGCACCCGTCGTGAACTTCGCGTTTACGATGCAATGCACCATGTGGGTGATGTCCTCGAACTCGCCAAGGCGCCCCATTGGTAAGGTCGCCAGTTCTTCTTGCAGTCCTTCGTCAGTCTCGAGATCGTAACGATCAATAACTTCGCGGGTACGCACTGATCCCGGCACCAGGCAATTAACACGAATGCGCGGCGCCAGCTCGAGCGCCATGCATTTCGTCAGGACAATAACGCCCGCTTTAGCTGCGCAGAAATTGGCCCCATTCTTGCGCCCGATGGAACCGGCCGCCGCACCGAGGTTAACGATGACGCCCTCTCTGTCGGGGTTGTGAAATACGAATTCCTGCCCGCAAACGAAGTGTCCTTTCAGGTGTGCATCGATGACGGCGTCCCAGGTCTGGTCGGTTATATCGGTAAACGGTGCGTCGATATTAATGCCGGCACAGTTAATCAGAACGTCAACCTGGCCGAACTTCTCAATCGCCGCATCGAACATTGCTTTGACGGCCTCGCGATCAGCGACATTTGCCTGGCAAGCCAAAACGCTGTCTGCGCCAAACTCACCGGCAATCTCGTCGTGCAGCGCATCGCCCTCGCCTTCGTTCAGAAAATTGATCACAACGTTGTAGCCGTGCTCCGCAAAACTGCGTATCAGTACAGCCCCCAGCCCGGTCGCAGAACCGGTAATTAGAACCACCTGTTTGTCAGTCACCTTGTGCCCTTATTACTGTGAAATAATCGTATATTGTATACGTTCTGCTCATGAAGAGATTGACAATTTATGTGCTCGCTACGCTTTTGCCGCGTTAGTTGATACCCAGAAAATCTATATGGCTCTGGTGAGGATAGTGCCCACGCGGCCAATGGTCTGTCGGATAAACGAAATCCTTTGATTCGAAGATCTCAAATATTTCCGGAATGACTGCCCGCATCGCCTCCCTGTCCTGCAGCCGCATCTCGTCGGAGAACAGGTCCGCCTTCGACCCCAGGTAAGCCGCCGTTGCCAGGTAGAAGAACTCCCCCGTCTTGCAGCTATCATCACAGGTTGGGTCACCGTAATAGTAGTGACCATTGTCGTCCGAAAATTTCCAGATTCGATACAAGTCGCTACCGACGGCTTCCTGGTCACTGAAAACGGATGGAAAAGCTACTTCCCATCCGGCGTTGTAGATGATGTGGTGCACTTCCTCCTGGGAGGCATCTCTTCGACCCGGCGTATTCGTCTCCTCCGCGGACAAATCCTGAACCGCATACCCACCAGCAATGACCGCCGGCAGCAAACTGAGTTGGGCAAGTGTCGAAAAACCGTCGAAAGACATGACGACCAACGCTTTGCTGTTACGCATTGCACTGACCACCCTGGGTTCATCGATGCTGCCGTCGCCGTCATTGTCCAGCCATTCCGCTGCAACATTGGCCGCATGTTGTAACTTCGCGTCGGGAACCTCTTTCGTTGCGCAAATAAGCAAGGCATCGAAAACGAAAGCAGACTTGGTAAACATCGTGTCAGGGCAATTGGCGACGCTATTGCCCTGTGTCTTGTACTCCGGCTCCAGCATGAGAGTCATGCCAGCTAGAAGCAGAATGACGATGGCGACAATAACAATAACTGAATATTTGAGGAATTTTTTCACTGGCTCACATACCGGTTCGATCTATCGATTTAAAGCAGTCCTCTCGTTTCATGAAATCGCATCGCTGGTCCTGGCACTAGCGGACAATAATGATTTCTTCATTGATTGGCGACAGGTATTCGACCCCGTTGTGAGTAACGATCGCGTTGTCTTCGAAATTGATGCTCACGCGCTTGTTCCACTTCGGTATCCACGCGTTGAACTCGAACTCAAACGCAAATATGTGCATTGGCTGAATCACCAGGTGCGCGCGATCCGAGCGCCATGGCGCCATCTGCGCACCGAGAGCTGCATCACCGACGCTGGTGTTTCCCGTGGTGTGCATGTCCACAGAAAATCCAAACTTGTCGGAGTCGCCAAGCTCATTCATCAAGTCTCTGTACTGCGAGGTTCTGTCATCAGAGGGCGTTGATATGAAACCAGCAGATTCCAGT